>Ga0316201_10002073_pt1 | contig 14077 bp, 9 predicted proteins | sample CS6wburrow_MG_FD_204516 | JGI IMG/M metagenome (GOLD analysis project Ga0316201, IMG submission 204516) | Coastal sediment microbial communities from Delaware Bay, Delaware, United States - CS-6 worm burrow | ecosystem: Environmental > Aquatic > Marine > Coastal > Sediment | place: USA: Delaware... | reverse complement strand
CCAGTAACGTTGTCATTACAGATACATTACCAGTCGGTCTGCGTTATCAGAAAGCATCTGTACGTTACGATGGATTGCCTGGTATCGATCCCCAGATATCTGATGATGGTCGAACACTAAGTTTCCCTGTGGCGGGTCTTGCGCCAGCAACATCAGTGCAGGTTAAATATATAACAGAGATAACCGTCGGCACAAAACTTGGCAAAGCGGTTAACAGTGTTATTGCTCAGGATGATAGAGGAACACAGTCAAATACAGCTGTTGCAAGTATTGCTGTAACGGAAGATCTATTTGCAAGCAAGAGTTTCATTGCGGGCCGCGTGATTGTCGGTGAGTGTGATGAGGACAGTACTTTGATAAACCCTGGTCTGCCATCCATACGGGTGTTCATGGAAGATGGCCGATATGCGGCAACAGATGAAAATGGACGTTTCCATTTCGAAGGTATCGAACCTGGAACGCATGTCGTTCAGGTGGATGCAGAGAGTATTCCAGACAACCTTGAGATTGTTGAGTGTGTAAAGAATACCCGTTACGCAGGTACTCCATATTCTCAGTTTGTTGATATCCAGGGCGGCACATTATGGCGGACGGACTTTTATGTGCGTGAGAAAAAACCGATAAGCGATACAGCTACATTATTTGTTAAGAGTGAACTGAATGAGGAAGACATCAAATATACGCTCGAAATGTCTAATGGAAAAATCCCGGTCAAAAACTATCGTCTCATCGTTAACCTTCCCGATGGAATCGAATTTGACCCGGGCAGCGCTATTCTTGATGGTGTCGCTTTCGAGGATCCATACGTAAATGAAAACGTCATGGTCTATCGTTTTGGTGACCTCGGCAATAACTGGGATAGAAAGTTACAATTTCGTGGACGAATCAAGCAAAGGGCGGACGGTGATCTTGTTACGACCGCATTCACTATGATGGATACCGAGATCAAGAAGAACATACGTTCAACGCCAAGTAAGAACAAACTCGAAGTTTCACGAGCACGTAAAGAAGATAAAACAGTCGTCTACCAGGCTTATTTCGAGCCCATGGGAACTGATCTATCTTATCTCAGCAAGAAAGGTATCCGTGAAGCGCTCAATAATCTCGGCGAGGTAGATATCACACGTAACGAAATCACGGGATATTCTGATGATCTACCAGTCAAAGAAAGAAGTGTCTGGGTATATGGTGACAATACTGCGATGTCGGAAAAAAGAGCAAAAGCTGTCGGTGATTTTCTGATTAAAGATCTTGGGCTGGATAAAGACACGGTTGTCATAAAAGGTGTCGGTGCTTCTAAACCGGTGGCACCGAATACTACATTAGAGGGTAGAGCGCAGAACCGTCGAGCTGACCTTGTTATCAGTACCAGTGAAATTGTCGGGCCTGGCAAAGTCGAACTGGTTACTTCAGAAAGCGATGTGAGTGAAGTCGTTCTCGAAGGTCAGCCTGAGTTCAAAATCGAGAAGCTTATCGAAGCACCACCGGTGACCGAGCAGCTGGATATCAGTACTTTTGATGAGTTCTGGATCAAGGAAGCAACACCAGGTTATGAATGGTTGATGCCAGATGTAAACTATTCTCCGTTTGCTCCATCAGTAAATATTGCTATCAAGCACAAGCCGGAAGATCGATTTGAAATGAAATTCAATGGGAAACCTATAAACCCGCTGTTCTATTTTGGCATGATCAAAAATAAAGCTAACACGGTGGCAAGAAGTTACTGGCAGGGGGTGCACCTGGTAAACGGTACTAACCGCTTTGATTTCGTGATCAAAGATAAAGACGGGAAAGTCATCAGGACACTAACGAGAGACGTCATATTCTCTGGTATACCTGTGCGAGCCGAACTGGATTTAGAGCATTCACGTTTGATCGCTGATGGACGTAATGTTCCAGTCGTTGCTATCCGTGTTTATGATCAAGATGGCAACTTCGCACGCCCGGGTTCACGTGGGAAATTCACCTTATCTGAGCCATATCTCTCACAGCAGCTGGTCGAAGCTTTCCAGGTTAACCGCCTCTCTGGATTGAACAACGAAGATCCGGAATATGTCGTCGGCCAGAACGGTATCGCTTATATCGTATTAGAGCCAACTACGATTACCGGTAAGCTTGAAATTCTTATGCCTTTCTCAGGTCGTAAACGTTCTCGTATAGAGACATGGATGCAGCCGGAGGTACGTGACTGGATCATGGTCGGCCTGGCAGAAGGTACCGCTGGATATAATACTGTTTCAGGAAACAAAGAAGCACTTGGCGATAATGATATCAAAGACGAGTTCTACAGCGAAGGTAAAGTTGCCTTCTATGCGAAGGGTAAAGTGAAAGGTGAGTGGCTGTTAACGACATCATATGACACATCGAAAAACTCGGATGATACTGATAACAGGGTTAACCAGATGATCGATCCGAACACTTATTACACTATCTATGGTGACAATTCTCGCCAGCGTTTTGATGCGTCAAGTGCTGAGAAGTTATATATAAAGATCGAACGTCAACAGTTCTATGCAATGTTCGGTGATATGAATACTGGTTTGAGCATTGCCGATTTATCAAAGTTTGAGCGTAATATGACAGGTGCCAAGTCAGAATATGATAATGGAAAGTTTGCCTATACCGCATTCGCTGCAGAAAATGTTAATAACTTCATAAAGGATGAGATCCAGGGTGAGGGCATATCAGGCCTGTACCGTTTAAGTGGAAAAGATATCGTCATCAACAGTGACAATATCGTGATCGAAACACGTGATCGTTTCCGCAGCGAGATCATCTTAAAATCTGAAAACATGCGCCGATATCTTGATTACAGCATCGACTACTCTGACGGAACTATCTTCTTCCGGCGTCCTATTCCTAGTCGTGATGAAAACTTTAACCCGATCTTTATCGTCGCTGACTACGAGGTCGAAGCTCCTGTCGATGGTGATATAACTGCAGGTGGCCGCGCGGCTGTCAGGTTCAGGGAAGGCCAGATCGAAATTGGTGGGTCGGTCATCCATGATGGAACATATCTGAATGAAGGTGACCTGGTAGGTGCTGATGCACGAATAGAGATCAACAGCACGACCGAAGCCAGGTTTGAAGCGGCTATATCCGATGTCACTAATGGCACGCAGGACCTTGACGGTTCTGCATATAGCGCCGAGATAGTTCATGGTGGTGATGACCTTAAAGTGAGGGTCTATGCGAAACAGCAAGATGAAAAATTTGGTCTCGGTCAACAATCGATAGGCCAGTCTGGCACACGTAAATATGGTGCTGATGCAAACTACCGTGTTAACCGTGAAATCGCTCTCGAAGGTACGATATATCATGAGGATAACCTGGTTACCGGCGGTAAAAGAGATGTTGCTGAAGCCAATGTTATCTATAGCCAGCGTGATTATTCGTTAACTGCCGGTGCTATTATGGCCAGAGACAAGTTCGATCTGGGCGGTACAAACTCCTCTAACCTGCTCACACTCGGTGCCAGTAAAAACTTCCTGCAAGATACCGTGAAATTACGTGCGAATGCGGAGCTGGCCGTTAACTCCGATGATGCTAATATCGATCATCCTTCACGCTTTATACTGGGTGCTGATTATTTTATAACACCCAAAGTCAACCTGTTTGCAGAGAACGAATGGACCGTTGGCCGCGATCAGGATACACAGATGGCTCGTGCTGGTGTGCGTGCAACACCCTGGACGAATGCACAGGTTAATACAGCGGTAAACCAGGAGACGAACGAAAATGGTATCCGTTCGTTTGCAACACTTGGCCTGACCCAGGCATTCCCGATCAACAAACGCTGGAGTGGTGACGTTACCTTCGACCATGCGGAAACGCTTCGTACCCCGGCCGCTGTGCCATTTTATGACAATGTTCCTATAGCGCAGGGTACTGCAGATAATGATTTCACTGCTGTTTCTGTCGGTACGACATATAATGCTGCCAGCTATACGGTAAATAATCGCGTTGAATTACGCACTGCAGAACAGGAAGATAAACTCGGCCTGATCGTTAACTGGGAAAGGAATCTTAAAGGTGGCGTCGGTTATTCAGCAACAACGAAGCTGTTCAAGACCGATCGAACCGATAACAGCGAGCTGCTTGATGGTGACATACGATTCTCTGTTGCCTACCGCCCGTTACAGTCACGCTGGATCACACTGAACCGCCTCGATTTCAAATTTGATTCCAGTACCGATATACTCGGGATTAAGACACGCCAGCGCAAGCTTATCGAGAACCTGACATCTAACTACCTGATCGACAACTGGAACCAGATCTCATTTAATTTTGGTTTGAAGTATGTCGTCGATACTTTCGATAAAGACGAATACAGCGGAATCACGAATTTGCTTGGTAGTGAGTATCGTCATGACCTCAGTGATCGTTTCGACGTCGGTGCGCATGCCCATACTTATTATTCTACAAACTCATCTACCATGAAGTATTCAACAGGCCTGTCATTCGGCTGGAACATGTCACGAAATATCTGGTTGAGTATCGGTTATAACTTCGATGGTTTCGAGGATAGAGATTTCTCAGCGGCCGGTTACACTGCCACCGGTCCTTACATCCGCTTCCGTATGAAGTTTGATCAAGGGACTGCTGATGATATTCAGAACGCACTGAATTAATAATGATTGAGTTTGCAGACCGCAGTAAACGCCTCGATCATTAAAAAACCTTTTATGATTAAGAAAACAAACCGGTTGTTCTTTGCTCTATGGCCTTCACAGCAGGTGAGGCGGGCAATAGTCGATGCTTCGTTACCATTGAGTAGTCAATTAGAGGGCAGGGTCATCCGGCCGCAGAATCTCCATATCACCTTGCATTTCATCGGGCAGGTTACTGAAGACGTCAAACAATGTATACATACTGCTGCGCAATCAGTGGCTGTTGATTCGTTCAATATAAAGCTTGATCGTTTCGGATATTTCAAGCGAGCGAAAATACTATGGATCGGACCGCGACAATTGCCTGATGAACTTGTTCGCTTACATCAGGACCTGGGCAAAGCGCTGTCACCCTGTGGCTATAAAAGTGAAATACGCAAATTTAATCCACACGTCTCACTGATGAGAAAATGCGCAAGGCCCAAGGCTATACAACATGAGTTGATTATTCCCTGGTCAGCTGATGAATTTGTACTGGTCGAATCCATACAGATTGAGTCGGGTGTTGAATACCGGGTGATCGAGCATTATCCGTTACTACAGTCAGGCTGATTGCGCCATTCCCTATCAGTGCTGCCTCTGCCACTGAAGTCATGTTCCCGCGGCATCATATTTCATGGTGCTGTGAAAATACGATAAACTTGATGTTTTCCGTAAGATCACCCTTATCAATATGACGACAGACAGTCGAATACAGCCGATGCCAGTACAGCTGGTCAACCAGATCGCCGCCGGCGAGGTCGTCGAGCGCCCGGCATCTGTAGTCAAAGAACTGCTGGAGAATAGCCTGGATGCCGGTGCGACCAAGATCAGCATCGATATCGAAAAAGGTGGCACTAAACTCATACGCGTTACTGATAATGGTCACGGTATCCACAAAGATGACCTGGTATTGTCTTTATCTCCGCATGCGACCAGTAAGATCCATTCGATCGATGACCTCGAAAAAGTACGGAGTCTGGGGTTTCGTGGTGAGGCGCTACCGAGTATCGCTTCAGTGAGTCAGCTGCAACTGACCTCGTGCTGGAACGGTGGTGATGAGACATGGCAGTTGACGATGAATAACAGCCAGGCCAGAGATATTGCGCCAGCCGCGAACAAACCGGGTACCACTATCGAAGTACGTGACCTGTTCTTCAATATCCCGGCGAGACGTAAATTTCTACGTACAGAAAAAACCGAGTTCTCTCACCTTGATGATGTTGTGAAGCGCATCTCGCTGAGCCGCTTCGATGTCGATATTACATTACGGCACAACCAGCGGGTGGTTAAAGCCTTACGTGCCGCCGGCAGTCGAATCGAACAGGAAAAGCGCATCGCTGAATTACTCGGGCCGGCATTTATCGAGCAGGCGGTGCACATGGATTTTACATATGAGGGCCTCCGCCTCTGGGGCTGGATAGCCCAGCCGACGTTCTCTCGCAGTCAGGCAGATATGCAGTATTTTTACGTTAACGGCCGGGTCGTAAAGGACAGGCTGGTCACCCATGCGGTAAGACAGGCCTATGCCGATGTGTTATTTCACGGCCGGCACCCGGCATACGTATTGTTTTTTGAATGTGATCCGTCAATAGTCGATGTCAATGCGCACCCCGGTAAACACGAGGTACGTTTTCGTCAGGGACGGCAAGTGCATGATTTCCTGTTCCGCGCGATCCACAAGAGTCTTGCCGAAGTAAGTGCTGGGGATGCCCGCTCGCACGATTTCCAGCACTTTACTGCGACCTCGACCCTGGCTGCTGATTCACCTGGCACAGGAGTCAATCCTTCCGCAGTAAAAAACCGCTTCGGTGGTCAGTATCAGGGCGCTCAGCCATCACAGGCGTCGATGCCATTTGCCATCGCAGAACAACGACGTAGTTATACTGATTTTGTACCAGGTACTGGCAAGCAGCCGATGTTACAGGATGACACGCAGGATATGCCTGCCCTCGGTTTCGCACGCGCTCAGTTACATGGCATCTATATACTGGCAGAAAACGCGCAGGGGCTGGTGCTGGTCGATACGCATGCTGCTCATGAACGCATTACCTATGAACGGCTAAAAACCGCGCATGAGGGAGCGGGCATTCGATCACAGCCGCTGCTGGTGCCGATTACGATGTCAGTGAGTTCCAGGGAAGCTCAACTGGTCGAAGATGCCTCGGATGTATTCAGCCAGCTCGGTTTTGAAGTCGATCGGGTGGCCGATGAGAGTGTCAAGTTACGCCAGATTCCTGTCGTATTATCGGACAGTGATGTGGAGACACTGTTGCGTGATGTGCTCTCAGACCTGCTGACGCACGGCACCAGTTCGAGAATTCAGCAGGAGCTGAACGAGATCCTGTCGACTATGGCCTGCCACGGTTCGGTAAGGGCAAACCGTAAGTTGACCATCGAAGAGATGAACGCGCTATTGCGTGATATGGAGGCAACCGAGCGAAGTGGACAGTGTAATCACGGGCGGCCGACATGGATACAGCTGACTATCGCCGAGCTGGACAAGCTGTTCATGCGCGGACGCTAACTCACATGCACCCTATATAATGAGTGATCTAATTATCCAGCCGGGTGAATCCACCGACTCTCCGATAAGCATCTTTATAATGGGAGCTACCGCGACCGGAAAGACTGACCTGGCACTCGCTATCTATAGTGAGTTGGGCGCTGACCTGCCATGCGAGCTGATCAGTGTAGATTCGGCCCTGGTTTATCGCGGCATGGATATTGGCACCGCCAAGCCAGATGAACAGACACTCAAAGATTTTCCGCATCACCTGATCGATATCATCGATCCGGCAGAAATCTATTCCGCAGGACAGTTTCGTGAAGATGCCCTGCAGCTGATGCAGCAGGTAGCTGATAAGCGACGTATTCCGGTACTCGTTGGTGGCACCATGCTCTACTTCAATACCCTGCAGAAAGGTATGGCTGATATGCCTGCGGTTAGTGATAGCGTTAAGCAGTCGATCGAGAGCGAGGCTAAAACCAATGGCATCAGTGCCATGCATGAGCGTTTGAAAAGAGTGGATCCTGTGTCAGCTCGGCGGATTCACCCTAACGACCCGCAAAGAATCAAGCGGGCGTTGGAACTTTATGATTTTACAGGGAAAACCCTGACGCAATTCTGGCGGGAGCAGGAAATGAATCAGGCCGGCAACGGCTTCCCATATCGCCGAATAAAGATCGCTCTAATGCCGGATGACCGTATCGAGTTGCGTAAGCGTATCGCGAAACGCTTTGACATCATGCTTAAGCAGGGATTTATCGAAGAAGTTGAAGTGTTGTATAATCGCGGTGATATGCATGCCGAAATGCCCTCGATACGGGCCGTCGGTTACCGACAGGTATGGTCGTATCTGGCGGGTGAATACGATTATGACGAGATGAGAGACAGAGCCATCATAGCAACAGCGCAGTTGGCAAAGCGGCAGATGACCTGGTTGCGAAAAGAGTCAGACTGCAATTTTATTGACCCAATTACATTAAATACACCGAAAGTGCTGAAAAACCTGAAATTTTTACTAGAATAGGGGGGTGACAACGGCATGTGATCAGAACTGATTACAGTTAGATATGTCTATACCCTAAATAAAAACAATAATGGGGAATCAACTATGTCAAAAGGGCACCACCTACAAGACCCTTATTTAAACGCATTGAGAAAAGAGAGAGTACCGGTTTCTATTTTCCTGGTGAATGGTATTAAATTGCAGGGGCAAATCGAATCTTTTGACCAGTTTGCAGTACTGTTGAAAAATACAGTCACGCAGATGGTCTATAAACACGCAATTTCTACCGTGGTGCCGTCACGCCAGATCAAATGGAATGATGAGAGTGCCGATGACAGTCATGGTAACAGTGCGGACAGTAATTGAGTATAATTACACAGTCGATATGTAATGGTCGCCAGGAGCGGCCATTTTTTTTGCCCACAGGGAAGTGGGCAATACGTACAGGACGTACGGTAGTAGAGCAATGCAGGAGCAATTGCCGAGGGGCGTGAGCAGGGAGCGGAAGCTTTGCCCACAGGGAAGTGGGTAAGGGGCGTGAGCAGGGAGCGGAAGCTTTGCCCACAGGGCAGTGAGCATTAGCGTAATCGTGTATTGCAGCAGAGAGATTTCAGGCGAAAGATAAACTTGCTATGAGACCGCTTCATCCGTCATCGACGGCTTTTACAACTATACCTGAGAGATTGAATTAAATAGATAATGTTAGATACCGAACGCGCTGAAGGCGGTAACAGGGCCATCCTGGTCCACATGGATATATATGATGAAGTGCACCGTGAGAACCTTTCTGAATTCAAGGAGCTGGTTGTCTCATCCGGCGCAGAAATCATGGCAATCACCACTACGAGTCGCCAGCGTGCAGATCCAAAGTATTTCATAGGTAGCGGTAAGGCCAGAGAGATTGCAGAGCTGGTAAAACAGTATGAGGCTGATATCGTGTTGTTCAACCACCAGTTGGCAGCGTCACAGGAAAGAAACCTGGAAACACTGATAGAGTGTCGAGTGCTGGATCGAACCGGTCTTATCCTTGATATCTTCGCCCAGCGAGCGCGCTCTTTCGAAGGTAAGCTCCAGGTGGAACTGGCGCAGTTGAAACACCTGTCTACTCGCCTGGTTCGTGGCTGGACCCACCTGGAAAGGCAGAAGGGCGGTATCGGCTTGCGAGGGCCGGGTGAAACCCAGCTTGAAACTGACCGGCGATTGCTCGGCTTGCGTATCAAACAGATCAATAAACGCCTGGAAAAAGTAAGAAAACAGCGTGAACAAGGTCGACAGTCCCGTCAAAAAGCAGAGATAGCGACAGTATCCCTGGTCGGCTATACCAATGCCGGTAAATCAAGCCTGTTCAATGTGCTGAGTGAAGACCATGTTTATGTGCAGGATCAGCTGTTTGCAACACTGGATCCGACACTGCGCCGCGTCGACCTGGCGCGGGATGTATCGATCATACTTGCTGATACGGTCGGTTTCATCCGTCACCTTCCGCATGACCTGGTCACCGCTTTTCGCTCAACATTACAGGAGACGGCAGAGGCGCAGTTATTACTGCATGTGATTGATTCAGCGGATGAAAATCGCGATGCGAATATCCATGAAGTAGAAAAAGTACTGGCGCAGATCGGTGCCAGTGATATCCCTACTATCCAGGTAATGAATAAAGTCGACCTAACCGGCACAACGCCGAGAATAGATTACGCGGATGATGGCAGTGTCAAGCGTATCTGGCTATCCGTTGAATCTGGTGATGGTCTCGATCTGCTCAGGCAGACGTTGATCGACCAGTTCAGGGAGAGAATGGTGGAAGGCAAACTGGTGTTATCACCGTCGGATGCCCGTATCAGGGCGAGACTATTTGAAGCCGGTGCGATCAGGGATGAAAAGATCGACGATGAGGGTAAGTTTTTACTGCAGATCAGCATGTCTCGCCGGGATTTAAATCAATTTGAATCGCGAGAACATATTCATCTGGAATCGATGCTTTCATAAGTACCTATACTTTTCTAGTGGGTACTAGGTGTCTATGCGGTAAAAAGCTTTTATTGATTAATTATTCAGGTAGAATGACGCGTTTGCGGCCTTGATAAACAAGATAACGCCCGCACATCTTAACTGACTGTAAAAATTTGGAAACCGACTTATGCGAAAGCAAGATGATTTGACTCCAGAGATGGGGAAGCAGGACATGGCCTGGAATGAACCGGGTGGTAGTGGTGATAAAGATCCATGGGGCGGCAATCGCGGAAATCGTGGTAACCAGGGGCCACCTGATCTCGACGAAGTCTTCAAAAACCTGCAGAAGAAATTTGGCAGCCTGTTCGGTGGTAAAGGCGGGCGTAACAGTGGCGGTGGCACCGGTATTACTGGCGGTGGTTTTGGTATAGGTATAGTTATCGCCATATTGCTGGTTTTCTGGATGGCGACCGGCTTCTATAAAGTCGAGGAAGCCGAGCGCGGCGTCGTCTTCCGTTTTGGTGAGCATGTCGAGACAACGCAAAGAGGTCTGCACTGGCACCTGCCGGTACCGATCGAACGTGTTGAAAAGGTCGATGTGACCAAGGTTTTCACTATCCCGTTGAATTCGACCATGCTCACCCAGGATGAAAATATCGTAGATATCCTGGGTACCGTGCAATACCAGATCGATAATGCAGAAAAGTACCTGTTCAACGTCAGAGATCCTGAGCTATCACTGGCTCAGGTCACAGAGAGCGCCTTACGTGAAAGTATCGGCGGCAGCAAGATGGATTATGTCATCACCGAAGGTCGTGGTGAAATCGCGATACAGGTCAGAGGCATCATCCAGGAGATCGTCAATAATTACGAGACAGGTCTTAACATTTTCAAAGTGAACATCCAGAGTGCTAAACCGCCGGATGCAGTAAAAGATGCCTTCGACGATGTAACGCAGGCGCGTGAAGATGAAGAGCGTTTCAAAAATGAAGCCGAAGCTTATCGTAACGAAGTGCTGCCAAAAGCGCGTGGTGCAGCAGCACGCATGCGTGAAGAGGCCGAAGCGTACAGGAATGAGGTCATCGCAAGGGCAGAAGGCGAGGCCGAGCGCTTTGAACAGTTGTTAAAAGAATACAAGAAAGCTCCACAGATCACACGTGATCGTCTGTATCTGGACATGATGGAAGCAGTGCTCAGTAATAGTTCCAAAGTGATGGTCGATGTTGAAGGTGGTAATAATCTGCTCTACCTGCCACTGGATAAGTTGATGGACCGTCAGAGTACGGGGAAAACGCAAGTTCAGCAGGATGCGGATGATATAATGCAAGGTATCCAGCAGCGTGCAGCGACAAAGAATAATAACCAGAGAGCCAGAATAGAAAGTCTGCGCTCAAGAGGTACACGATAATGTTAGTTAACAGTTTAAAAATTATTGTGCCCGTTTTTGCCTTTCTGGCATGGTCAGCATTGTTTACCGTTGATGAGCGCCAGGAAGCAATTCTGTTCCAGTTCGGTGAGATCATCGAAGCTGACTATGAGCCGGGTCTGCATCTCAAAATCCCATTCATAAATAATGTCAGAAAGTTCGATAACCGGATCCTGACCATCGACCAGAAACCTGAGCGTTTTCTTACCCAGGAGAAAAAAGACCTGATCGTTGACTCTTATGTTAAGTGGCGTATCAAAGATGTGGTCCAGTATTTCAAAACTACGCAGGGTGACGAACTGACTGCCGGACGCCTGCTCTACGAAAATATCAATAACGGTCTTCGCGATGAATTTGGTAAACGTACTATCCAGGAGATCATCTCGGGTGACCGTACCCAGATCATGGAGCTGATGACTGAGCAGGCGTCAAAGCGTGCGCAATCACTCGGTCTCGAGGTAATCGATGTCCGCGTCAAGAAAGTCGATTACCCGGAGCGTGTTAGCAACTCGGTCTATCAGCGTATGCGTGCTGAACGTGAACGTGAAGCAACTGATTTCCGTTCCAAGGGTCATGAGGCATCAGAACGTATCCAGGCTGATGCAGACCGTCAGCGAAGTATCTTACTCGCCGAGGCTTATCGCGACTCTGAGATCGCACGTGGTGAAGGTGATGCACGTGCAACAGAGATCTATGCACAGGCATTTAATAAGGATGAAGAGTTTTACAAGTTTACTCGAAGTCTGAAAGCGTACCAGGAAACATTTTCAAATGCTGGTGATGTGATCTTACTGGAGCCGGATTCTGAATATTTCCGTTACTTCAAAGATCCTTCGGGTAAAAACAAGTAAACAATGTGGGACAGTATAATTCCAGCACTGGCACTGGTGCTGGTGATAGAAGGTATATTGCCTTTCCTGAGCCCGAAAAGCTGGCGGGACGCAATGTCACAGGCAGCGCAGCTGCCTGATAAGGTGTTAAGAAGCATGGGCTTTTTTAGCATGCTGGCGGGCGTGGTAATTCTTTACCTGGTTCGATAATGCTGCTCCTGCTTGAACGACAATAACAATAATTATGACGACTAAACAACACTGGATATTACCCGAGGGTATAGAAGAAGTTCTGCCTGAGCAGGCGGCAAGGTTCGAAGCGATGCGTCGCATGTTGCTAGATCTATATGCCAGCTGGGGTTATGAGCTGGTGATGCCGCCGACTATCGATTTCATCGAATCACTTTTGACCGGTACCGGGCACGATCTCGACTTACAGACCTTCAAGCTGGTCGACCAGATGTCTGGACGAACGCTGGGCTTAAGGGCAGACATGACGCCGCAGGTTGCTCGAATTGATGTACACCAGTTGAGAAGAGATGTGCCGACACGGCTGTGTTATATGGGTACGGTTTTGCGCACGCGTCCTGAGTCTATCGGCGATAGCCGTAGCCCGTTACAGGTGGGTGCTGAGCTCTATGGCCACGCCGGTGTCGAGTCAGAAGTAGAGATCCTGGGTTTAATGTTGCAGACATTTTCCACGCTGGATATCGATGACATCTATCTCGACCTGGGCAATGTAGATATCTATCGTGGCCTGGCGAAGCAGGCAGGCCTGTCTAAAGATGTAGAAAGCCAGCTATTTGATATGCTGCAGCGTAAAGCTGTTACAGAGATCAATACCTTATTAGATTCTCTCGATATCGATGAGAATATTAAAATCATGCTGGCTGGACTGTCATCACTCAACGGTGATAAATCAGTTTTTACCAGATCTCGCGAATTACTGGCCGATGCAGATGACTCTGTAAAAAAAGCTATCGATTACCTGGAAAAGACCGCTGACCTTATGTGGCAGCGCTATGGTGATATAAAAGTGCATTTCGATCTATCGGAACTGCACGGTTATCACTATAAGACCGGTGTTGTGTTTGCTGCATTCGTGCCGCAACTCGGTCAGGCAATCGCACGTGGCGGCCGTTACGATGATATCGGAAAGATATTCGGACGTGCACGTGCTGCAACAGGATTCAGTACTGACCTGAAAGTTTTAAACCAGTTGTCTAACAAGCAGTTTGCCAGCGCTGAAAGAATATTTGCGCCGGCTGATGAATCGCCGGAGCTGAAACAAAAAATGACTGAGTTACGTAACGAAGGCAACGTTGTTATCCAGCAACTACCAGATGTGGTTGCTGATGCCAGGGCGATGGGGTGCAGCAAAAGTCTTTGCCTGGTTGATGGGCAGTGGATTGTGAAGGACTGAATAATAGCAGTATCATTTCGACCAGAGGAAGAAATCTTAAACCTCAGTGCTCAAGATCCTTCATCCGACTCAGGATGATAAAACGAATTACGCAAAAGTTTTTAATTTTATAATTTTAAGGTTTAACCATGTCAAAAAATGTAGTTGTACTCGGAAGCCAGTGGGGCGATGAAGGTAAAGGTAAGATTGTTGACCTGTTAACAGATCGTGCAGCAGCAGTCGTACGTTTCCAGGGTGGTCATAACGCTGGTCATACACTGGTTATCGGTGAAGAAAAAACAGTTCTG
>Ga0316201_10002072_pt1 | contig 14078 bp, 8 predicted proteins | sample CS6wburrow_MG_FD_204516 | JGI IMG/M metagenome (GOLD analysis project Ga0316201, IMG submission 204516) | Coastal sediment microbial communities from Delaware Bay, Delaware, United States - CS-6 worm burrow | ecosystem: Environmental > Aquatic > Marine > Coastal > Sediment | place: USA: Delaware... | reverse complement strand
GTCCCCCCTGCAGTTAGCAACATCCATATGGGTGATCGTATCGTGGATCCCGCCGGTATCGTGGGCAACCGGCAGCGCGCCATAAATGGGGCCGATCATCTGGGGCAGACCGCATGGTTCAAAACGCGACGGCATCATCACGAAGTCAGACGCCCCGTAGGCCAATCGGGCCAGGCGCTCGTCGAAGTCGCAAATCGCCACCCGCCTGCTCAGGTTGTGGAACTGCACGATGTCCTTGAAATGTTTTTGAAACGCACCATTGGCTACAAAGACGATCTCCAGGTTCTGTTTCCAGTAGCGTGAAACCACATCATAGAGGATCTCGGCGAGCAATTGACATCCTTTTTGAACCGTGTCGAGACGGGAAGGCCAGAAGAAAAGGGGCGCCTGGTCAGCCTCGATAATTCCTAAAATTCTTTGCAAGGCCCGCTTGTTTTTCTGCTTGCCGACAGCATGATTATGGTGCTCGAATTCAAGCACCAGATCCTTGTCGCTGGCTGGATTGAAAGAAGGATCCGGGGCATTGAGGATGCCGACTGCGCAGTCTGCATTGAATTTGTTGGCCAACTCCTGTTTCAATGGCGCCTCAACAAAATCATGTCGGCCTTCAATTAACTCCCGCAAAAAGGTCGGGCTGACCGTGTTGACAAAGTGGGCGGCAAAAACACCGCTGGCGAGGAGGTCCACGGGATTGGCTTCGCGTGTTCCCTCGTAGTCATAGGCCATGTGCTCATAGTAAAGATGCTCCCAGAAATAGGCCGAATCGATGCCCCTTTCTTCGATATGGGCGAGTAAGGTTTTCATGCTGTAGATATTATGGATCGTAAAAAGACAGGGGATAACCGCCTGCCTCGCCATGGCCGGAATCAGGCCGGTCATCCAGTCGTTGCAATGGATCAGATCCGGCCGCACACGGGGAACGATATTGTTGATGACCTCCCGCTGAAAGGATAAGGCGATCTTCATGTTTTCGTCTGCGTAATTGGAGTAGACCCGATTCATGTAGAAAAAGGCCCGGTCCTCGGCCAGGTGAATCCGATCATCGGGCATTATCCTTCGGATGGTGTTGATGTCCTTTTTGATCACCGGGGGCAGGTGGTGGTTGAACATGGCGCGGTAATTCGGCAGCGCAACGTGTACGTCGGCGCCCTGGTCAAACAGCGCGCTGACCAAAGCGGCGGAAACATCGGCCATCCCGCCAGCCTTGGCCTTTAGATAATTGGCGATATTACCCATATTGTCGGGCAAGTAAGTGACTTCCGGGGTCACGATAAGAATCCGGGGGTTGCTCAGGGCAGCGGTCATGTGCGGGGACTCCTTTCAATCGTCAGTACTTAGGCTTCAATCAAGCCAGCATATCGGCGCCATCCCCACTCCGGCCTCACGCTTGTCGGTCATTCCCAGTTCGTTTTTTACCGCCAAAATGGCTCCCATGTTGGAAAACCAGCCTCGCCCGTCAGCGTCATTTTTTATTTTCCGCGCTGGATCTTTACTTGTGTAATGGGTGCGACTGAGCGCTATGATGCACCTGGCTTGATTGGGCGAATCCGGTACGGCCGGCGAACCCGCATGAAATACCATCCGGGTTTCGGAACAAAATCCTGCCACTGCATCGGGATCCGTCAATTCAGCGTTAATATTCGGCATCACCGGCGTAGCCCAAAACATCTCCTGGGCCAGCATGGACTCTTCGGCACAATACTTTTCCACCACGGTAAGATCCGGGCTTACGAACACCCCCTTTGAACTCATCCCGTGCAACGGTTTGACCGCCAATTGTTTCAACTGGCCCGGATCCTTGCGGAATGATTCCAGCCGGCTTGCGGTGATAAGCTCTGTTTTCGGAGCAGTACCAACACCTTCCAACATACACAGTTTTGTCAGGGAGCTTTTGTCGATAAAATAGAACCCGGCCAGGTGTTTGGATAGGTCCGGCCAAAGTGCCGGTGTTGCATATATCCGGCGAAGCGTCTCAATGACCTCAGGCTTTTCCTCGGATTGCATCTTTTTGAGAAACTTTTTGAAATCCACATCCACAAGCCGGGAGATGACTTTGTTCATTGTCGCTGTTTCGCCTTGCCTGCTGCAACAAAGCTGGCCACCCTCGAAATACACCTCTTGGGGATCAAGAATTAGCGGTTCCTGGGCGGGATCACCGCTGCTCATAAATTTTGACAGCAACACCAGATTCTGAAAGCTGGGCTGGTTCCTGGGATCGATCTCCAGGAAAAGAATCCGGTTTCGATGATTCTCTGAACCCTGAATGTAAGTGGCCCGAACCTGATCGTCCAACTCCGTGTCGTTAAACGGACGGTCGCCTGCGGTAACGAGGGTGAACACGGAGTCTCCATAAGCTCCGGTTTTTCGCGCCGTCTGAATGCATTCCCGGAACCACCCATAATAGGTATCCACACTCTGAGCCTCAAGGATTTTGGCGTACAGATGGTCGCCGGAGGCTTTGACCTCTTCAAAGCTTAAGCCTCTTGGTGCGTTGGCTCCGTGAACCAGAACATCAAAAGCCAGGTCCGGCTCAACAGTGAGATAATATCGATACAGGATTTCGGTCATTTCTTCCGTAATCCATCCTTCCGGTATCCGTTTCACCAGATAATCCGGCCCTTCAGCCTTTAGGTGCTTCCTGGTCAAGGCATATAGAACCCGGGACGTGGCCCAAAGGATCTGCATAAGATATGGCGGCAGGTGAAGGGGAAGCGCCCAGGGATAATCACCGATTCCATAGATCGGTACAAACATCCCTTTATCGGCAAGATCTTTATAGTAACCCTCGACCACATCTTTGTTCTTCGCAATACTTTCATTTTTCTCCAGCGCCTGCCGGGTCTGCGCGATGCGAGTACCTTCATCATACTTCTTTTCAATCGTCTGTAAGGTTTCAAGGGCCTGCTCTAAACTCGGCAAATTAGACAAATTACGCATATGTTTCCTCCCCTATGCATTTTCATATCGCGTTATCCTTCTCCATCAACTACCTGCTGAGCGAAATCAAAAAGAATATCAGTGTAAGTGGAAATACTATCCAGATCTATCCATTCATGGTCGGAGTGATGCCCTGCGCAAACCGGTTTTGAAATGATTACAGGGATTTTGTATTGGGTAAAAAAGCGGGCATCGGAAGCGCCTTCGCTGCGATAAATCGGCATGGGGTGGGCCAGGTGGCGCTCGGCGGACTTTTGAAACAGGCGACTGCACCAAAGCCCCATGTCCAGGTAAAAGTTGTCCCCAACCACCTGCAGCTCAAATTCCCCCCTATTGCCCACTATTTTTTGCACCCGAGCCTTGATTTCTTGCGCCGTTTGTCCTTCGGTAAAGCGCAAATCAAAGCTGGCTTCACAAGCATCCGGCACCTTATTGGCCGCATCGCCAGCCGCAATCCTACCGAAATTCAAGGTTTGGGTCCATTGTTCAGGGGAGTCGACAAAAGGAAATTCCTTGCGTAAATCCGAATAGATCGCAAGCATCTTGTCTATGGCATTTTCGCCCAGCCACGGCCTGGACCCGTGGGCTGACTGACCGCTGGTTTTGACGCGAAAAAGAAATACTCCTTTTTCTTCTGCTTCGATCTGAAAATTATCGCCGCCATCCGGAAGAAAACACACTGCTGGCTTCAGCCCAACTTCATTAAGCAAATAACCGATCCCTTTGTTGCCACCGATTTCTTCATCAAAAGTAAATGCCAAAAGAATTTTTTGCTTGCCTGACGAAAGGCGATCCCAGACATTAAAAAAAACCGGGACGGCAAATTTCATATCGCTGGTGCCCCGCCCCATCATCCGGCTTTCTTTTATGTGTGGTTCAAACTGTTCATTTTGGGCCTGAACCACATCCAAATGGCATGACAGCATCAGGGCCGGATTCAGGGCTTCAACGTCAAGCCCGGCAAGCAGCGAGGGATAGGGATCGGAAGGGATGATCCTCGTCTTAAGGCCACGCTTTTCTGCTTCAGCTTTCAGCAGGTCGCGACAGCGATCATGTTCCGACAGGTGTTCAGGATCATGGGTGGTTTTCAGACGGATCAACTGTTGGAACAGTTCGAGGTATTGACGATCCATGATAAACTCCTTTCTGATTGTCCTATTTCCGGATTTTACATCGGAAACCATCCCGTCCTGGCGATAGTTGGTTGTCACGATCCTGCTTAACATCTTCTTGTCCACAAAAGCGCCTGGGCCGAAGATCTGGTCAGTTGGCTTTTCGAAAGGCGAACAGCTGGATATTTTCAGCCAGTCGCACTTTAATTTCCGCATCCCGTGGGTTAGACCTCATCCCGGCCAAATCGTCACCACAGAAAATTTGGTTCGTTTATCCTACTAATACTTCACATTAGAGTTATTTATTTTCTATCTCACGAAAACGTCGTCTATCGAACCCTGGGATAGCTTGCAGTCAATGCAACTAAGTCTAATTCTGATCGCAACATTAAAAGATAGCCAGGCAAAAATCCGGGTTGGTGGTCATTACGCACTATTGGATGAATATATCTGACAATGCTTTAGAATTGCAATGTATTGAGACTAAACCACGGCGGTAACCCATGTCAAACGGCGAGATAAGCGCTTTTTGGACCAGTGGCCGTAAATTTAAGGACCAGACAGGTGCGCAATGGCTATCCTTCAACATCGCAGCCCAACGAATCGTGTTATGGTTTGCCATTAGGCGACGGTCTTGACTACGGCAGGCGGCAATATGTTGCGGTCGGCAGGGAGTCCGATCAGGTAGCGATTCCATTTTGTGAATTTTGGATGCGATATAATTCTGAAAGGTTGGCATCCATTGCGTATATCCCATCAATAGCGTAACGGTCAAAACCGATGACATCATATCAGCACCGCAGACGTATCCCGAGTTGATAAACGGCTATCCATGGTCTTGCATTGTGTGAACCATTTGAGGTATCTGAAAGATGCATAATCCACCAGATATCATAGAACGGCTATGTCTGATAGCATTCTAATCATATGAAAGGTATCCAACAAGGAGGTCAAAATGAACATTGAAAAGGCAATTCGCGAAGCCATGCGATTGGAAACCAAGATACGTGACCTATATATAGAAGCCCATATCAATTGCGATGACCCCATCGGAAAACAATTTTTTGCAACGCTGCGAGATGACGAGCAGTATCATCACGATTTTCTTACTAGCAGGCTCGAGGAATTGCAAACGGCCGGCAAATTTAAAACCCCGGACCTGGAAGAGGTTGAATTTCAATTTGAAGAAACTGACCGCTTGATGAATCGGGCCAAGCAGGTTATGGCTGAAGACGATCGAAAGTTGCGCACGCAGATGTTAAGCAAAGCGCTGGAGGTTGAAAAAGAGACATCCGGGTTCTATGAAAAAATGGTGAGTTTGTTTTCAGATGATGCGCAGAAATTATTCAAACGGTTTATGCAAATAGAGAACAATCATATAGAGGCCGTACAGATAGAGCTCGATTATGTTATGAAAACAGGCTATTGGTTTGATTTCAAAGAGTTTGACATGGAATAAGCCACCAAGCTTGCATTGAAACGCCGCCGCTGTTGCAAACCAGCATCAATTCAATGGGAAGTTGCATTAGGCTTGCCGTAAAGGAGGATTGCGGACTTCAATTCATGGCTTCATCTTTGTTGACGGCTTGGACTTCATGGATAATGGTCCTCAGGATGGCCATTTTGGTAATGTTCGCCTGTAAGAATTCGATCCCCAATCCATTCTCATCTCTCCGAATAATGACCCCGCTGATGCGACAGCCTTTATCCAGGGAGGGGCTGAAAAGAGCTACTTCAATTTCCTTTCCAACGGTAAAGGGCCCCTTGGTTTCCAGATAGATGCCGCTGAGGCTGATATTGCGGATGACCGCCTCGTGAGACAAGTCGCCATAGAAGAATTCCACAGGCAATTCACAATCAAACCGTTTATAACTTCTGTTCTCTTTAGGCGCAGGATGGGTTTCATCCTTCAGTCGACCGCTTTCCAGCAGCAAACTCATGAGCGGGGCGCTGATCGTTCTGTCTTTCTGCGGCACCTTATAATCAATCAACAATAACACGTCTTCCAGGTTCAAAATTTCAAAAACGGCCTCTTTTCCATTTAACTCCCCCATCTCCGCCTCGATGAGGCTGCCCGAATCACAATACAAATAGCCCGCCTTGCCGGCCTTGGTTACTTTGATGACACAGGTTTTGGCCTCCAGTTCAATCATTTGCAAAAAGGAGGCCGTGCTGATGCCGCGAAGCTGCCCACCACTGTCGATGTCAAATTCACTCAAAAGGGTATCCAGAAGCATGTTCACGTCAGCAGGGGTCTCAAATTGGATGTTGTATTCGAAGGCCTTTAATATGCTGGCGACTTTCGACTTCCTTTCCGCCATTAAAATCAACTTGATTTCTTTGTGCTTTCTCAGATGATGGTCCAGCACTTCGATTTCTTTGGTGCTGATTTGCCGGCCCACGACGACACAATCGACCTCTATTTTCTCCACTATATCGATGGCATCGAGGGCTGTCGCGGCGGTCAATACTTTGAAAAAACCGACACCTTCTATCATTCTGATAACATTCTCGCGAATATTCGGCTTTTCTTCAATGTACAAGATCGTCTTCATAGCGCCTGTGATTGGTCTGTTGGGTGATTATTTAAGCCACTTTAGCATGGATACCATATAATGTCACGAGGTTGAAGTGGCACAGATGCCAGCAGTCCCAAAGCAACGGGAATCCTCGGGTCTCGATTTTATGAAGAGCGCTTCGGCAGATGGCCTAAACGCCGCTTGTCCGCCCTGGGATCGGGAGCATCTAAAGTTTTTTGAGCAGCTGATTGGCCGCGATCAGCAGCGGGTCCCATACGCCCCCAAAAGGAGGGGCATAGGCCAGGTCGCATTGGGCGAATTGCGCCACTGTCATCCCGGCGTGCAGGGCCACTGCGGCCGCGTTGACGCGGTGGGCGACACTCTCACGGCCCACCATCTGGACACCGAGCAGCCGACCGGAGCTTTGGTCACCCACCATGTGCACCTGCACCTTGGAGCCCCCCGGGTAGATGTGGGATCGCGAATGGGAGTCGATGGTGACCGTAAGGGGATCGAAGCCGGCCGATCTGGATTCCTCTGCGGTCAGCCCGGTTCGGGCCACTTGCAGATCAAACACCTTGAACACGGCCGTTCCGGCCACGCCTTGCAGGTGGGCCGGCTTTCCACAGATATTGTCGGCGGCGGCCCAGCCGGCGCGATTGGCCCGAAGCGCAAGGGGAAGCCACGCCCTGCGACCGCTGACCACATGAAAGGCATCGGCGCAGTCACCGGCCGCATAAATGGTATCATTGGAAGTGCGCAGCTGGGCATCGACGGCAACGGCACCGGCAGGACCCAAATCCAGCCCGGCATCACTGGCCAGGGCGGCATTGGGCCGGACCCCGATGGCCAGCAGAACCATGTCCGCTGATAGGGCCCGTTGATCGGATCTGACCTCCAGGGCGCCATTGTCGGAAACGATCTCCTTTACGTCGAAACCGGTATGCAGCAGGACGCCCTGTGTTTCCAGCTCCCGGCGAACCGTGGCCGCCAGGCCGCGCTCCATCCAGGGCAACAGATCGGGACGCGGCTTCACCATCTCCACCGTGATGCCCAGGGTCCGCAGGGCCTCACTCATCTCCAGAGCGATGTACCCCATGCCGATGAGCACTGCCCGCCTGACGGTGTTGGATTGAAGATGAGCTTTGATGGCGCGCCCCTGGCCCAGACTCTTCAGGGGCATCACGCCGGGCAGACGGACGCCCGGAAGATCCGGGACAATTGGATCTGCGCCGGTGGCGATCAACAGCCGGTCGTAGCGCACCGAGAAAGTACCATCGGCGTCATTGACAGCGGATACCACCGCCGCGGCGGCATCGATGGCCAGGGCGCGGGTCGAGGTCAACACCTTGATCCCCTGCTTTTCCCTGAAGGCCTCGGCCGAGCGAACCACCAGATCATCCATGTTGCGCTGTGGGTCGGCAATATTATACGGCATATTGCAGGCGCTGTAAGAGACATCCGCGGACTGCTCCAGTACGGTGATATCCAGTGATGGGTCGTGCCGTCTGGCGCGACTCGCAGCGCTCATTCCGGCGGCATCCCCGCCGATGACAACAAAATGCATAGTTCCTCCCGGTTCCCGGCACCTGCCGCAGCAGGCGGGCGCAAATTGAACGGCTGGTTCAAAATTCGGTGCAGGTGTGTTAAGGACGATTGTCCGGCAAGGCCGGCGGCCAGAGATCGATCATCCCATGCGGCGGCGGGTATAGACGCTGCGTCGTCAGGGATCGCCGACCGCTGCACCATTGCTGCAATATACGAAATGATTATCGCAGGTTTTTTTGTGGCGTCAATACATGAACAAATAAATCAAATCTCCCGCCTTCTCCCGGAAGCGCTGATTTACCATCGGGTTCCGGGGCGCACCGAATTGAAACGTCTTCGCCTCGCACTGAAGCGCAACGATAAGGAAGCATGGATCGCGACGCGCTGCCGGAAGTTGGAATCGAAACTGCGGGCGTCGGCGGCCGTCCGCAGCGCCAGGCAGCAGCATCGCCCCCACCTGGTATTCGATGAAGCGCTCCCCATCAGCGATCGCCGATCGGAAATTATTGCCGCCATCGCGGAACATCCCGTTCTCATCGTCGCGGGTGAGACCGGGTCTGGGAAAACCACGCAGCTGCCGAAGCTCTGCATGGCGGCAGGCAGGGGTATCGACGGATGGATCGGGGTCACCCAGCCGCGCCGCATCGCCGCTGCATCGGTCAGCCGGCGCATCGCGCAAGAGCTAAAGGAGGAACTCGGTCAAACCATCGGCTATAAGATCCGTTTTCAGGACGCCGTAAGCGACCGGACCCGCGTAAAAATGATGACGGATGGCATCCTGCTGGCGGAAGCCCATCAAGACCCCTTTCTTAACCGATATGACACCATCATCGTCGATGAAGCCCACGAGCGCAGCCTCAATATCGATTTTATCCTGGGAATTCTCAAGAAACTGCTCGACCGGCGGCGGGACCTGAAGGTCATCATCACATCGGCCACCATCGACACGCAGAAATTTTCCGAAGCCTTTGATGCCGCGCCTGTCATCCAGGTCTCCGGTAGGATGTATCCGGTCGAAACGCGCTATATGGAATCCGCCCAGGAAGATATCACCCACGTCGAGATGGCCGTAAAAGCCGTGGATCAATTGGAAAAAAAGCGGCGGCGGGGCGATATCCTGATCTTCATGCCCACCGAGCAGGATATCCGCGACACCTGCGAGCTCCTCGAAGGACGACGGCTGCGCTCGACCCGGGTCATCCCCCTATTCGCGCGACTGTCCGCAACCGACCAACAGGCCGTATTTTCCGCATCCCCCAAAAGGAAAATTGTGGTGGCCACCAATGTTGCCGAAACCTCCATCACCATTCCAGGCATCCGGTATGTCATCGACAGCGGCCTGGCCAGAACCTCGGTGTATGCCCCCAGATCCAGGACCACCACCCTGCCCGTGCGTCCCGTTTCAAAGAGCAGCGCCGACCAGCGCAAGGGGCGCTGCGGCCGGGTGGCCAACGGCATTTGCATTCGACTTTACAGTGAAGAAGATTACCAGGGACGGGCCGAGTTCGCCCTTCCGGAAATCCTGCGGGCCAACCTGGCCGATGTTATCCTGCGAATGATCGCTCTCCGGCTGGGTGACGTGGACGCTTTCCCCTTCATCGATCCGCCGGCACCCAAGAGCATCCAGGACGGCTATCAGTTGCTCGAGGAGCTCGGCGCCATTGCACCGGCTAAACGGCCTCACAAACTGACGGGCCGCTACGGCCTGACCCCGAAGGGACGCCTCATGGCCCGGCTGCCGCTGGATCCCAGGCTTTCGTGCATGCTCCTGGAAGCCGGCGAACGGGGATGCCTGGAAGATATCGCCGTGATCTGCTCGGCCCTGAGCATCCAGGACCCGCGCGAACGCCCGGCAGCCCGCCAGGCCGAAGCGGACAGGGCCCAGGCCCGGTTTGCCGTTCCCACCTCTGATTTTGTTACCCTGGTGCGCATCTGGCACACCTACCGGCAGGTGGTGCGCCGGCGCAAAAGCTGGGCTGAAGTCAAAACCTTCTGTCGGGACCACTTCCTCTCCTTTCGCCGCATGCGCGAATGGCAGGATATCTACCGCCAGATCATCAGCAATTTGGGCGAACACGACATCGCCATTGACAAACGATCCGTATTGCCCGATGAAGCCGACTGCTCTCCTCAGAGCAGCTGGTACGCCGCCGTGCACCAATCGATTTTATGTGGCTTTCTCTCCAATATTGCCCTTCGAAAGGAAAAACAGATCTACCAGGCCTCCCATAACCGGCAGGTGATGCTGTTCCCCGGGTCGGGACTGTTCAAAACGCCGCCGCAGTGGGTTGTGGCCGCCGAGATGGTCGAAACCTCCCGCCTTTTTGCCCGTTGCGCAGCCGCCCTCGATCCCGCCTGGCTGGAACCCATTGGCCGCTCTCTGTGCACCTACAGTTATTCCGACCCGCATTGGGAACGCAATCGCGGCCAGGTGGTGGCAACGGAACAGGTCAGCCTGTTCGGGCTCGTCATCGAAAAGCGGTCGCGGCCATATGGCCCGTCAGATCCCGACGGGGCCACCGCCATCTTCATCCGGGCGGCCCTCATCGAAGGAGATGTACGCCAACCCCTGTCCTTTATGCAGCACAACCAGCGCGTCCTTGCCCGGGCCGAATCCATGGAGGATCGCCTGCGGCGCAGGGACATCCGCCTGGACGATGCGGCCCTGGTAGATTTTTACCACCGGCGGCTGGGCCGGATATATGACCTGCGCACCTTGAAAAGCCGCATTCGCAAGCGGGGCGGCGATACGTTCCTGCGGCTGGATGAAGAACAGATCCTGCTAAACAGACCCGACCCGGAGGAGCTGAACCAATTTCCGGACACCATCGCCGTAAACCAGCACGAAATGGCCTGCCAGTACCGGTTCGCACCGGGAAAACCCAAGGACGGCATCACCGTCCGGGTGCCGGTAGCGATTGCCGCCAGCCTCGACGCCGATCCCTTCGAGTGGCTGGTCCCCGGACTGCTCAAAGAAAAAATTGCCGCCCTCGTAAAAGGCTTGCCAAAAACCTACCGACGCAGGCTGGTCCCCGTGGCAAAAACGGTGGAGATGATTTCTGCCGAGATGCCGATGTCCACCGATATCAGCCTGGCGACAGCGCTGAGCCGGTTCATCGACCAGCGCTTTGGCGTCCAGATTCCTGCCGCCGCATGGCGGGATGCCGAGGTCCCCAGCCATCTTCGCATGCGGATCGCCCTGGCCGACAGCGATGGGCAAATCATCCGATCGAGCCGGAATCCTGCTGTGTTGAAGGCGATACGGCCTGCAGATGCCGTTTCCGAGGCTTTCGAGACCGCCCGTAAAGGGTGGGAACGCGCCCCCATCGAGACCTGGAATTTCGGGGATCTTGCCGACAGCATCCTGCTGGAAGGCGATCACGGCAGCCAGTGGACGGCCTATCCCTCCCTGGAAGAAAGGGCCGGCCAGGTGGTTCTGACCGCCCACGCACAGCGGGCCCGGGCCAAAAAAACCCATCCTTTAGGTGTCAGGGCATTGTACCTGCGACAGTTTGCCGCCGACGTAAAGTTTTTAAAGAAAAACCTGAGCCTGCCCCCGGCCGTGGAAGCACCCGGGCGGTATTTCGGCGGGCGTAAAAAAGTGGAAGCTCAACTGTTCGAAAAAGTCATAGACGATCTGTTTCTCAAAAGCCATCGATCGTCAGCGGCCTTCCAGGCAGATGCCATAGCGCTGCGCAAAGAGGGCCTCGCTGGTCAGGGCCAGGACCTGCGCCAAAGGATCATTGAGCTGCTCTTCACCTATGCGGAGGTTCGTCGCAAGCTTCACGACATTGGTCAGGCCCACCCGAACAGTCGACCCATAGGGGAATTTTTGAATCAATTACTGACCCATTTGAACCGGCTGGTGCCGGAGACCTTTGTCCGCCTGTATGACGAAAACCGACTGAGCTGCCTGATCCGCTACCTGGAGGCCATCGCCGTGAGGGCCGAAAGAGGGTTGCTCAACCTGGAAAAAGATCGAACCAAAACGGCACAGATCGCCCCATTCGAGCGACAATTGAACGATATGCTGCGGGATCTTGAAACCGGCGGCAGCCGCCAGAGGCGGGAGGCCATCGAGATTTTCTTCTGGATGCTGGAAGAGTTCAGAATCTCTATTTTTGCGCCGGAAATCAAGCCCAACCAGCCGATCTCATCAAAGAAACTGAAAGCACAGATCAACCGAATCGCCTCTATGGCCTGACGCCACCTTGGGGCAGACCTCGGCATCCAAGCATTTGAACGTAAGCCGATTGTAAAAGCGGGCCTGACCAGAACGGTCCCAAGGCTATTGGACAGCGCTGCCTGGCACCCATCCGGTGACGTCTGAAATCAGTCGATCACCTGGCGATATGGGTCAGTATGGACAGCACTGCCACATAAATATCGGGGTCCTTGCTGGCCCGAGGGCCCGCGACGTTCAGTGTCTCGATATTGTTCATCGCGAGCCAGGATGAGACCAGGGAGGCGGCATCCAGGGGGCTCTGGTGCAGGGTTAAGTCGATGTGCAGCATCTGCTTGCCGTGTTTCAACGCCATCTTTCGCGTGTGATCGCTGCCCCCGGTCGGGGCGCCGCGGGAAACGATCAGCGTACCGTCCGATACCAGCACATTTTTTTCAGTGCGGTCCGCATAGCTTTCCGAAGGCATCTCCTCTAAAGCGTACATGTCCGGGAGCGGGCCGTCTTCGGTCAGCCTGCCCTTGGGGATCCAGCCCCCATGGGAAATGCCCATTCGAATGGCGGCATCCAGTGCTGCACGGTCCGCTCCGGTTTGTCCGCCGGAAATTATTTTTTTCAGCATGTCGACCTCCCTTGTTAAGATGATCCCGATCTCCAGCGCCCTGCCCAACCCCAACTGGCCGACGGGCTGCCACCGGGTTACCAGCTGCCGGATGCCCCGCCGCCGCCCGAACTGCCGCCGCCGCCGGAAAAACTGCTGCCGCTTGAACTCCACGAGCCCGATCCGGAACTGCCGGACCGCCCGCCGGATGTCAGCGTAAACCCGCCGATGCGGGCCCGCCCCTTGGTTTTGAGCTCCTTTTTTGCCTTGAGATACCATTTACTTCGAGAGAGGATCAATTTGGCAATGGGAAATCCCACCAGGTAAATGACAAGAATCACAAGGGTGGCCTGCATGCCGATGACCACGATGGGAAACATGGCCCAAAAGGGAATCAGGAAAAAATAGAGAAACCACCCCATACCGGGCGTCACGATGCCCAATCCGGTGAACAGTCCGATGATGCCGAAAATAAAACAGCCGATGAGAATGCGGGGGATCAAGCCCAGGTCAGGCCCGTCGAATAACTGGTCTCCGCTGGGCTTTGGGGAGGGCGCGGCAGGCTCCGGTACCGCTTCGGCAGTGCCTTCGAGCTGCGCCAAAATGGCCCGCACCCCCTGTTCGATGCCCCCGTCAAAGTCGTTGGCTTTGAAGCGCGGCGTTATAATATTGCGGATGATGCGGCCGGCCTCAAGATCGGTTAGATCCCCTTCAAGGCCGTACCCCACCTCGATGCGCAAACGCCGCTCCCCAGGTGCAATCAGCACCAGCACCCCATTGTCGCGTCCTTTCTTCCCCAGCTTCCAGGTGTTGAACACCTCCAGGGCAAACTCTTCAACACTCTCGCCCGCCAGGGTCGGTATGGTCAACACGGCGACCTGGTTGCCGGTGCGGGTCTCGTGGTCTTGCAGCAGTGCACCGATACGCCCGGCGGCGCCTGTACTGATCATCTCGGCATTGTCGGTAATACGGCCCTGCAGATAGGGTACCTCGACGGCCGGGGCAGCCCCCGTCCACCCCAACAGCAGGACAGCCAGAACGACCGACCAGCGGCATACCGTCCGGTAGAAAGCTGCGTTCATCGATTGTCTCCCTCTGGTTTCACCAGTTCATCGGGGATCGCATCGGGGGCACCGGGGGCGCCCTGGAAACCGGCCTCCAGAAGAGTCTTTTCCAATACC
>Ga0316201_10002070_pt1 | contig 14086 bp, 17 predicted proteins | sample CS6wburrow_MG_FD_204516 | JGI IMG/M metagenome (GOLD analysis project Ga0316201, IMG submission 204516) | Coastal sediment microbial communities from Delaware Bay, Delaware, United States - CS-6 worm burrow | ecosystem: Environmental > Aquatic > Marine > Coastal > Sediment | place: USA... | reverse complement strand
GGTGAGGTAAGATTTAGAAAATTCATTGATCACTATTTTGTTCAACAAAACCTCATTGATATGACCATAACTTGAGTCTTCCACGATCGGCCTGCAGATAATCTCGATGGCCTTTTTAAGTTTTTCCGAATTGTCGGAAATATTATGTGTTTCAAAAACCAGCTGATATTCTATCCAACCCCAGTACCAGGAAGTGAGATAGAGCAATAGTTTGTGCTTGTTTTCGAAATAACGATATACTGAACTTTCGTTCGACCCAATCGCTGAGCCCAGTTTTTTAAACGTGAGTCCATCGAAACCTATTTCATCGATAAGCAATATGCTATGTTCGATGATGTTTCTACCCAATTGTGAAGACTCAGGGTCCTTCAAATACAATTGCTCATTGACAGAAATTTTTAAACTACCGAATAATTGTTTCATACTAATCTATTTGATCGCGAATATAATAGTAATACTATTAACTATGTGAGTGTTTAACTTATTTTAACAATTTCAGGGTATTTTTCCTTTGCAAAATGATTTACTTTTACACAACTTGAAATCAATCTTATAAATGTCAGCCGTATATGCTAGAAGCCATAAAAGCCCGCAGGGCAGTATTTCCCGCTCAATATAATTCTGAATCGATCAGCCGGGAAGAAATCCTTACTATACTGGAAGCCGCCAATTGGGCACCTACACATAGAAGGACCGAACCATGGAGATTTAAGGTTTTTCATGGTGACTCAAAACACAATCTCGGGGATTTTTTAGCTGAAAAATACAAGGCATCTATAGATAAATACTCCGAATTTAAGTATCGTAAGATCCTGGATAAAGCAGAACAATCAGGATGTATAATCGCCATATGTATGCAAAGGGACCCACTAAAATCGGTTCCCGAATGGGAAGAGATTGCTGCTACCGCCATGGCGGTTCAAAATATGTGGTTAACGGCTCATTCCATGAAAATTGGAGCCTACTGGAGCACTCCTTTCTATAAAGATTTTTTGAATGAACATGTTACACTACAAGAAGGAGAACGTTGCCTGGGATTCTTTTTTATGGGCAAATACGATGGTGAACTACCCCCTGGAGAAAGAATAACCCGTATAGCCGAAAAGACAATTTGGATTTGAGTCCTATTCATTTGAATATTTAGCACTTAGTATCAGAACTGGAAATGAGTAGCTCGGGCAATTCCTAAATTATGAAAATGATTCTATATTTGCAGAGTTTAAAAATTTGTTGATGAACCACAGAAGGAAGCTTTGGTATATCGGGCTGCTTATCGCTGCCATCCTTATCTTTGACCAGGCGTTAAAATTTTATGTAAAGACCTCGTTTCCCCTGGATGGTGGTTTTAATATGCTTGGTTTGGATTGGGCTCAGATAAAGTTCACGGAAAATTATGGAATGGCTTTCGGACTGGAATTGGGAGGAAAAGCAGGAAAGATCATTTTAGGGGTGTTCAGGATACTGGCAGGCTCCGGCTTATTATACTATACCTATAAATCACTTGTCCAGGAAAAACGCTTTTCTTTCGTTATTTCCTTAGCATTAATAACGGCTGGCGCCATTGGGAATATCATAGACGGACTGATCTATGGCGTTATTTTTTCAGAGTCGACCGGAAACACAACCGCAGAATTCCTGCCTGAAGGGGGTGGTTACAGTACCTTCTTCGATGGCCACGTGGTAGATATGTTCTATTTTCCGATCATCGAGACCTATTGGCCGGATTGGGTGCCGTACGTTGGAGGTGAACTGTTCAAGTTCAATAATTACATTTTTAATTTCGCCGATCTGTCTATCACGGTAGGAGTGATATGGATCATATTCCTAGGGGCCTTTTCAAAGAAATTCTCACTCTAATTCAGAATAGCAACCCTCTGTACTCCCAGACCTTCCAGCAAAACAAAAGAAGGAAGACACAAGTGGCAAATAATTTCATAAATGTGGATGCCAGGAAACCGATAAAAGATCCGAATGCCGCCCATACTGCCTTTTTGCCATGAGTTTGATTGAAAGCCATTTCTCCCACCAGCGCCCCAAGGAAAGGCCCAATGAGGATCCCAAATGGAATAGGAGCCAGGATCCCCACAAATAAGCCAATTATGGTTCCCCAGGCACCAGCTCTGCTGCCACCAAATTTCTTGGTTCCGATAGCCGGAATGATATAATCGAGTATATAAATTAGTATGGCCACAACACCCGTTATGATTATGAAGGTCCAGTCGAATGGAATAGAAGGCGCCAGATAAAGTACGATAAGGCCAAACCAACTGATAGGGGTTCCGGGGATAACAGGCAGTATGCTACCAACTATTCCGATTAACATGAGGAGCAAGCCAATAATTATTAAAATGATATCCATACGTCTTCATTAGATGATAAAAATACGGTTACGTTACAAAATTCAAAACAGCTTTTCAACTAAAATGTTTCCAAAATCATTCATTAGTTACACGATGGTAAGAAAGTAAACCTAGAATTTACCTTGCATATCCTTTTTGAAATGGAGTAATATAGCTCAGCAAGATTATAAAGGCCGAAGCATTCATGTTTCGGCTTTTTTTATGGAACAAATTTCCTTAAAATTTGTACTTTCGGGAGGTATTGAAAATGTATGAAAGTAAGTCTTCCCATACTATTGCTGCTGCTAGTCACAAGCTCATGTCAGTTTTTTGAAACTGAAAAGATCTCGACCGAGACCTTCTATGAAGAAGATTTGAAAGCCATCAACTGGAATGACGTAGATCAATATCCTGTTTTTAGATCTTGCGAAAGTATAACAGAAAAAAATGAACAAAAAGATTGTTTTAGCCAGGTACTCATCCATTCGCTTAGTCAGGCGGCATGGAACAGCACAACAGGGGTTGGTTACGATTTAAACGATACTATTTGGTTGAGAATCGATATATCTGAAACGGCAGAGTTGAAAGTTAGGGAAATACAGATCGACAGTTCACTACTGCGTGCCTATCCATTGATGAAACAGGCTTTGCTAGACAGGTTAGATTCCGTGAAATTAATAGCTCCTGCCTATAAAAGAGGGATTCCGGTACGGACCGAATTCAGCCTTCCCATTGTAGTTGAGACGGAATCTTTATAGGCCGAATTTATACCCTACAGAAACATCTATAGGGAACTCGCCATTACTGTCTACCCCTAATCCGACGATATCATTATAGGTGATGAACAACTGACCCTTACCCAATTTAATATCGGCACCAAGTCCAAAAGTTGCGGGCGCACTTACATCACCTCCCGAAGCAGACTCAATTCTGGTTGTGGTCACGCCATTATTCGTGGTAGTAACTTCAAAGTCGCGACTCGAGTATGTATATGCCACGAATTTACCGTTCACAAAAACATCCACTTTTTGCGTCTTTACAAACTTGAAACGATAATTCAGAGAGAACTGGGATGCATTGTAACTAAACTCACTGTTCTCGAAGGTTTGTTTAAATCTAAGCACCACAGAATGCCTTCTTAATTTCACTTCGTCCACTACCTCCAGGTCGGCACCGGCAATAAATAACATCGCATTACTTTCGTTTTGAGTAAAAATTGCATTCGATACCCCCGCAAAGGGCCCTAATCGTAATTTAATATCGATATTCTCTGTAGAATCGTCATAGGACGGGTCTACCCGTTTATTATAGCCTCTGAAGTATTTCTTGAGGCTTGCCAAGGTTAATTTCGTTTTGTCGATCTCACCCGGACTATCACTGGTATACAGCTTCAAAACATCTTTATATTCTTCACTATAACCATCGGCCGATCGCGTATTCTTCAGCTCAGCGATATCATTTCCTTTTTTTATGAAATACCGGTAGTCTTCACCGATAACATTCCAAAGCAGTTGGATGGTACCATCAATCTCGGTCTTTAAAGAGTATGTTTGTCCGTCAACAGTATATTGCTGCTGTCCGTATGTAAAAGCGCAACTGGCTATAATAAAGCCGAAAATAAGGAGTAGGCGTTTCATATGGGCTAGATTTGATTCGGATAAAGGTAAAAAAAATATTGAATTAGCGCCTGAAATCCCGCCCCTTCCATTGATATCTTCCAAAAACACTTCGTATGGCTATAAAACTGAAAATAAACGGATAGACCACTGAGATAAGCAATGTGAGGCCAATATTGAGTTTGATTTTAAAGAACATGTTTGCCCAGAAAAGGAAAAATAGATCAATTCCTATTTTACCTAAAGTGACCATCAGCAATAAATGATAAAATTGCCAATTCAGAGCAGGAATCCCGATACAGCACAGCACCACGAGGATGTTGGTGATAAAAATGATGGATGCGATGAACTTCGACAAGCCGTTTTTTTGCCTGGAAGTTTTAGAGGCCCATCGAATTCTTTGTTGCAGGGCTCCCTTCCAATTACTCATTACGGGAGTTCGCACTATAGCGTTGGAATCTTTTAAGAAACCGATTTTTCCTCTATAGCGTTTACGGATTTTATCCATCAGGAAAATATCATCACCGCTCGCTATGTCCGAATTACCTGCATAACCACCTACCTGTTCAAAAACTTCTTTTTTGAAAGCGAGATTAGCTCCGTTGCATAGAAGCGGTCGTTTTAAACCAAATCCTCCCATCGTAACTCCCTGAAGGCCGATTCCTTCTATCATTTGATAATGTGCGGCCAGTGAAGATTCCCCCTTAGTGTAAAACGATACCGGGCCACAAATCATCACAGTTTTGTTTTCCCGAATTTTGCTGTCATAGTGCCTCAACCAGCCGGTAGGCAGGGAACAATCCGCATCGGTAGTAATGATCCAGTCATTTTTGGCAGCTTTTATACCCGCAGTTATAGCATCTTTTTTTGGAGATCCTGAGTGACGTTCGTTAGATATAATTTTCCAGTTTAAACCGGATAATCCTAGTTTTTGTTCGATCATTTCCACCGAATTATCTTTCGATGCATCATCTACGAGAATGATCTCTACCAAAGCCGTTTCATACTCCAGGTTAAGAAGGGATTCCAAAAGCGGGAGTATGCGCTCTTCTTCATTACGAAACGGAATGATCACTGTAAAACTACTCAGGTCTTTACCACTTTGTTCTTTTACTCTTGATAATCGGCTGAATCCAACCAACAGCCAAATAAGCGTCTGGCAATAGATAGCGATCAATATGAGGATAAACAAAACAAGAAACATCAGGAGTTTAATTTAAATTTTACCACGAAGTACCCTCCAAGAATGGCCGGAAAAACAAAATTGAGCACCCACATCGAAGTTACAACACATAAAACAGGAATCTCTTCTACACCGGCAAAAGTGAACAACCAAAGGGCAACTCCTCCTTTTACAGCTACGTCCAGGAAAAAGAAGGTTGGCAGTACCGAAGCGATCAGATACATCGCCGTTATGAGCGGAATGGCGGTAGAAATATCAATTTCAACACTAAAAAAACGAAGCATCAGATAAAACAGGCTGCCGAATATAACATACCTGAAAGCCGAATACCAAACTGTACGCTTAATGCGACCGGCCCCTAAACTCTTTACATAATTAATTACATTATCCAGGGTTAGCCCTTTCACCAGGAGTTGTGTTTTCCTAAAATAATACCCGGCAATGATGAGCAGAATGACCATTCCGAACAGTGCTATTGGTTTCCAGATGGCAACGGCTATCTCATAGCGGTTCAGAATATAAAATAAGCCAGGAATGCCGAACAGCATTGTGACCAACATTTGTGAGGTGTTAGACACTAAGTTCAGCACCATTATTTTTTTACGCTTTTCTGAGGAGAAGAATAACGCTTTTACCCCATACTCCCCAATCCTGTTAGGTGTGGATAAGCCTGCACTCAATGATGTTAAACACTGCTTCATAGCTTCCCGGTATGATATTTTTTGAAGTGATCGGACTAATTCCTGCCACTTCCTGATCTCCAAACCCCAGTTTGCTGTGGCCATAACGATAAATAGAAAGATATAGATAGGATTTGCACTCGCTATGTGATCTGTGAAAGCATCAATCGCCGTGCGGCTCGTGTCGCGCATCCGACTGTAAATGAACCAGGAAGTCGCAGCAAGTATTAAAACTTTTAGGGCAATCAACCCATAATGCTTAGATTTGTTAGAAAGCTGCGACATCTATGGCTAATGTAGTGAATTCGGAAAAAATTATTCTGGGAATCGATCCTGGAACAACGATTATGGGTTTCGGTCTCATAAAAGTGGTGAGTAAAAAGATGCACTTCCTTCAACTAAACGAATTAAAGCTTTCGAAATATGATGATCACTACGTTCGGTTAAAACACATATTTGAACGCACCGTGGAACTTATCGATACTTTCCACCCCGACGAGATCGCTATCGAAGCTCCTTTTTTTGGGAAAAATGTTCAATCCATGTTAAAACTGGGTCGCGCGCAGGGTGTCGCCATGGCAGCCGGACTTTCTCGCCAGGTTCCCATCACCGAATATTCTCCTAAAAAGATAAAAATGGCCATCACCGGTAATGGTAATGCCAGCAAAGAACAAGTGGCCAAAATGCTTCAAAGCCTGCTCGAACTGAAGGAACTTCCCAAGAACCTGGACAGCACAGACGGGCTAGCTGCTGCAGTCTGTCACTTCTACAATGCCGGCAGGGTAGATGTGGGGAAAAGCTATACCGGGTGGTCGGCTTTTGTGAAACAGAACGACGACAGGGTCGATTAATTTTGAGTGATTTAAACACATACTGCCATAACTGTGATGCACCGGCCGAAGGTACATACTGTTCAGTATGCGGACAGCGGACATCAGTTCATAAAGTGACATTTAGGGATTCCTTCCAGGATTTTTGGGATTTTTTGTTTTCCGTAAATGCACCTTTCTTTAAAACATTAAAGGTATTATTCGTCAATCCCGGGAAGTTGTTGAGAGAGTATCTTGATGGCAAGCGAAAAAGCTATTATAAACCCGTTGCTTTCTTTCTTTTATGGACTGTAATTTATTTGTTGATCAGATCTCTTATTAATTACGATCCGTTTGGAAATACAACGGTTAATGTCACTGATGAAACCCAGAGACAATTATTGACGGAAGCCCGGAACTTTATGCTCTTGAATATCGATAAGCTGCTTTTCGTGTTCGTTTTTACCATGGGTGTGTTTCTGAAATTGTTTTTTTACAGAAATCGCAGTCTGGCAGAGTTCCTCGCAGTTTCATTCTATTTAACCGCGATTTACACTATATTCACCACACTGAATATGTTCTATATCAGGTATGTGGATGGGACTTTTCAAGGATTAGCCATTTTCGTTATGCTGTTCTATTTTTGTTATGCTTCAGTTTCATTTTTTCAAAAACGAAAATTGATAGTGCTCATTAAATCGATCATTCTTTTCTTTCTCAGCTTTATATCGTACGGATTACTCGCCTTTGCAGTTTCTTTTTTAATTGTTTATCTGAAACAACTATAAATGTCCGGGATCTATATCCATATACCGTTTTGCAAACAGGCCTGCCATTATTGTGACTTTCATTTCTCCACATCGCTAAAGAAACGGGACCTAATGGTAGATGCTATATGCCGTGAGCTGGTCCTAAGGAAAAATGAACAAGAAGGTGACATACAGACCATTTACTTCGGAGGAGGAACACCAAGCTTACTTAATTCCGAAGAATTAACAAAAATATTCGATACGATTTATAAGCATTATACAGTATCTCAAAAGGCCGAAATAACCCTTGAGGCAAATCCGGATGACCTGTCATATGATAAAGTGAAAGAGCTTGCGGAATCTCCGGTAAACAGACTCAGTATTGGGATTCAATCTTTCTTCGAAGAAGACCTTAAATTGATGAACCGTGCTCATTCCGCTTTGGAAGCGACAAATTGCATAGTGGAGGTTAATAAGCACTTTGATAATTATAGTATAGATCTCATTTACGGAATTCCGGATATGAGCGTAGAACGATGGCTTGAGAATTTGAATCGGGCGTTAGACCTTGAGGTGCCTCACCTTAGCTGTTATGCGCTTACCATAGAACCAAAAACAGCCTTAAAAGCATTTATTGACAAAGGGATAGTGCCTCCTGTAGATGATGCACTGGCGCATCATCATCATACGGTGCTTTTGGAGAGAACCGAACAATACGGATATGAGAATTACGAGTTTTCTAATTTTGGAAAACCCGGATACTTCTCTCGTAATAATATGGCCTACTGGCATGGAAAATCCTACCTGGGTATTGGCCCTTCTTCTCATAGTTACGATGGCAACTTCCGAAGCTGGAATGTTGCCAATAATAGTAAATATATAAATGAGATAATGGCAGGAGGCTTACCCCTGGACCGGGAGGAGTTAACGGTAAAGGATAAGTACAATGAATATGTCATGACCCGCCTTAGGACGGCCGGAGGAATCTCTGTTTCTGAAGTAGAAAAATTATTTGGACCGAAATACAAAGAATACCTTCTGCAACAGGCAGAGCTGCCTATAAGTAATCATCTTTTATTCCGGGATGAAGACACTATTGCGGTTGCTAAAAAAGGAAAATTCCTGAGTGATGGAATCGCGGCTGACTTATTCTTAGTAAATTTAGATACATAAAAAGCAGCTAAAGACAATTATAGAGAATATAGAAATAAATAGTAATGATCGCTTCGCTTCAGCATAATAACATCACATATACGGTGGATTTGTCTAAACCGCTGGATATTTCTATCCCGTTGGACGGAACTTCAAAAAACCCTGTTGCCTGGTATTTGGAAAAGCCGGTTATAGAACCTGTAATCCTGGATGACTGGACCGGGAGTGTTGTTAAAGGAGCTTCGGTGAATTTTAATAACATCCGGTTTAATCCTCATGCACATGGAACCCATACCGAATGCCTGGGTCATATCACTGACAAATTTCACTCCGTTCAGAAGTCATTGAGAAATTACTTTTACATTGCGACCGTTATTTCAGTTGCTCCCGAGCTAAAGAGGGGTGATTTGGTTATTTCACGAAAGCAACTAAAGGGAATTTTAAAAGGGAACTCTTCCGAAGCACTTATTATTAGAACGCTTCCTAATACTACTTCAAAAAGATCCAGAAAATACTCGAATACAAACTGGCCTTACCTTGAAGAAAGCGCAGCAAATTTCATTCGTGAGATTGGGGTTGAACACTTATTAATTGACTTACCATCGGTTGATAAAGAAAAGGATGACGGGAAGTTAAAAGCACATAAAGCCTTTTGGAATTTCCCTGAAGACCCTCGTTTTAATGCAACGATAACGGAGTTTATTTACGTTTCCAACCGTATAAGCGACGGTACTTACCTCCTGAATTTACAGACGGCACCATTTGTAAACGATGCAACTCCAAGCCGCCCTGTACTATATAAAATTACCTACTTATAAATGAACTGCCTGAATAAAAAATTAACCCGATCTGAAGTGATAATAAAATCTTAATATGGAACTTCTTTTTTTAGGACTGGCCATTGGGGCAATTGTCGCTTATTTGGTTTTCATACGATTCAACAGTACCCGCAGAAGGCGAAAGTCTCATGCACAGTCGGTAGTATTAATGGAACGCATCCGTACAGTTTGCAAACTCATTACCGTGGAAGGTGATTTTTCGGAGATCTATCACTATGAAAATTTGAAAAGCAAATGGGTCAATTTATTGTTAGGAAAGAAGAAAGCACTTGTTGTTATTGAGGCCAAAGCCTATGTAGGTTTCGATCTCAGCCAGTTGAAAATGGATGCGGACGTAGCATCAAGGACCGTGCGTCTTAGTAATTTTCCAAATCCAAAACTATTAACTGTTGAAACCGATTTCAAGTATTATGACAAGAAGGATGGATGGGCGAATCCCTTTACTGCATCAGATTTAACCGAGATCAATAAAGAGGCTAAAAATCATATTATCGAGAAAGTCCCGGGCAGCGGATTGTTGGATGAAGCATCAAAACACGCTATGGAAACCATCCAGCTAATAGAGAAACTCGTGGAGACAATTAATTGGAAATTAGATTATTCTGACTTATTATTGGGGCAGAAAGACCCTAAATCAATTTCAAATTCCAATGAAGAATCTTAACCTGATCCTTTGTTTTCTCGCTTTTCCAGTGGTTTTTGGCCAGGATTATGCACGAATTGATGCCACTATCGAGCTATATCCTGAATCCTTTGATAATATTGAGGACCTATCGGCTATGATAAGCCGGGACTTCAGTACTGAAGAGGAGAAAGTTCGTGGCATTTATAGCTGGATCATCAGGAATGTGGCCTACGACCCCGATGAGTACAAGAAATTCAACTATAATTTTAAGAATTACAGGGAACGTAACAGTAAGGAAGAGAAGGTGCGGGAGCAGACCATTAACCGAACCTTGAGTAAAGGGATAGCGGTATGTGAAGGATATGCAATGTTGTTTGAGAAGCTCTGTACACTGCAGGGCATTAGTAATTATTTGGTTCGGGGAGACATTAAAACTCATTTCAATGATATTGGCCGACCTTTCGAAAAGATTCATATGTGGAATGTGGCGGTGATCGACGGACAGGGATATCTGTTCGACCCAACCTGGGGCGCAGGAAAATACCAGGGAAGATTCATTAAAGAACCCACCTATTTCTATTATAAAACCCCTCCTGAATTATTTATTAAAACCCATTATCCCGAACTTCAGGAAGATACTTTCTTGGGATCGATGGTTCCCAGGGAAGTCTATGCCAAATGGCCTTTGATCATCATCGATGAAATGACTCAGGATGATATTGAGATGCCATTATCAGGAATTATCGATCCCGAAACCAGCCTCGGGCAGATAGATTTCGGGATCCGCTGGGATACGACAGTGGCAGTCTCTTATTCCTTCGGAAATGAAAAAGTTGAGGTAACCACATCGGATGATAACGGCCTCTTGCGCTTTGCGGTTCCTTTTGAACTCGGACAACGGAATCTGTTGATCTATTTTAATGATGAACCGGCAATTGCCTTTAAAGTTAAATAGTATGAATATTGAGGAGTTCCGCGACTATTGCCTGGCGAAAAAGGGAGTTACAGAATCCTTTCCTTTCGACGAGCACACGCTTGTCTTTAAAGTGATGGGTAAAATGTTTGCCTTGTCCGGACTGGAGAGAATTCCACCGCAGGTTAATTTGAAATGCGATCCGGAGCGTTCGGTTGAATTGCGGGAAGAATACGATGGCCTCATATACGGCGCGTATCATATGAGTAAAGTGCTTTGGAATACCGTAGAGATAGATAGCAACGTGCCTCGGGATCTCTTATACGAATTGATCGATCATTCCTATGAGCTGGTAGTAGCCGGACTCACTAAAAAGCTAAAGGAAGAATTAAAAAACCTATAGAATTCAACCGATCATGATCTCCCAACTTTCTACTTCCGTATTTCATCTTCCATCTTCCATCTTCCATCTTCCGTCTTCCGTCTTCCGTCTTCCGTCTTCTGACTTTTGACTTTGTCTTCCGTCTTCCGTCTTCTGTCTTCGGACTCCCGACTTCTGTCTTCCGTCTTCCGTCTTCCGTCTTCCGTCTTCGGACTCCCGACTTCAGACTCCCGACTTTCAACTCAATTCTCCTACCCACAGGAGGTATCGGAAATGATCTTCCATTCCCCATCGATCTTTTTAAAGATGATCATGAATATCCCTTCCGCATTACCTGCTTCCCTGGTTAAAAAATAACGTCCCATCACATAATAGCTGTTCATCTCGACAGGCAAGATCTGCTCGATCTTAAAATTCAAGGTTCCGGAATAGCTTTTATCCGGGTAGCCTTTTTTATATCGTTCAAGGGTCTGTTCCCATCCGTGGGTCACTCCACCAGCCCCGAAGAACTTCAGTGAATCGCTCTTCCAGTAGCCTTGCATAAAACCTTCGAGATCGTAATTGTTCCAGGCTTGCTCCTGCTCTGCCAGCACTTTCATGATGGCCTTTTCATTTTCGGATTGAGCAAATACGTTGAGTGAAATAAGTGTGACCAGTAAGAATAAATATTTTTTCATGACGAAGTATTTCAGTTTAAATATACTATTTCAAATACCAAACGCCTAGAAGTCTTTTCTATTAGATTTGCGTTTTATAAACCATGCCGGAATTACTACCCATAAGATAAGGACACCTATCGACAAGAACATTCCGAAGTTGGTTCCGAAGAATTTCTGAAACAAGGCTCCCGTATAACCCATCAAAGCCGAAATGTCCAGTTTGAGCAGTATTAGTACCCTGGACAGATCAATAGGATTGAACATGGTGGCGGTTAATGAAAAGGTATCGAGTGGATAGTCTTCGTAGATCATTAAGGACATAAGGAAGATACCGTCGTATATAACAGCCATGAATAACCAAAGCAGTATGGCATAGCCAAATCCCTTGATCCTGTTCTCGTTGCTCAGGGCAATATTGAAGGATAATGCAGTGAAGATAAGCGTGAGGAAGGTTCCGGTGATCAATAACAGCGAGAAATCCCAGATCGCATCAGAACGGAAAATTCCATATAAGATAAAAGGTATCCCCAGCCCAATGATAAGACTCATTGATAAGGACAGTGCGACACCCAGATATTGTCCCAGGAAAATAGAGGAGCGTTTAATGGGCTGAGCCAGAAGGAGCCCTGTAAATTCCTTCGAATTATAGTAATACATCACTCCAAATATGGTCCCGATGAGTGGTACAAGGATAATGATCACATTCATGAGAGTGATCACAGCCTTCGACACATTGTTATTCAGAAATAACAATACAAACCCCAGTAACAGATAGAATACAAAATATACATAGCTCCAGCGGCTTCTCATCAGATCGTAAAAGCTATATTTCAGTATTTTAAGCATATGTCTTGGTTAAAATGGAAGCGATAGCATGTTCGAAATCGGGTTGACCGGTCTTTTGTTTTAATTCGGAAATGGAGCCTTTAAAATAAATCTTGCCTTCCAGCAGAAAGACAATTTCATCGGCTACTTCTTCTACAAAACTCATAATATGAGAGGTAATGATAATGGTCTTCCCTTTTTGTTTTTCGCTATCGATAAGTTCTTTCAGGCGAATCAATGAAATGGGATCAAGGCCCGAGGTGGGCTCGTCGAGTATCACTATCGGACTGTCGAACATAAATGTGAGCAGGATGTTCACTTTTTGTTTGGTTCCTCCGGAGAGATTCCCCAGCTTTTTATCCAAATAAGGTTCAAGTTTAAACAGTTCCACAAGTGCGGCATCACCGGCAGATTTTTGCTTCCGAAGGTCTTTGATCATCCTGATAAGTTCCTTCACCGTTAGGTTATTTGGAAAATTTGCTATCTGCGGCAAATAGTCTATAGTATTCCTGTATTTCCATTGCTTTTTAATGGAATTTCCTTCCAGGAGGATATTGCCTTTGTTGGGCAATACCATGCCCAATATACTTTTAATTAGTGTGGTTTTACCCGAGCCATTAGGCCCTAAAACTGCCACGATCCTGTTTTCCTCAATATTGAGATCCACTCCCTTCAGCACCTCGTTCTTCCCGTACTTCTTATATAGTTCTTTAATTTCGATCATGGATAATTTGTTTCATTTTCGGATTGGAATCAACCAGGTTGTCGGGTGTGAAAACAGGAGAAACCTTTTCTGAAAAGTCAATAATATCTGTGAACAGGCTTCGCAATAAAATAATAGCTTCCGGTGTACGGTTTACAATATAAGAGAAAAGCTTCACAGGACGATATGGTACGTCACCTATCCCGTCCTTGTCGAGATCGTAGCCGGTGTAATTGCTCCAATAGTTGTTCTCGAACTTGTTGTCGTTAAGTTTGCTGTTATACGACAGATCGAATGAATTGTACAGGAAATTATTTTCAGAAAAAATATTGGCATAACATGCTCCACGTGATTTAATGGCCCAGCCATTGCCTATGAAGTCATTATTGGAATACGTAATCCGGTTGGATCCTTCAATATTAATTCCTACTGTATTTTCCTGAAATGTGTTCCCGGAGATTTCCGAATCGTTTATTTCTTTTAACAACAAGCCATATGCGGCTGTTCCCCAATTGTCCCTGAACACATTGTTATACATCTTGATCTCCTTGGAGAACATCACAGCAACACCGGCACCATTATTTTCGAAAGTGTTGTTCGAATATATGTCAT
>Ga0316201_10002069_pt1 | contig 14088 bp, 9 predicted proteins | sample CS6wburrow_MG_FD_204516 | JGI IMG/M metagenome (GOLD analysis project Ga0316201, IMG submission 204516) | Coastal sediment microbial communities from Delaware Bay, Delaware, United States - CS-6 worm burrow | ecosystem: Environmental > Aquatic > Marine > Coastal > Sediment | place: USA: Delaware... | reverse complement strand
CAGCTGGGCTATTGCGTTTCGTCCGCCTTCTGCGCGCCGTGAACCATCGGCCGCGGCATTGCGTCTCGAATTGCTGGCAAATGGTGAAGGCACCCGCGTATCGATTCTCAAGAGTCGTGGTGGTCGGCCTGCCGTATTACATGACTTGCTGTAGCTCATGGCAAAGGCACGACGGCACCATCGCTCCACCCGGGAGTTGTTCGATCAGCGCTCTTTAGCGCTGGACGAGGTAAAAGCCGAACCACGGACGATAACAGCGCCGGTCGTCAGGAGGCTCTGGTTCTGTATCTATTTGCCGCAGCTGTCGCTGGAGGCAAGCGGTCCTGAAGATGGTGCCAGAGTTGTTGTGGAGGACCAGCACGGCATTCATCGCGTCCTGCTGGCCTGCCCGAAAGCCTCAGCGGCCGGTATCCTGCCGGGCCAGTCAGCAAATGCGGCGCTCGCATTATTGCCAACACTCCGTGTCGACACACGCAGTGAGGTTGCGGAGCAACAGGCGCTGGAGAATCTTTCGTGTTGGCTCGAGCAGTTCACCTCGGTGGTCTGTCTTGCCGGTCCTGATGTATTGCTGGTGGAGATTGCAGGCAGCCTGCGACTCTACGGAGGGCTTTTAAGCCTGCGTCAGCAGATTGCCGCGGGACTTACACAACAGGGCTTCACAGCGTCGCTGGCCATTGCACCGACACCGCTCGCGGCGACCTGGCTCGCAAAAGGCGGGCGTCGCGCGTGTATTCGTGAACCCACAAATATCGCGGCAGCGTTGCGTACTCTGCCGCTTGCCTGTCTGGGCTGGCCCGCTGCCATTTGTGAGTCCCTGCGCGGCATGGGAGTTCGCAATATTGGCGATTGCCAGCGCTTGCCAAGAGAGGGCTTTGCCCGACGTTTCGGGCCACAACGCCTGCTCGAGCTTGACCGGGCCCTGGGCCGCTTACCGGATCCGCGCACGAGCTGGCGCGCGCCTGAGCGTTTCTGTGCCGACCATGAAATGACGGAGGAACAAAGCGATCGTGAATTGCTACTCGTGATCTGTAAGGAGTTATTGCAGTCCCTTGATCGGTTTTTGTTGACCCGGCAGCTGGGAACGCAGTCACTCCTGTTTACTTTTTTCCACCTGAATAGCTCTTCTACAAAGATTCGATTGGGCTGTGTCGAGGCAGAGCGTTTGAGCGAGCGCTGGTTTGATTTGCTGCGTATACAGTTCGAGAAACTGACATTGCCGGAAGCCGTGATATCGGTGCGGTTGGAGGGCGGTCGTACACAAGCATTGCATGCCGAGTCAGGGCGTTTGGTGTTTCGCGGCAAGACGGCCAGCAAAGGGATACGGTTTTCGATCGCGCAGCTGGCCGAACGGCTGGTGGCGCGTGTCGGCAACCAGTCGGTGGCCGGTGTAAAAACCGTTGCTGAGCATCGGCCACAGCTAGCCTGGCAGCCCCGCAGCCTGTTAGCCGATAAGAGCGGTGACATCCTGTTGACGGCCAGGGAGAACCTGCAACGGCCGCTCTGGATGTTGCCCGAGCCCGCCTTGCTGTCGGTCGAACAGGGCTATCCACTGCACCATGGTCCGTTAAGGATTCTCGATGGACCTGAGCGGCTCGAGACCGGGTGGTGGGACGAAGACAGCATCGCGCGCGACTATTACACCGCGGTTAATCCGCGCGGTATGCGTCTGTGGGTGTTTCGTAACCGTAATCGCAATGCCGACTGGTACCTGCACGGCTTTTTCGGGTGAGTTATGCCGAACTGCACGCCCTCAGTAATTTCACCTTCCTGCGCGGTGCATCTCATCCTGAGGAACTGGTCGAGACAGCCGCAGCGTTAGGCTACGAAGCGCTCGCTATCACCGATGAGTGTTCGATGTCGGGTATCGTGCGCGCGCATACGGCGGCAAAAGAACACGGCCTGAAGAAACTCATCATCGGTTCCGAGTTGCGCCTGAGGAGCGGGCGCAAGCTTGTCGTGCTGGCGCAGAACCGGTCCGGTTACGCCGCTCTTTGCGAGCTAATTACCAAGGCCCGGCGCGCCGCAGAAAAGGGCGCCTACGAACTGACGCGGCTTGCATTCGAAGACGGTTTACCGGGTTGCGTCGTGCTCTGGGTGCCGGACGAGGCGCTCTCGCTCGATGTCGAGGACCACTGGATACGCGAAACATTCCGTGATCGCCTGTGGATTGCCGTCGAGATGCTGGCTGACGGCCGACAGCGCGAGAAACTGGCCAGCCTGGTTGAGGAGGGCCGCAGGCTCAAGCTGCCGCTGGTCGCCTGCGGTGATGTGCACATGCACAGTCGCGCACGCAGGATCGTGCAGGACGCGCTCACGGCGATACGTGAAGGCGTTACGATTGATAACGCCGGGTTTGCGCTGTATCCGAACGGCGAGCGGCATCTGCGTTCGCTGGAAGTGCTCAAGCATGTCTATCCGCAGGCATTGCTCGATGAAACATTGCGCATCGCAGAGACCATCGACTTTTCGCTCGATGAACTGCGTTATGAATACCCCGATGAAATTGTTCCCGACGGTGAGACGCCAGCAAGTTATTTGCGGCAACTGACAGAGCAGGGTATGAAAAGGCGCTGGCCGGGTGGTGTATCACGCAAGGTCATTAAGCTCATCGAACACGAGCTCAAACTCATCGCCGACCTTGAGTATGAACCGTATTTTCTGACCGTGTACGACATCGTGGCGTATGCCCGTTCAAAGGATATTCTTTGCCAGGGCCGCGGATCCGCAGCGAACTCGGCCGTGTGTTATTGCCTTGGTATTACCGAGGTCGACCCGGATCGCATGGCCATGCTCGTCGAGCGATTTATTTCGAAAGAACGCGACGAGCCACCGGACATCGACGTCGACTTCGAGCATGAACGTCGTGAAGAAGTCATACAGTACATCTATGAGAAATACGGTCGTGAGCGTGCCGCACTTGCCGCAACAATCATCACCTATCGGCCACGTAGCGCGCTGAGAGACGTCGGCAAGGCGCTGGGGCTCAGTGAATTGCAGGTCAGTCGGATGGCGCGTTCGATGCAGTGGTGGGACGGTCAGCGTATCGATGACAGTCGAGTTCTCGAAGCCGGTCTCGATCCCGAGAGTCCGATTATCAAGCGCCTCTTGTACCTGGTCAGGGAGATGCTCGGTTTCCCGCGTCATTTGTCGCAGCACGTCGGTGGTTTCGTGATCTCGAATGGCCTGTTGTCGGACCTCGTACCGGTAGAGAACGCCGCGATGCCGGACCGCACCGTCATCCAGTGGGAAAAAACTGATCTCGAAGATCTGGGTTTGCTCAAGGTCGACGTACTTGGGCTTGGCATGCTGACTGCAATTCGGCGCAGTTTCGATTTGCTGCGTAAATTCGATGGTCGCGAGCTGACGCTGGCCACGGTGCCGGCCGAGGACCCGCTTGTTTACGACATGATCTGTGCCGGTGACACGATGGGTGTCTTCCAGATTGAATCGCGTGCACAGATGGCGATGTTGCCGCGCCTGCGACCGCGTTGCTATTACGACCTCGTTATCGAGGTAGCGATCATCCGTCCCGGCCCGATCCAGGGTGACATGGTGCACCCATACCTGCGCCGGCGAAACGGCGAAGAAGCGGTGGACTATCCGAGTGAGGACGTCAAAGGTGTGCTGCAACGCACGCTGGGTGTGCCGATATTCCAGGAACAGGTCATGCAGCTTGCGGTTGTCGCGGCAGGATTCACTCCGGGGGAGGCCGACCGGCTCCGGCGGGCCATGGCTGCGTGGAAGCGCCGTGGTGGGCTGGGGCCGTTTGAAGAGAAACTGATCACAGGCATGCGTGAGCGTGGCTACAAGGAAGAGTTCGCGCGCCAGATCTTTCGCCAGATCGAAGGTTTTGGTGAGTACGGTTTTCCCGAGTCACACTCGGCAAGTTTTGCGCTGCTTGTATACGTCTCGTCGTGGTTGAAGTGTCATGAGCCCGCGGCATTTACGGCAGCGCTGTTGAACAGTCAGCCGATGGGTTTTTATTCTGCGTCCCAGTTGACGCAGGATGCGCGTCGCCACGGCATCGAGATTCGTGCAGTGGATATTGACCACAGTGAATGGGACTGCACGCTCGAGGCGCGAGACGATGGTGCGGCGGCATTGCGGCTTGGCTTCCGGATGGCCAAGGGCCTCTCCGAGGAGAGTGGGCGGCGCATCGCCGAAAAACGAGAGACAGGTGGTTACCGGAACATTCAGCAGCTGGTGGAAAACGTCGGGCTCGACCGGCGCGAACTCGGCGTGTTGGCATCTGCCGGTGCACTCGAAGAACTCGAAGGTAATCGTCACAGGGCGCGCTGGGCCGTTGCGGGTGTCGAGAAGCCGACACCATTGTTGACGTCAATGGAACGCTACGAGGCAGTGCCGTTACTCAGGAAGCCGACAGAAGGGCAGGACATTGTTGCGGACTACCAGAGCCTCGGTCTGACGCTCGGCAGGCACCCGATGCAGCTATTGCGGCACAGGCTTGATCGTTACCGCTATCTGCAGGCGGAGCGCATGCCAGACCTGCCAACAGGAATGGCGGTCAGCGTTGCGGGTCTCGTCATTACAAAGCAAAGGCCAGGTACAGCAAGTGGTGTTATTTTTGTGACGCTCGAAGACGAAACGGGCCACATCAATCTTGTTGTCTGGAAACAAGTGGCCGAGCAGTATCGTGCTGAGTTACTGAATGCCAAGCTGATGGGGATCCAGGGCGAATTACAGATCGAAGGTGAGGTCGTTCACGTAATAGCTCGGCAACTCGTGGACCATACCGACATGTTGGGGAACCTGGCCGTGACGTCGAGGGACTTTCGCTAGACGTCATCGTCCAAATTAAAGTTAAAGGTTGAGTCAAGTTCCCGTTCCACGCGGCGTTGTTCCGCGAGTTCCTCCAACCGACGATGAATTTCCTTCCTGTGCGCGTCGGCGTCACCCTCGCCAGACTCGATCTTGGCAACGAGCTTTTCGATATTGATCTCGGCAGAATCGTCATCAACGCTGTCGATATCAGCCGCATCTTCGGAAAGCACGACGGTGTCTTCCGAATCTCCTATGGTATCGAGATCATCGTCGATGTCTTTTTCGTCGTTATCGTTACCAACTCCACCGTTCATTGCCCATACTCCACAACAATCAGATCAAAGACAACTCGCCATAGCAGGCGAATTTCCCATTGGTATACCGTGAAAAATTTGGTCGCGCAAGCGATGGATTAACGAATGAGGTTATTGATCTCGAAAATCGGCAAAAGGATGGCCAGAACAATGGTCATGACGACGGCGCCCATCAAAACGATGAGCAGCGGTTGCAGGATACCGAGCAGCGTCGCGATCAGTCCATCGACCTCACGTTCCTGGTAATTTGCAGTTCGCGAGAGCATATCCTCGAGCTTGCCGCTTGTTTCGCCACTGGCAACCATGTGGATCATCATTGGCGGGAATAGCTTGCTTGCGGCAAGAGAACGACTGATCGAAGCGCCTTCACGGACCCTGAGTGTGGCCTCATTGACGGCATCGCGCATGGGCAGGTTCTCGATGACTTCCGCAGCGATTTTTAGCGCGTCGAGAATGGGCACGCCACTGCCGGCAAGGATGCTGAGGGTGCGGGTGAATCGAGCCGTGTTGATGCCGCGTGTCAGGCGGCTGGTTATCGGTAACCGCATCAAGGTCCGATGATAGCTACGCTTGGGGCCGTCCCGCTGCAGCAGCCACCAGATGCCATAGATGACCGCGGCGATTCCAATAATCAGGAATAGCCACTGATCGCGAATCAAGTCGCTGGTTGCGATAAGCCAGCGTGTAAGGGCGGGCAGTTCACCTGCCGCGTTTTCAAACACGTTGACGATGCGTGGCACGACTGTCGCGAGCATGAAGGCGATAATGGCCACGGCCATCGAGACCAGTGCGATCGGGTAGATTAAAGCGTTGGTAACTCTCTGCCGAAGTTCCTGCCTGGCCTCGGTGTAGTCAGCGAGACGTTCAAGAACGACATCGAGGTGACCCGACTGTTCGCCCGCAGCAACGGTCGCCCTGTAAAGTTCCGGAAACGCTTGCGGGAATTCAGCGAGTCCGTTTGCGAGCGTATGTCCTTCCATAACCCGGGATCGAACACCCAGAAGAATACTTTTGGTACGTGACTGATCGTTCTGCTGGGCAACTGCAAGTAATGCTTCTTCGAGTGGCAAGCCGGACTGAGATAGTGACGCGAGTTGTCGTGTGATCAGCGCGAGTTCTGAAGTCGACATGCCGCTGCGCAATGAGAACGTGCTTTGCCGTTTCGCTTCCTTTTGCGCTACTTCGGTGATCTGGACCGGCAGCATGTGCCGGTCGCGAAGAATTTGTCGGACGTGTTTTGGTGTATCGCCCTCGATGAGGCCTTTGGATTCTTTGCCGGCTTTATCCAGCGCAACGTATTCGAATGCACCCATGGGAGATCGACTAGTCTTCGCGCGTTACGCGAAGCAGCTCTTCGATAGTCGTGCTGCCTTCGAGCACACGTCGCCGTCCATCCGCCCGAATGCTTGGACCCATTGTTCGCGCATGGCGCTCGAGGTCCTGCTCGCTGGCGAGCTCGTGAATCATGCTGCGCATTTTGTCATCAACAGCGATGAGTTCGTAAATACCGGTACGTCCGGTGAAGCCACCGTTCGGACCTTCACCAGGGTGATACAACGTGGGTGGATTCGCCGGGTCGACGCCGAGAAGTTCGCACTCATATTCGCGTGCCGTGTACGGTACCTTGGTCGCATCGTCGAGTACGCGAACCAATCGTTGTGCGAGAACGCCGATCAGGCTGGACGCGAGCAGGAAGGGTTCGACGCCCATATCGCGCAGTCGTGTGACGGCGCCGGCGGCTGTGTTCGTATGCAAGGTAGACAACACGAGGTGACCGGTAAGACTTGCCTGCACGGCGATCTCTGCTGTCTCGAGGTCACGTACCTCACCGACCATCACCACATCAGGATCCTGGCGAAGAATGGCACGTAAGCCGCGTGCAAACGTCATCTCGACTTTCGTATTCACCTGAGACTGCCCGATGCCGTCGATGAAGTACTCGATGGGATCCTCAACGGTCATGATGTTGCGGCTGTTGTCGTTGATTCGCGCGAGAGCGGCATACAAGGTGGTCGTTTTACCCGAACCGGTGGGGCCGGTGACAAGGATGATGCCGTGCGGTTTGTGAATGAGGCTATCGATAGTTTTTTGCGTAACTTCCGCCATGCCCAGCGATGTGAGTTCGAGTCGACCCGCCTGTTTGTCGAGGAGTCGTAGCACGACCCGCTCGCCATGGCCGGAAGGCATCGTTGAAACGCGGACATCGACCGCGCGACCGGCAATTCGCAGCGAAATACGACCATCCTGCGGCAGTCGCTTTTCGGCAATGTCGAGCTTGGACATGACCTTGATACGTGAAACAACGAGCGGCGCTAACGCGCGCCGTGTTTCGAGAATTTCGCGCAGCACGCCGTCGACGCGAAAACGCACACCAAGCCGGTTTTCGTAGGGTTCGATGTGGACGTCTGATGCGTTGTCCTTCACGGCTTCGGTCAATACGGCGTTGATGAAACGAATGATCGGTGCGTCGTCGTCGCTATCGAGAAGGTCGGACGGCTCCTGCAGTTCCTGTGCCACCCGAGAAAGGTCCATATGATCATCAAGGCCATCAACCATCTGCATGGCGCTGTTGCTGCCTTGCTCATAGGACGCCTGCAGCAGCGTATCGAAGACTTCTGTACTGACTCGAGACAGTTTCAACGGCACGCCGGCAAACCGCTGTACTTCAGCGAGACTGACTGCGGTGGCACCTGGCCGGCACACGGTGTCGGCCGACTCCGCGGAAAATTCCCGGATCAGCACGCCATGACGTTTGGCGAACGAGAAGGGCAGCACCCGACCCGGCGAACTACTGGTTTCGGACGTTACCGCAGGTATCGACTCGAGTACGATTTCGGATTCGGTAGCCATCAGTCGTTCGCGACCTGCCTATTCCTCACTTGCGCTCTCAGCGTCATCGCTTCCTTCGGCCCGCTGATTCTTCTCCAGTTCCGGAAGATCGGGTCTTTCTGCATTTCGCATCAACGCGACATCGCGGTCGCTTTTTCCACCCATGAATTCGCGAATCTGGTTATATTTTGCGTCGGTTTCCACCGCTGCTGCCGCTGCATCGCGCAGTATTTTTGGCCGAATAAAAACGAACAGGTTCGTTTTGACTTTGTCCGTCTTGCGAGTGCGGAACAGGTTGCCGAGGATTGGAATGCTACCCAGGACGGGAACGCGTTGTTCACTCTCGCGCAGGACATCTTCGATCAGGCCGCCGAGCACGAGGATCTCGCCATCATCCACGATAACCGTAGTTTCAATGATGCGCTGATTGGTAATCAGATCGACCGCCTGCGCTGAGGACGCAATATTCGAAATTTCCTGAGAGATCGTCAACAATAAGGAGTTGCCTTCATTGATCTGCGGGGTGATGACCAACTTCACACCGATCTGTTGGCGTTGAATCGTCTGGAATGGATTGACGGCTCCGCCCGCGTTGCCTGTGTTCGAATACGATCCCGTTACGAAAGGAACCTCCTGTCCTACGTTGAGAGTTGCTTCTTCGTTGTCGGTTGTCACGATCGAAGGCGTCGAAATAATGTTCGTATTGGCATCGGCTTCCATGGCCCGCAAGATCGCGGCGAAGCTGACGCCTGTGTCACTGATTCGGCCAAGGCCCAGCGTAATGCCTTCACCGATCAAACTCGTGGGGTCAATCTGGCCACCACTGCCTGCAGCCCCAGCAAGCTGAACAACACCAGGGCCGAAGTCGGGGAAGTTTGTCGCGGTGATCGGGCTGTTTGAACCAACTCCTTCAACCGCCCAGGTAACGCCAAGTTCGGCCGTCTGGTCTGCGATCACTTCGACGATAATGGCCTCGACGAGAACCTGCGCGCGCCGAATGTCGAGCTTGTCGACAATCAACATCAGCGAACGCATCATCTTTGGCGGTGCATTAATGACGAGCGCATTCGTCTGCGTATCCGCCCAGACGCTGATGGAGTCCGACGTGGCACCGCCCGTGGCAGGTTGTCCGGCAGTTGCCTGAGCTTGAGTCGTGAAATGCTGCTGCAGTTTGGTCGCAAGTTCCTCGGCATCTGCATATCGCAGGTAACGAACCTGCGTATCGCCACCGTCTTCGAGTGGGGTGTCAAGATGTGCGATCAATGCGCGTAGCCGCAGCCGCTCGCTCTTGTCGCCACCAATCAATACGCTGTTGGTCCTGGCATCGGCGACCAGGCTCGTTGTGACAGGCACACCATCGGCGCGTGGCTGCGCCGTCAGGGCGGTCATGATTCTCACAATCTCGGCGGCTGACGCGTGCTCGAGTCGCACAACCTCGACATCTTCGTCGTTCGACTGGTCGATACGGCGGATGATGTTCATCATTCGTGTGACGTTCGCCGACCGGTCCGAAATGATCAGCATGTTTGAGCCGGGGTGGGCAGCGAGATGGCCATACTGCGGAATCAGCGGCCTCAGGATGGGCACGAGTTGGGCCGCGCCAACATTCTGAACCAGGACGACCTGGGTAACAATGTCGTCACCACCAGCTGCGTCGCCTGCGCCGATCGGGCCGGCATACTGCCGGGCTGTTGCATCGGGCACGATCTTGATCAAATCACCCGAAGTAACGGCAACGTACCCGTGCACTTGCAGAATTGAAAGGAACGCTTCGTAGAATGCCTCTGCGGACATGGGCGTTGACGACAACATCGTCACCTTGGCATTTACGCGCGGGTCGATTATGAAGTTGCGTCCGGTGACTTCACCAACGGCTTCTACGATTTGCCGAATGTCGGCTTCTTTATAATTAGGTGTAATCGTTGCCTGCTGGCTCCATACCAGTGGTGCAGATAGAAGGCCAAGTAAACTAAGCGCAACTATCAGGCTGGTGCGTGAAGGCAAATATTGAAGTGATTTCATTGGTTGGTCTCGTCCCCGAGATCGAGTTGACTGGTGCTCAGCACAATAACCTGAGGTTGTCCGTTACGTTCAACGGTTACAGAAACCTGGTCAGAACTGTCGAGCGACTGAAAAATCTGCATGGCCTGCTCCGGGTCGTTCAGTGCCTGGCCGTCGATGTCCTTGATAAGATCACCGGGCCGCAATCCCAGTGCCGCGAACTGCTGACGGTTGCGTCCCGGGTATACCCGGTAACCTTGCTGTTGGCCGTTAACGAAATAGGGCGTCGGCCGAATGACATCCGCGAGCCGCGACACGTTTTGCGCGACAACAGCCTGAATACTCTGTGTATCGGTCGTAGCGCGACTCGTTGATGTCGTATCTAGTCGATTCACGGTGGCAGAGCCTTCCGGAAAGTCTTTGGGCAGTTTCAGGTTCGTCAGCACGCCGTTCTCGTTAAGGACGACTCTGTCCGCGTAGACGGCATGCAGGTTTGCTCCGGCAGTGACAGATTCACCGATTGAGTAGACTTTTTCTTCGTTACGGCCGTCCGCGATGATGGCGACAGCCAGTTCGGTCTGTGTCGCAGCGATCGTGCCTTTCAGTGACAGATTAGTGAGGCGCGTGTCCTCGAGGTTGTCAGCTTCTTCAGGGACGGGCGTTACTTCCGGTTCGATGTCCGGGTCGGCTTCGCCGAAGATGTGCGCCGCCACAATTGCCTGTGCATCGGTAGATGTGCTGGACTGGCCCATTGCAACAGGGGTGTTCGCAGGAACAGTCACAGGGTCGCCGGCTGACGGCCCTGGCACGAGCATCCAGACGATCTTGGCAAGTTGCCACGCGATGATAACGACGAGCAAAACGCTGACCCATTGGGGGAGCAAGCCATTGGCTGCCGCGATCGTTTTCGCGCCATCCTTACTGGCAAAATCGGACCATTTCGCTTCGGTCGTCATAGAGATTTCGGCCGTCTTGTAATTACCGGTCTTCCTTTAAACGCAGCGCCAAGATGATAAGGGTTGACGCAAGCTGTAAACAAGCCCGCCAGGGCGAAAAAACCTATATTTTGCAATGATATAGACAAATAGTCTGTTGCCATCGGTCGCCCTTGACAGCGTAGCAGTGCGGACTTGGCAAAAAAAACCGTGAGCCAGCCTTGGAGAACACCGTCGTGAGCCCATATATAATACCTCGCATGGGCCCGGCAGGGTCACTTTCGGTGTAATTGAATCTGCGGTGGTGACATAACGTTTTATGAGTGAACAACGACCTGAAAATGAACGTCCCGACGGCCATGACCTGGCCGTGGAAGAAGCGCGGCCAAAACTCAAGCAGCCATCGCTCTATCGTGTTGTACTTATTAACGACGATTACACGCCGATGGAGTTCGTCGTGGATATCCTCGAAACGATATTCGGCATGGAAAGAACGCGCGCGACGCAGGTGATGCTGGAAGTGCACACCAAGGGCAAAGGCGTCTGCGGGGTGTACAATTTCGAAATTGCGGAAACGAAAGTTGCCCAGGTGATGGGTCTGGCACAACAACATCAGCACCCGTTGTTGTGCGAAATGGAAGAATCATGAGGAGAGCGGGGCAGAGATGCTGAGTAGTGAACTGGAATATTGCCTGAACGACGCGTTTCAGCGAGCACGCGATCTCCGTCATGAATTTATGACGGTCGAGCATTTGTTGCTCGCGTTGCTCGATATCCCCAAGGTGCACGAGATTCTCAAGGCCTGTGACTCGGACATCACCGAGCTGCGCCGCCAACTGACCGAGTTCATTGAGGAACAGACGCCGCTGCTACCGCCCGACGATGACACTGACGTGCAGCCGACGCTTGGTTTTCAGCGCGTTCTGCAACGTGCCGTATTTCATGTTCAGTCAAGCGGTAAGAAAGAAGTCACAAGCGCCAATGTGCTCGTAGCCATATTCAGTGAGAAGCAATCGCAGGCGGTCTACTTCCTGAACTTGCAGGACATTACGCGGCTCGATATCGTCAATTTCATCTCGCACGGTATGCCGTCTGTGCCGAGCGATGGCGAACATCAGGATGAGGCTTCGCTGGAAAGTGAGCCTGAGCCAGAAGAGTCAGCCCTCGATAAGTACGCAACCAACCTCAACCAGAGGGCGATCGAGGGCAAGATTGATCCGTTAATCGGCCGTGAAGTGGAGATCGAACGCACGGTGCAGATCCTCTGCCGGCGGCGTAAGAACAACCCGTTGTATGTCGGCGAGGCTGGTGTTGGCAAGACTGCACTGGCCGAAGGGCTGGCGCGCATGATCACCGAAAAGCGCGTGCCGGAAGTCCTGCAGGACGCCACAATCTATGCGCTCGACATGGGCACGCTAATCGCTGGCACCAAGTACCGGGGTGACTTTGAGAAGCGACTGAAGGGCGTCATTGCCGAAGTCAGCGAGAATCCTGGCGCTGTGCTGTTTATCGACGAAATTCATACCGTGATTGGTGCGGGTGCCGCTTCCGGCGGTGTCATGGATGCCAGCAACCTGATCAAGCCTGTCCTGGCGAACGGCGAAATCCGCTGCATCGGCTCCACAACCTACTCAGAATACCGAGGTATTTTTGAGAAAGATCATGCACTTGCGAGACGTTTCCAGAAAATAGATGTACCTGAGCCAAGCCTCGAAGAAACGGTCGAAATCCTGCGCGGACTCAAGTCGCGGTTCGAAGAGCATCACGGTGTCACCTACGAAAATGACGCGCTCCAGGCGGCTGCCGAACTGGCAGCGCGACACATCAATGATCGACGCCTGCCGGACAAGGCGATCGACGTCATTGATGAGGCAGGCGCAAGCCTGCGCCTGCAGCCGGCCGATACCCGTGGCGATACCGTCACCGTAGAAATGGTCGAGAACATTGTTGCGAAGATGGCCCGCATCCCGGCGAAGAGCGTGAGCTCATCGGATCGTGACGCCCTCAGAACGCTTGAGCGCGATCTCAAGCTGACCATTTTCGGGCAGGATGCCGCTATTGGGGCACTCGGGTCCGCGATCAAGATGGCGCGATCCGGCCTGCGCGAAGAAGAAAAGCCAATAGGGTCATTTCTGTTCGCCGGCCCGACAGGTGTCGGCAAGACCGAGGTTACTCGCCAGCTATCGCACTGCCTGGGCGTCGAGCTCATTCGTTTCGATATGTCCGAGTACATGGAACGACATACGGTTTCTCGGCTGATAGGGGCACCCCCAGGGTACGTCGGCTTTGACCAGGGCGGCCTGTTAACCGAGGCGGTTACAAAGAATCCGCATGCAGTCGTATTGCTCGATGAAATCGAGAAAGCACATCCTGAGGTGTTCAACTTGCTGTTACAGGTCATGGACCACGGCACGCTGACCGATAACAATGGCCGCAAGGCGGATTTCCGCAATGTCATCCTGGTAATGACGACGAATGCCGGCGCACAGGAAATGAGTCGCGCTTCGATCGGATTTACAAAGCAGGATCACAGTAGCGACGGCATGGAAGTCATCCGCAAGCAGTTCTCGCCTGAATTCCGCAATCGGCTCGATGGCATTATCCAGTTCGGATCACTCGATCATCAGTCGATCAAACGTGTTGTTGACAAGCTCGTCGTCGAGCTTGAGTCCAAGCTCGATAACAATAACGTTACGCTCGAACTTGATGATGCGGCGCGCGAATGGATCGCAGAGCGCGGTTACGATTCGAAGATGGGGGCGCGGCCGATGGCACGTATTATCCAGGAGCAGATCAAGCGTCCGCTCGCAGAAGAGCTGCTATTCGGAAGCCTGGCCGAAGGCGGTCATGTAAGAATAACCGTCGGCAAAGATGATGAATTGCAGTTAAATGCGGAACCCGCGGTGAAAGAGCTGGAGCATCTGCCCTGAGGTCGGTCCCCAGGAGCGTTCTAGCGACCCCGGTAGACGATACGGCCCTTTGACAGGTCGTAGGGTGTCAATTCCACCGTAACTTTGTCGCCCGTGAGAATGCGAATGTAGTTCTTGCGCATTTTCCCCGAGATATGAGCGGTCACAATGTGCCCGTTCTCCAGTTCAACCCGGAATGTGGTGTTCGGAAGCGTCTCATTTACGACGCCTTCCATCTGAATGGCTTCTTCTTTGGCCAAGGTATTTGATGTCTTGTGACTAAAAGGCTGGCGAATTGTGCAGAAATCGCGGTCGTTA
>Ga0316201_10002068_pt1 | contig 14089 bp, 13 predicted proteins | sample CS6wburrow_MG_FD_204516 | JGI IMG/M metagenome (GOLD analysis project Ga0316201, IMG submission 204516) | Coastal sediment microbial communities from Delaware Bay, Delaware, United States - CS-6 worm burrow | ecosystem: Environmental > Aquatic > Marine > Coastal > Sediment | place: USA... | reverse complement strand
ACCTGTCAATTGGTGTTAATGGCTTCACTCACCAGAGATTTGACGAAACCGAGGCGCTCGGATTTGACCCTGACCATCCGCGTCACGTCGTCAGAATACAGGTCCTCGTTCTTTGCGTTCTTCTTAATAATGCGTTCGTACGCACGTCGGGTTTTGTCGACGTCGCGAAACAAATCGTCGCCAAGCGCAATCGGATCCACCGTGTTTTCGTCCGGCCGATCGATCCGAAAAACCCACCAGACCTCTGGTGCGAAACTCTCGTTATCGATCACCATCTTGGGCTCCAGGGTCATGAACCACTCACGACCGAGCTTCGTCCGCCATGCCTTGAAAATCGAGATTTTGCCGGCCGTGACCCCGCTGCTGTCGACGACCGGTTCTTCGTCGATCAACTCTGCAGGGTGAGAATGACTTTCCAGCTCTAAGTCGCCCATATCGGCCTCACTACCCTCCTCGATTGGCACAAACGTCGCCAACCAGGTGCGCTTGTCGTAGGGCTCAAACACAAAGAAGGCGTCGTAGTCCCCGTCGATTACGGCCCAAATGCCAGTGATTTTCGGGTCGATGCGGCTGCGCTCGGGATCCCCGATCGGTACCGGCATGCAGGCGAGCAGCCCGACGATCACGGGTATGATCACTAGCATCAGAATTGCGCCGCTGGCGGATCGTGTGTTTGGCTTCATGACTCTATCCTCCCGTTTCTTGCAGACGGTACTAGGATGACTGTCACCTTAACGGGGGCGCAGTCAACTGGCCTGATGAACCCCTGATGTTTAGTTGATGATTGCGTCATACATCAACCTGTTGGCCGGTCTTTGTACAATATGACAAGAACTCCAATAGCCATAGGGGTGCTGCTGATTCATCCGTGAACTGTCTATGGATTCGGTAGACTTCGATCTAGCTCATAGATGTACCATCAGGAACCTGCAATGCAAGAATACAGTGCTAACTACGAAGCGCCGAGCCGGCTCGCCATACTCATGGAGCTGCGCGCGCCGCTGGACTGGGCATCACTGCTGTATCGGGCACCGCAGCTGGCCTCCGCACCTAAAGGTGACGGCAGGCCGGTGATGCTGATCCCGGGCTACGGGACGGACGAACGATCGATGCGTCCGCTGGGTTATTACCTTGAGTACCTCGGGTATGATATTTACGACTGGGCGCAGGGACGCAATCGCGGCGATGTTGAAAAGGACATTCAGCGCGTCGGCCAACGCACACGAGAGATCCACGATGCATTGGGCAACGCGCCTGTGACCTTAATTGGCTGGAGCCTGGGCGGCGTTTCGGCAAGAGAAGCGGCCAGGCTGTTCGAGCCCTACGTCGGAGGGGTCATAACGCTGGGTACGCCTATCGTTGGCGGCCCGAAGTACACCACGGTCGGTCGTCGGTTCGCGGAAATGGCGAACCTGGATCTCGATGAGTTCGAGAAGGAAGTGCATGCGCGGAACTCAATTGGTATCAAGCAGCCCGTTGCCTCAATATACAGCAAGTCCGATGGGGTGGTTGCGTGGCAGGCGAGCATTGATACTTACAACAAGCAGGCCCGAAACATCGAAGTTAACAGCTCGCATTTCGGGCTGGGCGCAAACGGCAAGGTTTGGTACCTGATTGCCAAACTTCTCGCAGAAAATTCTAATAATCAGAATCTGAATGGAGCGCAATCGCAATGAAGGCAATCTGGAATGATGAAGTAATCGCCGAATCGGACGACACGGTGGTTGTCGAAGGAAATCACTATTTTCCGTTGAGTTCCGTGAATGAGACCTTCCTGAAGCCCAGCGACAAGACCACGGGCTGCCCGTGGAAAGGCACGGCGAATTATTACACGCTTGATGTGAACGGTGCCGAGAATATAGACGCCGCCTGGTATTACGCGAAACCCAAGGATGCAGCGAAACAGATCGAGGGTCGCGTAGCGTTCTGGCGCGGCGTTAAGGTAGTTTCATAATCAAATGCGCGAGAGATTCATCATGCGAGCGATGCCGAAAATTCTCCTTCTGCTCCTGGGCGTAATCGTTACCCACGATGCGCTCGCCCAGCCCGATCGCAGTTCTCTGATCGAAGCCTGGGAGGCCCATGTTGCGTCCCTCCCGGGTACCGCACACTTCGAAGCCGTTGGCGATGACGTGTACCAGTTCGAGGACACGGATCTCCCCTACGCAGGTGAACTCACGATCGTCGGCGCACTGGTTCGACCGGCCGACTCCGCGGGCCTTGAAACCGGCTACTCCCACACAGGAATGGTCGACTTCCGGTTGGCCGACTTGCCGGCGGAGCGCCTGTCTTCGCAGGTCTACTACTACTGGCTCACCGATCGCCAGACCCTGCACTACCTGGAAGCCGAGCAGCGCTGGGTCGACACGGCGACATTGCAGGAGTCGATCAAGAACATGTACAGCAGCGGCACGTCCTACGGCGGCCTGTCGTTCATGCTGAACTACGGGATCTGGATAGTCCTGATAGCTCTGATCGCGTTCGTGTTTATCGCCGTTGCCAGGCAAGCAAAGAAAGCACGCTCATTGATGGACGATTCCGCCGCTATTAACAAGAAGGCCAAAGCGAACATCGACCGTGCGGAAGGACTGCAGGATGAGTTACTGGCCATTGCTCGCGAGAACCGAAACCTGCAGTCGGAAAACAACGAACTCCTCAGGAAAATGTTGGAAGCATTGAACCGCCAATCGAGATAGATCGGCTCACCAAACCCTGTCGATCAGGTTGTCGATCGCCACCCTGCACTCGGGCTCGTTCAGCAAGGGAACATGCCCCCGGTTTGAGATCGGAACAACCTCGAGGTCGCGATTACGCACCCGCATTTTTTTTACGATATCCTCGGTCAGCAGGTCCGACAGAACGCCCCAGAGCAAGACTACCGGTATATCGGACAACGTATCGAACATCTGCCAGAGATCGCCTGTCTTCGGCTTGAGCTCGCGCGCCGCCTTGCCTACGTTGAGATCAACATCGAGCTCCGGGACACCCTGTTCGTTTTCGCGGTAACCACGCTGCACGAGTTTCTGCCAGTCCACATCTGACAGTCCGGGAAAAAAGTGTGCATAGGTACGCCTGAATTGCTCGATCGCCTCGCCCCAGCTATGCACGGGCTTTGCACGACCCGCATTTTCCCTGACTCGTATTGCCCCCGCAGGATTAACCTCCGGACCGATGTCGTTCAATATGACGCCCGCGACTCTTTCTTTCTGCTGTGCAGACATTGCCATGGCGCAAATCCCGCCGAGCGAGGTGCCAATAACAATGACTTTATCGATTGCCAACGTATCGAGTAGTGTCCAGGCATCCTGAACATAGGTAGACGGATGATAGTTGCGCCACTCCGGATCGTATTCAGAGAGACCACGGCCGCGAAGATCCGGTGTAAGGACGCGGCGCCGACCACTCAGGTAATTGGCGAGATCCTCGAAGTCCCGGCTGTTGCGGGTCAGTCCCGGCAGACAAAGAACAGGAGTGCCGTCTTTGTCACTGGCAAAGTCCCTGCAGTACAGCTGCAGTCCGTCCGAACTTCGAAAGTAATGTGTGTTGTCGCCGTTTGCCACGTTGCGTGCCGAGTATTCTTCAAAGTGGCCTATCGTACCGCAACGGGTTAAACCACTGGTACGGGACGCCGCTGCAAACTTGTGCGTGCGCCCTTCCAATTGGCTGTCACTCTGTTATAGTCCGCGGCGTCTTGGCGCACATCGGTCTGCGCCACTTACTCCGACCCCAGCAAATTCGCGGGTTTCGGAGCCTTTAAAGAATTCCCAGCCTGGACCGAACCCCACGCGATTACACGTCGCGGGCGGTCAGGCGACCTGGAGCAACAAATACAATGTTATTCAATCAACTCGGCCTGTCGGCCGAACTGCTGCGTGCGGTCGATGAAAAGGGCTATAGCGAAGCCACCCCGATCCAGCAGCAGGCAATCCCCCATATACTCGAAGGCCACGATATCCTGGCCGGCGCCCAAACCGGCACTGGCAAAACGGCGGGCTTCACGTTGCCACTATTGCAGCGCCTGCAGTTTGGCGAAATCAATCGCCGCAAGATTCGGGCCCTCGTGCTGACACCGACACGTGAACTCGCCGCACAGGTGGGTGAGAGCGTGCGCGACTATGGTCGTTACCTGCCATTCAAGACCGGCGTCATCTATGGTGGCGTCAGCATCAATACCCAGATCAGTAGACTGCGAAAAGGCGTCGATGTTGTTGTTGCAACGCCGGGTCGACTGCTCGACCACATGCAGCAGGGCACTATTGATCTTTCTGCGGTCGAGGTATTCGTTCTTGACGAGGCTGATCGCATGCTCGATATGGGCTTTATTCGTGATATTCGCAAGGTGCTGAAAGTGCTTCCGAAGGAGCGTCAGAATTTGCTGTTCTCGGCGACCTTCTCGAAAGAAATAAGGCAACTTGCGGCAAGCACGCTGAATTCACCCGCTGAAATTCAGGTTTCACAAGAAAATTCAACGGTGGACAAAGTCAGTCAGATTATTTATCCGGTCGACAAGAATCGTAAACGCGAACTACTCTCGCACCGCATCGGCAAGGAAGACTGGCAGCAGGTCCTCGTCTTCACTCGCACCAAGCACGGCGCCAACCGGCTTGCGACCCAGCTCGAGTCCGACGGCATTTCGGCGACGGCCATTCACGGTAATAAGTCTCAGAGCGCACGAACTCGCGCGTTACAGAACTTCAAGAACGGTTCCGTGCGTGTATTGGTTGCGACCGATCTTGCCGCGCGCGGCCTCGACATCCAGCGCTTGCCGCACGTCGTGAACTATGAATTGCCACACGTCCCGGAGGACTATGTGCATCGTATCGGCAGAACCGCGCGAGCGGGTCATGAAGGTGCTGCAATTTCACTGGTCTGCGTCGATGAGCTGAGACTACTGTCCGACATCGAGAAAATGCTCGGCTCGACAATCCCGAAAGAAATCGTACCTGGTTATGAAGTGGATCCGCGAATCAGGGCAGAGCCAATACAAAACGGCCGATCGAGACGATCGAACGGACCCCGAAATGACGGTGCGAAAAAGCGCCGCTTTGGTGCTGGCAAGAATCAAGGTGGCAATCGCAACGGCCCACCGCGCCGACGGCGCAAACAAGCCTAGCGCCTGTCGGGTTCATTTTTTTGAGTTATCCGCTCGTCAATTGGCGGGCGCTTGCCTCGCAAAGATAAGGCGGAATTCATTCAGATAGGTACTGTCGTCTGTGTCAAAAGACGGACTCGCCGAAGAGACAACTTGCCGGAGATCTATATTTCTCTGCGCCGCAGTTCGACATGATGGGCGGCAAGTCCTGATCCGGTCCAGCCTATTGTTTCGAAGCGATGCCTTTATTGCGGTTGTCCGGTATCATGCCCTGGCCGTAACGGATCGACGGATACCGAGCGGCGACTTGGGCTTAGAAGTGGAATCATTATGAGAGCGAATAAAACACTGTTTGCGTTTTGCCTGTGTCTTTTGTCGGGATTGGCGTCTGCCCAGACAACCGGAAAGGGGCTAGACGTTAACCTGAACAACGACTCGGTTCGCCTGGGTTTTACCTGGCGGCTCGGCGACCCGAGATACCTTGCCAACCTGGGCTGGCTCTATAACCAGGACAAAGGAGATGTCGTTCACGCGAGCTTCCACCTTGTGGATGCCGCGAGCGGATCCGGAACGGCATTGCAGGCCGGATTGGGAGTGCGGATAGTCCATACTCGCACTGATCCGAGCACGGTTAGCGGAACGGCCCTGGCGCTCGGGGGGTTTGCGCGATATACGCTACCGAACGCCAATCGCTATAACATCGGCGGCTATGGGTACTACGCACCTGACGTCTCCTCGTTCGGTGACCAGACCGAGTACTACGAAATTGGAGTGCGTGCGGGCTATAGCGTTATTCGCGATGGCGATGTTTACCTGGGCTTGCGGCGCATCGAGGCCAAATACAAGAACTTCGGCAGATTCACATTCGATTCCGGTTTGCACATCGGTTTCGAGTTCCGTTTCAAGTAGCCCGGCCCGCGGCAATAGCAGGATAAAGCAAGTAAGCAGATATCCGGCACCGCAGGCACGCTCGCGTCAGGAAATCACCCAGGTTTTCTACTCGGTGGTTAGAGATCAGGTAATGCGACTGGTACGCCAAACATACCAGCCGCACCCCAAAGTGCAGATCGAAAACCTGCTGTCGTTACTTGGTGTCTTCAATTTTCCAAAGACGATTTTCGCTGCAATCCGAGACATCCTCGAACAGGTCGTCGAGTTCATCACCTTCTTCGCTGTCCAAGGCGTCCTTTGCAGCCGCCCAGGTGGCCAAATTCGGGTAGGTGTCGACAAAGATGAAGATCTCGGAATTGCCAACTACAGACGTACCGACAGCGCTCGTGATACCGCCGCCATCGACATGCGCGTTGATCCATTTCAGCCATTTGCTATTTTGAGCCTGTACGTCCTCAACTTTCTTGCCCTCTTTGACTTCGCAAGTCCATGTTTCGGCAATACTGTCGGCGACGGCCATACCGCTGAAGCACAGCATAACGAGCGCGACCAGTGTCGCAGTTAGTAGGTTTTTCATCGTGTTCTCCCAGTTAGTTATCTTTGTTAGTGCAGGGATAGTCTAGTACAGATCGAAGACCCACGCCGGAATGCTCGCCTATGGCAACTCAATATCGGCGACGTAAGACCGTGACCCGGCGGCCGCTAGCGCTTAACTGTCACTGACTTCACCTGGGCATATACCTGGTCACCTTTTTTCAAGTCAAGATGCGCGATTGAGCGCCTCGTAACCAGCGCCAACAGGTAATCGGTACCGGCGACGAGCCGAACCAGCGCCGACGAACTTCCCGACGTTTGTATGTCGTCTATCTCGGCGGCGAAGACGTTCAGTATAGTCGTGTCATCCGGCCTGCTCCGGCACATGCTGACGTCTCGCGCCGCAATTCGCAGGCGAACGCTGCGTGCGTTGATATCGTAGCGGCCCGGCACACGGAGCTCCCCCCCCGAGAAATTGAACCGAGTCAAATCGTAGTCACGGTCGTAGCGCCAGGGCTTGGCCTCGATAACACAGCCGGCATTGGATCCCGATAACATGGGCAAATCCAGTCGTGACAGCATTTCGTGCAATTCGCCGCTGGCGACAATTTTGCCGTCATCGATCAATAGCAAGTGGTCACACAGCCGACTTACCTCGTCGATGCTGTGACTGACGTAAATCATTGGCACCGACAGCTCGTCGTGCAGACGGTCAAGATAGGGGAGCAACTCGTCCTTGCGGCGCTGGTCGAGCGATGCCAGCGGTTCATCCATCAGTACGAGATGTGGCGATCGCAGCAAGACCGCGGCTATCGCGACACGCTGCGCTTCTCCCCCCGACAGGCCATCAGGCTTGCGATCAAGCAGGTCGGCCAGGCCCAACATCTCAACCACCTGGTCCTGGTTGACCTTCGGGTCCGATGATCGGCGCAAGCCGAACTCGATGTTTCTGCGTACATCGAGATGCGGGAAAAGCTGCGGCTCCTGAAAGACATAGCCGACGCCGCGCTTATGTACCGGTCGACTATCGTGAGACAAATCGGCTTCGAGCCCGGCTATGCAGCGCAACAGGGTTGTCTTCCCCGACCCCGACTCACCGAACAATCCCGTGATCCCGATCGTGGGAATTTGCACATCGACGCTGAGTTGGAAATCACTACGGCGTAACGCATGTTTCAGCGTTAAGGTGGCTTCGGTAGCTGTGCCGGCAATCCTCGTCATCGCATGCTCCAGCGCTTGTTGATGACGAACATCCCGAACAGCACGACAAAGGCGAACACCAGCAATAACAACGACATCTGGTGTGCAGCACCATAATTGAGCGTTTCAACCTGATCGTAAATGGCAATAGAGATTACGCGCGTTTCGCCCGGAATATTGCCACCCACCATCAAGACGACACCGAACTCGCCCAGCGTGTGGGCGAAAGCCAGGACAGCAGCGCCAATGAAGCCGCGAACCGACATCGGCACTGCAACAGCGAAAAACGCGTCCAGTTTCGATGCGCCTTGTGTCCGGGCAAACTCCAGTGTCTGCCGCGGCAGTGACTCAAATGCGCTTTGCAGTGGCTGGACGGCGAACGGCAAACTGTAAACGCACGACGCAATGACGAGACCTGAAAAAGAAAACGTCAGCGCAGTACCGGTCATTTGCACCCACCAGCTACCGATTGCGCCGTTTGGACCCAGCAGGATCAACAGGTAAAAACCAATTACGGTCGGCGGCAGTACGATCGGCATCGCTACGATAGCCTGCGTAACCGCTTTGAACCGAGACGGCGTTTGCGAGAGCCACCAGGCAATCGGCGTGGCAACCAGGATCAGTACGACGGTGGTCACGAACGCAAGCTGCATCGAAAGCAATAACGGCGCGAAAATCGACATGCCAGACAGCTCGTCCATTAGTCCGGAACCACGTAGCCGTGTCGAACAATGATCTCTTGGGCGGCCGGCGTGCCCAGAAATTCAAGGAACTGCCTGGCAGCAGCATTGCTACGTGCCCTCTCGAGCAGCACCAGCTGTTGGTGCAGCGAGGTGTCCGACGTGGCCGGAACGGTCCAGGTACAGGTAGCGACGGGCAAATCAGGGTCCTTTGCCTGCGACAACGCGACGAAGCCAAGCGTCGCATTGCCGGTTGCAACGAACTGCAACGTTTGCGCGATATTCTCTCCGAATACGGCACGCTGCGATGCCATTTTCCAGAGACCCGCTTTTTCAAGAAACTCACGCGCCGCCGCCCCATACGGCGCAGTCATGGGGTTGGCGAGCGCCAGCCAAAGATAATCACCTCGCTCGAGTACCTCACGACAGTCCCTGCCTTGCAGCCTTTCATCACGTGACCACAAAACCAGGCTTCCGATCGCGTACGTCTGCCGACTGCCGTTTACCGCATGACCGGATTGTTCCAGCAACAAAGGGCGTTCTGTGTCCGCCGACAGAAACAGGTCAAACGGTGCGCCGTTGACGATCTGTGCGTAGAGCTTGCCCGTCGATCCAGGGCTGATGCGAACCGGCACTGCGGTAATTTCCGTGAAGGCCGCTGAGACTTCCACCGCCGTCTTGACAAAATTACTGGCGACGGCAACGGTCACGATGTCGTCCGCATGCAATGCGCAGGGCAGCAATGCTGCCAAAAGGAAGTGCGCGCGCAGTCGCCCGGCAGTGGACTGCACGCTTTATGTCGCTAGCTGCGCTTTCTTCTGCCGGCGATAGCGATGCAAGAGCGGCTCGGTATAGCCGTTAGGCTGACTACAGCCATCGAACACCAATGCACAGGCAGCTTGAAAAGCGATGCTTGAGTCGAAGTCGTCACTCATGCGTTCGTATGATGCATCACCCTCATTCTGCCTGTCGACGATTTTCGCCATGCGCTTGAACGTCTCAAGCACCTGCGCCTCGGTCGTTATGCCATGTAACAGCCAGTTCGCAATGTGCTGGCTCGATATTCTCAAGGTAGCCCGATCTTCCATCAGGCCAACATCGTCGATATCGGGGACTTTGGAACAACCCACACCCTGGTCGATCCAGCGGACGACGTAGCCCAGTATTCCCTGTGCATTGTTGTCAAGTTCAGCCTGAATTTCATTAGCCGACAGTCGACTAAGATCGCCCAGAGGGGGCGTCAGAATATCGTCAAGGCTTGCCAGCTTTCTTTTCGCGAGCACCTTTTGCCGTTGGCGCACATTGACCGAGTGATAGTGCATGACGTGCAGCGTTGCGGCCGTCGGCGACGGTACCCAGGCGCAGTTGGCTCCTGCCTCAGGATGCGCCTCTTTGGTTTCCATCATCTGCAGCATCTCATCCGGCTTCGGCCACATGCCCTTGCCTATCTGCGCCTTGCCGGGCAGTCCACAACGTATGCCGATGTCGACGTTCCAGTCTTCGTAGGCGTTAATCCAGGGTTCTTTCTTGATAGCCTCTTTGGGCAGCACCGGCCCGGCCTGCATGCTCGTGTGAATTTCGTCGCCGGTGCGATCCAAAAAGCCGGTGTTAATAAACACGATGCGTTTACCTACGGCACGAATACACTCAGCAAGATTAACGGTGGTGCGGCGCTCTTCATCCATGACACCAACCTTTATCGTATTCGGTTCCAGTTCAAGCAACTGTTCGACACGACTGAAAAGCCTGTCAGTAAAGGCGGCTTCCTCCGGCCCATGCATCTTTGGTTTTACGATGTAAATGCTGCCGCTCGAACTATTCGGCCGATACCGTTCGCGCCTGCGATCGGTCATGCCGCATGCGGTCGTTATTACGGCGTCCAGAATGCCTTCGAAGATCTCATCACCCGCCGTGTCGAGCACGGCATCCGTAGTCATCAGGTGCCCGACGTTCCGCGTCAGCAGCAAGCTGCGACCCGACAACGCCAATTGGCCGCCATCGGTGGCCGTGTACACGCGATCCGGATTTGGCCTGCGCGTGATCGTCTTGCCCGACTTCTCGAGCGTCGCTTCCAGCTCGCACGTGATCAGGCCCAGCCAGTTTCGATACACGCCGACCTTATCCTCAGCGTCGACCGCGGCGACCGAATCCTCGCAGTCCTGGATCGTGGTTATTGCACTTTCGAGAATGACATCCGCAACGTTGGCGGTCGCGTCTCTGCCGACCGGGTGATCCGGGTTGACCTGGATTTCAATGTGCAGGCCATTGTTGCGGAACAAATACCCTCGCTGATCGTCAACGGCCGAAAACCCGACGAACTGCTGTGGGTCTTTCAGCGACTTCGTTTCGCCGTTTGCGAGCGAAGCCACGAAGACCGTGCCGGTATCGAGTCGATCAAGCCCGTAGCTATTAACATCCGCGTGGCTGACACCATCGAGCGGAATGGCATTATCAAGAAACGCCGTCGCGTAGCGAATAACGGCCGCGCCGCGCGCAGGATTATAGCCACCGTCGCGCTGTTGCTCGTTGTCCTCGCTGATGACGTCGGTACCGTAAAGCGCATCGTATAGACTGCCCCACCGAGCGTTAGCGGCGTTGATTGCAAACCGTGCATTGCTGACGGGCACCACGAGCTGTGGTCCGGCGATCTCTGCTATCTCGGCATCGACGTTGGCCGTTTCAATCTGAAACGGTTTTCCCGCATCGGCGAGATAGCCAAGGTCTTTAAGAAACGCGACGTAGTCAGCCTGTTGCCAGGGCTTCCCCTGTCTCGCGACGTGCCAGTCGTCGATTTGCTGCTGCAGCTCATCGCGGGCCGACAGCAGCGCACGATTGATGGGTGTGAGCTCGGTGACGATCGACTCAAGTCCGCTCCAGAATAGCTCGGACTTGAAGTCGATCGCCGGCAGGAGTTCCTGCTCGACGAATTCGAAGAAAACGCGAGAAATACTCAACCCGCCAACGGGCTGTCGATCGTCAATACTCATAGGGTTAGCCGCTGCTGGTTCCAAGAGTATTAGCTCCTGTCGGACACGTACCTGTCAATCGGTTTATGCGACGAATTGCTCTTCTTCGGTGCTGCCGTCAAGCGCGGTCGTCGATGACAGTCCGTGCATGATCGTATTCTGCACCGCGTCAAAGTACCCGGCCCCTACAAAGGACTGATGCTTGGCGGCACGGAAGCCGAACTTCTCGTCCGCGAACTCTTTTTCCTGCAGCTTCGAGTATGCGTACATGCCCTCCTGCTTGTAGGCGCGGCTGAGATTGAACATGCTCGAATTCAGTGCGTGCCAGCCGGCCAGCGTGATGAACTGGAACTTGTAGCCCATCTTGCCGAGCTCTTCGCGGAAGACTTTCATCGTCGCGTCATCGAGATTCGCTTTCCAGTTGAACGACGGCGAGCAGTTGTAGGACAACAGCTGGTCCGGGTATTCAGCGTGAATAGCATCGGCGAAGATCTTTGCCTGCTCGAGATCGGGCTTCGACGTTTCGCACCAGATCATGTCCGCATACGGCGCATAAGCCAGCCCGCGCGCGATTGCCTGGTCCATACCGGCGTTCGTACGGTAGAAACCTTCCGGCGTGCGCTCACCCGTAATGAACGGATGGTCGCGATCATCTGAGTCAGACGTAATCAGGTTTGCCGCGTCCGCGTCGGTACGCGCCAGCAGTACGGTTGGAACACCGCAGACATCGGCGGCAAGCCGGGCGGCATTGAGCTTCGCCACGGCCTCGTGCGTTGGCACCAGGACTTTGCCACCCATATGACCGCACTTCTTGGCGGAGGAAAGCTGGTCCTCAAAGTGTACGCCCGCGGCACCTGCTTTGATCATCGCCTTCATGAGTTCGAACGCGTTGAGGTTGCCACCAAAGCCCGCTTCGGCGTCGGCAATGACCGGTGGTAGCCAGTCAATGCTGTCGTCGCCGTTGAGCGCATGAATCTCATCGGTGCGCAGCAGCGCATTGTTTATGCGCTCTACCATCTTCGGCACTGAATCGACCGGGTACAAGCTCTGGTCAGGGTACATTTCGCCCGCGCTGTTGCCATCGCCGGCGACCTGCCAGCCCGAGCAGTAAATCGCTTTCAGCCCAGCCTGGATCTCCTGGATGGCCTGGTTGCCTGTCAGGGCACCCAGCCCGCAAAGCGGTTCTTCCTGGTTCACGAGACGCCACATCTTCTCGGCGCCGAGGCGAGCGAGTGTATGTTCGATCTGCACCGTGCCACGCAGTTTCACTACGTCTTCGGCGCTGTAGCCGCGCTCGACACCTTTCCACCGTGGGCTGTTCGCCCACTCCGATTTGAGCTTGTTAATCTGTTCCTGTCGCGTCATGGCAATATCCTTTTCTTCCTGGGCACCGGAAATCGTGCGAAAAAGTACTTGCTGCCAATTGTACGCCCCATTATTATGAAATTTCACAGCGGAAATTTCACACTGTCAATTTCACAAGAGGGCTCGACATGAGCAGTCACCAGGGGCTCCGCCGCAAAGCGCACTTTTTAGGCACTAAAATCAAGAACTTACGAAAGCGTAACAACCTCACGCTGGAGGACCTGTCGGTACGCTGCGTGCAGATTGATGCCGATGCCGGCCCGTCGATTTCCTACCTCTCAATGATCGAGAACGGCAAGCGGGTCCCTTCCGAACGCCTGCTGGAAATCATTGCCGAGATATTCCAGAAGAAAACGAGCTGGTTCTTCGACGAGTCCCTTGATGATGAATCGATCGACACAGCACCCGCTGCCGCGGTCAGAGGCATGCCGCTGGAACCCGGCTTTCTGTTCTCGGAATCGCTGCTGCAGCTCGCGATCCCGGAGCTGCTCGCACAGACCGGGACAACCGGACGACAGTTTGCCCACCTGCTGATTCGCGCCCACCAGGAGGCCAGCCACAACCGCTTCCCCGATATTGAGCGCGCCGCCGAGACTGTCGGCAAGAAACAGTTCCCGATGCACCTCGACGATTTATTTGCCATCACCCGGGATCTCGGCCTCAAAGTTCGGTGGTTCGACGATTCCACGTTCGAGGACCAGGGCGAATCCGATCAACCCCTCAACACGCTGGTGCGCTCCTTCTTCGATGCGCCGAACATGGTGTACATCAACCGCGAGCTGGAGAAAGATCCGGCAAGACTAAAGTTCGATCTTGCCAATCATATTGGGCACATGGTTCTGCATGGCGGCGATGGCGCACGTGCACCGCAGGTCTCCGGCGGGCGCGCGTCGGGTCGTCGTCATGACAGCGAATCACTAAACGTGGACGCAAAGGATATCCTGTACGCGTGGCGCGATTTCGAGTGCAGCTATTTTGCCGCGGCATTGCTCGCACCGAAAACGCCATTTCGGCAGTTCCTCGCGCGGCAGGCCTACGCCATTGACGCGGGTGATAAAATCGATCTGACCAAGACGCTCGTTATGCGACGAATGCCGAGTGTTTCTCCTTACCCGCACTGGCACTATTTCGACGCCTACCCGCCCGGTCATCTCCGAGCCGTTTATCGCGGCAACGGAATCCCACTGCCGTGGGGCAACATGAAACTGGTTTCAGACCCTTGCCAGCATTGGGCTGTTTTTCGAATGCTCAATACCCGATCGACCGAGCCTTCTTCGCAGATATCCGTCTTGCGAAGCGGCGATGACAAACGGCTCTATTGCTGTCAGTCGATACGCAGCACGGACGCGGCTGGCAATCCG
>Ga0316201_10002067_pt1 | contig 14090 bp, 11 predicted proteins | sample CS6wburrow_MG_FD_204516 | JGI IMG/M metagenome (GOLD analysis project Ga0316201, IMG submission 204516) | Coastal sediment microbial communities from Delaware Bay, Delaware, United States - CS-6 worm burrow | ecosystem: Environmental > Aquatic > Marine > Coastal > Sediment | place: USA... | reverse complement strand
CGTCACGCCACTCCTCGCGCGGCTTCAGCTGGATGACCGTCTCGATCATCGTCAGCGGCGCCGGGTCGGTCGCCGTCTCAGCGCGCCCGATCTTGCCGAACACCTGCTTCACCTCGGGCACCTGTTTGATCATCCTGTCCGTGTGCTGCAGGATCTCGCGCGCCTTGTCGACGGAAATGCCCGGGTAGGTCGTCGGCATGTACATGAGGTCACCCTCGTCGAGCGGCGGCATGAATTCCGAGCCGAGCCTGGTCGCCGGCCATAGCCCGACGACGAGTATGATCGCAGCCAGCACGAGGGTTGCCCGCGGCGACCGAATGACCGCATTGATTACAGGTCGGTACGCCGCGATCAACGCACGATTCACCGGGTTCTTTCCCTCGTGGATGACCTTGCCGCGAATGAAATACCCCATGAGCACCGGAACCAGCGTGATCGACAGGCATGCGGCCGCTGCCATTGCATACGTCTTGGTAAACGCCAGCGGCGCGAACAGTCGGCCTTCCTGCGCCTCGAGCGTGAACACGGGCAGGAAGCTCAAGGTGATAATGAGTAGCGAGAAGAATAAAGGCGGCCCTACTTCCGAGGCCGCATCGCCGATGATGCGCCAGCGGTTTTCGTTCGTCAGTACCTCTTTTTCGATGTGCTTGTGCACGTTCTCGATCATCACGATTGCCGAATCGACCATGGCACCGACGGCGATCGCGATACCGCCCAATGACATGATGTTCGCATTGATGCCCTGCGCTCGCATAACGATGAACGCCACGAGCACGCCGAGCGGCAGGCTCAGAACGATGACTGCCGACGACCGCAGGTGGAACAGGAACAGGGCACAAACGAGCGCAACGACTATGAATTCCTTGATGAGCGTGCTCTTGAGTGTGTCGACCGAACGCTCGATCAGGTCCGAACGATCGTAGGTCGTGACGATCTCGACGCCTTCCGGGAGGCTCTTCTCGAGTTCCGCGAGGCGCGCTTTGACGGCATCGATGGTCGCGGACGCGTTCTCGCCCCAGCGCATGACGACAACGGCGCCAACGACCTCGCCCTCACCATTGAGGTCAGCGATGCCGCGCCGCATTTGCGGGCCGATTCGAATCTCGGCCACGTCGGCCAAGACCAGCGGCGTACCCTGTTCGTTGACGCCCAGGGGAATAGCAGAGAGATCATCAACACCCTGCAGATAGCCCGTGGCGCGAACCATGTACTCGGCCTCACCCATCTCTATGACCGAGCCACCGGTCTCCTGGTTGCCATCCCTTATCGCCTGCTTCAGGCGGGCAAGCGTCACGCCGAAGGCACGCAGCTTGTCGGGATCGACAACGACCTGGTACTGGCGCACCATGCCACCGATCGTTGCCACCTCGGAGACGCCGGGCACCGTCTGCAATTCATACTTGAGGAACCAGTCCTGCAGGCTGCGAAGCTGAGCGAGATCGTGACCGCCGGTGCGGTCGACGAGTGCGTACTGGAATACCCAGCCCACACCGGTCGCATCGGGACCCAGCGAGGAGGTAGCCTCTTCCGGCAGACTTGCGGCTACCTGGTTCAGGTACTCCAGTACGCGCGAACGGGCCCAGTAAAGGTCCGTGCCGTCTTCAAAGATGACATAGACATAGGAGTCGCCGAAGAACGAATACCCGCGAACCGTCGTAGCCTTTGGCACTGAAAGCATCGCGGTTGTAAGCGGATACGTCACCTGGTCCTCCACGACCTGCGGCGCCTGGCCGGGAAAAGACGTCTTGATGATGACCTGCACGTCGGACAGGTCAGGCAACGCGTCGACCGGTGTCTCTTTCACGGAATACACGCCCAGCGCCGCGACCATCAGCGATGTGATTACGATGAGAATGCGATTATCGATCGACCAGCGTATTAATCGCGCGATCATTGCGCCGCCCCCATGCGTTCGAGCGCCGACTCGATATTCGACTCCGAGTCAATCAGGAACTGCGCGGAAACGACGACACGTTCGCCCTCTTTTAGTCCACGACGGATCGCGACGCGGTCACCGGACTCGATGCCGATCAGCACTTTCCGCGACTCGAAGCGCCCGTCACCGATGTCTATGACGACACGACTCGATGTGCCGCCGCGGATCACGGCCTCGCGAGGCACGTGCACGATATTACTGACGGGCACTCCCTCGATGACGACGCGCGCGAACATGTTGGGCAACAGTTTCGCGCCCTCGTTGTCGAACCTGAGGCGCACCTTGAGCGTGCGTGTCTTGGGATCGAGTTCAGGATTGACGTAGTCAACCGTGCCGCGAAGCGTTGTGCCCGGCAGGTAGTCGAGCTCGACGGCCGCCCGCTGGCCCGGCTCTACCCAGGCCGACTGACGTTCGAATACCTCCGCTACGACCCAGACCTTGTCGAGCTGCGCCACCGACATCACCTCGGTGGCCGGCGTGACGAACATGCCCTCGCGCACACCGAGATCCGCGACGACGCCGTCGGACTCCGCAAAAACGCTTACACGCTGGCTTACCTTGCGTTCGCGGTCGAGCCGGGCGATATCACTCTCCGTGAGGCCAAGCGCTGCGAGTCGATCACGTGATGCATTCTTGAGCCCGACGTTGCTGCTTGAGAGCGCGGCGAGATATTCCTGTTGTGCGTTTACCAGCGTCGGCGAATACAGCTCGAATAGCAGCTGTCCCTTGCGAACCGGGTCGCCGGTCGCGGTCGTCGCGAGCTTTTCTATCCAGCCATCGACACGAGTGTGTATGTGCTGCAGCGTATCCTCGTCGTAGCCAATGTAACCCACGGTCTCGATAAGGCGCGGCAGCGTGCCGCGTTCCGCTATGGCGGTGCGAACCCCCAGGTTGCTGAGGACCGTCGGGTCTATCGACACGACGCCGGGTGTGGCGCCGGCCTCATCCGCGTATACGGGCACGAGATCCATGCCCATGGGCGACTTGCCGGGTTCGTCGCGGCGGAAATTCGAGTCCATCGGCGCTACCCAGTAGAGGACTTCATTGTCGCCTTCATCCGTTGCCGCTTCGTCCGGCTTTGGCGGCAAGCCACGACCAGCGAGGAAGCCGATAAATAGCGTTGCTGCAATTGCAATCGCCATAATGAGTTTGTTGTTCATTGTTCCAGACCTCCCAGGTTTGCGAGCGCCGCGTAACTCTGTGCGCGCTCGACCTGAAGTCGAATGTGTTCGAGACGTGTGTTGAGATCGTCGATGTACCCGCGCATGACGTCGGAGAAATCTCCGGTGTCACTCTGGTAAGAGAGGAGTGCCGCTTGCGCCTGCCCTTTCGACTGTTCCAGAATCAGCGTTTCATAGAGTGCCAGGCGACGAGTAAGGTCAATCCAGCGTGCGTACTCAGCGGCAAGCTCACTATTCAGGCGAGCGGCAAGTTCATGCTGCGAATACCTTGCGGCACGGCGTTCGCTGAGTGCCGCAGCGAGCTTGCGGTCCTGTCGATTTTCGCCGAAGAAAGGCAACCCAACAGTTACCGACAGGCTGACAAAATCCGATCGCGGCGTGCCGTCTGGCAGGAATCCGTCTCGGTAACCGTATGCAAGGTCCAGCGCCCAGTCGGGCTTTTTGTTTTCCTCCGCAATATCGACCGCCGTTTCCTTCGCCGCAATGCTCGCCTGCCCCGCGGCAAGCGAGGGATGCGATGCGAGACCGTCCCGCAAGTCCTCGAGCATCGGCATCGACTCCCAGGTCGGCAGCTTCTGCGCGATCGGGCGATAAGCATCCTGGCCCAACCAACGCGACAGGGCAGCCTGGGCCTCGGCCCGGGCACGGCTGGCTTCGATCAGTCGATCATCGAGCCGGCTGAGTTCGAGCTCCGCACGCAATACGTCGTGTTGCGTCTTTCTGCCGACGCCATACATTGAGCGGGTTATCGTGACGAGATCATCGAAAAAGGGCCGCGACTCATTAACGACTGACCAGGCCTGTTGAGCGTAATAAACCTCCAGCCACCCTCGGCGAACCAGCGTCAGGACATCGCGACGACGTGCGTCCGCGCTTTGGCTGAAAGCCTCGGCTCGTTCGCGCATCTGCTCAGTGCCGAGCGACCGGCCGCGCGGAAATGCCTGACGTATACCGAACTGCGCCTGCGTCATACCTTCTGTAGAGAACCCGCCGCTCTCGATCGGAAAATTAGCGAGACCCACGCGCATGGTCGGATCGGGCAGAGCCCCGACAGCCACTGCCTGCTCTTTCATTGCCTCAGCCTGCGCGAGCAATGCGCCACGACCCGGCTCATCCGCCAACGCGAGGTCTTCAGCCTCGGCAATAGTGAGCGGCACGCGCTGCTGAGCCAGGGCGGAAGAAGTCCACGGCAAGATGAACGCGAGTGTAAATAAGAAAATTGTGACGGGCACGCGCCCGCTAAAAACAAACATAGCACCAACTCCTGCAGGAAAAACCGAAAGGGTTTAAAGCGCAGGTTTGGCTATTTCAGATAAACGCAGAAAAGTTTGTGTAGTGGCTGATTACCGACTGGTGGATCAGGCGGATCAGCGGTCGCCAGGTAGCGAGCCAGAGTCTTGGTTGCCAGTTGGTCAGGCGGATATGCCGCCAGAACCTCGAGATCCGTTGAGTTGTCAAACTCAATCGAGCCGCCACGCGAATCAACGCTGGCATCGGCGATCTCACAGCAGGCTTCGTGCATCGACGCACAGGAATGCGCTTCCTTCTGCTCACCATGATCGTGGTGACCAGCCATGTCCTGGTGTCCGGACGGTGGGTCGTGCGCACACCCGCCCTCAGTATCAAACGCAACGGCACACGGCGTCAGGGCAAGGTTGAGCCAGACGATTGCAAGCAAGCCGAGACCGCGGCGTGTTGCCGCGCCGGCGCCTGATCGTATTGACCGCAATTTCAACATTCGTCGTTTTTAGCCTTTTCAGCGACTTACTTCAAGGGCACCGGTCAAGATTTGTTCAGTCTTCCTTGAGCGTTAGCGACAAGATACTGTGCCGAATTTCCTCGCCCAGCACGAGGCGCGCGTCGGCGCCAATCGATTTGATGTCATCGTCGAACTCAATGGCCCCCTCTGAATTACGGCGCAGGACTTTTTGCTCCTGCAACGTCTTGATGAAATCATGAAACAGTGATTTGTTGAAGAAGTCCGGCGAATGCAGGCCGTAGATCATCGACAGGCGCTCGGCGCTTTGCTGACACATAGTCTCCAGGCGTCCCCTCGACAGCTTACCGGATCCATTACCAACCAGGATCGCAATCACAAGGTAGAAGCGCTGCAGCATCGGCACCATGGCCTGCCCCAGCATCAGTAGCTGAAAAGCTTTTTCCGATCCTGCCGGCGGGCGGACGAGCGTCTTCTTCCTCGTGCCGTAACTCAATATGCCAAGATCCGTGAGCGCTTTGATGGCCTCGGCGGTGACATCATCGATGTCCTTGAAGTTCCACTTGAGGAAGAGTTCCTTTTTCATGAACGGATAGATCAGCCGGATCAGGCGCTGCAGTTCCCTATGCTCGAGCTCCTGACCCTGAATGAAACAGCATGCGACCGACGCCGGGACCGCGAGCAGATGCAGGATGTTGTTGCGGAAATAAGTCATGAGCACGGCGGTGCGCTCTTCCATATGGATGACCTCACCCATCGGATGTGAGGTGCGACTGATCGCGTCGAGCTTTTCGCCATGCTCAATGATCTGGTCGGGCGTCCAGTCGGGCGTCGTAACCAATTCCGAGTATTCGAAGCGGCGCAAGAGATCCAGAGTCATCTGCAGCTGCCGGCGTAACTCGTTCAGGCCGACTTTCTGCTTGGGTGTCGCAAGTAACACATAGGCAAGCAGGCTTATCGGCGTTACCGCAGCGGCAGAGTTGATGTTTTCCATGATCTGTCCGCCGACCTCGTCGACGATGCCGGGTAACCAGGGTGGACGCTCGCCATTTTCCGGCTCATGGTCACGCCACGTCGGATAAGCACGATCGACTATCGGCTCGAGCTCAATAAGTTCACCGAAATTCACATACACTTTTCCGAACTGATCGCGCAGGGATTTTACCGAGCGGATGAGCCCGCCAAGCGATTCCTTTTTCTTTTCTGCCCCGCCCAGCTCGCTGATGAATGAGTCGCCCTCGATGAGCTTTTCGTAGCCGAAATAAACTGGAACGAAGACAATGGGCCGCACCGGGTTCTTGACATAGGAGTTGACGGTCATCGCAAGCATGCCGCCCTTCGGTGGTAACAGGCGCCCCGTGCGACTGCGCCCGCCCTCCACAAAATATTCCATGGAGTTACCTTTGACGATTATCTGGTTAAGGTAGGCATCGAACACGGCTGCGTACAGGCGATTTCCTTTGAAGCTACGCCTCAGGAAAAACGCGCCACCGCGACGCAGAATGCCGCCGACCACAGGCATGTTGAGATTGATTCCTGCCGCTATGTGCTGCAGATGCAGACCTTCCTGGTACGTTACCCAACCAAGAAGGAGGTAGTCGAAATGGCTGCGATGGCATGGGACGTAGATGATTTCTTTGTCTTTCGCGACCTCGTGAAGCATCTCCGCATGATGCAACTCGATACCGTCGTAGATACGGTGCCACAGCCAGCGAAGTACGCGGACGAGAACACGAATCGTCGGATAGGATATGTCCGCTGCAATCTCCAGCGCATATTTTTCCGCTTTGCGGCGTGCCAACTCCTGCTTGCGAGGGTCGTCTTCAGCTTCCAGGAACATTGCTCGTCTGACTGCGGGCGCATGCAACACCTGGTTGATCAGCGTCCGCCGATGTGAGAGGTCAGGCCCGACTGTCGCGATTCGCCGCTTGCGGAAATGCACACGCAGAATGCGTGAAACCTTGCGAAAGGCTATCTCCGACGACAGGTCGCCAGCATCGAGGGAAAGCAGTGGCAGCGCGTGGCTGAATCTCAGCAACGTATCGCGTCCGTGGAGAATCGTCGCGAAAAACTTCCGGGTCCGGCCCACCGCATCCCAATTTTCCGAAAACAGCAGTTTGAGAACGGAGCGTTCTTTCTCTGGTGAACGGCCCCAGTAGATGGCGACCGGGATCAGCAACAGATCCTTGTCGCAGCCTTCTCGCGCTTCAACAAGACGTCTGAGTCTTTGTGAGCCGGTCATGGTCGGACGGCGCACTGGAAATCCTTTCTTGCGTCGTAGAACGATGTACCGCCGGTATTCCCGGTTGCCGCAATATTCGAAAGAATCGGTCGGTGACGGCATGCCATGCGTCGCACAGGCACGCTCGAGAGCCAGCACATCGGCCAGGCCTCCCGTCTCGAGTACATAACAAACCTCGGCGTCCGGGTCCGTCAGGTACTCAGCGGGTGTCTCCGGCAGGATGGCCGGTCGCGCCCAGATTGAGAACACCTTGCCTGCCAGCCAGTAAAGCGGGCGAAAAATGAAGCCTGCGATGTTCATTGCGCACAAGTCTACCCAAAAGATCGCCCGAGCACGCCGTTGACATTGAGGAAATTTGTGTTCAGTGACTTCAGCGACTCACTATAATGAATGCATGCGCATGAATTTCCTCATCACGCTGACGCTGTATTTCATGGCCACAGCCGCAACAGCTGAAGATACCTACATACTCGTTCTCGGTATCGCCCAGGACGCCGGCTATCCACAAACCAACTGCTACAAACCGCACTGCATGCGGGCCTGGAACGAACCGGAACTACGTCGCAAGTCCAGTTCGATAGCCGTCGTCGATGATGCGAATAAAGCCAAATATCTGTTCGACGCAACACCCGACATGCGGGAGCAGCTATACGAACTGAACAATGTCGCGCCGGATGGCAACTACTCGCTTGACGGTGTATTTCTGACCCATGCCCACATGGGGCATTACACGGGGCTCATGCATTTCGGCCGTGAAGCCGCAGGCACAACCGGCGTTCGGGTGTACGCGATGCCTCGCATGCACGCGTATTTGTCTGGTAACGGGCCCTGGGATCAACTTATTCGCCTGGGGAATATCGAACTGATTGAAATCGCGGACGGTACTGCGATCAGAACAGGGTCACGCGTCACGGTTACGCCCTTTCTCGTGCCGCACCGGGATGAATATTCAGAAACCGTCGGCTACCGCATTGACGGTCCGCAAAAATCAGCGGTGTTCATTCCGGATATCGACAAATGGGAGATGTGGTCAATCGACATTCGCGATGTTGTGCGGTCTGTCGACTATGCGCTGCTCGACGCAACGTTTTTCAGAGATGGCGAACTGGGCGACCGCGACATGAGCAAGATCAAGCATCCGTTTGTAGCGGAAAGCATGGATCTGTTTGCGCCGCTAAGTGCGGAGGAAAAATCTCGCGTGATCTTCATTCACATGAATCACACGAATCCACTGCTTATTGATGGCAGCCCGGAACAAGCCGAAGTAGAGCGCCGCGGCTTCAACTTCGCGCGGGAAGGAATGCGCCTCGATCTCTAATCAGGTACCGGACACCATATTTCGAAATATGGTGTCCGGTACCGTATTTTTAGTCGTTGATAGCGTCCTCGACTTTTTTCAGCTCTTCGTCGATATCCTCTTTACTTTCTTCGATCACATCGCCGGCGGCTTCGGCTGCTGCCTGTGCATCATTTAGCGCTTTCGCCGCTGCATCACCTACGCTTTCAGCGCTCTCTTCGACAGCATCAGCTGCGTCACTTGCTGCTTCCTGCGTTGCTTCGACAACATCACCAGATGCCGCGTCTTCGGAGCCACCAGATTCTCCGCCGCCGCAAGCAAACAGAAACAGGCTCAATGCCATGATCCAATACTTCATGCTTTCTCCTCCCGGTTCCGGAAACTATCCGGATATTTTTTCTACAAAATTTCGCAAGTACTCGTTAATTTCATCGATGTTCGCCGTCAACCGGTGGTCACCGTCAACGATATGCAGCGTGGCGCTGCAATCCCGCGCGTAACGAATACTGTTTTCCACAGGCACGACATCATCATGCCAGCCGTGCACTATGCATATTGGCAGCGAAGGCGGATCTGGAGTCAGATCCTCATAGCCTTCCATGTAGTAGGCTGGCGCCAGTACGAACAGTCCTGCCGCACTAACTTCCGCTGCTGCCGCGGTCGCAACGTGCCCGCCCATGCTCGAACCGACCAGGATTAGCCTGTCGCTCAGACCCGCACATTCGCGCACGCATTTTTCGACACGTTCAGTTGGATCCGCGATGCCCTGATAGTCGATGCTGTCAGCCGCACAGCCCATTCCCCTGACCAATTCGGCCATCGCGCGTATCTTCGTACCCCACGGACCGCTTTCCTGCCCGTGGGAAAAAATCACCGTCGTCATACGAGTATTCCGTCTCCTGTGTCACACAATTCTTCGATATGTCGCACCAATAGCCAATCGCGATCCTGTCCCCAGAACACCTCGTCCCCGAGACGCAGGGTCGGCACGCCCCAGGAACCCGCGGCCATCATCGATTCGCGGTTCTCCTCAGCCTGCGCACGCCACTCGTCGGAATCCATGGCGGCGACCACCTCCGGCCAGAAAAGACCCGTTCGTCCGGTAACCTTGCGCATGCCCTTGTCTCTCGCGACGTCGACAGCCTCGCTCCAGATAGCGACCCCGGCATTCAGCAGGAAATCACGCCCCTTGTGTTCGGAGTCTGCGTACTGAAACACAGCAAGGCAACGCTCGACTCCTGCTCCGACGGGGTCAGCAATTTTCCCATACGGCAAGGCACGTCGTTCCGCCTCGCGCATCGTGTCTTTTGCGATGTATAGCAGCTTTGCGCGAGGCACCTGCATGCCACGCATAACCATGGGCAGCACGGGCCGCAACCTCAATTCCAGCCCGAACGCGTCAGCGATTTCGTATGTGCGCTGCAATGCAAGATAGGAGTACGGGCTACGAATGGACACAAACAACTCGAGTGGTGGCAAGTCCTTCGCCGCGGTCGGTGGTTTGATCGGCAGTGAAACGTGCATCGCCTGGCGGATTGATGCCAGCCGGGTATTCCCTTGACCGGAACTCGCAAGGCCAAGTTCATCGAGTCGTGCGGTCAGGTAGTGCAAACGATCCACGCCCCAGTACCACTCGCCACCATAATGCAGCATGGCACTGTTGTAGTGACCCAGCCGTCTTTGCAGGGCCTGGGACTCCGCGATCACCTCGTCGGCCTGACCCGCACCGCCGGTATCTGCTCTCCTTGCCGCAGCTTCATTGTCGCCGCGCCAGTATGCCTCGAGCGCCTGGCTGAATTCGGTCAAAAAGTCGTCATTGCCTGCACATGCCGCCAGATAGTCGAGTAATGCGCGACGGTGTTCGACAGGTGGTGCCACGCCTTTATCGAGGAACGGCACGCCCAACTCTCGTGCCACGCGCTGCGCATCCAGGGCGCCGTACTCGGCCAGCATATCGGGCGCCGGCTGGAATCCGTCACCAAGCGCCTGTGACAAATACACGTGCAGTTCTATGTCGTAATGCGCAGCCAGGTCCGGCAGGTATTGCGCAAGCAGGTAAGAGTACGGATCATCGAGCTGCAGGAATGCCGATACAACGTGTGCCCGCCCGGCAATCTTGCGCCGCATCTCGCTGGCCGAGCGTTGCAGACGCCGTGACGCAGGGCTTAGCAGCGCGTTGAGAAAATGCGATCGGAGCTTTTGCTTGATCTTCAATTCTCATCCCAGGTCGACGTAGGCTTCCACAGTAACTCATCGAGATCCGGTTCCCAGCGATATTTTTTTATATCCACCCTGCCGTTGAGCATCACCACGCCCTCCTCCGCAAGTCGCTCACGCTGTATTTTGAACGCGCGACTATTCTGGTCAAACGCGCTCTTGCCCGAAGACTGGATGACACGGTGCCAGGGCAACGCCAATCCCTCGGGTGCATGCCGCAGTGCGTAGCCAACCTGTCTCGCACCCCGAGGAATTCCGGCAATTTCCGCGATCTGCCCATAGTTAGCCACGCAACCACGTGGTATGTCCTGGATAGTTTCCCAGATGCGGCGCATGCGGGTCCCTTGATCCACCTCAACTCAGCCCAAGGCGTGCCTGAATTTCACGTTTGGCATCGCGCAAAACGGTGTCCCGCTCGAGCGAGTCGAGAATCTGCTTGACGACCTTCTTCGGACCACCATCGCCCCACGACTTGCCTTTGGCAAGATACTCTGCGGCCGCCTGGCCGACGAGGTAGGTGCTGTAATACGCGATGGCGCCCTGCGCACCCGCCGTAAGAATCGTCGACAGGCCCAGCGTACCAACCTTGAGCGCGCTCGATACGAGGTGCAAGGCCCAGACAGTAGTCATAAGCGCAGCTGACTCGGCGACGATGACCTTTACGATTGAACCTGCTTCCTTCTTGCTGAGAGGCAGGTCGTAGACCTTGGAAAGATGCACAACCATACCGACATCGATGAACGCAGCCGCGAACAGATCAGCGACAGGGACCGGGTTAAAAGCAACCGCAATACCCTTGCCGATACAATAGGTCCGCACGAGTTTGTCGCCGATTTCTCGCCGGGCGGCAAGAATACGATGGCCCACCTGGTCGGACAGATCAGCAGCAAACAAGCTGGCATTCAGCGCCGCCAGCGTTTTGCCTTCCGCTTCGAGTATCTCCCAAAGCTTGAGCCGTAATACTGCCACATCGGGCTCACGTGCCCTCTCGACGGTCACTTCACTGCCGGCAACATCGATTTCGACGACCGTCTGGGGCCGCGGCTGTGCGGTGGCGACGATGACATGCTCCGGGTCGATGAGGCCGGTGGTCTTGCCTCGAATCGAATTGACCAGGGCATCGCATTCGGCGCCCGTGTACAGATCAGCTTTGTTCAAGACGACGATGACCGGCCGCCCTTGCCTCAATACCGCCCGCAGCGCATCGAGTTCTGTTTCCGTGATATCGCTGTCGAGGACAAAAATCACAAGATCAGATCGGCCCGCCACCTCTTTGGCAAGCGCCTCACGATCTTCACCACCCGCCTCATCAAGGCCCGGCGTATCGATCAGAAATGCGCCGCCCACCTCCTCTTCATTCCAGGCTTCCATGGTTGAGTAGCGAGTCTCGCCGTGAATCGGGCTGACAGAGAATCGCTCTTCCCCAATCAGGGCATTGAGCAGAGACGACTTGCCCGTGCTGACACGACCAAAAACCGAAATGTGCAGATGCCCGTGCTCGATCTTGTCGAGCATCGCCTGCACTGCATCGTAGTCATGAATCAGCGATTCACGGACGCCGTCGGGAAGCCGCGTATCGTGAACAAGCTCGCGCAGACTCTCGCGCGCGAGCCCGAGGTGGTCGCTGCCCGACGCCGCCTCGGCGTCAGTCTTTCTTTTCGTCCAGGGCCATTCTGGCAACGCGGCGAACGCCCGCTTCCAAATGCTCACTGATACCTTCCTCGAATTCTTTAGCCGCGACTTCCGGCAGTAACTCGCCGTGACGCGACAATGTGAGCACGAGGCTACGGCCCAGTGCATCGAAAATCAGGCCATAGGCGACCGCGTGAACCAGGCCGCCGGCAACCGTCCCCAGACCAGGAAAAGCCTTCAGCCCATTGCCGGCCACCGCCAGTGACAACGGCAATGCCCTGCCAACGCGGCTTTGGCTCAGACTCAGAAATTCCTCTATGTCGAGATCACGTGGTGCTGCACCGTAGAGGCTGCAGAGTTCCTGCGTCATCATCGTACCGATATAGCCCTGAATGAGAATATCCGTTCCCGGGCTGATCGCAGCGAGCGCGCCGACAATTGCCTTGCGCGTCGAGTTGCGAATTATCTGCTCCGACCGCTGCAGGCGATACTCACCCTCTGCCTCTGCCAGTCTCGCCGCCGCCATTTTGAATACGGCTCGCTCACGACGAATGTCCAGAGATTCTCCCTCATCGGCGAGCAAGCGGTTGATTGCAATGACGAGCACGCCGATGTCTGCTGGCCGCGTACGCCTCGCGTTCGCCTCACTTCCATCAGCATCGCGCTCTATTACATCGACCTCACCACCCGCGGTCACCGCGACAACATGATCGCGTTGCAGTTGCCCGCCGATATCATCGACGCGTTCAAGCAAGCGCTGCAAGAGTGACGCCTGCTCGTCGGCAGAATAGCGATCTGCCTTGTTGAGGACGATGATGAGCGGCTTGTCGAATTCGAGCAGGTTCTTGACCGACGCCATCTCGGATCGTGTCAAGTCACTATCACAGACAAACAGGACGATATTGGCGCGTTTTGCCTCATCGGTGGCGACGCTGGTCAGACCTTCTTCCGTACCACCGATGCCGGGAACATCGGTGAGGAGAATCTCCGCTCCATCATCGTTGCGCCAGCGGTAGTGGCGCACGTCGTCCGTTGAACCACCAACAACATCGACAACAACGTCCGCTTCCGGAACCAGTGCTCTGAGCAGCGAACTCTTGCCTGCACTGACTTCACCAAAGAAGCAGAGGTGCACAGCGTTCTTGCGTGCGGCAAGTTGCTTGAGCTCGGCCTGTGCCTCACTCACGTCTACACCGGCCGCCTCAGCCTCGCGAAGACGGTTCTCGATATCGGTTTTCGACAGCGGTCCGCCGCTGGTTTTTCTTTTTGGCGATATTTTACGGCGTACGACCAGGCGCCAGATCAACCAGAGCGCAGTTACGGCCAGCAGCAACATGATGCCGACATAGGCATACAGCATCACTGGCGGACCGGCCTTCAGCCGGTCCCAGACATTGAGCGCCGATTCGGAAATGAACAGGAGCGCGCCCGTCGCGACAATGAAGACGAGCAGTATGACGGCCGCAAGCGCAATGCGGATGAACCGATCGAGTTTCATAAGCGCAGATTACATCAATTGCGCGTCGATCCACCTGTTGATCTTGGCTTCCAGCAACGATAAAGGCATTGCACCATCTCTGAGTACCTCGGTGTGAAAGGCCTTGACATCAAATTTATTACCGAGACGCTCTTCAGCATTATTGCGGATCTTGCGAATTCTGAGTTGCCCGACCTTGTAAGCCAGCGCCTGCCCCGGAATGGCCATGAAACGCTCGGCTTCAGACACTGCACGCGCCTCGGCAACGGCCGAATTCTCGTACATATAGTCCAGCACCTGCTGCCGCGACCAACCCTTGGAGTGAATGCCCGTATCTACAACAAGTCTGATCGAGCGCCAGAGTTCGGCGTTCAGGCCACCGAAATACTGG
>Ga0316201_10002066_pt1 | contig 14090 bp, 10 predicted proteins | sample CS6wburrow_MG_FD_204516 | JGI IMG/M metagenome (GOLD analysis project Ga0316201, IMG submission 204516) | Coastal sediment microbial communities from Delaware Bay, Delaware, United States - CS-6 worm burrow | ecosystem: Environmental > Aquatic > Marine > Coastal > Sediment | place: USA... | reverse complement strand
GTGCGAGCCGGTGAGCACGGCATCGGCATTGGTGCTGATGCCTTCGAGTACCTCGGTGAGTTTTGCGAGGGTGGCATTGGCGTCGTTCTTGAGTTTGCCAAAGGTGCCCTGGTAGTCCGATTCGATGCGACGCGTCAGGTTGCCGCTGGCCATGGCGCCCATCATCTGCACGGTATCGGATATCACCCGTTCGCTGACATCAACCAGGTCATTAATGCTAGAGCTGAGCATCTCGTAGAAACCCTTCTTATCGCTCATGTTAATGCGCTGGTGCAGGTCGCCGCGCAGTGATGCATCTACAATATTTTTAATTTCATCTTCAATTTTCATTTCCTGGGTACGATCGAACCATTCCATGACAGTGCCGATACGCTGATCATTTTCATCTATAACTGGAGATGCAGTCATACGGATACGGAGATCACCTACAGAGAAATTTGAAGTTAAAGGTGCTTTCATGTTTTCGATTGCACTGCGTTGTTTTTCGGGGTCTTCAAGAATATTATCAACACAAATGCCTTCAATAACATCTGCTTTGAACTCTGGCATAACTTTCTGGAATTCGGATTCCGCTTCCGTTACAAACTTCTGCATGGCGTCATTGGCATAGGCAACATTGAGTGATCTATCAGCAAGTATGATATTGATAGATGCATTATCCAGCGCCTGTTTGATTCGACCGCTTTCACGCGCCTGCGCCCTTTCTGAGGTAATGCTTTTGCGTAAATTCACCTGCATGATATGCAGTGAACGTAACAGGTTGCCAATTTCGTCATCGGATTTAATATATATCTTGTTGTCGAGGTCGCCGGCGGCAATAGCATCCGCCAGCTCGGAAGCAGTTTTCAATGATGAGACAATAGTGCGCGTGACTACCAGCATCATAATGAGAACAAGGGTAACGACAAAGGCAGAAATCAGGTAAAAGTTACGGCTCAAAGTTTCGTACATAGTAATCGCGTCTATAGCAATCGCGCTTACATATTGATCTCGAGCAATAATTAGTTTATTAAGACTATTACTAGTGGCTATTTCGCTGTCGTTTACTGCGGAAGATCTTGATTCAATGAGCTTGAATAATGCTGGAAGCTCACTAAATTTATTGTAATACACCGACATTTCGCCTTGTATTGCATCCTTGTTTTCGATTGGTAATGATATATTTTCGAGTAGTTCAGAAAAATGATCCTGTTCCTGCTGCATTTTTGTTACGTATTTACCCGCTTTGCGCGCCATGAAATCTTTTTCATGTCTGCGCATCATGAGCATGGAGTGGGACAGCGCGATCTCGTTGTATTCATTCAGGACAGCTTCAACATTATGTATAGCTTTACGTAATTCACCGAGTAAGCCGCTGTTTTCTTCGAGTCCGAACTGTACCTTGGCGCGCACAAGTTCCTCAATAGCGTCTTCAAAGCTGGTTACAGACTGTTTGAGCTGGTTGGCAAGAGACTGTATATCTTCATTGTCATATAGTGTAATTAACTTATCGACGGATTTGTGGGTGCTGTTAGTTAATTTTTTGCTCTCTGTAATAAAATACAGGTTGTTATTAAGCAGGAACTCTTTTATATAAAGCCTTGTGTCATTAATGTCATGTTCTATGTCATTCACCAGGCGGTTGAATTTGTTTGCATCATTGTACAGCGCATCTGCCTGTTCCTGGTTCTGCTGTAACTGGAAAAAGGTGTAGACAATTGCAGCAAAGCCCGCTACCACAACGGCTGTGATCACAATGAATTTGATCGATAAACTCATGTTTTTTATTGAGCCGAAGAGTGCATTTCTGTAGCGATTAAATTTATTGATTATTGAGATAGTCATTGCGTACTCCCATTTATTAATATGGCTTGTTTTTATGCGTCCAGCTCGGAGTTTTCAATGACCTGAAGAATCCTGTCATTCATCAGGTGGTCTATGTCCAGCATGATGATCATGCGGTCATCATGCGTAACCAGGCCGTTGATCGACTCGGTGTCGCAGGCGCTGCCAAAGTCCGGTGCAGCCTTCATATTTGCTTTGGCTATGTTGTGTACTTCGGAGACGGCATCTACCACAATGCCCATGGTCCGCTCGACCTTTTCGCTACTGCGCACGCGCACCACGATGACGACTGTTGTCTTGCTGAAAGCCATGCTTTCAAGTTGAAATAGTTTTCGCAGGTCTACGATTGGGACAACGGTGCCGCGCAGGTTAATCACGCCAAGAATAAAATCAGGCATATTAGGTATCGATGTGACACTGCTCCAGCCCTTAATTTCCTGTACGCGCAGGATGTCAATACCGTATTCCTCATTTGCGAGCATGAAGGTGAGGTATTGATCGAGGCCGTCTTCAGCCTGCAGTGTGTTTTCTGATATTTGTATCTGTGGTTCGCCCATGGTGTTCGGTCTCCTGGTTATGCGACTGCAGTGAGCGCTGCCTTGCGGCGATTGCAGTTAGTTGCATGGCGTTGTATCAGCCCTGGTACATCAACAATTAATGCGACTGTGCCATCACCCAGTATGGTCGCGCCTGATATGCCCTTGATCTGCCTGAAATTGGTCTCGAGACTCTTGATGACAACCTGTTGCTGTCCGAGCAGGTCGTCAACAAACAATCCAAATCTCTGGCCTTCAGATTCGACTATCATCAATAATCCGTTTTCAAGATCAGTCGTTCCGGCGTTCATTTCGAACAGCTGGTTGAGGCGGATAATGGGGATGTATTCATCGCGCAGACGATAGAGCTCAGACTGGCCGGCAATACTGCTGATATGCGCGGGTTGCATCTGCAGCGATTCGATAATCGATACCAGTGAAATGATGTAGGTTTCAGCGCCGACACGTGCGAGCTGGCCATCAAGGATGGCAAGTGTCAGTGGCAAACGAATCGTGACTGTGCTGCCGGCACCGTCATTAGATGAAATGCTTACGTTGCCGCCCAGGTCGCGTACGTTGCGACGCACAACATCCATACCAACACCACGACCGGATACTTCGCTAAGTTGTTCGGCGGTGGAGAATCCGGGTGAAAAAATCAGGTTGTAGATGCGTTCGTCTGACAGCTCTTCGTGTTCATGTACCAGGCCTTTTTCGATGGCTTTTTTCAGGATCCGGTCTTTGTTTAAGCCGGCGCCATCGTCAATCACTTTTATAATAATGTCGCCGCCTTCATGGTATGCGGCGAGTTCAAGTGTGCCTGTCTCGGGTTTTCCGGCAGCTTTCCTGATGTCAGGTGTTTCAATGCCGTGATCGAGTGAATTGCGTACCAGGTGTACCAGGGGATCGCCGATTTTTTCAAGTACGGTTTTATCAACTTCGGTGTTCTCACCTGTCATGGTGAGCTCGACCTGTTTGCCCATTTTGCTGCTCAGGTCGCGCACCAGTCTTGGGAAACGGCTGAATGAGAAACTGATCGGCAGCATGCGAATTTGTAAAACGCTTTCCTGGAGTTCGCGGGTATTGCGTTCCAGCTGTGCAAGGCCATCGCGTAATTTTTCAAGATGTCCCATTTTGGAACTGTCGAATTCTTCGCCCGTCTGGCTCAGCATGGACTGGGTAATGACCAGTTCGCCGACCAGGTTGATGAGTTCGTCTACCTTGTCGATGTTGACACGGATTGAGCCGGAATCTTTACTGGCGCCGCTGCCTGCCGGTGTCGCCGGGACGGGTTCCTTGTTAGCGGGTTTGTCTTTGTTGCCACTGCTTTCAGATGCTGGCGTTTCAGCCGGGTTCTCGGAAACTGAATCGGCTTTGCATGGGCCCTGGTGTTCTTCTGGCTCAGCTGCATTCTCGTTTAACGAAACAATATCCAGTTCGCTGTCATCGACTACCCAGCTAAATAATTCATCAATACTTTCTCGTGTGGCATCAGCGTTGAGTTCAAGCTCCCAGCAAAGATAGCATTGAGCGGGGTCGATATCTTCGAGTGCAGGTATGCCGCTGGCATCTACAGTCACTTTCAATTCGCCCATCGACTCAAGCTCGCGGAAGATTCTTGCAGGCTCGTTGCCACTGATTAATATTTCTGCATTCGGGCGGAAATGAATTTTCCAGGTAGTTGTGCCTGCTGCCGTATTTGTTGAGTCATTTGCCTGCGGGGCAGGAGTCGTATCGACGGGTTCGGCATCAGAGGGCGATGTTTTGTCCGTGGCGCTACCCGCGAGCATTGCTTCGAGCTTTTGCCTGGCGGTTTCGACCTGGGTTTTGTCAATTTCTGATTTGTCCTGTGCAGCAGTGACCATGATGCGCAGGATGTCAACGGACATTAACAGCAGGTCAACGCCGTCACGGGTAACTTCACGACGACTGTCGCGCATTTCATCGAGCAAGGTTTCCATGATATGCGTGAACTCGGAAATATCCATAAAACCAAAAGACGCACCACCACCCTTGATCGAGTGTGCAGCACGGAAGATGGTATTGATCTCCTCGATATCGGTGCCTTTATCCAGGTTGAGTAAACCGGACTCCATAACGTTGAGTCCTTCGAAGCATTCTTCGAAGAAAACGTCATGAAATTCTGAAAGATCCATGGTCATGGTTTGTCTCAGGCCAGGGTCAGGCTAGTCGAGTACTCTGCGCAAGGTGCTCAGCAGTTTGTCAGGATCAAAAGGTTTAACGATCCAGCCGGTCGCGCCTGCGTCCTTTCCCTGCATCTTTTTTTCAGAACTGGACTCTGTCGTCAGTATCAGGATGGGCGTAAAGCGGTAGTTTTCCAGCTCGCGCAGTTGTTTGATGAGGGTGATGCCATCCATATTGGGCATATTCACATCGGTCAGCACCAGGTTGATATTCCTGTCCTGTGCAATATTCAATGCATCAACGCCATCGCTAGCGCACACTACGTCATACCCGGCGCGCTTGAGCGTGTAGGTAACCATTTGTCGCATCGAGGGCGAATCGTCGACGGCCAGAATGCTTTGCATTTGTGAGTCCCCTTAATTTATGAATTTGCTCTCCCTGTGTTTCGTCACGGGACAGCTGCCTGATAGTCGTATCGGCCCGATATTCGGGTTCTTTAGCGTCGATCTAAGTTTGGTGGTCAGGCATGACTGGCGGCAGAAGATGGCTCTGCACGGATCGGCTTATATAAGGAGTACCGTGCCAGCTATGGGGACGGATGGAATTAGTGCAGTGGAATTTGCGCGGCGTGGTGCGATGGCCCGCGGGTGTGTTGTCGGAAACAGGGGAGGGCATGAGGAATTGGTGGGCCTGGAAGGACTTGAACCTTCGACCGATCGATTATGAGTCGAGCGCTCTAACCAACTGAGCTACAGGCCCTGAAAACACAGGGTGTCATGCTCCGCATGCACCGGGTGCAGAAACGGTGGCGATGCAGGGCAGTGCATTATATATAAATCTTCGGCTTCAGGCATCGCTATTGGCGAAATTGCGCGCACCCGTCTACAGGCGGTGCAGTAGAATGGCGGCATGTCTGAGCACTCCAGCGACAAATCCGTGTTTGCGGCTGAATTACTCGAATCCCTCGCGCACGAGGCGCATGTCTGGTATTGCAATCCGCAGGCGGTTGCCGATAGCGGTCGGCTGGCGGATATTCTGTCAGTGCTGTCCGACAATGAGCGCAGCCAGTTTCAGCGATTTCATTTTAAAAATGACCAGCGCAATTACCTGGTGTCGCATGCGCTGCTCAGAAAAGCGCTCTCTTTATATGATGTCGAGACGCAGCCGGATGAATGGGTGTTCGAAACGGGTGTGCATGGTAAGCCCGGCATCAACATGACGACGAGCGTGCCATTGCAGTTTAATCTCACCCATACGGATGGTCTGTGTGCCTGCGTCATTACGCGCGACCTAAGCTGTGGTATCGATGTCGAGCAGGTGACGCGAAATAATGCATTAATGCCGATAGCGCAGCGTATGTTTGCCGGGGCAGAGCTGGCCATACTAAGAAACAAGGCTGATGATGATCTGCGTCGGGCTTTTTTCAGTTTCTGGACATTGCGCGAAGCGTACGTCAAGGCGCTGGGTTCGGGGCTGAGCGGTTCGTCAAAAACGTTCCATTTTGAAATAGCAGGCTTTGATGCAGATGACCCTGCGACGGCGGTGATCAGGTTTGACGATATCAATCAGTCGGAAGCAGATGCGTGGCAGTTTGAAATATTTCAACACGACACTCAGCATGTAATGGCGACTGCGCTGCATAGCATGGGTGAGCACAAAGCGATCCGGCGGCGGTATATGGAGCCCTAGCGCCAGATGTTTTTTTCCGTCACCAATAAAAAAGCCGAACAATGTTCGGCTTTTTTATTGGTGATAAACAGTTTAAAGCATCAGTCGTCGCTGAGGAAACTGCGCAGGTGTTCCGCACGGCTAGGGTGGCGTAATTTGCGCAAGGCCTTGGCTTCGATCTGGCGAATGCGCTCACGCGTCACGTCGAACTGTTTGCCGACTTCTTCCAGCGTATGGTCGGTGTTCATGTCGATACCGAAGCGCATGCGCAACACTTTTGATTCTCGCGCGGTCAGCGTGGTCAGAATTTCACGCGTCGATTCACTGAGTGATTCGCCGGTGGCTGATTCCAGTGGCGCGAGGATATTGGTGTCTTCGATAAAATCACCCAGGTGCGAATCTTCGTCATCGCCAATCGGTGTTTCCATCGAAATCGGTTCTTTCGCAATCTTCAGTACTTTGCGTACCTTGTCTTCCGGCATTTCCATTTTTTCTGCGAGTTCTTCCGGGGTTGGCTCGCGGCCCATTTCCTGCAGCATCTGGCGGAAGATACGATTGAGCTTGTTGATGGTTTCAATCATGTGTACCGGGATACGGATAGTGCGTGCCTGGTCAGCAATCGAGCGCGTGATCGCCTGACGTATCCACCACGTGGCATAGGTTGAAAACTTGTAACCGCGGCGGTATTCGAATTTGTCGACCGCTTTCATCAGGCCGATGTTGCCTTCCTGGATCAGGTCGAGGAACTGCAGGCCGCGGTTGGTGTATTTTTTCGCGATCGAAATCACCAGGCGCAGGTTGGCTTCCACCATTTCTTTCTTGGCGCGGCGTGCCTTGGCTTCGCCGATCGACATCTTGCGATTGATTTCCTTGATGTCGGTAATGCTCAGGCCGTAGTCAGATTCGAGTACCAGCAGTTTTTGCTGAGCGATCCTGATTTCAGGCGCGAGTTCTTTGAGTGCGTCTGAATATTCATGGCCCTTGCAATATTCGTCGATCCACCTGGTATTGGTTTCGTTTTGCGGAAACGTGCTGATCATGATCTTGCGCGGCATACGTGCGCGGTTGACTGCAAGGTCCAGAATGTGGCGCTCAAGTTTGCGAACCCGGTTGATGGTTTCGTGCAGGTTCTGCGTCAGTTCAGCCACAACGCTGGGCGGATACTTGAGTTCGAGGAATGCGCTGGCCATGGATTTACGTGCTTTATCAATGGCATCGCTTTCACCCTTGAGTACCGCATTCACGGTACGCGTGTGCGCGCGTTTGATTTTGACAAACTGCTTGCGCACTGCTTCAACATCCGGGCCGGTGTCGATAACTTCTTCTTTTTCGTTGGCCTTGCCGGCAGCAGCCAGTTCGGCTTCCTTGGCAGCATTGGCGAGCGCTTCCTCGGCGAGGCGGTCGAGTTCTTCATCACTTTTGTGGAAATCGACCACCAGGTCGCTGAGGCGGCCATCACCGGCTTCGACTTTATCCCAGCCCTGCAATACCATGCCGACGATATGCGGGTTGGTGGCGAGTGCTTCGAGGACCTGCTTGAGGCCTTCTTCGATACGCTTGGCGATTTCGATTTCGCCTTCGCGGGTCAGGAGTTCGACGCTGCCCATTTCGCGCATATACATGCGTACCGGGTCGGTGGTGCGGCCCAGTTCGGTTTCAATCGAGGCAAGCGCGTTGACGGCTTCTTCAGTGGTGTCATCATCGGTTTCGCTGACCGAGGAGTCACTCAGTACCAGGGATTCGGCTTCAGGCGCGATTTCGCAGACAGTGATACCCATATCGTTGATGGTATTAATAATATCTTCGACCTGCGAGGGGTCGACAATACCTTCAGGCAGGTGGTCATTGACTTCAGAATAAGTCAGGTAACCCTGTTCCTTTCCCTTGGCAATAAGAATCTTGAGGCGGGATTTTTGCGCGTGTTTCATAACCTGTGCCGTCATAGCGTGTGCCTGTACTGGAGTTTAGAGCAATTAGTTTCTAAAATTTGTCTGATAAAATGCAATAAAAGGGTTGAATAACTGGCGCGATTTTTGCCGGCCAGACCGGGTTATCAGGCCGGATTTGTCCGAAGACATCGATAGTTACCGCATTTTAACCAATCGACCATTCTATCACTTTCAGATGTTCAAGTGTTAGCTGAGATTGGACACACCAGGCTGATTATTATTCCCTCTGGTCACGACTTTATTTTGACCTGCGAGCACCATCCGGGTGTTTAATGGCGGTAGAGTTGATTAATATATGGGCTCTTCTAACGATTTCCAGCAGGCGCAATCAGTTTCTGATGAATAATTCGAAATCGGTAGAAGATATGTGCGAGATTGTTGCAGGCACCATGCGCGATTTCCGCGAAGGCATGGATCGCTCTCATCAACTCAGTATTCGCATCGGGCGCCGTACCACGCAGATTATCCGCTTTGGCACCATCAGCGTGCTGGCACTGGCACTGGCGATGTTTTACCTGGTCTATATCCTGGCCCAGGATTTTGCCCGGATCACCACCAGTATGGATTTCATGGCGGAGCGTATGGCCAGCATGGAAACCCATTTTGCTGATGTGTCAGGACGGCTGGCGCATATGGATGGCACTCTGAGCAGCATGAACCAGTCGGTTTTCGTGCTGCCGCAGATAAACCAGACACTGGATGTAATCGGCAATAGCACCTGGCAAATGTCGGGCGATATGCGTGGCATGCTCGGCAACCTGGAGGGGATGCGCGGCGATGTCAGCAGCATGTCGGGCAACCTCGACACCATGGATCAGAATGTCGGCGGGCTGAATAATTCCGTACAGCACATGACCGGCAGTGTGCAGCGCATGGATTACGGGGTGCACAAGATGTCGCGCCCGATGGACTTTTTTCCGCTCAAATAATATAGAGGGCACCATGGCCAGAACAGAAACACCGGTATGCGATTTTGACACCCCGGCAGTCGATTTTTCCCTGCCCGGCACCGACGGGCGAAACTGGACGCTGCAACAATGCGCGGGCGAAAACGGCCTGCTGGTAATGTTTATCTGTAACCATTGCCCGTTTGTGAAGGCGATACTCGAGCGCATTGTGCGTGATACGCGTGAGTTGAAACAGCACGGGATCAACAGTGTCGCAATCATGTCGAATGATCCCAGCGATTATCCCGAGGATTCTTTTGACAACATGAAGCGTGTTGCTACTGAACATGATTTCCCGTTTCCCTACCTGTTAGATGAAAGCCAGCAAATCGCCAAAGCCTACGGTGCTGTCTGTACGCCGGACTTTTTCGGTTATAACAAGCAGCTCGGGTTGCAATACCGGGGCCGGCTCGACGCCAGCGGCAAGGAAGCAGCGCCCAAAGACGCGCCGCGAGAGCTGTATGACGCCATGCGGCAGGTCGCGCAAAGCGGCCGTGGTCCCCAGATCCAGACGCCGAGCATCGGCTGTTCTATCAAGTGGAAGACATAGATAACTGAGATAAATCAGTATCCGCACTGCAGCGGCTTGCCCAATCTGCACAATTAAGGGAAAATACGCGCCTTTCGGCGGGCCTGGCTAGTGTTGTTCTCGGGCTAGATATTTGCCTAATCCGTTGATTTTCATAATAAATTCATGTTACTGCGCAGGTTCGGTATGGCCTTGTACGCGGTAACGCACACAGTTTCAAACCCTGACCGGAGAGCATAATGCCTTCACGTAGAGACCTCGCAAACGCAATTCGTGCGTTGAGTATGGACGCCGTTCAAAAGGCGAATTCTGGCCACCCCGGCGCGCCCATGGGCATGGCGGATATCGCAGAAGTTCTGTGGAATGACCACATGAAACACAACCCGGGCAACCCGAAGTGGTCTGATCGCGACCGTTTCGTTCTGTCTAATGGCCACGGATCAATGCTGATTTACTCATTGCTGCACCTGACCGGCTATGAGCTCAGCATTGATGATCTGAAGAATTTCCGCCAGTTGCATTCAAAAACCCCGGGGCATCCGGAATACGGTTATGCACCGGGTGTAGAAACCACCACCGGTCCGCTGGGACAGGGCATTACCAATGCCGTGGGCATGGCAATTGCCGAGCGCGCCATGGCAGCGCAGTTTAATCGTGACGGTCATACCGTGGTTGACCACAACACCTATGTATTCCTCGGTGACGGTTGCCTGATGGAAGGTATTTCGCACGAGGCCTGCTCACTCGCCGGTACCCTGGGCCTGGGCAAGCTGATTGCGTTCTGGGACGATAACGGCATTTCGATCGACGGTCACGTCGATGGCTGGTTTACCGATAATACCCCGCAGCGTTTCGAAGCCTACGGCTGGCACGTGATTGCCAATGTCGACGGCCATGATCCAAAGGCCATCGAAAAAGCGATTGAATTTGCCAAGGCGATGACTGACAAGCCGACCATGATCTGCTGCAAGACCACCATCGGTTTCGGTTCACCCAACAAGGCCGGCAGCCATGCCTGCCATGGTGCGCCACTGGGCCAGGACGAAATTAACCTGACCAAGGCCGCGCTGGGCTGGGACCACGATGCATTTGATGTGCCCAAAGATATTTACGCGGGCTGGGACGCAAATGACAATGGTGCAAAAGCTGAAGCTGCCTGGAACAAGAAATTTGATGCCTACGCAGCTGCGCATCCTGACCTGGCGGCAGAATTTAAACGCCGTATGGCGGGCGACCTGCCGGCTGACTGGGCCAAAAAGGCAGATGCCTTCATCAAGTCGGTCGATGCCGAAGCCAAGACCACGGCGACACGCCATGCTTCACTGGCCGCGATCGAAGGATTTGCAAAAATCCTGCCGGAAATTTTCGGTGGTTCTGCCGACCTGGGGTGTTCCAACATGACCGAATGGTCTGGCTATAAACCGATGCGTGCTGACAAGCCCGATGCTAACTACATCAATTACGGTGTGCGCGAATTCGGTATGTCCGCGATCATGAACGGCGTTGCCCTGCACGGCGGCCTGATTCCGTTCGGCGCGACCTTCCTGATGTTCTCGGAATACGCTCGTAATGCACTGCGTATGGCAGCGCTGATGAAAATCCGCAGCGTGTTTGTTTACACGCATGATTCTATCGGCCTGGGTGAAGACGGCCCGACCCACCAGGCGGTCGAGCAAATCCCGACCCTGCGCATGATTCCCAATATGGATGTATGGCGCGCGTGTGACACGCTCGAATCAGCGGTAAGCTGGAAAGCAGCGCTGGAAAATAAAGACGGCCCTTCATGTCTTATATTCTCGCGCCAGAATCTTGATTTCCAGAAGCGCACTCCCGAGCAGATTAAAAACATCAGCCGCGGTGGTTACATATTGAAAGATTGTAAAGGCACGCCCGACGCAATCATTATTGCTACCGGTTCAGAAGTTGCACTCGCTATGGGCGCTGCTGAAAAGATGGGCGGTAAAAAGATTCGCGTGGTATCCATGCCATCAACCACCACGTTCGACAAACAGGATGCGGCTTATAAAGAAGCTGTGCTGCCTGCTGACGTAACCGCGCGTGTTGCGGTTGAAGCTGCGGTGACAGAAGGCTGGTACAAGTACGTGGGTCTGAACGGGGTCGTTGTAGGTATTGATCGCTTCGGTGAATCTGCGCCTGCCGGTGAACTGTTCAAGCTCTTCGGCTTTACGGTTGAAAACGTGGTGAAAGCAGTTGAGAGCGTGCTTTAGTTTTTTCGTCTGCCCCGTCACAGGGGCAGAATATATAAATTTCATATAGAAAATATTTAGGAGAATAAAATGACTATCAAAGTCGGTATTAATGGCTTCGGCCGCATTGGCCGTATGGCATTCCGCGCGATTGCAAAAGACTTTTCCGATATCGAAGTAGTAGGTATCAATGATTTGCTCGACGCAGATTACCTTGCGTACATGCTCAAGTACGATTCAGTACACGGCAATTTCCAGGGCGACATTTCTGTTAGCGGCAACAACCTGGTTGTTAACGGCAAAACAATTCGTCTGACTGCTGAACGCGATCCAGCCAACCTGAAGTGGTCTGACATCGGTGCCGACCTGGTGATCGAATGTACCGGTTTTTTCCTCACCGAAGAAACTTGCCAGAAGCATATCTCTGCTGGCGCGAAGAAAGTCGTTATGTCTGCACCTTCCAAAGACGGTACGCCAATGTTTGTGTACGGTGTTAACCATGAAACCTATAAGGGCCAGGCAATTATTTCTGCGGCTTCATGCACCACTAACTGTCTTGCGCCGGTTGCCAAGGTTATCAATGATAACTGGGGCATCAAGCGCGGCCTGATGACTACAGTACATGCTGCGACTGCAACACAGAAAACTGTTGACGGTCCTTCGATGAAAGACTGGCGCGGTGGCCGTGGTATCCTGGAAAATATCATTCCGTCATCAACCGGTGCTGCCAAGGCAGTGGGTGTTGTATTGCCTGAACTAAATGGCAAGCTGACCGGTATGGCGTTCCGCGTACCTACATCGGACGTATCCGTGGTTGACCTCACAGTCGAGCTGAACAAAGAAGCGTCTTACAAGGACATCTGTGCTGCCATGAAGGCTGCTTCACAATCAGGTGACATGAGCAAGACCCTGGGCTACACCGACGAGAAAGTGGTTTCCACAGATTTCCGTGGTTGCGGTTTCTCTTCGATTTTCGACTCTGAAGCCGGCATTGCGCTCGACGGTACGTTCGTCAAGCTGGTGTCATGGTATGACAATGAGTACGGTTATACCTGTAATATGCTGCGTTTTGTACAGCACGTTTCCAAGTAAGGATCTTTTGTCCGGGAGCGGCGTTGCGGCTCAAATTTGAATTGCTCATGTGCCTGTTGCACACTCCGCATTCAAATTTGAACCGCGCCTTGCTCGCGAACAAAATCTCCTCACTTGTACGAAGTAGAAACGGATCTTTTGTCCGACAGCTGCGTTGCGAAGATGATTTGAGTGCTCACGTACTACGTGTGCGCTCCGCGCTCAAATCATCTTCGCGCCCTGCTCTCGAACAAAATCTCTCGTTTCTGAAGATTGCAGTATTTAAAAACTCGGCCCGGTTGCATCAACCGGGCTGGCGTTTTTAACAAGCCAAGTATTTTTTGTTAAGCAATGGCTGTTTAACAAACCATATTTAAAGTTATATAAAATTTTAGGAGTTCTCCAAATGTCTTTCATCAAACTGACTGATCTGGACCTCGCTGGCAAGCGCGTCCTGATTCGCGCTGACCTTAATGTTCCAGTCAAAGACGGCAAGGTTACTTCCGATGCGCGTATTGCTGCATCCATGCCGACAATCGAATACTGTGCCAAAGCGGGCGCGAAAGTGCAGGTCATGTCGCATCGCGGCCGTCCTGTTGAAGGCCAGGTCGACGAAGAAAATTCAATGCGTCCGATTGCCGATGACATGTCTGCCAAGCTGGGCAAGGACGTTCGCCTGGTAAAAGACTATCTTGAGAGCCCACCGCAAGTCGCAGATGGCGAAGTCGTATTGTTCGAAAACGTGCGCTTCAATGCCGGTGAAGGCAAAGACGACGAAACACTTTCTAAAAAATATGCTGCACTGTGTGATGTATTTGTAATGGATGCATTCGGTACTGCGCATCGTGCACAGGCGTCAACCCATGGTGCAGGTGTCTATGCGCCGACCGCATGCGCGGGCCTGCTGCTTTCTGATGAACTTGATAACCTGGCAAAGGCGCTGGCAAATCCTGCGCGACCGATGGTGGCAATTGTCGGTGGTTCAAAAGTATCAACCAAGCTCACCGTACTCGAAGCCCTGTCTGAAAAAGTGGATCAGCTGGTTGTCGGCGGCGGCATTGCCAATACCTTCCTGATGGCAATGGGCCACAATATCGGCAAGTCGCTGTGTGAAGCTGACCTGGTCGATACTGCAAAAGCATTGATCGAAAAAATGACAGCACGCGGTGCGAGTATCCCGATTGCAGTTGACGTGGTGTGCGGCAAAAAGTTTG
>Ga0316201_10002065_pt1 | contig 14091 bp, 16 predicted proteins | sample CS6wburrow_MG_FD_204516 | JGI IMG/M metagenome (GOLD analysis project Ga0316201, IMG submission 204516) | Coastal sediment microbial communities from Delaware Bay, Delaware, United States - CS-6 worm burrow | ecosystem: Environmental > Aquatic > Marine > Coastal > Sediment | place: USA... | reverse complement strand
AACGGGCGCTGCAGCTCAGCGAGGCGTTGCGCGAACGCGGAATCCTCATTAGCGCGATTCGTCCGCCGACGGTGGCGGCCGGTGCTTCGCGGCTGCGCATTACCCTGTCGGCCGCGCACAGCGAGACGGATATCGATCGCCTGCTCGAGGCGCTGGCGGACACGGTCGCTGTGTCGGCACACGCGCACGAGTCGGCATCGTCCTGATGGTCCGCTGCATGAATGTTGTTGCCCCTGGCGAGACGGCTATCGGCCGCCTGTCTATGAATGCTGCGGCACGGGCACAAGGCACTCCACTTGCTGGTCGGCACGACCTTGCCCTGCGAGTGAATACGCGGTGAGTCTGTATGTGCAGTGCAGGGGCAGTGGACCGGACCTGGTGCTGATTCATGGCTGGGGTTTGCACGGCGGTATCTGGGACGCCCTGCTGCCTGCGCTCGAGGGGCGTTACCGGGTCAGCTGTGTTGATCTGCCGGGTCATGGCCGCAGTGAGTGGCAGGGGCAGCAGACACTGGATGACTGGGTGGCCGCGGTCCTGGCCACGGTCCCCGACAGGGCCGTGTGGCTGGGCTGGTCGCTGGGTGGGCTGGTTGCCACGCGGGCGGCATTGCAGGCGCCGCAGCGTGTGGATGCGCTGGTGACCGTGGCAAGCACCCCGTGCTTTGTACGCCGCCCCGGCTGGCAGAGCGCCATGCTGCCCGAGTTGCTGGAGACCTTCTCGGCCGAGCTGGAACAGGACTACGCGCATACCCTGGGACGCTTTCTGGCCCTGCAGGTACGCGGCAGCGAGCGGGCGAGTGCGGTGCTTGCAGGGTTGCGTAACAGCCTGCTGGCACACGGTGAACCGAATGCACAGGCACTGGCCACCGGCCTGGCCATTCTGCGTGATACCGATCTGCGGGATGCCATGCGGGACCTGCGAATGCGTTTGCTGATGATCATGGGCGAGCGCGATACGCTGGTGCCGGTGAATGCCGGCAAGCAGACCCTGGCACTGTGCGGCAATGCGCAACTCGATGTGATTGACGGTGCCGGGCATGCACCGTTCCTGGCGGCGCCGGGCAGGGTGGTCGAGCGGATTGACCGTTTCCTTGGCGAACGTTGTTGATGCTGGCGTTATAAAAAGTGTAGGAGCGGCTTTTAGCCGCGAACATGCTCCAGCGAAAAAATATTCGCGGCAACAAGCCGCTCCTGCTCCAATAGATACATTGTGTGGATATATGACTGACAAAAACACCATCGACAAACTGCAGGCACGGCGTGCCTTTAACAGGGCGGCCACGACCTATGATGCCGTGGCCGAGTTGCAATACGAGATCGGTGATCGCCTCATCGAGCGGCTCGACTACGTGCGCCTGCAGCCGGCGCGCATCCTCGACCTGGGTGCCGGCACCGGTTTCTTTTCCGCGGCCCTGCTGAAACGTTATCGCAAGGCGGACATCGTGGCGCTGGACGTCGCGGAGAATATGTTGCGCCAGGTACAGGGGCGCGGCGGCTGGTTTCGCAAACCGCGCTGTGTATGTGCGGACGCGGAGACCTTGCCGTTTGCCGATGACAGCTTCCAGCTGATCTTTTCCAACCTGATGCTGCAGTGGTCGGTCGACCTGGAGCAGACCTTCCTGGAATTACGCCGGGTGCTGGCACCGGGCGGCCTGCTGATGTTCACGACCTTTGGGCCGGATACCCTGATGGAGCTGCGTGCCAGCTGGGAGAAGGTCGATGGTTTTACCCATGTGAACACGTTTATCGACATGCATGATGTGGGTGACAGCCTGGTGAGTACCCGCTGGGCGGAGCCGGTGATGGATTCGGAGCGCATCACCGTGACCTACCGGCAACTGGGCACGCTGATGCAGGACCTGAAACAGATCGGTGCCCACAACGTCACGCACGGCCGTCCCGCAGGGCTGACCGGGCGGCAGCGCATGCAGCAACTGGCCGAGGCCTATGAACAGTTTCGTGAGGACGGCGTGCTGCCGGCCAGCTACGAGGTGGTGTACGGCCACGCCTGGTCACCCGTCAATAAACAGTCGGCGGACGCAGTCGGGAACGAGGTGCCGCTCGCCAGCCTGCAGCGGCCTGCCAGTGACTGACGCCTGCGGCTACTTCATTACCGGTACCGACACCGGGGTCGGCAAGACCACCGTGACGCTGGGTCTGATGCAGGCCCTGCAGCAACAGGGACGCCAGGTTGCGGCGATGAAGCCGGTCGCGGCCGGCTGCGAGATGACCCCGGACGGGCTGCGTAACGAGGATGCGTTGCGTCTGCAGCAGGCATCCTCGGTGGTACTCGACTACGACCTCGTTAATCCCTGTGCCCTTGCCCTGCCGATTGCGCCCCATATTGGTGCAGAGGCGGCGGGCGAGACCATTGAGCTGGATAAATTGGTCAACAAATACAATGAGATAAAAAGACAGGCAGAGTGTGTCCTGGTCGAGGGGGCGGGTGGCTGGCTGGTGCCCCTGGGCGCACGGCAGACGCTGGCGGACCTGGCCCACGCGCTGGGCCTGAAGGTCATCCTGGTGGTGGGTTTGCGGCTCGGCTGCCTGAACCATGCCCTGCTGACTGCGGAGTCTATTCGGGCCCATGGTTGCGAGCTCGCGGGCTGGGTTGCCAACCGCCTGCCAGGCGAGATGGCCGCGGTTGAAGCCAATATCGGGGCACTTTCCGCGCGTCTGGATTGTCCATTAAAAGGTTATGTGCCGGCGCTGGCCAGTGTTTCCGCCGAGGAGGTGGCCGGCCATATCTCCGTCGGGGTTCTGGCGAATACCTGACTGATTTACTCAATTGAATATGACAGGTCGCTAATATACAATGCTCCCTCTTTTTTTTAGGAAGACCGCGGCCAACGGTCCTGACTAGGTTGTGCTGGAACGGGTAACCCATTCAAAGGGCCGGGATTGTCACTGGGTGATTCGCCCTAACCAGTCCCTGTCATGGCGCGGTGCAGTGAAGATATACATGGCGATAACGCTGTGTTGTCTGGGAATAGGCATCGCCTTTGCCATGCATGGTTTCTGGCCGGTGTTGCCGTTTGCAGGACTTGAAGTCATTGTCCTGGGGATTGCCTTTTACCTGTGTCTGTCACGCAGCCAGGTGCGCGAGGTGGTCACTGTCAATGCCGATGTCGTCACCGTGGAGAGGGGGCGACATCAGCCGGAAGAATACTGGGAATGTCCACGCGTATGGGCGCGTGTAGCACTTGAACATTCACCAATCGCCTGGTACCCGCGACGGCTTACCGTTGCCTTTCAGGGGCAACAGGTGGAAATCGGGCAATGCCTGAATGAAGAAGAACGGGGTGTGCTGGCTGAAGAGCTGCAGCAGATGATCGGTGACGTACACTGGCATCGCGCCATGTGACGTCGGTACACCGCCGCAGATTTGAAGAATTAATTAACTTTAAAGTGTTAGGGAGATTGATGCATGTTTGCTAAAACGCCAAGTCGTATCCTGGCCGGCTTATGGGGTGCGCTGCTTCTGCTGGGAGCGGGTGCAGCCCACGCAGAATACCCGTTGAACCTCATGAAGGGTGTCACCGAAATCAGTAACAAGGTCTATGACCTGCACATGCTGATATTCTGGATCTGTGTCGTTGCCTGCGTTCTTGTTTTCGCAGTCCTGATCTATTCTATCTTTACACACCGCAAGTCCAAGGGCGCCGAACCGGCCGACTTTCATGAAAGCACCACCGTGGAAATCATCTGGACCACCATCCCGTTCCTGGTGCTGGTCGCCATGGCTGTGCCTGCAACCACGACCCTGCTGGCGCTTGAAGACACCCGCGATTCCGACATGTCCATCCAGGTCACCGGTTACCAGTGGAAGTGGAAATATGACTACCTCGACGAGGACATCAGTTTCTTCAGCGTGCTGACCACGCCGCGCGAGCAAATCGAGGGCACCGAGCCCAAGAGTGAGAACTACCTGATGGAAGTCGACAACCCGGTCGTTGTACCCATTAACAAGAAGATACGTTTCCTGATCACCTCCAATGACGTGATCCACTCCTGGTGGGTGCCGGACCTCGGCTGGAAGCAGGATGCCGTGCCGGGCTTCATCAACGATGCCTGGACCGAGCTAACGGAACCGGGTACCTACCGCGGCAAGTGCGCCGAGCTGTGCGGCAAGGACCACGGCTTCATGCCGATCGTGCTGGTCGCCAAGACACAGGAAGACTACGACGCCTGGGTTGAGGATCAGAAGAGCGCCGCTGCTGCTGCCGCCGATGCTGCCACACAGGCACTCGGTATGGACGAGCTGATGGCCAAGGGTGAAACTGCCTACAACAGCCACTGTGCTGCCTGTCATCAGGCGAACGGCGAGGGTATTCCGGGCGTGTTCCCGGCGATTGCCGGCAGCGCCATCGCCACGGGTGACGTAGCCAAGCACATCGACATCGGTGTCAACGGCGTCGCCGGTACCGCCATGCAGGCCTTCGGTGAGCAACTCAGCGCTGTTGACCTCGCAGCCGTGATCACCTACCAGCGTAATGCCTTCGGCAACGACACCGGTGACATGGTGCAGCCAGCCGACATTACCGCAGCCAAGTAACACATTCAGGATACAAGTGGAGAGATGATGCAATGAGTACAGCAACCACACACGACGATCACCACGATCACGGTGCACCCAGCGGCCTGATGCGCTGGGTCACGACCACCAATCACAAGGACATCGGTACCCTGTACCTGTGGTTCGCCTTCACCATGCTGCTGATTGGCGGCGCCATGGCCATGGTGATTCGCGCCGAGCTGTTCCAGCCCGGTATGCAGGTCGTTGACCCGAACTTCTTCAATACCATGACCACCATGCACGGTCTTATCATGGTGTTCGGCGCGATTATGCCAGGCATGGTAGGCCTGGCTAACTGGCAGATTCCGCTGATGATCGGTGCGCCGGACATGGCGCTGCCGCGCATGAACAACTGGAGTTTCTGGATCCTGCCGTTTGCCGGCACCATGCTGCTCAGCACGCTGTTCATGGAAGGCGGCGGCCCGGCATTTGGCTGGACCTTCTACGCACCGCTGTCCACGACCTTTGCACCGGCCAGCACGGACTTCTTTATTTTTGCAATTCACATGCTGGGTTTTTCATCCATCATGGGTGCCATCAATATCATTGCAACCGTGCTGAACATGCGCGCACCGGGCATGACCCTGATGAAGATGCCGCTGTTTGTCTGGACCTGGTTCATCACCGCCTTCCTGCTGATCGCCGTTATGCCGGTACTGGCAGGTGCGGTCACCATGATGCTGACCGACCGCAACTTCGGCACCACCTTCTTTGATGCCGCTGGCGGCGGTGATCCGGTCCTGTTCCAGCACGTGTTCTGGTTCTTCGGTCACCCCGAGGTGTACATCATGATCCTGCCGGCCTTCGGCGTGATCTCCGAGATCATCCCGACGTTCGCCCGCAAGAAGCTGTTCGGTTACAGCTCCATGGTGTACGCAACGGCTTCCATCGCATTCCTTTCATTCATCGTGTACGCGCATCACATGTTCACCACGGGCATGCCGGTCGCCGGTGAGCTGTACTTCATGTACGCCACCATCATGATCGCGGTACCGACGGCTGTGAAGGTGTTCAACTGGACCGCCACCATGTGGAAGGGTGCCATGACCTTCGAGACCCCGATGCTGTGGGCGATCGCCTTCGTGTTCCTGTTCACCATCGGCGGCTTTACCGGCCTGATGATGGGTATCGCACCGGCTGACATGCAGTACCACGACACCTATTTCATCGTGGCGCATTTCCACTACGTGCTGGTGACCGGTGCGCTGTTCTCCATCATTGCAGCGTTCTACTACTGGGCACCGAAATGGACCGGCCACATGGTTGACGAGCGGCTCGGCAAGATCCATTTCTGGTGGTCAGTGATCTCCGTGAACGTGCTGTTCTTCCCGCAGCACTTCATCGGTCTGGCCGGTATGCCGCGGCGTATTCCGGATTACTCGCTGCAGTTTGCTGACTGGAACATGATCTCCAGCCTGGGTGGTTTCGCCTTCGGCCTGGCACAGGTGTTCTTTATCTATGTCATCATCAAGACCATTCGCGGCGGCAAGGCGGCCACCGACCAGGTCTGGGAAGGTGCACACGGGCTGGAATGGACCGTTCCGTCACCGGCGCCGTACCACACCTTCGAGACTGCACCGGAAGTGAAATAAAGCGTCATTCAACGCGGGCCAGCCGGCCCGCGTTGAACGCAGGATTGATAGCATGGCAAAACAGCAACACACAGGTCGGCATTCAAATCGCAAGATGTTCACGGTTGCCGTGCTGGTGCTGGTGGTGATGGCCTTTTATATCGCCAGCTTCTTCGTGGTCAGTGGCTGATATGGATACACAGGATCGCGCAGTGGCCAACCGCCGGACAGTAAAACGGCTGGGTTTCGCGGCCCTACTGATGTTCGGTTTCGGCTTTGCCCTGGTGCCGCTGTATGACGTGTTCTGCGAGATTACCGGGCTGAACGGCAAGACCGGTCGCATGGATCTCGAAGCGGCATTAACACAGGTAGTGGACGAGGATCGCCTGGTGACCGTTGAGTTTCTGGGTGTGGTGCACAGCGACCTGCCCTGGGATTTCAAGCCGATGGTCAAGAAGATCAAGGTTCATCCCGGCGAGGTGACCGAGGTCAACTACTACGCCAGCAACAAGGCGGCTAACCCGGTAACCGGGCAGGCCGTGCCCAGTGTGGCACCCGGCAAGGCGGCGAAATATTTCAGCAAGACGGAATGTTTCTGCTTTACCCGGCAGTTGCTTGAACCGGGCGAGGGCAAGGAAATGCCGTTGCGCTTTGTGGTCGATCCGGGCTTGCCGGAGAGTGTAAAGACAGTCTCGCTGTCCTACACCTTCTACCAGGCAAAGGCCGATGCGGAAGGCGCAGAGGTAAAAGACGGTTCGGGTTCACTGGATTCTATTTTGTAAGTTGATAATTTTGGTTCATAAAGACTAATCGTAAAGATATTAAGGGAGACATCAATGTCATCATCTACCGGGGGTTACTACCTTCCAGCACCGAGCCACTGGCCGATCGTTGGTTCAGTCGGCATGTTCCTGATGCTGTTCGGCTTTGCCAGTTTTCTGCATGGTGGTACCAGCCTGATCATGATTGCCGGTGCGGCCATCATCATCGTTATGCTGTTCGGCTGGTTTGGCACAGTCATCAACGAGAGTCTCAGTGGCAAGTACAATGCGCAGGTGGATACGTCTTTCCGCATGGGCATGGGCTGGTTCATCTTCTCCGAGGTCATGTTCTTCGCGGCCTTCTTCGGCGCCCTGTTCTATGCCCGCATGTGGGCCATTCCGTGGCTCGGTGGTGGGTCCAACAACGTCATGACCAATGAATTGCTGTGGCCGACCTTCGAGGCCATCTGGCCGACCAACGGTCCCGGCGCCGTGGGTGGCGAATTCCAGACCATGGGTGCCTGGGGTATACCGGCTATCAATACGCTGATCCTGCTGACCTCGGGTGTAACCATCACCTGGGCGCACTGGGGTTTGAAGAAGGAAGACCGTACCCAGCTGATCCTGGGCCTGATGGCTACCGTTGCCCTCGGTTTCCTGTTCATTGGCTTTCAGGCCTACGAGTACTACCACGCCTACCACGAGCTGAACCTGAAACTGACCTCTGGCATGTACGGTTCAACCTTCTTCATGCTGACCGGTTTCCACGGCCTGCACGTGACGCTCGGTGCGACCATGCTGCTGGTCATACTGATACGCTCCATGAAGGGCCATTTCAGCAATGAAAACCACTTCGCCTTCGAGGCCGTGGCCTGGTACTGGCACTTCGTTGACGTGGTATGGCTGGGGCTGTTCGTTTTTGTCTACTGGCTGGTCTAGTCGACTGACAGACACGGTTGTAACAAACAGGCGCTGCTCACGCGGCGCCTTTTTTTTTGCTCTGCGGGATAATTCGACAGTCGTGCGTGTTCGCGCCTGCAAGGCGCTCCTACAGGCACTTCCAGCCGCGTGCGAACACGGTTAAACAATTCGTAGCGGCGGCTTGCAGCCGCGACCCAAACTTAATCGGGGTCGTTCTGGCGAGGGATACCGGCAGGACTAAATGAATTTGTAGGAGCGGCTTGCAGCCGCGAATACACGGTTGAACGTTGTTACTGGCCCGGATAAACACCGTGTGGTTGCAACACCCCGGTGGCGAAAGCGATCATGAGCAGGATGAACAGCAGGACGGACAGGCTGACACGCACGGTCAGGGCACGCACGGTGCGTTCCGAGGTGCCCTTGTCCTTCATCAGGAAAAACAGGCCACTGAACAGACTGCCAATGATGGCGAACAGGAACAGCACGATAATGACTTTGGTGAGCATGGGTGTTGCCGAAGGTGGTTGGATACAGGCTACAGTATAGCAAATCAGTACCCGTCATGAGATTTGGAAACTATGAATTCAGCCCCGGCCTGTGGCCGACGCTGGCGACCCTGCTGCTGTTGCCGCTGCTGACCGGTCTGGGGCTCTGGCAGCTGGAGCGTGCCGACTGGAAGCAGGCGCTGGTGGATAGCCATGCCGAGCGCTCGTATATGCCGCCCCTGGCCCTCAGCATGCTGGACGGGTTTGACGAGAGCCTGCAGTATCGCCAGGTGACCGCGCGAGGTGTCTACGATACGCAGCACCAGCTGTTGCTGGATAACCGCACCCAGCAGGGACATGCCGGTTATCACGTGCTCACCCCGCTGCATATCGCGTCAACGGACAGGGTCGTGCTGGTTAACCGCGGCTGGGTACCGGTGGGCCAGAGCCGTGCACAGTTGCCGGCGCTGCCGGGACCGTCGGGTGAGGTCGTGGTCAGGGCCATGCTCAAGCTGCCACCGGAGAAACTGTTTCGCCTCGGCGAGGTGGATGAAAGCCATAGCGGCTGGCCCAAGGTGGTTCAGCAGGTCAAGATGACCGACCTGGAACAGCGGCTTGGACAAACCCTGCTGCCCGTATTGTTGTTGCTGAACAGCGGGGAAGGGCACGGTTTCATCAGGGACTGGAAGCCGGTGTACGGGACCACGCCCGACAAGCATCGCGCCTATGCGGCGCAGTGGTTTACACTCGCGGCCGTGCTGCTGATGATTTATATCGGTGTAAATACAAAACGTGTAACAAGAGAGTAACGACAGAGCCATGAAACTAAATTCTTCTAAAGGCAGGCAGCGCGGTTTTCTGAGCTCGCGTCAGGCATTTGTATTGCTGGCACTGCTGTTTATGACGCCGGCCTTTGTTGCCTGGGTGATGCACAACAGCTCTGAGCAGGGATGGCGCCCGGAAGGCACCACCAACCGGGGAACCTTGATTCATCCCGCGCGCCCGCTGACATTGCCGGCCGAGATCGTGGTGGGCGAGCAGCCTGCTGCCGAGTACCTGCAGGGCCTGTGGACGCTGTTGTATCTCGGTGATGGCGATTGCGATGCCGCGTGCAACGAGAACATTTACAAGATGCGCCAGATCAGGATCGCGCAGAACGAGAACATGCGCCGCATCCAGCGCGTCTACCTGGTCCGTGACGAGGCGCTGAGCCCCGAACTGCAGGTGTTGCTTGAGAAGGAATACAGGGACATGGCCGTGCAGCTCATCTCTGCCGAGCAGTTCGAACAACTCGATCCGTTCTTCCGGGTCGACGACGGCCCGTTGCTGGATACCGAGCGCGTCTACATCGTCGATCCGCTGGGTAACCTGATGATGTACTACCCACCGAATGCCGATCCGGGCGGTATGCTCAAGGACCTGAAAAAACTGCTGAAGTATTCCAAGATAGGTTGATGATGGACCTCGTTAAAAGCTATCTCGGCCTGTGCAAGCTCAAGGTGGTGGCACTGATCGTGTTCACCGCCATGGTCGGGATGTTCCTGGCGACTGTGCCGCCCGGCATGGTGCCCTGGGACGTGCTGTTGTTCGGCAACCTCGGCATTGGCATGGCGGCCAGTTCCGCGGCGGCCATCAACCATGTGCTGGATGCGCGCGAGGATGCCAAGATGGCGCGCACCACCAATCGTCCCCTGCCACAGGGTGAGATCAGCGAGCGTAACGCCCTGATCTTTGCTGTTTTGCTGGGTGCGCTGTCGATGGTTATTCTCGTGGTGTTTATCAATACCCTGACCGCCGTGCTGACATTCCTGTCCCTGGTCGGTTACGCGGTCGTGTACACCATGTACCTGAAGCGCGCCACGCCGCAGAATATCGTGATCGGCGGCGCAGCCGGTGCGGCACCACCGATCCTCGGCTGGACTGCACTGACCAACAGTGTTGATCCGCATTCACTGCTGCTGTTCCTGATCATCTTTATCTGGACACCACCGCATTTCTGGGCGCTGGCCATTCATCGCCGTGAAGAATATGCGAAGGTGGATATCCCCATGTTGCCGGTTACCCATGGCGTGCCGTTCACCCGCTTGCAGATCCTGCTGTACACGGTGATGCTGATCGTGGTCAGCGTGCTGCCGTTCGTGTTTCGCATGAGCGGGTTGTTTTATCTCGTCGGGGCGCTGGTCCTCGGCGGCGGTTTCCTCTACTACGCCATCCTGCTGATGAAGGGTGACGATGACAGCGTCGCCATGAAGACCTTCGGTTATTCCATCTGGTACCTGATGGCGATGTTTACCATCCTGCTGATCGACCATTACCTGCCGTTGCTGTTCTGAGGTTGCTGTCGTAACTATCCCGGTTGTTCGCGCCTGCAAGGCGCTCCTACAGCACGCATAAACACCGCGGTGATCTTGACGGATTGTGATTCGCCCCGGTCGCGGATGCGATCCGCTCCTACAGGAGTCATGGCATCCAATTCATGAGCATCATTGTAGGAGCGGTTCGTATCCGCGACACACTGTGTCTATTCTCATAGGAGCGCCTTGCAGGCTTGAATATCGAAGTACTCTTTACGCGTCCTGCTCGAGGTAGGTCTGCTGCAGCACCCAGTCGTGCGGGTGTGTCGCACAGTGTTGTCTGAAGAGTGACAGTGGCATCTCCAGCGACACCTCGCCCTGCCGGTAGCGGTCGATTGTGGCCGTCAGTACAGCGCGTTCATCCGGGGCCAGGTGTTTACTGAAGTAACCCTGCAGGTGCTGCAGTACGGTAGTGTGATTGCGCCGGGTTGCAGGCCTGCGCAGCGCGCCCATCAACGCTGACTCATAGAGATGGCCGGTTTCATCCATCGTCCCGGCTGGCGCCGCTGCGACCAGCTTGCCCATGCGACGGTAGGCCGCCTGGTTGTGTGCCATGAGCGTCAGCTTGTGGCAGGTGTGAAATTCGATCAGGCGGGCTGCAGTGATGCCCTGCAGCAGGAGCTGTTGCCAGCGGTGATAGACACGGACCTGTTCAATAAAGTTGTCGCGAACATGCCTGTCGTTCAGCGCGCCTTCCTCGATCACCGGCAGGTTCGGACGTTTTTGTGTCAGTGCCTGCGCATATGCACCGCTGCCATTCCACTTTGCCAACTTGCCGGTTCTATCGACCGTCCTGACATGCCGCAGGCCGCAGCTGGGTGAACGCGCCTTGAAGATGTAGCCGCACAGCCCGGCGTTGTCATCAGCGACCTGTTCGCCATAGCCAGTCAGTGCCCGTGTAAAATCCTGGTCCGGTCGCTTGATGCCGCGTACCGCGAGGCCCGCACCGCTGCGCACCAGTTGAATCGGTTCGCGCGGGATACCCAGCCCGATAGCTACTTCCGGGCAGAAGGGCCTGAACTCGAAGTACTCGCCAAGGCAGGTGTTGATGGTGGTGTCGAACTTGTGTCCGCCATCATAGCGAACGGTCTCGCCAAGCAGGCAGCTGCTGATGCCGACCGGGATCCTGCCGGGAGTCTGTGGCTTCTTCAAGATGGTGAAACCGGCGCCACCCTCATGCTTGATCAAGCCTGGACACCCAGATGGCCAGTCGGTGGCGCATGGTTTGCTGGGAGACCTGGTCTTCCGGAAGGGGCTGGATCACCTTGTCATGGACGAGCAGGCGATAGATATACTCGATTTTTTCAGCCGCTGAATCCGTGGGCTCGAATTTGACGACGCCGCGACTCTCGCCATATTCAACGCCGGCCGCGATGGCCTTCTTTACCAGCTGTTTTTCATTTTTGAGTTTCTTCAAGGTCGCCTCGTCTGTTTTTCTGCGAAGGAGTGAATCTCACTGTGGGACATAATATCGTATTCGCGCATACCCGCACTAATAGACTATCTTGCAGTTGTTGTCAGTCTACAGGCAAGTGGAAAACGGCCATTGGATTGCTTATTCTCTGCTGACGCGCGATTTGTCCTGTAGTGTTTCTCAATAGATCCCGGGGGTGGATCACCATGTATGACCTGTTCTGGGTAGGCCCTGCACTCGTCACCGGCTTGCTGGCCGTACGTTTTGGCCTGCCACCGCTGGTGGGCTACCTGATTGCCGGGTTTGTACTCAATGCCCTGGGTGTTGGTGACCATGCAAAACTCTCGGCCATCGGTGAACTCGGCGTGACCTTGCTGTTGTTTACCATCGGCCTGAAACTTGACGTTCGCGCCCTGCTGCGACCGGTGATCTGGGCGGGTACAACTCTCCACATGCTGATCACGGTGGCAGTATTTGGTACAACCCTCTACTGGTTTAGCCTCGCTGGCCTGGCATTCTTTGCGGACATCGATCTCGGGGCTGCCCTGCTGATCGGTTTTGCACTCAGTTTTTCCAGTACCGTGTTCGCCGTCAAGGCACTGGAGGAGAAGGGCGAATACACCTCGGGATACGGCCAGCTCGCGATTGGCGTGCTGATCATGCAGGACATCATTGCCGTGGTGTTTCTTGCGGCCTCAAGTGGCAAGCTGCCATCGCCCTGGGCGCTGGCACTGTTCCTGCTGATTCCGCTGCGTCATGTATTGATGAAGATACTTGACCGCGCAGGGCACAGTGAATTGCAGATCCTCTATGGCATAGCCATGGCCTTTGGTGGCTGGGCCCTGTTCGATGTACTGGATGTAAAGGGCGATCTGGGTGCGCTGATCCTCGGGGCGCTGCTGGCAGCGCACCCGGCTGCGGGTGAGCTGTCGAAGAAACTGCTAGGTTTCAAGGACCTGCTGCTGGTCGGGTTCTTTCTGAGTATTGGCATGTCAGGATCTATCAGTGCGGCGACCCTGCTGGTGGCCCTGGTACTGGCCGTGGTGGTGGTGTTCAAGGTTGTATTGTATTTCTGGCTGTTTACGCGTTTCCGGTTGCGTGCACGCGGCTCGCTGTTTGCCTCGCTGGTACTGGCGAATTACAGTGAGTTTGGGCTGATCGTCGGTTCCATCGCCGTCGCCAGCGGCTGGCTGAGCAGTGACTGGCTGATGATTATTGCGCTGGCCCTGACGATGACCTTTATTGCTGCAGCCCCACTGAATGCCCGCTCGCGCGAGGTGTATGGGAAATTCCGGGCACAGCTTGTCCCGTTCGAGACGGCGATGACCCTGCCGGAGGATGCACCGGTAGACCTCCGCGGAGCGCGTATTGCAATCATCGGTATGGGTCGTGTCGGGACCGGGGCCTATGACACCCTCAAGGCTCAATACGCCGACCAGCTGGTTGGAATCGACATTGGCCCTGAAACGGTGCGTGCTCACCAGGCTGCCGGCCGTAATGTCATCCAGGCTGATGCCACGGATGATGCGGTCTGGGAACAGACTGCCGGTGATGCCCTGGCCGTGGTAATGCTGGCGTTGCCCGGACTGGAGCAGGACCTCGGTGTTACCCGGGGTATTCAGGCCCACCGGGCTGATATCCGGATCTATGCCGTGGCCGAGTATCCGGAGGAAGTTGCGATTCTCAAGGCCGCTGGTGTCGAGGCCACCTGGAACATGCACAGGGAGGCCGGTATTGGTTTTGCCGAGGAGGTGGTCGGATACCTGCAGTCTGCGCTCGCGGCTACGGCAGAGACCGCTGCAACGAAAACGGCATCTTGATGGAAGAACTGAATACTGAAGTACTGAAGGGGTCAGAGCCCTTTTTCCGGTAGAGTAAACTCTTTGTCGCAGGCTATCTTTAATATGATGGTGCTGTAGCCATCCAATCATCATTACACGGGGAATCGCGGGCAGGGGGGGAGAACCCTGTGCCTGATTTTTACGAACGCCCAGGTAAAATCCAACTCCG
>Ga0316201_10002064_pt1 | contig 14094 bp, 15 predicted proteins | sample CS6wburrow_MG_FD_204516 | JGI IMG/M metagenome (GOLD analysis project Ga0316201, IMG submission 204516) | Coastal sediment microbial communities from Delaware Bay, Delaware, United States - CS-6 worm burrow | ecosystem: Environmental > Aquatic > Marine > Coastal > Sediment | place: USA... | reverse complement strand
ACGACAATTTATTCGAACCATGGGCAAAGGATCAGTACTTCCCGGTATATTACTCCCGACGTAAAATAGACTCTGTAACTGTGGATAAAATCGTACTAAGACCTAAAAAATGAATCGATTCTATTTAAAGTCGTATAGGATGCGTTAATGTTAATGCTATGATCCCGTAAGATCGGTAAACAGGCTTTCAAGATTCTTATTTTTCCTGCTTAATTGGAGGGTCTTTAACTGGTTATCATGAGCAAAATCAAAAACAACAGGGCGCATATCCTTGTTGGTAGCAAAGGTAATTTCGTAGACAAAACCAACGGTATTCTTTACGTGGTTCACATGAGGTAATTTCGATAAAAATGCTTCCTCTACCCGGTAATCGAATTCCACTTCGATGATCTGTTCTTCTTCTTCACGAAGATCGGATAGTTTTTTATCTGCTACCAGGACGCCATTATTTAGGATCAGGACACGATCACAGACGGCCTCTACTTCTTTCATAATATGGGTGGAGAGCAAGATGGTCTTTTCTTTCCCAATTTCTTTGATCAATTTTCGAATCTCAAGCAATTGGTTAGGGTCTAGTCCTGTTGTAGGTTCATCCAATATCAGGACATCCGGATCATGTAAAAGTGCCGCTGCCAGCCCAACCCGCTGTCGATACCCTTTGGATAATTGCCCAATCTTCTTATGAGATTCAGGACTAAGTCCCGTTTGTATTATTACTTCCTGGATCCGATCCCTGGATACCTTGTACACATCCGTATTAAATTCCAGGTATTCCACGACATACAACTCCAGGTACAATGGGTTATGTTCGGGTAAATACCCAATACTCTTTTGCACCTCACGGGCCTCACTTACAACATCATGACCATTTACCAAAGCCTCCCCAATATCGGCCCTGTGGTAGGTGGTCAGGATCTTCATTAAGGTCGATTTTCCTGCACCATTTGGACCTAAAAAGCCCACTATCTCCCCTTTTTGAATATCAAAAGAGACGTCGTTCAATGCTTTTTGTTTCCCAAAGGATTTCGAAATATTTTGGACCGTAATAGACATGTAATTCGATAATTATTCGGTAAAAATAAACAATGCCAAAAGAAATCAAGACGAATTTTTACTCAATTCTTATGGTCATATTTGCTTGGGATCTGTATTACCACATCAGAAAATCAAAGGACTGGAATTATTAAATTCTCAGCATATGTGAATTTTTAAAAGATTATCCGCAACAAAAAAATAAAATTTAAGGACATTCAAAAAAAGAATGGCATTCCATTTGATTTTTCAATTTAATAATTACCTTAGCCACAGATTATTAAGAAAATGACACGCAATTATTTCTGGAACGGGTTCTATTTTTACTTCTTTTACCAAAGAGGTGTGGGACGGTTGTAGGTAATTGTGAAACGATAACTATAGAAGTCCCGTATAAAACGGGGCTTTTTTTTTGAATCATATTTTAAAGTGATAAAGCGAATTGCCATTCAGGGTATTAAAGGATCTAACCACCATCAGGTGGCAAGGGAATATTTTGGTGACACCATCGATCTAGTAGAATGCCTTTCGTTCCACGGGCTGGTAGATCAATTATTGGACGGTAGTGCAGATAAAGGGGTGATGGCGATCGAAAACTCCATTGCAGGTTCCATTATTCCAAATTACGCCCTGGTCTACCAAAATAATTTGCACATTATTGGGGAGCATTATCTGAATATCCATCACAACCTGATGGTGTTAAAAGGCCGGAAATTGAACGACATAAAGGAAGTTCGTTCACATCCTATGGCCCTGTTGCAATGTCGTGAGTATTTAAAAACGCAGCCACATATAAAAATGGTAGAGGATGTGGATACAGCTGAAACGGCTAAACGTATTCAGGATCAACAATTAAAAGATGTGGCCGCTATTGCGCCTAAGGCAGCTTCCGATCTATACGGCTTGGAGATCATTGCATCGGAAATACAAACTATCAAGAACAATGCAACCCGTTTTATCATTGTTAAAACTATAAATAAGGAAATCCCCAAGGAGGAAATCAACAAGGCATCTATCCGGTTTATTACAGATCATAAAAGAGGAAGCTTAGCTGCGGTTTTAAACGTAATGAGTGATTGTAATTTGAACCTTACCAAGATCCAATCACTCCCCATAATTGAGACCCCCTGGAAATATGCCTTTTTTGTAGATATAACCTTTGAAACCTATGATCATTTCGATAAGGCCAAATCGCTACTGAACATTATGTCTGAAGAATTTAGAGTATTGGGTGAGTATAAAAATGCAAGACTATGATACAGACAGCGAATCGCTTGCTTTCCATAGAAGAATACTACTTCTCCAAAAAATTGCGTGAAGTAAGGGGTCTTATCGCAGAAGGTCGCCCTATAATCAATATGGGGATCGGCAGTCCGGACCTGAAACCTTCAGAGGCTGTGATGACTACCCTGAAAGAAGCTATAGAAGATGCCGGGGCACACCAGTACCAAAGTTATCAGGGCTTATCGGAATTAAGACAGGCCATTGCCAATTTTTACAGTGAAAAGTTTGGAGTAACAGCCGATCCTGCCAGCGAAATACTTCCGCTCATGGGGTCCAAGGAAGGGATTATGCACATTAGTATGGCCTTTTTAAACCCTGGAGATGAGGTATTGATCCCGAATCCGGGATACCCAACGTATAGTGCGGTTAGTAAATTAGTTGGGGCCGTACCCAGGAGTTACGATTTATCCGCAGAAGAACGTTGGTTTCCAAATCTGGAATTGCTTTCAAATCAGGATCTGAGCAAGGTAAAACTCATGTGGGTTAGTTACCCTCATATGCCCACAGGGGCAACGGCAAATTTAGAGCAACTGAAAGCTTTGGTGGCCTTCGCAAAACAGCATCAAATTTTATTGGTAAACGACAATCCGTATAGTTTTGTACTTGGTACCAACCCCACCAGCATTTTGCAGGTCAAAGGGGCCAAAGAAGTAGCCCTGGAGCTAAATTCGCTTAGTAAAACATTTAATATGGCGGGATGGCGAGTGGGAATGGTCCTGGGAAACAGGGCCCATATCGATGCTATTTTAAAAGTGAAAAGTAACATGGATTCAGGGATGTTCTACGGAATTCAAAAAGGGGCTATTGAGGCACTCAGGAGCGGTTTGGACTGGTTTGAACATCTCGATTCGGTATATACCTCCAGAAGAGTCCTGATGTTTCAATTGGCAGATCTTTTGAATTGTACATATGATACAAAGGCCGTGGGGATGTTTGTCTGGGCGAAATTACCCGTCGGTGCTCCATCGTCAGAAGTATTTATAGATCAGGTTTTGTATGAAAAGAACATATTTATAGCCCCGGGAACCATTTTTGGGAGCAGTGGTGAGGGTTATATTCGTTTTTCCCTCTGTGTTACTACTGAAAAGATCAATGAAGCCATAGAGCGATTTAATAAAAAGTAGGATATGAAGGTAGTTGTTATTGGTATCGGATTAATAGGGGGTTCAATGGCATGGGATATTAAAAAGGCCTATGCGCATACCGAAATAGCTGGTATTGATACCAATTCGGAGCATGTAAAGAAAGCTATAGAACTTGGGTTAATCAGTTCAGTTGGAGATGAAAAGGCCATAAAAAGGGCCGATGTGGTTATCCTTAGCATCCCTGTAGATACGGCCGTTGAGGTTTTGCCCCACCTTTTGGATACCGTTAGCGACCAGGCGGTTGTGATCGATGTCGGTTCTACCAAATCCCTTATTTGCAAAAAAGTACAAGAGCATCCTAAGAGACGAAATTACCTGGCATGCCATCCCATCGCAGGTACTGAATTTTCAGGGCCAACAGCTGCCATGGAAGGACTTTTTAATGAAAAGACCAATATTATTTGTGAAGTAGAAAAAACCGCTTTTAAGTTACAGGAAAAAGCACTTGACATCTTCTCAAAACTGGGCATGCGTATCCGGTATATGAATCCTGAGGCACATGATAAACACATTGCCTATATGTCCCATTTATCGCACATTAGCTCGTTTATGCTCGGTAAAACGGTTATAGAGAAAGAAAAGAATGAAAGGGACATCTTCGATATGGCCGGAAGTGGATTTGAAAGTACGGTACGGCTTGCCAAAAGTTCTCCGGCGATGTGGACACCTATCTTTGAACAAAACAAAGAGAATGTAGTAGAAACACTTAAGGAGTACATACAGAATTTGGAAGAATTTAAACAAAAATTAATAAAGAACGATTTTGACGGCATCTTTAAGGAAATGGATGATACCAATAAAATAAAGGAGATATTAAAAGGCATGCCACAGAATAAAATTTAAAGAAACTATGGAGAATTCAAAGGAATTAAGGAACTGGTTAGATGAAATGGCCCTATCGCACCCGCTTGTAATCGCAGGTCCATGCAGTGCTGAAACCGAGGGCCAGGTATTAAAAATAGCACATGAGCTGAAGGATACGGATGTAAATTATTTCCGAGCCGGAATATGGAAACCACGAACCCGACCTGGAAATTTTGAAGGGGTGGGGGCTATTGGCCTTAAATGGCTGCAAAAAGTAAAGAAAGAAACAGGCTTAAAAACTGCAACTGAAGTGGCCAACAAAGCCCATGTAGATCTGGCCTTGGAACACGATATTGATCTGTTATGGGTAGGCGCCCGTTCTACGGTAAGCCCTTTTATAGTGCAGGAAATTGCAGAGGCCCTTGAAGGCACTGATAAGATCGTTTTGGTAAAGAACCCGGTAAACCCGGATCTGTCTTTATGGTTAGGGGCTGTAGAGCGCTTACACAAGGCTAACATTAAAAACCTGGGGGTAATTCACAGAGGCTTTTCTTCCTATGAAAAATCTAAATACAGAAACCTTCCGGAATGGCAACTGGCCATTGAATTGCAGACTAAATTTCCTGATCTGCCATTGATAAATGACCCTTCTCATATTACAGGAAAAAGGGATATGATTTTTGATGTTTCACAGACCGCATTAGATCTAAACTTCGATGGGCTTATGATAGAGACCCATTACGATCCTGAAAACGCCTGGAGTGATGCTGCACAACAAGTAACGCCTAAAAAACTGGTTCAGATTATGGAAGATTTAAAGATTAGAAAGGAAACCGATGAGGAAGCCGGATATAAGAAAGACTTAAGTAATTTGCGTGCTCAGATCGATATCATCGATAATCAGTTGATCGATATCCTTGGGAAACGGATGAAAGTATCCGACGGGATCGGGGAACTAAAAAAACAAAAGAATGTGGCCGTTTTACAAACTACGCGGTGGAATTCTATTTTAGGGAAAATGATACTCGAAGGAGAGGCGAAAGGACTAAGCGAGGAGTTTGTTCTAAAAATGTTTAAGGCCATTCACCAGGAATCTATCAATCATCAGGAAAAGATCTTAAATTCATAGCGAAAGGAATATTTAAAGAATCAATCTTAGTAACTGTAACAATTTGTTTTTTGTTTCATCTTTAGGGTAACTCTAAAAATAAGAACAATGAAAAGCTTTCTTACCTTGGCCATGATAGTGATGGTTTCCGGAGCATTCGGACAAAGGATTCTCGATAAAGAAGTTGGCGATTTCCGTGAGATTAAAGTGTATGATTTAATCGAGGTGAACCTTATTAAATCAAATGAGAATCGTATCCTGATCAAAGGAAACAATGTGGACGATATCGTATTTATTAATAATGACGGGACCCTAAAGTTGCGAATGCAACTCGAGAAGAAATTTCAGGGCGAAGATACGATGATCGAAGTATACTATATGGACCTGGATATTATCGATGGAAATGAAGGCGCTAAGATCGTTTGCAATGAAACCATTGTTAAGGATAACCTGATCTTAAAGGCCCAGGAGGGAGCACAGATCAAAGTGGGGATGGAAGTCGAAAATGTCGACATACGTGCCGTTACAGGAGGTATTGTTGAGGCAGCAGGCCTTGCAAAAAATCAAATGATTGTATTGAATACCGGGGGTATTTTTGAAGGCAGGGTACTAAAAACGTCTTACAGCAGTATAAAAATATTGGCAGGAGGAGAAGCTACTTTAAGCGCTTCGGAACAAGTAGATATTAACGTACGAGCCGGTGGTGATGTGTATGTCTATGGCAATCCCAAGCATGTCAATAAGAATACCCTGGCTGGAGGCCGTGTCTATATCAAGGATTAAGTTTTATATTACACTATAAATGATAATAAGCCTGCTCCTAGGATCAGGCTTATTTTTTTATACGCTTGTAGGCCTATTTCTTAAAAATATACCGGGTAATAAAAATACCCTTGCCATCTCCTTTCCCTCCTTCACTTTCAACAGCACTCGTTACAAAAGCCAGTTCCCAACCATTGGTTATCATTGTATTGATCATTGAGGTTATTATGGCATCATTAGCTGCAATATTCTGAAACCGGATACCGCCCAGGTTGTAAAAATTTAGCAATTTGGTTTCTTCGAAATTTTTGACTCGAATCTCTCCCCGATCCGATTTGTTACGTGAATTATCTTCTTCAGTTTGGACACTTGTATAATCCCTGTAGTCCTTATCTTCCATTGCATTAATGATCCTCGACCTACCAACTCCGTTAGGAACAATAGATTCTACACTGGTAATTACTTTGAATTGCTGCGCTTGAGTATCCAGCATCGCCGTACAGGCAATGACTATGAACAAAAAAATGTTTTTCATCAGAGTTGATTTTTATTGATTTAATTAGAATATTGGATTATAAAGGTAGCCCATTGTCTGAAAGTAAAATTGTTTCTTTGCAATGAAATATGAACAAGAATGAAAGGAACTGTTTATAAGTCAACAGGAAGTTGGTATACCGTAAAAGCTGAAGATGGCAGTTTTTACGATTGCCGTATCAAAGGCAAGTTCCGTATGAAAGGGATCAAGAGCACCAACCCTATAGCTGTAGGGGATCGGGTGGTGTTTGAAGTGGAACAAACAGGAGACGAAACCTATGGGGTAATATTTGAGATTGAGGATAGAAAGAATTATATCATTCGCAAAGCAGTAAAGCTCTCGAAACAAACCCATATTATTGCCGCCAATATTGACCTCGTTTTTTTAATGATCACTATAAACAACCCTAAAACATATACTATTTTTATCGATAGGTTTTTGGCAACTTCTGAAGCGTACGACATTACCGCAGTATTGCTCTTTAATAAAATAGATTCCTATAACGATGAAGAATTGGTTGAGGTTAAATATTTAGCAGCATTGTATCGAAAAATAGGATACACCTGCATAGGTATTTCTGCAAAAAAAGGAACGTATGTAGATAAAGTAAAGGAACTTATGGTGGGAAAAACCAGCATATTTGCCGGTCATTCCGGAGTAGGAAAATCGACCCTGATCAATGCTTTAGAACCAAACCTTGCTTTAAAAACCGCCGAGATATCGGAACAACATTTACAGGGCCAGCATACGACGACTTTTGCCGAAATGTACGATCTTAGTTTTGATGCCCGTATCATAGATACCCCTGGGATCAAAGGTTTTGGTCTGGTAGATATGGATAAAGATGAGATAGGCGATTATTTTCCGGAATTCTTCAGGTTAAAGGGGCAATGTAAGTTCAATAATTGCCTTCATTTAGATGAACCACATTGTGCGGTCAAAGAGGCTTTGGAAGCAGACAAGGTTTCCTGGAGCCGTTATAAAAGTTATGTTCAAATGGTAACCGGGGAAGAAGATACCTATAGAGTGGATGAATTTGAATAAATGTAAATTTACAATATAAAGATCTGGTAAGATGAGAGCGGTCATACAGCGAGTTACAAAGGCCCATGTGACGGTAGATGAAAAAAGGGTGTCCGAGATTCAAGAAGGTCTTTTGATATTATTGGGGATAGAAGATGAGGATACCGAGGAAGATAGTGTTTGGCTTTCCCGTAAAATTGTGAATCTGAGGATATTCAATGACGAAAATGAAGTGATGAACAAATCACTCCAGGATATAGGTGGGAATGCTATTGTGGTTAGTCAGTTTACCCTGCATGCGTCTACCAAGAAAGGGAACAGGCCCTCGTATATTAAAGCCTCCAGACCTGAGATAGCCATCCCTATGTACGAACTATTCGTTCAACATATGGAAGAAGAACTTGGGAAAAAAATAGGCACCGGGATCTTTGGTGCCCATATGGAGGTAGCATTAGTGAATGAAGGCCCGGTGACCATATTTATAGATACAAAAAATAAGGAGTTATGAATATCAAGAACGCACAACAGGAAGTTGATCATTGGATCAAAGACCATGGGGTCCGATACTTTAATGAGTTAACCAATATGGCCCAACTCACGGAAGAAGTAGGCGAGGTGGCGCGAATTATTGCCAGGCGCTATGGAGAGCAGAGCGAAAAAGCATCGGACAAGGAAAAAGACCTGGGAGAGGAGTTGGCAGATGTGCTCTTTGTGGTACTTTGCCTTGCCAATCAAACGGGGATCGATCTGGAAGAAGCCTTTGATAAGAAACTAGCGTTAAAAGCTAAACGCGACCACCAACGTCACCAGGATAATAAAAAGCTCAAATAATTCTACCTTTGCACTGCTGCGTAACAAGATGTACCATGCTGAAATACGGAACCGCCTAATCCACTAAAACTACGATCTTGAGACTCCACCTTTCCCCTCCTCCTTCCAAGTTGCTCAATGCCAGTATAAAAATTACCGGTTCTAAAAGTGAATCGAACCGATTGCTATTATTACAGGCACTCTACCCAAATATTAGTATTGAAAATCTGTCGAACTCAGACGATGCGGGTGTCATGAAAAAAGGATTACAAGTCTCTGGCGGGTTGGTAGACATTCATCATGCAGGAACGGCCATGCGTTTTCTAACAGCCTATTTTGCGACTCAGGAAGAAAAGGAAGTAACCCTGACAGGATCTGAAAGAATGCAACAGCGCCCAATTGCATTGCTCGTAGATGCATTACGTGATCTGGGGGCAGATATCACCTATCAAAAGCAGGAAGGTTATCCACCCCTGTTAATAAAAGGGAAACGGATAAGTAAGCAAAAGGTTCGTTTGGCTGCGAATGTCAGTAGTCAATATATCTCGGCCCTATTGCTCATTGCGCCAAGTTTAAAAAATGGACTCGAATTGGAATTAATGGGCCAAATAACCTCGGTGCCATATATTAAAATGACATTGGGGCTGCTTGCACAAGTAGGCATAACTACTTCATTTGAGGGAAATACTATCAAAGTGGCATCTGCCGGGGAAATACGGCCTGTTAAAATGGTAGTAGAATCTGACTGGAGTTCTGTTTCGTATTACTACAGTACAGTGGCATTGGCAGAGGTAGGTTCGGAGATCTTGGTAAGTGCGTATAAACCAGACAGTCTTCAGGGAGATAGTGTACTTGTGGACCTGTATAAACATTTTGGAGTAGAAACACGGTTTGAGGGTAACAGCATCCGGATATCCAAATTGGCCAATAGCAAGGACAACTTTTTGCTAAAAGAAAAAACAGCTTTTATAAACTTCAATTTGGCCAATGCGCCCGATATCGCACAGACCATTGCGGTAACTTGTTTCGGGCTGGGAATGGGGTGCCATTTAACCGGCCTTCACACCTTGAAGATAAAAGAAACAGACCGGTTGGAAGCCTTAAAAAACGAGTTAACCAAACTTGGAGCCAGCATTCAGGTAACAGATAAGGACCTAAGCCTGTCCCCGGGAGGAAGCATCCATAAGGATATTGAAATTGAAACCTATAACGACCATAGGATGGCTATGGCCTTTGCCCCTTTAGCCTTAAAAACAACTCTTATTATCAAGGATGCAGAGGTGGTTTCGAAGTCCTATCCCGACTTTTGGAACGACCTGGCATTGCTTCATTTTGTTATTTCACGGGAGAAATCCTGATTTAATCAGCGTTTTACTTGACATCCCCTATGCGAGGGTCGTATATTTGCAGGCTTAAAAAAGCGCCTGAAACCGAAATTTATGTAACGTTTTTAATGATGCATACTTGAGTTTTATTCTCTTTCAGAAAAACATCAGCCTAAAAAAGTAATATTATATGAAATTATCTCATTTTAATTTTGAACTTCCTACGGAGCTATTGGCAGAATATCCGTCAGAAAACAGGGATGAATCCAAATTAATGGTTGTTCATAAGGACACGGGAAAAATTGAACACAAAATGTTCAAAGACCTGATCGACTATTTTGAGGAAGACGACGTAATGGTGTTGAACAATACCAAAGTGTTTCCGGCCAGATTATTTGGGAACAAGGAAAAGACCGGGGCACGTATAGAGGTTTTTTTACTTCGGGAATTGAATGAAGAGCAACGCCTTTGGGATGTTTTGGTAGATCCGGCACGGAAAATCAGGATAGGGAATAAACTCTATTTTGGCGAAGACGAAAGTTTGGTTGCAGAAGTAATAGACAATACGACCTCTCGGGGAAGAACTTTGCGTTTTCTGTACGATGGTGCCTATATCGATTTCAGAAGAAAATTAAGAGAGCTGGGACAAACACCACTTCCAAAATATATTAAAAGGGATGTAGAGCCGGAGGACGAACAACGATATCAAACGATCTACGCAAAGCATGAAGGTGCCGTGGCTGCACCAACGGCTGGCCTGCACTTTTCCAAGCATCTGTTGAAACGATTGGAAATTAAGGGAATCAAATTTGCAGAGGTTACATTGCACGTAGGTTTGGGTACTTTTAATCCGGTAGAAGTAGAGGATTTGTCGAAACACAAAATGGATAGTGAGGAACTGGTCATTGATGAAAAGGCAACCGAAATTGTGAATAATGCGAAGAATAACAAGAGAAGGATCTGCGCGGTTGGGACAACCGCCATGCGAGGACTAGAGAGTGCCGTGTCTTCAGAACATATGTTAAATACCTTCGATGGCTGGACCAACAAGTTTGTTTTTCCCCCTTATGAATTTAGCATTGCTAATGCCATGGTAACGAATTTTCATTTACCCAAGTCTACCTTATTGATGATGGTATCTGCATTTTTGGGACATGATTTGATGAAACGCGCTTACAAAGAAGCAATTATAGAAGGATATCGTTTTTATTCCTACGGCGATGCCATGCTAATAATTTAATTTTGAAAGAATAATGATTTATCCTGCTCATCCAAATTATTAACAGGCTGAGCAGGTTTTTTTTTTATCTTATATATTATGGATTCCTTACATAAAAAGGACATACGGGCATTAAGTAAGGAGCAGCTCCGGGACTTTTTTGAAAGTCAGGGAGACAATACCTATAGGGGAGACCAGGTCTATGAATGGTTATGGAAAAAAGCTGCACATTCCTTTGCGGCAATGACCAATATTTCCAAAGAGACCCGTAAAATGCTTACGGATAATTTTGTGATCAATCACATACAGGTAGACCGGATGCAGCGCAGTACGGATGGTACCATTAAGAACGCGGTGCGTTTGCATGATGGCCTTATCGTAGAATCTGTGCTTATACCCACAGCTTCCAGAACCACCGCTTGTGTATCTAGTCAGGTAGGTTGTAGTTTGGATTGCAAGTTTTGTGCAACAGCACGATTAAAGAAGATGCGCAATTTAAATCCGGATGAGATCTATGATCAGGTGGTTGCTATTGACAAGCAAAGCAGGCTTTACCATAACCGTCCTCTTAGCAATATTGTCTTTATGGGGATGGGAGAACCGTTGATGAATTATAACAATTTGTTAAAGGCGATCGATAAAATTACCGGAATAGAGGGCCTTGGTATGTCACCAAAAAGGATCACCGTTTCTACTTCCGGGGTACCAAAGATGATCCGGAAAATGGCCGATGACGGGGTGAAGTTTAAATTAGCCGTCTCTTTACATTCCGGCATAGAATCTGTCCGAACTTCCATCATGCCTTTTAATGCCACATTTACATTAACGGATCTAAGAGAATCCCTGATCTATTGGTATACGAAGACCAAAAGCAGGATCACCTACGAATACGTGGTTTGGGAAGGGATCAATGATACACAGAAGGATGTGGATGCCCTGGTCGCATTCTGTAAGTTTGCTCCCTCCAAAGTCAATTTAATAGAATACAACCCAATAGATGATGATGCATTTCAACAAGCGTCTGATGATGCTATTGCCATGTATGTCACTACCCTTGAAAAAAGGGGAATAACAGTTACGGTTAGGCGTTCACGCGGTAAGGATATAGATGCCGCTTGTGGTCAGTTGGCCAACAAATCATAAAACCTTTTCATTTATGATGGCCTGCATGCGGGATAACGAATTTAATATTAATTGCAACAAGCAGAATCTCCACGTAATTTTTGTCTAATTTTAGGGACATTAATACATCTTTTTACTAAAACTCCTTAGTTGAAAATCGTAGCACAAATAAAGGAACCTGTAAGTCAGGAAATGGAACTTTTTGAAAAGAAGTTCTTTGAATCCATGACCTCTAAAGTTGCGCTACTGAACAGGATTACTTACTATATTGTTAACAGGAAAGGGAAGCAAATGCGGCCTATGTTCGTGTTCCTTACGGCCAAGCTAGTGAACAATGGGGAGGTCAATGAGCGTACATATCGGGGTGCCTCTGTTATTGAACTTATACATACTGCTTCCCTGGTGCATGACGATGTGGTGGATGAAAGCTACAAGCGACGCGGCTTTTTTTCCATAAATGCCCTCTGGAAAAATAAGATTGCGGTATTGGTGGGCGATTATCTCCTTTCTAAAGGAATGCTGCTTTCCATTGAACAGGGCGACTTTGATCTTTTGAGGATTATTTCAGTGGCCATTCGGGAAATCAGCGAAGGGGAATTATTGCAACTGGAAAAAGCGCGCCGTTTGGATATTACGGAAGAAGTGTATTATGAGATCATTCGTCAAAAAACGGCTACCCTTATTGCCGCATGCTGCAGTCTGGGGGCATGTTCGGTCTTGCCAGACTCACCACATGTTGAAACTTTTAGAAAATTTGGAGAACTATGTGGGATGGCGTTTCAAATCAAGGACGACCTTTTTGATTACGGGGAAGAAAAAATTGGAAAACCAACGGGGATCGACATAAAAGAACAAAAAATGACACTTCCCCTTATTTATGTGTTAAACAATTCCAATGCCAAGGAAAAACGGTGGTTGATCAACTCCATTAAAAACCACAATAAAGACAAACAAAGGGTAAAGGAAGTAATACAATTTGTCAAGGAGAAAGGTGGTCTTTCCTATGCAGTCACAAAAATGAATGAATATAAGGATAAGGCGCTTCATCTTTTGGAGGCCTATCCGGAATCTACCTATAAAGAGGCACTAAAATTGATGGTGAACTATGTGGTGGAACGAAAAAAATAGAAAGTACCCCCACTCAATTACAAATTATCCCTATTTTTTTTGCTTCAGGCAACGTTTTTGAAAAAGAATGCGTCTATATAAATAGAAGACCAATACTAGTGAAGATAATCTCATTTTACGATAATCAGAACATCTTGATAAAGAGGGCTGCTAAAGGGAACAGAAACGCCCAGCGAATCCTGTATGATAAACATGCCCCAAAGATGCTGTCTGTATGTCGGCAATATATAAAAGATCATCACTTTGCTGAGGATGTTATGATCAGTGGATTTGTAAAGGTTTTTAAAAATTTAGGCACATTCCGTAACGATGGCAGTTTTGAAGGATGGATGCGCAGGATCATGATTCATGAGTCTATTTCTTATTTGCGAAAAAATCAGTTTGTCGTTTTTGATTCGGATGTTTTTGAAAATGCCGCCAACGAAGAGATCGTTTTAGAGTCGGCGCTGAATGAAGAAAATATTCAGTCCCTGATAGATTCACTACCGGAAGGGTATAAGATGGTGTTTGTGCTGTTTGCTGTTGAAGGATATAAGCATCAAGAGATCGCTTCTATGTTACAAATATCAGAAAGCACATCGAAAACACAGCTTTTTAAAGCCAGGCAACAATTACAGAAAAAGATAAGAGGGTTGGAACTAGCAAAAAGATTGCATTCTTAACCGTGTAAAATAAAGGATTATGGCAAAGTATAATTTTGAAAAAAAGGTAAAGGAGACCATACAGGAAAGGGAAATTATTCCTTCCAAAGATGCGTGGAATGCCATCGAGAAGCAGCTGGAGGCCGAAATAGTTTC
>Ga0316201_10002063_pt1 | contig 14099 bp, 12 predicted proteins | sample CS6wburrow_MG_FD_204516 | JGI IMG/M metagenome (GOLD analysis project Ga0316201, IMG submission 204516) | Coastal sediment microbial communities from Delaware Bay, Delaware, United States - CS-6 worm burrow | ecosystem: Environmental > Aquatic > Marine > Coastal > Sediment | place: USA... | reverse complement strand
AGCCGCGCATTGTCCAGGTTGAACCGCAGGTCCCGGTGGCTGAAGCGGAACCGCAAGCACAGAACTTTGTCTCCCGGCTTAAGGCTTTTTTCACCAGAGGTCGATCCACAGGCAACTCCAATGAGGTCGTAGTCGAGGAGCGCTGAAAAACGCCCGACCCGCGATACAACGCCCCGCTCACAGGTACAAGCAGGAATCCAATGAAGAATCCCGAAATAAGAAAAACCAAGATTGTGGCAACCATTGGCCCTGCCTGTGACTCGGTGGAAACCCTCGAGGCGATGATTCGTGCGGGCATGAATGTGGCGCGCCTGAACCTGTCTCATGGTACGCACGAGGCCCAATATGAAAGCCTGGCGCGGATCCGTGAAGCCGCCGCGCGCGTGGATACCAATGTCGCTATCATGATTGATACCCGTGGTATAGAGATACGCACCGGTGCTCTGGGCCCGGAATCGGTGGAACTGCGCACCGGAGACGCCTTCACGCTTTACACCCGCGATCGGCTCGGTGACAGGGACGGTGTCGCGGTTTCCTTCAAGGGATTGGCCGACGAGGTGACTCCGGGTACCGTGATTTTGCTGGATGATGGTGCCATGGAACTCAATGTTACCTCTATCAGCGGTGACGCAATTCACTGCACGGTGGTGCATGGCGGCTTGCTGCGCAATAACAAGAGTGTCAATCTGCCGAACACCCAACTGTCTATCAGTGCCGTGGGGCCGGAGAATCGGGAAGATGTGATCCGCGAGATGACCTTCGCCACTGAGAATGACGTTGACTACATTGCCGCATCGTTTGTGCAGAGTGCCGATGATATGGTGAAAATGCGCGAGATACTCGCGGAAAGAAATGTCGATATACCGATTATCGCCAAAATCGAAAACAAGGCCGGTGTAGCCAACCTGGATGACATCATCCAGGCTGCCGACGGCCTCATGGTGGCCAGGGGGGATCTCGGTGTTGAATTGCCACTCGCCGACGTACCCGGCACGCAGAAGATGATGATTCGCAAGACGGTCACCAACGGCAAGCCGGTGATAACGGCGACACAGATGCTGGCGTCCATGGAATGGAATCCCAAGCCGACGCGGGCGGAGGCCAGCGACGTGGCCAACGCCATCCTCGATGGTACCTCGGCAGTCATGCTGTCCGGTGAAACCGCAGTCGGCAAGAATCCGGTCGATGCGGTCAGAACCATGGCCATGCTGGCAATTCGCGCGGAGTCGCATCTGCGCGAATATGGTTATCTGCAGAAAATTCTGCCGCACCTGTCCAACGTGGTGACAGAGGCGGTGAGTCAGGCCGCCGTGGCGATGGCGAACCAACTCAATGCCGCGGCGATATTCAGCCTGACGGAAACCGGCTTTACCTCGCGACTGATTTCCAAACATCGCCCGGACTGCCCGATCCTTGCCATTACCGCAGCACAGGATGTGGCGCGCAGGTTGGCGATGAACTGGGGTGTGCTGCCGATTCTCTACACCGGCGAATGGACAGATGAGGCAAAAGTCGAGTTTGGTATCGAGCGCGCCAGGCAGCTGGGATATGTGCGTTCGGGCGACATCATCGTCGCAACCGCGGGTCACAGGCAGAAAGCCGGCGGAACGGATCTGATTCGGGTCATTACCCTCAGTTGACAGAGTTACTCACTTACGAACGTCGTGCTAACGTAGCGGAAATTCCATGCCGCCAGAATGTAGAGCAGCAGTGCCAGCAGTACGACAACGCTGAAGCCAAAGTGAATGGCCAGTAAGGTGGCCAGCACGGCGCTTAACACGGACGCACAACCGTTAACTCCCCAGGCCAGCGGAATCAGTGTGCCGGCGCCTGTGCCCAGGCTGGTCAGAGCCAGCGGGAATGGCATACCCATGAAGAACGCCATTGGCGCAATAAGCGCGATGCTGACAGCGACCCTGGCGCCTGTTGGCCAGACCACCAGCGCGGCCAACAGTGTGTCGAGTGACAGCAGGTAAGTCGCGCCTGTCAGCAGGATGCCGGCTACTGACCATATAACCCCTCGCCGATAGCGCTGCTGCCTTGAATAGCGTTTGGACCAGTTGCTGCCCAGTCCGGCAAACACCAGGAAGGACGCCAGTACCACTGAGGCTGTCAACAGAGGATGGTGAAGAAACAGCATGAACTTCTGTATAAAGGCAATCTCGATGAACAGAAAGGCCAGGCCAATGGCAAAAAAATAGCTCACTACCGGCAGCCGGCTGATAGCCTGCGGGTCGCCGGCTCTTTTTGCTTTTTTGAGAAACAGCAGCGGCAGCAGGATGAGCACTGTGCTCGCCAGCAGTGCCTGAACGAGGGTGGCAACGAGTACCGGATAGCCTGCCTCCAGCAAGGGCAGACCGCCCCGGCCCTTCAGTGCAAGTATCTCGTCGAATGTAGACCATTTGAAGAAGTTGTGAAAATAGGGCTGATCGTCTGTCGCGGGTTGCAGCTTGAATTTGTACTGCTCCATGAAGGACTGGCTGTGTGGCCCCAACAGCGCCTGTGCCGCCTGGTACAGGTAAGGCTCCTTGAGAATATTGAAGCGGTTGGGTTCATCCACGGATATGCCGGGATACCAGGCTACGTCGAAAGCGCGTTGCTGCGAGAAATCCCGCATGGCGCTGATTTCATCGGCCGTAAACGCGCCGTTTTTTACCAGTAAGGTACTGGTCTGCCAGCCGCGGATCAGTATCATCTGCTTGCCGGGGTTTTCGATACCGCTGCGGCGCAAGGCCTCAGCGGCGGTGACGAACAGTTTCAGCGTATCGCGCGGCGGTAGTTTTATCCATCGGCTGATGGCCAGATAGCCGCCTGGAGTCAAATGATCGAGGTAGGTCCGCAGCGCTTCGCGCGTGTAGAGATAGCTCTCGCTGAGTGCATACAGGCCGGCCGATGAGGCGCCGGCGGAATCCTGCAGTGCCAGTTGAATAAGATCATAGTGCGTATCCCGGGCGCTGACAAAGCCCCGGCCCTCCGCAGTGTGGAGTTGTACCCGCTCATGGTCATAGAGCGCGCCGGAAAATTCCCCGTAGTCTTTGCTCACCAGTTCGATGACCTGCGGGTTGAGTTCAACCGCGTGAATTTCCTCGCTGTCCTGGTAGAGGGCCTGAAGCACGTCCATGCCGCCGCCGGCACCCAGCACCAGGACACGCCGCGGGCGTTGCAGGTGATAGGGTAATGCCGAGGTAAGCTGGTCCAGGAAATCCACTGCCTGTGGGTCACCGCTATCGCGGGTAATGGTTCCCATGCTGCCACCGTCACTGAAGAGTCCAAGCTGGGCAGGTGGGCTGCTGCCCGCATTGAGACTCATCCCCGGTGCGTAACGTAGTGGAACCCTGTCGTTCTCCACCACCTGCAGGATTGCCATGGGACTGAAACGTTCAGCGATGACACGGGCGCCACTGACACGCAACGTCTGGCTGATATCTTTGTAGGGCGAGAGTACCAGTCCGGTCTGGCCCGGCCACACAGCGATCGCCATCGACAACAGCACCGCACTGCCGATCCAAAGGCGTTTCGGCAACTGCAGTTCCCATGCGGCGACTGCGATGCAGGCCATGCCGAATGCTGAGGTAAGAGACAGTGCATCCAGCGGCGGTATGACATACAAGATCAGTATGACAGCCAGGCTGCCGACACCGGCACCGAACAGATCGTAGGCATAGACACGGGTGATGCTCCTGCTGAAGTTCGAGAATGTTAATGCGATGGCGTTGGCGGCAAAAAAGAACGGCAGACTCAACAGCAGATAAATAGACATCAGACGGACGGGTTCACGCCAGTTCCACAGCATTTCCTCCGGATTGAACGGAATCCGTTGCGCCAGCAGAAAACTCGGCATCGCTGTCAGTCCGAATAACGCCAGGTTGATCAGTAGCGCCAGCGGATAATGTTTGAGCAGGCGCGACTGCAGAAAGGCGAGAAATGTGCCGCTGGCGCCGTAGCCGAGCAGGGCAAGGCTGATGATCATGTAGGCGAAATGATGCCACTGAATAATCGAAAACAGCCGCATCAGAAGAATTTCATAACCCAGCGCTGTCGCCGAAAGCAAAGCGATCGTCAACAGCGGCGGGCGTATCGAGGCGGGGGCGCTAGTGGGCACCGGTCAACGGGACAAAACGCACGGGCAGTATCAGGCGGGTGGTGACCTTACTGTCGCTGTCCTTTTCGACGATCACCAGTTGCTGGGTCATGAAGCGGCTGCCGACCGGGATCATCATACGCCCGCCCGGCTTCAACTGTGCAATCAGTGGGGGCGGGATGTGGTCGGCCGCAGCGGTGACGATGATGGCATCAAAGGGCGCATGCGCCTCCCAGCCGTAGTAGCCGTCACCGATGCGGGTTTCAATATGGTCATAATCGAGCTTGTTCAGAAGATCACGGGCGCGTTGTCCCAGTGGCTCGATAATTTCGATACTGTAGACCTGTTTAACCAGCTCGGCGAGTACCGCGGCCTGGTAACCGGAGCCGGTCCCCACTTCAAGCACACGGTCTTCGGCTGTGAGCTTCAGCAGGTCGGTCATGATGGCAACGATATAGGGTTGTGAGATGGTCTGGCCGTGGCCGATGGGCAAGGGACGGTTCTGGTAGGCGTAGCGACGTTGCGGGTCGGGTACAAACAGGTGGCGTGGAACTTCAGCCAGGGCTTTCATCACTCGCGCGTCGAGCATTTCCCTGTCCAGGTACACGCTGGTTTCGCGTACATCCTGTTCGATTAGCCGCATAAGCTCCATGCGTTGCTGCTTATACGGCTGTGTGTCGGCTGCCGTTGTCGGGCCGCTGAGCGTCAGCGACATCAGAAGATAACACTGCAGTAGGTATTTCATGGGCCGTTGAGTCACTCGGAAATTTCAAATCGGATTCTGACAAGGATAAGGCATTTGCCGATAGAGCTGTATTTTTTTCGTGTTTGCAGAGGAACGCGGCGCCGGTTTCTGTTGTGACCAACATGGATGGATGTTGCGCGCGCCGGGGATATTGTATAGATTCATAATATATAAAAGAAATCGCAAGCTTGTATCCCGGCCGCCTGTTTCGGTCGGCAGGAAGTGAACAGCGATTCAGTCATTTTTGGAGGAGGAAAAACACATGGCCCATCCGCACGCCGACGATGAGCATGCAAATACGATAGATCCCGATGCTTTACCTTTTGTGGCGCCCTGCCGGCGCCTGCAGACCGGTGACCCGGTCAGCTGGCTCAAGCTGGGGTGGCAGGACTTCAAACGCTCGCCCTGTGCCAGTCTGTGTTACGGCGGGTTCCTTGTGGTAATCAGTTATATTCTTGCATATTTTACCTGGAAATTAGGTGGTTACATCCTGATGTTCAGTTTGATGTCGGGTTTCGTGTTTATTGCGCCGGTACTTGCCATCGGGCTGTATTCCGTCAGTTGCCAGCTGGAACGCGGACTTAAACCCCGGATCGGCTATTGCCTCAGGGAAGGGCATCGGCATCTGGGTAATGAGATGGTTTATTCAATGATTTTGCTGGTGATTTTCCTGCTGTGGGCACGCGCAGGCTCGGCGATTCATATCTTCTTTCCGGTCGAAGCCAATCCCGATTTCTCCGAACTGGCGATTTTTCTGGGTATCGGCACAGCAGTAGGTACTGTGTTTGCGTCGCTGGTGTTCAGCGCAAGTGCCTTCTCCCTGCCGATGATGCTTGATCGCAAGGTGGATACGGTTACCGCTGTTCTGACCAGTGTGAACGCTGTCCTGAGCAATAAGGGAGCCATGGTCGTCTGGGTGCTCATCATTCTGACGGCACTGGCCATCAGTTTTCTCACCGCTTTTCTGGGGCTGGCAGTGCTCATGCCGGTGATCGGCTATGCGACCTGGCACGGCTACCGGGATACCATACAGGTGGAGGGATGGCCGGAGAACGCCAAATTGCCGGTCAGCGAGTAAATATCTGCAATTTCCCAACTCGTCCGTCCAGTTCTTGACGGTAATCAAACTCAGCCCAGACAGTGATGTGCTAAGCTAGTACTCCTTCAAGGTGATATTGCCGGGTTCAGAGCCACCGAGCCGTGCCAGTGCAAGGCGCAGCTCGCAGGCAATGGCAGGACCCTTGCCAAGAGCTGCAACGCGGCAGTGGTGCGGCTCGGTGGCTCCCTCCGGGCGAGGCGATAAGCGGTCATCTGCGGTGTTGCTTGCCCTTGAGGTAGAATGGCTACCCCGGCGGACAAGCGCCTTGCAGCTGACCGCTTCTCGCCTTGCTGAACCCGGCAATATCACCTTGAAGGAGTACTAGCGCGGATTCGCGGCGCTGGCCGGGCCGATGGCTTCCCGGTCCGCGCTGTGCCGTACGGGGTGATTGCCAGCACGGAGGGACAGTATGACGCGGCCTACCCATGTTTTCATATGGATGATTCCATTTCTCGGTCTGGTCGGCCTTACGGTCGTACTGCTGTATGCGCCACTATCCCAGGCTTTCCTGTCCAACCCGGTGTTTAACAGCATTATTCTTGCAGTCCTGCTGGTGGGTATTTTGATTAATTTCCGTCAGGTCGTCATGCTTTCGGCCGAAGTTGCCTGGATCAATCACTACCGCGGCAAACGCAAACGATTCTGGCAGTCCAGGCCCGAGCAACCGCGGCTGCTGGCACCGCTGGCGAAAATGCTGGGGCAACAGGAAAGTGATTTTCTCAGCCTGTCTCCCCTGCCGCTGCGTTCCGTTCTCGACAGCGTGCGCCTCAGGCTGGATGAATTACGCGATGTGTCGCGTTACATGATAGGCCTGCTCGTTTTCCTGGGGCTGCTCGGTACCTTCTGGGGACTGCTCATCACAGTCAGTGCGGTTGGCCAGATGATAGGTGATCTCGGCGGCACCGGCGCGGAAGGTGCCGTCATGTTCGGCAGCTTGCTGGAGGGACTTAAAGCGCCGCTGTCCGGCATGGGCACCGCATTCAGTTCCTCCCTGTTCGGACTTGCCGGTTCGCTGGTGGTCGGGTTTCTCGATTTGCAGGCCGGCCATTCCCAGACCCGCTTTTTCAACGAGCTGGAAGACTGGTTGACGGGTGTGACCCGTCTGACCGGTGCGCAGATGATTGGTGAGCGTGAACTCAGTGAGCCCTCCTATATTCACGCCATGCTGGAGCAGACGGCAGAGACACTGGACAAGCTGCAACGTAACGTCATGCGCGAAGATGCACAACGACATCTGATCGGTGATCAGATCCAGGGGCTCGGACGTGAGCTCGCGGCTTTCGCCGACTTGTCCCGTGAAGAGAAGCGGGTCTTGTCGGCGATCGCCAAGGACCAGAGTGATCTGGCTCCGGTGTTGGCACTGTTGGCCGAAAGGGAAGGCCGGGTTGACGAGTCCATGCAGGAACATATCCGCAGTCTGGATAGCAATATCAAGCGTCTGGTCGATGAGCTCGTGAGGGGGCGGGAACAGCTGGTGGATGAGATTCGTGACGAATTACGCGTGATAGGACGGGCACTGACGGCCGAAACCCACGCCCGTTCACACTCGCAGAAGCAGAAAGCGGGCTGATGGTAGACCCGGTGCCCGTTTCCCGCCTTGCTGAATCCAGCTATATGATACGGATGGGGCGCACATGTTGCTGGTGAGTCGCCGACGCCGGACGGTCGATATCTGGCCAGGGTTTGTCGATGCCCTGGCGGCGCTGTTGATGGTCGTGATGTTCGTGTTGTTGTTGTTTTCGGTCGGACAATTCCTGTTAAGCGATGCCTTGGTGGGCCGCGACCAGACGGTGGATCAGTTGCGCAATCGGATCGCCGGCCTCGCTGAGGTGCTGGCCATGGAACGCAAAGAGAAGTCGGCGATGCAAAACCGGCTTTCTTCATTGACCGGGGATCTTGAGGTAACGCTGAAGTCCCGGGACGAGGCTGAACAGCGCCTGGCGGACATGACATCGCAGGCGCGGGAGTCAGCCAGCGAACTGCAGCGGGTGGAGGGGACGTTGCAACTCGCCCGCGACAGCATTGCAGACAAGGATCAGGCCCTGCAGCAACAGCGCGACACGGTCGCGGAGCGGGATCGGACCCTGCAGCAACAGCGAGATACGATTGCGGAACGGGATCAAAGCCTGCGACAACAGCGAGATGTAATTGCGGGCTTCGAACAAGGCCTGCAACGGCAAAGCGAGACCATCAGTAGTCTGGAGGCGGATCGTCAGCGTCTGCAGACCTCACTCGAAGTCAGCCAGCGGGAAAGTACAGAGCAGAAAACGCGCCTCGGACAGGCCCAGACCAGCGTTGCTGAGCTGAATGATGAGATCGCGGCACTTAACGAACAACTGGCCAGAGTCAACCAGGCTCTGCAAGCGTCCGAAGGCAAACTGCAGGACAAGGACGTCGAGATCGAGAATCTCGGGCGCCGGCTGAATCTGGCCCTGGCTGATAAGGTCGAGGAACTGTCGCGTTACCGTTCCGAGTTTTTTGGCAAGTTGCGTGACGCCCTGAGTGACAATCCGGACGTTCGTATTGAGGGCGATCGTTTTGTCTTACCCTCTGAAGTCTTGTTTTCTTCAGCGTCGGCTCAACTGGATAGCCAGGGCGTGAAAGAGATCGCAACCGTGGCGCGAACCCTAAAGGACATCACAGAACAGATTCCTGCAGACATCGATTGGGTGCTGCGGGTTGATGGGCATACTGATCGCCGGCCTATCCGCAAGGTGTTTGCGTCTAACTGGGAGCTTTCTTCCGCACGCGCCATCAGCATCGTGAAGTACATGATCAGCCAGGGGATACCTGCAGAGCACCTGGTTGCCGCGGGATTCGGGCAATACCATCCCATCGATGCAGGCAAGAGTGAAGCAGCCTACCGGCGCAACCGCCGTATCGAACTGAAACTCACCAGCCGCTGATTTCGCTTACGCCTTCAATCAGGAGAAAAACATGGATTTAACCTCAATACTCGTATTTCTGGCTATTGGCGCTGTAGCCGGCTGGCTGGCAGGCACGATCATGAAAGGTGGCGGTTCCGGCTTGCTGGGAAACATGCTGGTCGGCGTTGTCGGTGCCGTCGTCGGTGGTGTTCTGTTTGGTCTGCTGGGAATATCGACCAGCGGGCTTATCGGCTCTGTAATTACCGCGACAGTCGGGGCCATCGCGCTGCTTTTTCTCGTGGGCCTGTTTAAAAACAAGAAAGGCTAGCGGAGGTGTGTAAAGTGTGCTGGTTATCGCTGGCTGCTGCTGTCATGGTGGTGGCCGGCATGACGTATAAATTCATCGTCCAGGGTGCGGTTGAGCAGGGAGTGGACGGTCGCCTGGCAATTCAGCTGGATGACCATGAGCGCCAGCTGGTGTTGTCTGAGATGAGAGCCTTTCTGGAGAGTGTTCAACAGATCATGCATGGGATTTCAGACAACGACATGAAACTGGTGGCGACGTCTGCGAGCAGTGTCGGGCTTGCCTCGCAACAGGCCGTGCCCGGTGCCCTGATCGGTAAGTTGCCGCTGTCGTTCAAAAAGCTGGGGCGTGATACGCATGCGAAGTTTGATGAACTGGCGCTCGATGCCGGGCAGTTTGGTGACAGCGGACACAGTCTTTCCCAGTTGGGCAATTTGATGCGGAACTGCGTGGCCTGTCATGCCGCGTACCGCTTCGAAACGGCAAACTAAGGCGTCGTTGAATAATTCACGCTATCACTTGAATGGCACTAAGTTAAGGCGGCTTTTCCTCTGTAGGGCCGAATTTATTCGGCCATTGGCTGTTGGCGGCTACCCGCATAGTGGCTATATCCGGGATGATAGATGGTATGACAACGTGGTTGGTCGAATGAATTCGACCCTACAACTTAGTGCCATTCACGTCATCACGCAATTCAGGAAAAAAATCCGGGCTACAGAGGCCAGTAATGTTTAACGGCCCTGTGCGCTGCGCCATTGCTGGAAAGTCGGGTACTGGCGGTAGGCGCCGCTGAGTATGTAATCCAGCACATTGCGTAAACGGTAGAACTGGACCACGGAATCGACACGCAGGATCTCCTCGCCCTGTTCGTCAAAGAATATCAGCGTCGGTGTATAGAACAGGCCGAGCTGGTCCGCCCATTGTCCTGCCGTGGTGCGATCACCTGCCGGTGTGATCACGGGGGTATCACTCCACATTTCCAGCTGGGTCAGGTCCAGCTGCTTAATGCGCTGACGGATATCCGCCTCGTCAAGTGGACCGGTATGCAACACATCGCAGGCGTGGCAGTTACTCTGTTCGAAAAAGACCGCCAACGGGCGCTGCCCCGGCCAGCGACTGCGATCCAGTGCATGGGGCGGTGGAGCAAAGAAATCTTCATAATTCATTTCGCCCGCATCAAATACCAGGGGCACATCTGCGCGGGCCAGGTAGGTGCGGAAGTCTTCCTTGAGATAGTAGCCGGCTGCGACATATTCCAGCGCAGCGCGGAACTTGTAAGGGGGATAGTAACCGGTCAATCGCAATGCTTCGCGCTTGTCCTTGTCGTAGAAAATCAGGGTGGGGGTGAAATCAACGCCCTGTTCGATGGCAAAACTGCGTTCGGTCCATTCCACCCCCTGCAGGTTGCTGACCACGCGCTGGCCATGGATATCGATTCCGATGGCATCAAAGTGTTTCTGGGTGTAGGCGAGTATATCGAGTTTGTCGAAATTGTCGTGCAGGAGTTTTTTGCAGTAGGCGCAATACTTCTGCCCAAGATAGACCATGAGGCCGGTTTTTCCACCGTCAATCGCTTCCTGCAGATCTTCGCCCAGGTCCAGAAAACTCAGTTTGAACCAGGCTGGCAGGCCAACAGGGTCTTCCAGCGGGGCGTCATCGAAGGTGTCGAGTTCAGCGAAATTTTCAAACTCGTCCTCAGCCTGAGCCGGTGTCGACCAGGCTGCACAACAGCAGGTCAGTAACAGCAAAAGCTGGCCGATCCGTGCAAGCACGCCAGCCATCTTTACGCGCTGGAACGGGTGTGTCACTGAGAAACAAGCTGTATGGATGTTGTGAAATATCACGGCGTGGTCACAGTTGAGGTGGGGTCACTATCAATAATAGCTTATGTCCGGTGCTCGATGGTGCAGCGGTTGACTCGGGAGCGGGTGTGTTGTCTCCTGTGGCGTACTGATTTCGGCAAGCGGCCGGGCGGCCAGTGCTGTTCATGCCGGCACGGTAAGATACACAGTTTCTGCAGGAGAGGATGATGTCCGAGACCAAGATTCTGCTTGAAGAATCAGAGATACCGACCCAATGGTATAATGTCGTCGCCGACATGCCCAATCCGCCTGTACCGCCGCTGGGTGCTGATGGCGAGCCCATCGGACCGGATGCGCTGACAGCGATATTTCCTGATGCATTGATTGAGCAGGAGGTCAGTGCCGAGCGCTGGATCGATATTCCCGAAGCGGTTCGGGAAATTTACACCCTGTGGCGTCCGTCACCCCTGTATCGTGCCCACCGGCTGGAAAAGGCCCTCGGCACTCCCGCGAGAATCTATTACAAGTACGAAGGGGTGAGCCCGGCCGGTTCGCACAAACCCAATACAGCTGTTGCCCGGGCCTACTACAACCAACAGGCCGGTGTCAGGCGGCTGACCACGGAAACCGGTGCCGGTCAGTGGGGTTCATCGCTGGCACTGGCCGGGCAGATGTTCGATATCGAGGTGCGCGTGTACATGGTGAGAGTCAGCTATGAACAGAAGCCGTTCCGCCGTTCCATGATGCACAGCTGGGGTGCCGAGGTGTTGGCCAGCCCGACGGAGCTGGAAGATTACGACTATCCCGCAGAGGCCATCGACGAGGCTCTTCACCACCTGCCGAAGGTCGGCCCGTAGTGAATTGAGGTCTTGCATACAGGCTGAGGGGGCGCCTTCCCTCGGGGCGTGTCGCGGCCGGAAGGCTGCTCCTGCCAGACGGTGTATGCAGTGATTGGGTGACCCAGCTTACAATGCGGCGAACTTCGAGTTTTTCTTTTTTTTCCGGAACAGCAGTCCAATATTGCCTACACGTTGGATAAGCTGCGCATTGCTGTAATCACATAATGCCCGAATAGCTGTGTCGCGTTCATCTCGGTCACCTGCGCTTACTTTGACTTTCATCAGCTCGTGATGCTCAAGCGAACTTTCAAACTCCGCCAGCAGCGAGTCGGACAATCCCCCAGTACCCACAGTGATAACCGGCTTCAACTTGTGGCCGAGTCCGCGTAGTCTCTTCTTCTGTTGTTCAGTCAGGATCATAATCATATCAAGGAGGCAGCTTTACTAATGAGTGTGGAAGTTCGCCCACATAAGCTTGCGGGACCGTCGGCCGCACGAGTCCAAGGACGGACGAAGGTAGAGCAATGCAGGAGCAATTGCCAAGAGACGCGGCCGTCGAGCGTACAGGGATGTATTTGCAGCGTGTCCCGCAAGCTTATGTGGGCCGACTTCCGCGCGCCTTGGTGTGCCACACATTTTCAACAGGTATGCAAGTATACCGTATTCGGGCTAATCCATGGCACGCAGTAAGAGCAGTCATCGCTGGCTGAGGGAACATTTTGACGATGAGTATGTCAAGAAAGCTAAGCGGGACGGCTACCGTTCACGTGCGGTGTATAAGCTGGATGAAATTCAGCAGAAAGACCGTATCATCAAGCCCGGCATGGCGATTGTCGATCTTGGTGCGGCACCGGGTGGCTGGAGTCAGTACGCTTCAGGCCTTTTCGGCGGCAAGGGTACCGTGGTGGCAATGGATATACTGCCCATGGAAGAACTGTCCGGAGTGACATTTGTGCAGGGAGATTTCCGTGAAGACGACGTACTGGACAAATTACTGCAGCTGCTGGAGCGACAGAAAATAGACCTTGTAATGTCGGATATCGCCCCCAATATAAGTGGTATGGATGCTGTTGACCAGCCAAGAGCAATGTATCTTGCGGAATTAGCGGTGGATTTTGCGGGGCGGGTGCTACGCCCGGGGGGGGATCTGCTGATAAAAGTCTTTCAGGGTGAAGGGTTTGATGAGCTGATAAGAGGTTTGCGCGGCAACTATAATAAAGTCGTCATACGCAAGCCAAGGGCATCCCGGCCCCGCAGCCGTGAGGTATACGCGCTGGCGAGGGGACTCAAAATATAGTATGTTTCAGGAAACAGTCTATCTGCCGAAACGCCTTACAGCACAATACCTTTCAGCTATTCTGTTATCTGTAGATCGCCGTTCCTGTTAACGAGGTATCCGATTTTGAACGACATGGCGAAAAATATTCTTCTCTGGGTGATCATTGCGGTTGTCCTGATGTCCGTATTCAACAATTTCGGACCCCCCACCCCACGGGCACAATCCGTTGTGTATTCGGACTTTATCGCTGATGTCAAGGCGGGCCGAATTCAGAGTGTCGTCATTGACGGGCGTACGGTCAAGGGCCAGCTGGCCAGCGGTGAGAAATTTTCCACCTATACACCGAATGATCCGGAAATGATCAACGATCTGCTGGCCAATGGGGTTCAGGTCAAGGCGCAGCCACCCGAACAGGACTCCCTGCTTATGCAGATTTTTATTTCCTGGTTCCCGATGCTGCTGCTGATTGGTGTGTGGATATTCTTCATGCGCCAGATGCAGGGTGGTGGCGGTGGCCGCGGTGCCATGTCCTTCGGCAAGAGTCGTGCGCGTATGTTGGGTGAAGACCAGGTCAAGGTTACCTTCAATGATGTGGCCGGTGTCGAGGAGGCCAAGGAAGAAGTGGCCGAGCTGGTCGAATTCCTGCGCGATCCCGGCAAATTCCAGAAGCTCGGTGGCAAGATCCCCCAGGGTATTCTGATGGTCGGTTCACCGGGTACCGGTAAAACGCTGCTGGCCAAGGCCATTGCCGGTGAAGCCAAGGTGCCATTCTTTACTATATCAGGTTCGGACTTTGTGGAGATGTTCGTCGGCGTTGGTGCGTCGCGGGTACGTGACATGTTCGAACAGGCCAAGAAGCATGCGCCGTGCATTATCTTCATCGACGAAATCGACGCTGTAGGCCGTCACCGGGGCGCCGGCCTCGGCGGTGGGCACGATGAGCGTGAACAGACCCTAAACCAGTTGCTGGTGGAGATGGATGGTTTCGAAGGCAACGAAGGCGTCATCGTCATTGCCGCTACCAACCGGCCGGATGTGCTCGATCCTGCGCTGCTTCGCCCGGGACGTTTTGATCGCCAGGTT
>Ga0316201_10002062_pt1 | contig 14100 bp, 12 predicted proteins | sample CS6wburrow_MG_FD_204516 | JGI IMG/M metagenome (GOLD analysis project Ga0316201, IMG submission 204516) | Coastal sediment microbial communities from Delaware Bay, Delaware, United States - CS-6 worm burrow | ecosystem: Environmental > Aquatic > Marine > Coastal > Sediment | place: USA... | reverse complement strand
CCGAGGATGATCAACGGCACGATCTGCCCGTCGCTGTCGCGCAGTCGACCGTAACGTTCCTGCAGCAAGCGCTCTGCGTGGCGCGTTGCCACGTCGAGCATCAGGTCCGCAAGCAGTGACAGCTGCAGCAATGTCTCGTCGAGATCTGCCAGCTCGAATACCTCTCGCCAGAGAATGCGCAACAGGTAACGATTCCGAAAACGGCGCAGCTCGGACTTGAGCACTTCAACGTCGTCGGCGAAGCTCGTTCTTGCGAACTCTGTTTCGAGATCCGTTGCTTCACTGAAGCTGTCTGAATGTTCAACGAACCACGGCCATTCCTTCAGCAACACTGTGCCGGCGAACTCGCTGCACGCGACGATACGTAGCAGTGATTCGGTGCGCTCTGGCGTCAACAATACCGCACCATGCTGCTCTTCCAGGCGCTCGGACCATTGTAGAACGTGATCCTGCAGATCCGCCGGAAGGCGTCCGATGGCGGCAGCCGCGTGATTCTTCAGCGTAGCTTCCATGACCCGCAGTCTATCGAAAAACAGACCTGGGAAACCTCCGATCAATTATTCAAGGGCTGCGCCGATGACGAATCGGCCGTAGAACGAAGTACGATCGCGACAGCATGCCTGAAGATCTGTCTAGGCATTGCATCGAAGTCGAAAAATTATTGGTCAGAGGATTCCTAACCCGGCACTATTATCGGCGTGACCGATAAACACCTGCTTATTGTCTACCACTCCCAGTCGGGCTCTACCGAACAGATGGCGCAGGCCGTCATCCGCGGCGCGACCAGCCCGGACATTGACGGTGTCGAAGTACGCGTCAGGACCGCGCTCGACGCGGACGCGGCGGACCTGTTATGGGCGGATGGCTTTATTCTCGGCACGCCCGAGAATTTCGGCTATATGAGCGGCGCTCTGAAATATTTCCTCGACCGTGTCTACTATCCCTGTGAAGGCAAGGTTAACGGTCGGCCATGGGCGCTGTTTGTTCGCGCCGGCAATGACGGCTCGGGCGCGATCTCCAGCGTTCGCCGCATACTCACCGGTCTCGCCGTTCGCGAGGTCCAGGAGCCGATTCTGATCAGCGGCGAGTTCGACGAAGCGAGACTTGGCGAGTGCGAGGAATTGGGCCTGACCCTCGCGGCCGGACTCGAGGCGGGCGTTTTCTGAGCTGCTACAGCGCCTTCGACTCGCTCACTTCCGTAAAGCCCTCGAGTACTTCTCCAATGGGCACGGGCCTGCCGAGCAGGTGACCCTGCGCAAAGTCGACGCCCAGCTTCGTTATCAGCTTGCGCGTCAAATCTGACTCGACATACTCGGCGACCGTCTGCAAGCCCATGACTTCGGCAACCTGCGTAATAGCCGCAACCATGGATTCGGATATGCGGTTTTCAGCGATATCCCGGATGAAGCCGCCGTCGATCTTCAGCGTATCAACGTTGAAGTTCTTCAGATAGGCGAATGAGCTCAGTCCGGCACCGAAATCATCCAGTGCGATCGTGCAGCCGAGCTCCTTCAGCTTGTCGATAACCGCTTGCGCCTTCGCGAGGTTGGACACCGCCGCAGACTCGGTAATCTCTATGCACAGGGCTTCCGCGTTGATGCCAGAATGCCGGAGCTCCTCTTCGATAAAGCTGAAGATGTCATCATCGCCCAGCGTTTGTCCCGACAGGTTGACCGAGAAGACAGCGCCACTGTCATGGATCGCGTCCTTGAACTTCTCGAGCGCGACGAGTGTGGAGGACACTACCCAGCGGTCGATTCGAGGCATCATGTGATAACGCTCCGCCGCGGAAAACAGCGCTTCCGTAGGAACCGCATTGCCGTCCGAATCGGTCATGCGTAACAGCACCTCAAAGCGAGGGTTGCTCGAGCGGCCATGCAGGCTAACGATCGGCTGGGCGCGAAGCTCAAAGCCGTCCCCGTCGAGCGCCTGCTGTATTTCGGAGACCAGCTGCATGTCGTCGAAGCGGCGGATAATGCTCTGGTTGCCGTCGTCAAACACCTCGATCCGATCGCGCCCATGGTCTTTGGCAGACTCGCAGGCCATTCGCGCAGTGGTCAATGCGCTACCATCGCCGCCGTTAGCATGTGAAAACTCTGCAATGCCAATGCTCATCGTAACCTGCAGCGACTTATCACCCTGCAGGTAACGCAATACCGATCCCTTGTCGCGAATTTCGTTGGCAAGTTTCAGTGCTGAATCGGAATCTGAATGCGTCAACAAGATACAGAACTCGTCGCCGGCTAGACGGGACAGTACCGCGCTGTGCGGCAGGTCGTCCTCCAGAATCCGAGCAAACCGAATCAGGACCTCATCGCCCGCTTTGCGGCTGAAGTTGTCGTTGACCAGCTGCAGGTTGTCGAGATCGAAGTAGATCAATTGGTGCGCATCCGACGCCGATGACAATCCCTTCCAGGACTCCTGCAGCTGTGCTTCGAACCCTGCGCGGTTCATCAGCCCGGTCATCGAATCGAAAGATTGCTCGATAACGTATTCAACCTTGCGCACGATATGCGACATGAATCGTCGGTCGCTGATTGAAAAATCCTGTTTGTCGACGCGCCCGAGTTGCGCAAGAACGCCTTCAAGATTGCCGTGCCTGTCCGACACCGGGCTCAACAAGGCCTGGTAGCCCTGCTCAGCCTCGTTCGCGGAGCCCTGCAAGGCAGGAATCTCAAACACGCGCGGCTGTCGGTCCCCTTCGAGCTTCGGCATCAGCACGTCGATCAGATAGCGATCCAGCATCTTGCGATTGACGTTCTTCCAGCTAGAGTGCGTCGCGCTGATACGAATGCGTTTTGCCGGAATCAGTAACACACTGTAATTGATACCCAGATACCGACCGCTCTGGGCAACGAGCTGCGCGAGGCTGGAATGACCATGAGACGCGCCGTGTATCTTCTCGTCCACGTCGTAGATGTGCTGCAGCTCTTTTTCAACCTGCGCCACCCGCCCGTCTTTCTGCAACAGCTGCTCGGCGAAACAAAAACTCTCGCCAATCAGCTCCACGGCTGGCTCGAGGATGTTCTTGAGCAGCGCGGGATTGAATGAGGAGGACTGCCCGACGTTTTTGGAAAACACAGCAAGCAGAACGCCGGCAATATTGCGGGCATTGTCGTAGACCGGCAACAGCAGAACGGTTCTCGCCGAAGGTAGCGTCTTCTTGAAGACATCGGCCGAATCCTTGAGTCCCGAGATCGTGTGCTCGGGCAGCTCGACGATGAAGTTCTCCACTTCAAAATCGTCGGCGTCGGCACTGTTCCAGACGCACCGGCGTGCCCGGTCATAGAAGCAGAATGCCTGCGCTCTCGGCGCCAGCGACTTCAGCATCGCTATCGTCTTGCCTGCGTCTATAACGAGGTCTTGGTTTGGCTTTCCGTCCAGCACGAGCGCTCCAATCCATGATGCGCGAATATCAGTGCCATACGATGCCAGCGACAGCGCCCTGGCGCTGTGACTCAAGTCTCAGCTGTAAGCCATTACCCTTGCGTTTCAGTTATTTACGCACGCTTGGGACCATATACGACGCGCCCGGTGCATACCGGGTACAGCCCCCGGATCACTGCTCTGCCAGCCACTCGTCGTCGGACCCTTCATTGACGCCCTCGAACAACGGCGTACTCAGGTAGCGCTCGCCGGTGTCGGGCAGCATGGCGAGCACGACGGATCCTTCCGGTGCCTGCCTCGCGGTCGTAAGTGCCGCCGCAAGCGTAGCGCCACCAGAAATCCCGGTGAAGATACCCTCTTTGGCAGCAAGCTCCCGCGATACGGCGATCGACTCGTCATCGGTGACAGGTACCAGGTCGTCGAAGACTTCGCGATTGAGAACCTCCGGGATGAAATCGGGAGTCCAGCCCTGAATCTTGTGCGGGCTCCATTCATCACCGGCCAGCAGCTGAGCACCTGCGGGCTCAGTCGCCACAATCTTCACGCCCGGTCGCGCCACTTTCAGAACCTCTCCGACACCCGTCATCGTGCCGCCGGTGCCGTAGCCGGTAACCCAGTAGTCGAGACGCTTGCCGGCAAAGTCCCGCAGGATCTCCGGTCCCGTTGTCTGCCGGTGATATTCGGGGTTCGCGGGGTTCCTGAACTGACGCGCCAGAAACCAGCCATGCTTCTCGGCCAGCTCCTCGGCTTTCTTGACCATGCCGGAGCCGCGCTCTGCGGCCGGCGTCAGGATGACCTTTGCGCCGAGCCCACGCATGATCTTGCGTCGCTCGATCGAGAAAGAGTCCGCCATCGTAGCCACGAACTGGTGACCCTTCGCTGCACACACCATCGCGAGCGCAATGCCGGTGTTACCCGAGGTCGCTTCGATAACAGTCTGGCCTGGCTCCAGCGTACCGCGCGCCTCTGCGTCGGCGATGATTGCATGCGCCAGCCGGTCCTTTACAGATGCCATTGGATTAAACGATTCGACTTTGACGTAGATTGTCACGCCGGCAGGGGCCATGCGATTGAGGCGCACAACTGGCGTATTGCCGATGGTTTCCAGGATGTTGTTATAGATCATATTATTGTCCCCGGTCATTGGGTCCGTCTTGCCACTTCAAGCACCGCGCGGACCAACATGAGTGTTTTTCCTTGCGGCCACAATAGCCTATTTCGTTGCCGATCTGTTATATCTTAGCGACTTGCGTCGCCATGCCATTGCCACCGAACGGCATATCCTTAGTTCCGATATCGAATAATCGTCAATCAACAATTGTGAAACTGCAACAACTAAAATACCTGCTCGCTATCGCGGACAACGGTCTCAACATCACGGCCGCCGCTGAGCGGCTGTACACCTCTCAGCCGGGCGTTAGCAAGCAATTGAAGCTCCTCGAAGAAGAGCTCGGGCTGCAACTTTTCACGCGCAAAGGAAAAAGCCTGGAAGAAGTCACGCCTGCGGGAAAGCAGGTGATCGGACGCGCTCGGCTGATCTTGCAGGAAGTGGAAAACATCCGCAGCCTTGCATCCGAGTACTTCGAGCAGGAGGAAGGTTCGCTTTCGATCGCTACCACGCATACGCAGGCGCGCTATGTTCTGCCCGAGATTGTAGGCAGGTTTCGGGAACGCTTCCCGAAAGTCAGCCTGAATCTCCACCAGGGAACATCCGAGCAGATTGCGGATATGGTTGCCGCCAACACTATCGATTTTGCGATCGCGACAGGCTCGAAGGAGCTCTTTGCAGAACTGTTGCTTGTGCCAAGCTACCACTGGGATCGCTCGATTATCGTACCGCGAGGGCACGCGCTGACGACGCTGAATCGCAAGCTCGAGCTAGGCGATCTCGCAGAGTACCCACTCGTTACCTACGTGTTCAGCTTCGGTGGCCAGAGCTCTTTCAAACAAGCATTTTCCGACAAGGGGCTGGAACCCAACGTCGTATTCACCGCCCGCGATGCCGACGTTATCAAGACCTATGTCCGCATGGGAATGGGTGTTGGCGTTGTCGCCAGCATGGCCGCCGACTGTTCAGAGAAGAAGGACCTTCAGGCGATCGACGCCGCCGGACTGTTCCCGCGCAGCACCACCTGGATTGGCTTCCGAAAGGACGCCGTCCTGCGCCGTTATATGACGGAATTTGTGCAGCTGTTTGCCCCGCACGTGACGTCAAGGCATATCGAGGAAATTCGCCGTTCTGCCTCGCAGGAAACGATCGACCAGCTGTTTCAGGAAACGACGCTGCCACTTCGCGGCGGCTGCGACGACGAAGCCGCCTAGCGCTGCCGTCGACAGGGTCTCAGTAGATACGCACGCCGCCGTGGCGCTTCCTGCTGCTGTGGTCAACCCACCACAGGCCCGCCAGAAATCCACCAATCAGGCAAACGCCGATAGCTGCGCCAACCCAGCTTAACGGCAGGCTGCCTTTGTAGCGTTCCTTCATCCCCTGGATACTGGCATTTTCTGCCTGCAGCGCCGCGACCTCCGCTTCAGCGCCGGTCAGCCTTTCAGTCAGGGAAGTCGCCTCGTCTTTCAGGTTTTGAATCGTTTCGGCGGGACCCGCGAACGCCCGCTTGGTCTCCTCCAGCTCTGCCAGGAGCGCGTCCCGCTCTGCGATAGTCTCTGCCACAATGAGCTTGGCCGGTTTCTCGTCGACGAGGTAGGCGGCCTTGACGTAACCAGCCGCCCCATCCGGGAGCCGCACATTCGCATAATTGCGATTCCGCGAAATGATCTCCAGCTCCTGGCCGCTCTCCAGCATTCGAAAGGCGCGGTCACTAGTGTCCTCGGCCTGGTGCAAGCCCAACCGAAGGTTGTCTGTGATGTACACGGTCTCCGCCGCTGCCGCTATCGGCAGCAATACAAGAATCCCTATTAGCAGACGCATCTTCAATCTCCGTTACTGGCCGCGAGTGTACTACACAGAATGCCCTCGCGATGTGAGCTATTGTTCGTAAAGCCAGCGCAACAACGCTTCCTGGACTTCCTCGCCGGGACCACGGTGTACATCGGTATGGTTTTGCATGGCGACAACCGCCAGGCGCCGTCCCGATCTCGCCTGCAGATAGCCGGCAATCGCGGTTACATGATCCATCGACCCGGTTTTCAGGTGCGCTTTGCCGATCAGCGGTGAACCCTTGAAGCGACGTCGCAGCGTGCCGTCCAGGCCGGATATCGACATCGAGGCCAGGTACTCGGGCATGTAAGGCTGGCGCCAGGCAAAACGCAACAACGAGAACATGTCCGCCGCGGCAATTCGCGAATCCCTTGAAAGTCCTGCGCCGTTTTCGATGGCGCACTGGCACGACTCCAGGTCGTTCTGAGTCAGCCATTTCGCGATTACGTCCCTGCCGCCATCCTCGCTACCCGGCGGTCCATTGACCTCCGCAGACAGGGTATAGACGAGTTGTCGCGCCATAACATTGTTGCTGTGCTTGTTCACACGCGCGATCATTTCATTGAGTGGCAATGAGGAAAAGGACAGGAATGGCTCGGCGTCCTCAGCGAGAAAATCGCGGGCGTCTACGTTACGCCACCCTCCGTCCAGTCGACCGCCAAGTTCCCGCCACAGCGACTTGAAAAGGCCATAGACATACTCGTTATGCGAGAGCGCCGTACGATCCATGGCATAGCGCTCGCAGCGGTCGGGAAAGTTACCCGAGAATGTGACTTCATCGACAGCATCATTGCTCGTGATCGTGATGCCGCGTTGATAGCCGCGGCAGCTTCGCGCTGCAAGTCCAAGCCGGTTTCGTATACGCAGATTATCCAGCGAAGGATCGAGCTGAACCTTGACGCTGCCGGATTCCGGGTCGGGTTCAAACCAGTAACGCACCACCTTGAAGTTCATCAATAGCGCATTTGGCGCAACGTTGTAGGCACGCAAGGGCTGGCGATCGAAGGCCCCGGGATCGTAATCACCCACGTTGAAGTAGCTGTCGTCAATCAGCAGGTCACCGCTGATTTCACGTATCCCCATACGTTGAATTGCCCGCAGCAGCTGCCAGACACGCTCCGTGACGAGAAAGGGATCGCCGTAGCCCTTGAGCAAGAGGTCGCCATCCAGCCGATCACCGGTCACTTCTCCTCGCAGGAAGACATCCGTTTTCCAGCGATACGAAGGTCCGAGAATATCCAGCGCCACCAGGGTTGTGAGCAACTTGATCGTCGATGCGGGATTCCGCTCTTCGCCCTCCCGCCAGCGCAGCAGGACCTCCCCGGTCTCGACGTCTGCTGCATAAATGCTAAGCGAGTCATTGGGCAACTGGCGGAGATTCATGACGCTCTGGATGCCAACCGGCAATTCCGTCTCTTCAGAACGTGCTACGCCGGCCGCCATTGCAACCAGGAACAACGCGAAGGCGAGCCTTGTCGCGCGACCGAAACGTCGCCGTCCGGTGTCACTCTGCATTTTTGACCTCAAGCGTCGGCAAGTGTTTTGCAAGCGCACGGCTCGCGGTGCGGTGTATAGCCCAGGTGAGAACGACGATTGCCGTGATACCTGCAGCAGCTAACCAGTAGCCGAGGTCCGACGGCGTCGCCTCACCGGAAAGGATCTGCCCGATATCACGCGCCAGCGTACCGAGGTACACGTAGAGACCGACGGCCGGCAGCATGCCTAGCGACGTGGCGATGAAGTGCGTCCGCGCAGTGACGGATGTAATGCCGTAAGAGTAGTTGAGAATATTGAACGGGATCACCAGCGAAAGCCGGGTGAGCACGATGATGAGGAACGCTTCTTCCCGCAAGCCGTTTTCGATCGCCTGCATTCGCGGATTACCTGCAACTTTTTCCTCGACCCAATGCCGCGCCCCGAGCCGCGCGAACAGAAAAGCGAACTGTGCCCCAATTGCTATCCCCAGTGCGGCGAATACGATCCCGGGCGCAAGCCCGAACAGGAACCCGGCGATCATCATTGATCCGGACCCCGGCACAAATAATACAGTCGCAATCACGACGCCCACTACGTACAGAACCGGTCCGGCGACGGGATGCAGCTTCGACCACTCGATGATCTCGGCGGTCCAGTCTGCAAATGGCAATACATACAGGCTGTATGCCAGCACTACGAAGACGACGGTCAGCGCAGCCCTGTTGATCATCGTTCGATTCAAAGAACTTGCTCTCTCATGTTTCAGGAAGCGGGTCGCTTGATCCGGTAACTTCGGATCCGGTCTGCCAGCGTCGTTGGCCGCACGCCGAGCAATTCGGCGGCTCCGCCGGCACCGGAAACTCGCCAGTTTGTCTGCTTTAACGCTTTGATCAGGTTTGCTTTCTGCAGTTCCTTGATCTGTTTCTCGGTAAGAACATCGTCCCGTTGGCCTTCCGTCGTGCCCTCACTCGTGGCGCCTTCCTTGAGCGTTGGCATCGACAGGTCCAGGCGCAGCACTTTGCCCTGCGACAGAATAACCGCGCGCTCAATGACATTCTTGAGTTCGCGCACGTTGCCCGGCCAATCATAGGATCGAAGAATCGCGGACTGCGTACGAGTCAGCGTCAATGCGTCCCGACCGAAGTCTTTGCAGGTCTGCTCCAGAAAGTGCTGAGCCAGCTGCACGACGTCATCGTCGCGCTCACGCAAAGGCGGCACATCGATTGGAAATACACTCAGACGGTAAAATAAGTCTTCGCGGAATCGCCCGTCGACAATCAACTCTTCGAGATTCCGGTTCGTCGCGGCAATAACCCGAACATCGACAGACCGGGTTACGTCGTCGCCGACGCGCTCGAACTCGCTTTCCTGCAAAACTCGCAGCAGTTTGCTCTGCGACTCGAGCGGGATCTCGCCCACTTCATCGAGGAAAATGGTGCCGCCATCTGCGAGTTGGAAACGACCGATCCGATCACGGTTAGCACCTGTAAACGCGCCCTTAACGTGCCCGAAAAACTCGCTTTCGAACAGCTCCTTCGGGATCGAGGCGCAGTTGACTTTGACCAAAGGCCCTGGTGCACGCGAAGAACGTACGTGAATCGCGTGTGCGACAAGCTCCTTGCCGACGCCGGACTCACCCTGGAGCAGCACACTCGCCGGGGTTTCTGCCACCGCCTCTACGCGTTTCAGCATACGGCGCAGGGATGCGCTGGTACCCACAATCTGTCCGAAGTTCATGGCGACGTTTACTTCCTCGCGCAGGTAGTCCCGCTCGCGCTCCAGCTCGTCACGCAAGCTTGCATTCTCTGCCAGTGTGCGGCGCAATTCCCGTTCGGCACGATTGCGCTCTGTGACGTCTTTTGACGCAACCAGCATGTGTGCCACCTCGCCGTGATCGTCGCGCTCGGAAATAGCAGACATGACCAGATCGATGACCTTACCGTTCTTGGTAACCATCTGACGTTTGAGATTATTAAACGACCCTTCCCCGATAAGCTCCGTCAGGCCTCCGTCGCCATACAGCTTTCGATCCGCACTGCTGAAGAAATCCGTGATCGGCCGCCCTACAACTTCTTCTCGCTCGAAGCCCAGTTTGTGTAACCAATGATCGGTCACCGTTACGATTAGCCCCTTTTTGTCGACCGTATGCAACATTGCCGGCGTCGATCGATAGAGGTTGCGGTACTTGAAATTCACCCTTGCCTGGTCTGAAATTTCGGCATACATCGCCACAGTCCGTACGAATGCGCCTTCACGATCGAATTCGACGATCGCATTGGTCAGACAGTCGACGACCTCACCCGATTTCGCCACAAAGCTTATTGGCTTGTTCTCAAGTTTCCCCGTGCGCCGTAGCGCTGGTCGCAGTTCGTGCAGCAGGCGCTCCGTACTCTCCGGCGTGGTGAACTCCTCCGGTCGGTGCCCGACCATCTCCTCGCGCTTGTAGTTGAGGCGCGCGAGCAGAGCATCGTTGACATCAAGGTAGACGCCATCCTCGCCGATTGAGCTCGCCATGCCGGGTGCTTTGCGAAAAAGCCATTGATAGTCGTCGGGAGTCATTGTTGGCGCATGATATACGAAATTTCGTAATTAGGCTTACGTTTTTTCGTAATTAACGAAATTTCGTAACCACTGGATTATCGCTAAGTTATTGTATTTATTGATTTTTCAAAACTGGCACGGGATGTGCAATAAGAGATGCAGACAAGGGGCAAAACAGCCCGATTGACCAACCTGGCACAGCCGATGCTGCGCCATATCGCTTAGGGACTAGACCGATGAGTATCAGTAAACTACAGAACAGACTTGCTTACGTAGGGGCGCTTGTCGTCCTGGTGGCCGTGCTTGCAGCCGCCAACTCGGCGTTCGCCGCAGAGCCGGCAAATGCCGCCAACACGGGCGCGGCCGACCAGGCCGCAGCAGCCGAGGCCATCAACGGTGCCAAAGAGGCAGCACGTGAATCCGCCGATAAAGCGGCAAAAGCGCTCAAGCTCGAGAATGATTTTGCCCTTGAAAATCAGCTAGCAGACATCAGCTCTACGCTTATCGCGGCTAACGACTAAACCGCTTACCAACCCCCTCCGGCGGCGTGCCGGCCAGGCTCTCTCCCCCTTTGACCTGGCTTCCGCCCCGGAAACCGTCGGATAGGAATCCGACAAAAGGACCATGAAGGTCCGGCGGCACCCCCTGCCGTTAACTACAGGGCGCCGGGGTCCGATCCGTGTCGGGTCGGCCCGCTGCTTCAATTATTGAATTCAGTACCCCGGCGCCTTTCTTTTTAATCCGAAGTACGGTCGCGATGCGCCTCTGCCCTGTCGCCGAGGTTATTGGAATTGCGGTTGCTGATTGCTTCTCGCATTCGCCGCAGCCAATAACGAGCCCAGGCGAATTCGATACTGAGTATCGCAAGCCCCACCGGGATCACAACCAGCGCCGGGCCCGGCGTCACTATCATCACGACGCCTAATAACAGCACCGTGGCGCCAACGACCGCCACAACGATGCGCCGCGCCGCCTTGTACGTAAAGTGAATTGCTCTCTTCATCAGAGGATCTGCCCCGCTCTGCTTGCTTTTGCAGCGTGCTGCCGTAGCCTACGCACGATGACGAATTTCCTGCGACTGCCGTTCCTGTTAGCCATGCTATTGCCTGTAGCCGCTCTGTCAACCGACGTTGACGCGTTAACGGTACAGGTAACAGAGTCGACCGCAAGACTCGAGCCCGGCGACGCCAACCAGCGAGAGATCCGGTTGCCGGCGCTTGATGTTGTCATCGTTGCCTCAATTGAATGCCCGGCCAATTCCGAAGCATTTTCGCTGACAGTCAGTGTCTCTGATACGCATCAACATTACGGCCCCGAAGTGCTTGCGGATGCCTCCTCGCTCGAGGCCGCTTTCAGCGTACCGGCGCGTCAGCTTGCGCCCGTTGTCATCTCGGAGTTTTGCATCAAAGGCGCACCTGCAGACGATCAGGGCCTGAAGCTTGACGGTGTCGCTACCGCGCAGCTGTCAATGCGTTGTCGCGACGAGAACGACTTGGCCTCCGTTCATTTCGCCAGCGCAGCAATTCCCGTCAGGCTTTATTGCAGCCCTGACGGCGAGCCGGAAGCTTCATCGATCGACAGGTGACGCCCCAGAAACTCGAGCGTCAGGCGCCAGGCATCGCCGGCCGCAGCTTCGTCGTAGTTGTCGCCCGTGGGGTTCGCGAACGCGTGGCCGACACCCGGGTAAACGTGAATTTCATGATTCTTGCGCAGCCGTGAAAGTGCGGCCCCGAAGGCCTCCACCGACGCAACCTTGATGCCGGTGTCCTCACCGGCAAACAAGCCGAGGATCGGACTATTGATGGGGCGGAGCTTGTCCTCGTCGTCAGTTACCTGCCCATAGTAGATAACCGCTGCGTCCAACTCGTCGGGAAAAAGCTGTGCCGTATTCAACGACCAACCGCCACCGAAACACCAACCGATCGAACCTATCTTGGGTGCACCCGCTGTCATACTGACAAATTCGTAGGCGCTCTTGATATTGTCGTTGGCCAGCTCGGGGTCCTCGACAACCTCGAGCATAAATTGGCGCGCTTCCGCAGCGTTCTTGGCAACCTTGCCGCCATAAAGGTCAACGGCGAGCACAATGTAGCCTTCCGCAGCGAGCCTGTCCGCCATGGCCCGAATATTGTCGTTGAGACCCCACCATTCGTGAATCATGATCACCGCAGGCAGCGGCTCAAACATATCCGCCGGCGCCACGAAATAGCCGTACACGAGTTCGTCGCCGATTTCCGCGTACGGCAGGCTCTCGGAGATGACCGGGCGGGCCGGCGCGGTCTGGGCAGCAGGGCTGGGCGCTGTACTATCGTTCGCGTGTTCGCGAGACATCGCGTCGACGTTGTCGCGTGCCGCAGCCTTGTCGGAGTCGCCCGGATTCCCGCAGGCAGCAAGGAATAACGCCAGTAGGAAGAAGGCCGTTGTCGTCAGCGCCCTGCGAGGTCCGTCTATTAACATCTGCATGTCCTGAAGTATTATCCGGTCCCATGGAAACAGCACAGGCTGGTTCCCGGTCGACCCGTAGTGTAATCGAAAACAAGGACAGGGAACCAATATGAGCCTGCTTGCTGAGTCACTCGTCTATCTGCTGGCAGCCGTCATCAGCGTACCCATCAGTCGTCGGCTGGGCTTTGGCTCGGTGCTGGGCTACCTGGCAGCTGGCATCATCATCGGACCGTTTGGCCTGGCGCTTGTCGACGATGCCGAACATATCCTGCATTTCGCCGAACTGGGCGTGGTCTTCCTGCTGTTTATCGTGGGACTGGAACTCAAACCGGCGAGACTCTGGGTGATGCGCAACATGGTCTTTGGGCTCGGCGCAGCACAGGTCGCTTTGAGCGCAGCCGCCATAGCGACGATCGCATGGGCATTTGGCTTCGGCACCAACGCGGCAATCGTCGTCGGCTTCATCCTCGCCCTGTCGTCCACAGCGTTTGTCCTGCAGTTGCTGGCGGAGAAAAAACAGCTTGGCGCATCGCACGGACGCGCTGCTTTTTCCGTGCTGTTGTTTCAAGACCTGGCGGTGATTCCGCTGATCGCGCTGCTGCCATTACTGGGCGCAAATGCATCTCTCGACGCAGGCATCGACTATCTACAAATCGGCATTATGGCCGGCACTATCGCCGCGTTGATCATCGGCGGCAGACTGCTGCTGAGGCCTGTTCTGCGCATGGCCGCGAGCGCCGATATTCCCGAAATCCTGACGGCAACGGCGCTTCTGGTCGTCATTGGCAGTGCCCTGTTAATGCAGGTAGCAGGGATGTCGATGGTCCTGGGCGCCTTTATCGCCGGCATGCTGCTCGCGGATTCCGAGTATCGGCACCAGCTGGAAGCCGACATCGAGCCATTTAAAGGCCTTCTGCTCGGTCTGTTCTTTATCGCGGTCGGCATGATGGTGAACATTGGCCTGCTATTCGAAATGCCCGGGCGCATCCTGTTGATCGTGGCATTACTGATGGCCAGCAAAGCACTGGTGCTGTACCCGTTGGCCCGCCACTTTGGCATGTGCGATTGGCGAGCAGCCCTGAAACTCGCCGCCGTCCTGGCCCAAGGTGGCGAATTCGCCTTCGTGCTGTTCGGCATTGCCCGAACGGAACAGGTCCTCGAGGCCGGCATCATTGACGAGCTCGTGCTCGCCGTCGCCGTCTCGATGATGATGACGCCGCTGCTTTTTGCGCTCGTCGAAAGACTGGGTCGCGAAATGGAATCGACAGCAAAGCCCGAGTACGAGGTCCCGGAAGGCGATCACCACGACGTGT
>Ga0316201_10002061_pt1 | contig 14113 bp, 9 predicted proteins | sample CS6wburrow_MG_FD_204516 | JGI IMG/M metagenome (GOLD analysis project Ga0316201, IMG submission 204516) | Coastal sediment microbial communities from Delaware Bay, Delaware, United States - CS-6 worm burrow | ecosystem: Environmental > Aquatic > Marine > Coastal > Sediment | place: USA: Delaware... | reverse complement strand
CGTTCCAGAACAGCTGGCTCGTTCTGCCGTCCGACGCGACGGCCAGCTCAGGCCAACCGTCATCGTCCAGGTCGACAAAGGCAGGCGAGAACGAAAGCGGAAGCTGGGTGGCGCCCAGGTCTCCAAACGTCATCAGCGTCCTCGTCGCCTCGGTCACATCTTCGAAGAAGCCGGGTGCGTCGGTGCCGCGGTTGTGAAGGAGGCGCGCATGCGTGCCGCTGCACGTCAAGGGTGGCTGTCCGTTCCACTCGGTCGTGAACAAATCGACATACCCGTCGCGATCAAAATCACCGGCCCCGACGCTCATCCCTTGCCGACGGCGCGACGGGTCTGGTGTGATGGCCGCGCCTCGGCTCAGCGCTTCCTCGGTGAAGCTTGGACGCATGGCCGAGCCCCCGAGGTGCGCGCCATCGTTGATGTAAAGCAAATGAGCGTCCGTCGCCTGTGTGACGACGTAGAGGTCCAAATCACCATCGGAGTCCATGTCGACAAACAGCGCGCCATTGCTTTGCACATTGGCTGCGAGGCCCACTTCATCGGCGACCTCGATGAACGATCCGTCGCACTGGTTCTCGAAAAGCAAGTCGGTTGCGTCAAAACGCGTCACGAACAGGTCGTCGCAACCGTCGTCGTTGTAGTCCCCGACCGTCGCGCCAGCGGTCAGCAAGAATCCCTCGCAGCCGTCGTTCGTGTCAGCGCAAGGCACGGTCTCTGGCCTGGTGACGTGATCGTACTGGACCCCGGCATCGACGGTGACGTCAGCAAATGTGACCTGGGCGCGCACGGCGGTTGGAACGGCAATCAGGGCTGCCATCCCGAACCAACAGTGCGTCAACTTAGGGGCCACGAGTCGGTCGCGACCTTACTGCGCCTCGAGGGTCAGCGTGAAGTTGACAGACGAGCCCAGCGTCGCGGTGTCCGCGCAGAGGTGGTACGCGGTCCCTGCCGTGAGGGTCACGTAGGAGCTGGTTCCTTGCCCGCCGACTGCAATCGGTGACGGTGATTGACCGGCCGCCGTCATCAGGCCGCTTGGTGGTGTGCCGCTGTACAAGCCCGCTGCGAGCAGACCGCCGCCGCTGTTGTGGTTCGCTACGATCCGGTAGTTGCCCGTGGTTACGACGTCGACGACGTAGCACTGGTCGCCGCCCGAGATCGGCCCAGCGAGGTCGATCTCGCCCGTGCCGCCATCGAGGTCGGGCGAGTCGCTCACCGTGCCGCTGACGACGCCCGGCGCAGAAACTCGGTCCGCAGGAAGCACACACACTTGGCTCGTGCTGATGCCTGCGCCGGTGTTGTCGCAGGCCTCGACTGTGTAGTTGCCGGCGGGCAGGAAGTTGTAGTCCGTCCTGGTCTGCGCAGTCTCGATGTCGTTGAGATTGTGCGCTTGACCGATGATGTCGTAATCGTTGAGCGAGGTTCCGTTGGTGGTGCCCTGGAGCAGGTAGTAGCCAGGCGAGCCGATGCAGAGCGAGTAAGTCTGACAGTTCCTGCCAAACGAGAAGCCGTCGTTGAAGTTCTGGCAGTTGTTGCCGCCCATCTGGCAGCCGATCAGCGTGCAGGTCCCGGAGCAGTTGGGGCCACCATCGCACTGCTCACCCGGATCGACGATGCCGTCGCCACAGAGCTCCGAGGTGCAGTCGGGCCGACAGCCGTCTCCGTAGTTGAAGTTGCCGTCGTCGCACTGCTCGGTCCCTACGGGAATGCTGTCGCCGCAAATGGTGTCACAGCTCGAAGGCTGACCCGTGCAGCCGTAGCCGGTCTCGACCTGGCAGACCGCCGAGCAACCGTCGCCACCCGAAGCGTTGCCGTCGTCGCAGGCCTCGCCGCCCAGAATGAGGCCGTCGCCACAAACCGGCGAGCAGGACGATGGGGAGCCGGTGCAGCCGTAGCCGGTCTCGACCGTACAGCTCGCGCTGCAGCCGTCGCCACCGCTGGTGCCGCCGTCGTCGCACGCCTCTGCGCCGGCGACGATGCCATCGCCGCAGGTCGTCGAGCACGTCGAAGGCTCGCCCGTGCAGCCGTAGCCGCTTTCGACCGCGCAAACGGAGCTGCAGCCATCACCGTTGAGGGTGTTGCTGTCGTCGCAAGCTTCGCCGGCCAGGGCGTTGACGTCGCCATCGCCACAGGTCGGATTGCTGCAGTCGGCGTCGCAAGTGGCGGTCTCTACGCCGCCTTCGTCGCAGTCCTCACCCACATCGAGCACGAAGTTTCCGCATCCCTCGAGCTGACAAGTGGCCGAGCAGCCGTCGCCGCCAACCGTATTGCCGTCGTCGCAGGTCTCGCTGCCAGCGGGGATGCCGTCACCGCAGGTCGTCGAACAGGACGAAGGCTCGCCCGTGCAGCCCCAGCCGAGCTCGATGGTGCACACCGCGCTGCAGCCGTCGCTGCCTGCGACGTTGCCGTCGTCACAGGCCTCGGCACCGGCGATGATGCCGTCGCCGCAGGTCGTCGAACAAGTCGAGGGCGAGCCGGTGCAGGTGTAGCCGCTTTCGACGACACAGACCGCGTCGCATCCGTCGCCCGAGACCGTGTTGCCATCGTCGCAGGCTTCGTCACTGGCGACGACGCCGTCCCCACAGGTTGACGCGCAGCTCGAGGGCTGACCCGTGCAGTTATAGCCGGTCTCGATGACGCAAGTCGAAGCACAGCCATCTCCACTGCTGACATTTCCGTCGTCACAGGCCTCGGGGGCGTCGATTGAACCATCGCCACAGGCTGGGGGACCGCAACTGGCTGGGCAGCCGTCGCCACCAACCGTATTGCCGTCGTCGCAGAGCTCTCCGGCGGTGACGTTCTGAGTTCCGTCGCCGCAAATAGCGGCCGTGCAGTCGCTGTCACAGGTCGCGGTCTCGCCGCCGGTACCCGTTCCGTCGCCGTCACAGGCCTCGCCGGTGTTGACGTAGCCGTCGCCGCAAACCCCGGGACCGTTGCCGCAGGTAATCTGGATCTGCTTGGTCTTGTCGCAGTCCAGGTCACCGTCGGTGATCAGAGCAGTGATTGTGACGACCGTGCCGGGAGGAACGCCGCCGTCACAAATGAAGTCCACGTTGCCTGTGTCGAGCTGATCGCCGAGAAATACGCAGGAGGTGCCGTCAATGACCGAATCCTGATCGCAGTCGAACGACCCCGACGTGGTCGTCAGGGTGATCGAAAGGCCAGGGTCCGGACCGGGTGTGCACGAAAGCCCCGTGGGCGAAGGGACGCAGCTCTGCGGATCACAGTTGAGGCCACAGCCGTCGTCGCCATCGCGACCACGGACTTGCACCTCTGTGGCGTTTGCCGCGGGCGCGCTGTCGAGGGCGTTGAGGATGAAGATATCCGGGCAGAAGTTGCCGACGTTGAACGAGAAGGTCCCGTCGACATCCAGCATGCCGACTGGCGCTTGGAAGGCGATGTCGCAGATCAGGACGATGTTGACCTTCGAGGTCGAATCCGCCGCGATGGTGAAAGGCTCGGTGGCCGTGCAAATGACCTCTCCATCGTCGTCCCGCGCGCGTAGCTGGATGGTGCAGGGGCCGGGAGGCAAGTCCATGAAGCCCTGCCAAATCTCCGCGTTGCCGTCCAAGGCCGGGTCGCCGTATATCGCTCCAAGGTTCGTGCGTCCGTCTTGAACCTCTAGGTTACCATTGAGAGTCACTTCGTCCGGGAAGCTACTGCTGTTGTCGAGGAAGGTGTCGCTATTTCCGGCGCAGTCGATGGTGTACTCGACGCTCTGAAGGTCGATCAAGCTGGGTGCAGAAGAGCCGCCGCCAATCGCGCCATTGGGGACGATCACGTTGAGCTCCGTCCCGCCTGTCTTTCCCGTGTCGCCACTCGTGCACGCGGCCAAGTTTCCCAGGCAGGCGAGTGCGATCCATGCGGTGATTCGATTGTCGCTCACTGATTGCTCCTCGGGGATGCACCGAGCTGTGCGGCGCGCAGCTGTTGGCTAAACGGGCGGGGACGAACGTGGCTATCTCAACACGATTGGCAATGTCAACGCCCTGAAAACGAGGTCGCGGTTCGAGCGCCGCAGCTGTTGGGCGATGCACCAACTGGGCGAAAAATGGCCGGCATGTCCCGCCCCAGGGACCAAGGGCTCGGTGCGCCGTTGCTCAGTGAATCGCAGGTGATCCGCTTGCTTCAGTCCGTTCCCGCCGCCCGGACTCGAATGGGCTTGCTCCGGTTGGCCCGGAGCCTGCTCGATTCTGAAAACCAGCCGGGAAGGTGATGGGTCCGAAAAGATCCGATCGTAGGCCGGAACCGGACCTGACGGGCCTGTTCTGTGAGCAGGCACACAGACCCCATGCTCTGAACCAAGGGCTAGAGCCCGCAGCGCAGCGGGTCGCCAAGCAAGTTGACGATCGAGAGCGGAAAGGTCGGTGCCATCGATTTCGGCGATTGGCTCATGCTCAGGTCCGGGAAGGTATCAAATCGTGTCCCGTGGCCCATTTTGTGGCAGGACGCAGAAACGATGAGCTCGTCGAACAACGCGCCTTCGCCCTGGGTCGAGCGTTTCGCCACGCTGATTCGCGACGGCGGGACCGTCTTGGACCTGGCCTGCGGCGGGGGGCGGCACACGCGCTATTTCATGAGCTGCGGATATCGGCTGGTCGCGGTGGATGTCGACGTGTCCGGCCTCAGCGACTTAGCGGGGGCCAACACGGTGGAGATCGTCCGGGCCAACCTGGAAGGCGGGGACTGGCCTCTCCCTCTGCGCCACTTCGACGGCATCGTCGTGACCAATTATCTGCACCGCCCTCTGCTACCTCTGCTGCCGAACGCTCTCGCTCCGGGGGGCGTGCTGATCTACGAGACCTTCGCAAAGGGAAACGAGAAATACGGGCGTCCAAGCAACCCCGCGTTTCTTCTCGACCCAGGCGAATTGCTCGATGCGCTTGGGAGCCGTCTGAGGATCGTCGCCTACGAGCATGGCTTCGAAGAGCGACCCAGACCGGCAGTTCGCCAGCGAGTCTGCGCGATCAAGCTTGGATCCTGAGCCAGGCGACCGATCGGCTCAGCGGAAGAGGCGCCGCATGGCCCAGATGGCCATGCCGAAGGTGGCCGCCGCACCCAGGCCGAAGAGCAGGCGCGCAAGTGCGTCATTGACTGCGGTTGGGATGAAAGGGAGATAGCGGTCGATGGTTCCGTCGGGAGCGTAGAAGGTGAGCCAGCCAGCGAACGCGGCGAAGCTCAGCAAGACGATCGTCGTGATTGCGTCTGATGCGCGGTGGTCGCGGGCGAGCAGCATGAAGCCGAAGAGCACGGCCACCGCCCCAGCGCCGAAGACGACACGACGGGACGCGGGGAAAACGACGTAGTCCTCAGGCAGGAGGCCGAGCGACGCCGCGCAGACGGCGATGCCCCCAACCAAGCACAGCAATGCAAGTAGCTTCCCCACTATGCGACAGCATAGCGGATTTAGTCCGCGAGCGCGCTACCCCAGTAGTTGTAAGAGAGGAATCGAACGCCTGGAATGTACATGCGCTCATCGAGATCGACGTGGAAGCCGCTGGACTTCAACAATTGCGGGATGTCCCGATTCACGTTGCAGCCCCCAGCGAGCCTGCGCCAAGCCGGATTGATCCGGTTCTGCCACCTCTGAACAGCCTCATCTGGGGCTAGCCCGTGCTCACAGAAGAGCAGCTTGCCCCCAGGCCGTAGCACGCGATGCATGCCTTGGAGAGCGCGCCGCGCGTCAGGGATCGTGCACAGCGTGTAGGTCACGACGACGGTGTCGATACTGTTCGTGTCGAGTGGAATTTCTTCGCCGGGCAGGTCGATCACTTCGAGTTGGAGCTTCGCGCCGTCGAAGTTTTTTCGCGCGAGCTGACGCATTCCTTCCGACGGCTCGAGGCCCCAGACCTTCCGGACCTTGTCGGGATCGTAGAAACCGAGATTCAGTCCGCTTCCCATGCCGATTTCGAGAACCTCACCCTCGGCTAGCGGAACGATCTTTTGCCGCTGCTTCATGTTCGGCTTGGACGAACACGCCAAGTTGATCAGAGGAGGAAGGATGTAGCGATCATAGAAACCCATCTAAGTGGAGGTGTACCAGCTCTGTGGGCGCTGCGCCCGGGCCCAATGCGCCCTCGCTCTCAGTCGATGGAAGGCGGCGGAAACTTCACGTATTCGGCCACTAGAATCTCGGCTAGCTCCCGGTTGGAAGGTCGCTCCGGCCCGATGCGTCCGCGCTCGCGGAGGTCGTCACAAAGGGTCTGCAGAACGGTGTCCGCGTCCAAGTCCCTGCTGTGGTCGCGCCAGGCATCTCGCTCGACTTCGTCACGGAAGCAGTAGGCCTTCCAGGAAACGGAGAAACGCATGTCGTCCCATCGATAGCGGGCGACTTCCTCTTCTCCGTCGCGCACGGCCCAGTTCCCGTCGCCCAGCGCGTGAAGTCGCATGCGCGGGAGAAACTGCGGGATAGGCCGGTCGATTTCCATCACACGATCGACGCCGTGAAAAACACTGTCGGTGTCCATGATGACGGCCGTGTTGAAGTGCACGTCATAGGCTCTGGCCGCACCCTCGATGCCGTCCGGGTAGAACGCGAACTCGCCACCCTTCGTGTCCTGATACCAAGAGACTGAGGTGGCGATGGGCATGCGGTACTCATCGAAGAGGCCCGAGTGGTGTGCGACGACGATGAGCCATTGCGGGTGGAGCTTGCGGTTGAGGCCGCGGAACTCGGGCACGTCCGTGTGGACCGCCAGCTCCTGGCCCGGGAGCAAGATGTTGGCGTAAACGATAGCGGGCTCGACGATGGGGCGCCCGAAGATCTGCCTGGCGGCGTCGATGAGGCGTCGATTGTGATAGAGAGGCTCGATGCCGGGCGCGAAGATTTGATCCCCGTACGCATAGGTCTCACGGAAGTAGTTGGTACGCGCGACCAGCGTTCCCAAATCGGTATCGCGAAGTCCCAAGCGGCCTCCGGTGCGGACGAAATTGAACGCGGCGTCGAAGCGCTGCGGAAGACCCTCGCCGATGCCTTCGTTGAGGCCCTCCTCGGAGTACATGCCGTAGCTTCCAAAGTCCTCACAGAGTTGAAGCAAGGCGTGCGCCTGAGCGTCGTCGAGAAACGGGTTGAGCTCGAAATGGCGATTGAAGAAGTGGCTCTGCATGGGCAACCTCCGCTTGGCTGTTGCGGTTGTAGCATGGCCGCCTGGGCGCCCACCGTCTTAGCGGTTTCTTTTTGATCGGCGCTCACGTAGGCTCCGCGCCGGCCCAGAGGGAGATGAAGATGCAGGGATTCAATCTGGCCGTGGCGGTCTTCGCCGTGGCGTTGACGGGATGCGCCACCGAGAAGGAAACACCCAGATTCACGGGCGCAGATCTCCCACCGGACGTCGCGGGCAACACCGCGCCGAGCGCCCGGACAGCCGCGCTCAATGCAGCCGTCGCGGAGAGCCTTCCGCTCGGGGATCCGCAGGACTTCGAGGACGCCAAGCGAGGATTGATCGCCAGCGAAGCCGAGCTTCGGGTCGCCGGCCCCGATGGCACGCCTGTGTGGGACATGGTCTCGTACGATTTCATCGAGGGCGATGCACCCGCCAGCGTGAACCCCAGCCTGTGGCGGCAAGCCAAGCTGAACAACGTTCACGGCTTGTTCGAGGTCACCAAGGGCGTGTACCAGCTGCGGGGTTTCGACCTCGCGAACATGTCCTTGATTGAAGGTGAAACCGGCTGGATCGTCGTCGACCCGCTCACCACGAAGGAGACGGCACACGCCGCGTTGGACTTCGCGCGGGAGCACCTCGGTGACAAGCCGGTGTCGGCCGTCATTTTCACCCACAGCCACATCGACCACTTCGGTGGGGTGCTCGGCGTTCTCTCGGCGCAAGAGGCTGAAGAGCGGAAGGTTCCGATCATCGCGCCGGACCTCTTTGTCGATGAGGCAACGAGCGAGAACATCATCGCCGGCGTGACCATGGGGAGACGCGCCCTCTACATGTTCGGATTCCAATTGCCTCGAGGTGAACGAGGCCACGTCGGCTCGGGCCTGGGCAAAGGCCCGGCCAAGGCCACATTCGGCATCCTTCAGCCCTCCGAAACGATTGCGAAGACGCCCACCGAGCTGACAATCGATGGAGTCGAGTTCGTGTTCCAGAACGCGCCTGGCTCCGAGGCCCCATCAGAGCTGACGTTCTACCTGCCCGAGCTGAAGACGTTTTGCGGTGCCGAGGTGGTGTCACACAACATGCACAACCTGTACACGCTCCGCGGTGCCAAAGTTCGCGATGCGATCAAATGGAGCGGCTACATCGACGAAATTATCGCTCTGTTCGGGGACTCCGAAGTCTATTTCGGAAGCCACCACTGGCCGATTTGGGGCAACGAGCGGATCATCGACTTCCTCGAGAAACAGCGCGACACATACAAGTACATCAACGACCAAACGCTTCGCCTCGCACTGCACGGCTACACACCACGGGAAATTGCAGAAGAGCTCCAGCTTCCCGAGTCTCTGCGCGCCTCGTTTTCGAACCGCGGGTACTACGGAACGCTGAAACACAACGCCAAAGCCGTCTACCAGCGTTACTTCGGCTGGTACGATGGAAACCCGGCGAACCTCGACCCGCTTCCCCCTGCCGATGCGGGCGCCAAGTACGTCGAGCTTGCCGGTGGTGCTGCCAAGGTCTTGAAGAACGCGGAGGCCGCGTACGATCGCGGCGACTATCGATGGGCCGCAGAGGTTCTGAACCATCTCGTATTCGCGGAGCCGGACAAGCAAGTGGCGAGGGACCTTCTCGCCCGAGTTTACGATCAGCTCGGTTACCAGGCCGAGTCTGGGCCCTGGCGCGACACCTACCTAACGGGAGCTTTCGAGCTCCGTCACGGAGGTCCGACCGAACCGGTCGATCTGGCGTCAGCCATGGATATGATCAAACATGCACCGATCGAGAGGTTCCTCGACGGAATGGCCGCCCGTTTGAACGCAGCCAAGGCCGAAGGGAAGGAGATGGTCGTGAACTTGGTTTTCACCGACCTCGGCACGACTCACGTCCTCGAGCTGAAAAACTCAGTCTTACGCCACTACGAGCGCGAGCCGCACCCAGAAGCGAACGTTACGCTAAGAATTACCCACGACATCTATCTTCGCATGGTGACAGGCCGAATTGGCATCAAGGACACGCTATTCAACGACTACCTGAAGATCGAAGGGAGCCGCCTGGACCTGGTGGGCTTCTTCCGGCTCTTCGACAAGCCAGACGGCTTGTTCAACATCGTCATTCCGTGACCCGTTCGATGCGGCAGGGGGTGCCGTTGTAGACAGGCATGCCGGTGAATCGGTCACGGACTTGATCGTCGTGCAGCTGGTTCACGTTGACGCCCGGATACATGCGACTCGTGTGCATACCACTGTCGTAAGTGTGGCCCCACAATTGATGGATCATCACGACACCCGGCCGAATGCTCGATGAGGTGACGGCGTCGATTTCCAGGCTTCCGCATGTGGAAGTGACGCGGATGCGGTCTCCATCTGAGATGCCCAGAGACCCCGCGTCCTCCGAGCTCAGTGTCGCGTAGTTGCCTTTGAGCTTCTGCATTAGTTTTGGGATGTTGTGCGTCCAGGAGTTGTAGGAAGCCGCACGACGGCCGCCGGAGATGAGCAGGAACGGAAAGTCTCCGTTCAGTTGCGGCACCTCCGCAAACGCAGCCGGTAGAGCCTCAACGAGCTCCGTCGGAGCAAGCTCGATTTTCTTGTGCTTGGTCTCCAAGCGCGTTCGGAGGAACTTCCCCCAATCAAGGTCACCAAGCTTGATTCCGCCCTCGCTCTGCTTGAGGCGGCCGAAAGAGGTCTTACCGAACAGCAGATAGCGGGCGAAGTGCTCCTGCGTGAGCGCAGAGCCAAACAGCCCGAGAAGGCGATCAATCGCATCGACCGGAGGGTTGTTGAGGAACGGCACTTTCGCGGCGCGACTCATATCGCGAAAGATGTCCCACTCGGACCGAGCCTCGCCTCGCGGCTCCACCAGTTTCGGTTTCCACTCGACGTAGGGGTATGGTTCGAACGTCGAGGTTAGGAAGTGCAGCGCGCCCTTCTCATACATCGTCGCAGCCGGCAGATTGTAGTCGGCGAAGGTCCCTGTGTCGGACAGGTACAGATCGATCGAGACGAGGAGATCGAGCCGGTCGAGCGCTTCCTCCATCTTCCGAGTGTTCGGAAACGAAATGACCGGGTTGCCGCCGACGACAACCAGCGCCCGAATACGACCCGGGTCATCCGAGAGGACGTCTTCGGCGAGCACCGGCGACGGTGGACCGCCAAAGATCTGCGGATAGCCACCCACCCTCGAAGCCGCGGGGTTCTTTCGCTTCGTGAACTTCTTGATTAGCTTGGGCACGTCGATGGCCCCGGGGTTGAAGTAGACGCCACCGGGACGATCCACGTTGCCCGTGATCGCGTTGAGAGTCTGCACCGCCCACTCGGTCAGTGTCGAGTTGGGGCTCGTCTGGACGCCGACGCGCGTCGTCACGAACCCAGAGTCGGCGTCGGCAAGATCTTCGGCCACGCGCGTCATCGTAGACAATGGAACGTCGGTGAGCTCCTCGGCTCGGCGGAAGTCGTAATCGCGCGCAAAAGCTCTCCACCAGTCGAAGCCAACCGTATGGGTCTCGATGAAGCCGAGGTCCGCAGCTCCTGCATTCACAATCGCGCTGACTACCCCCAGCAGGAAGAAGAGATCGGTGCCGGGTCGAATCGCAATGTGCTCGTCGGCCACGGCAACGGTTTCGGTCCGGCGCGGGTCCACGACGACGACACGACCACCACGATTCTGAATGGATTGGAAGTCGGAGCGGATTCGCGGTCGGCGCTGAAGCAGGGTCATCCCCTGTGTGACGATGGGATTGGTGCCCAGCAGCAGCGCGTAGCTCGCGTTGCCTGCGTCGGGCTGAAGGATGAAGTTCTCGTTTCCTAGCATCGCCTCGGCAACTGCTCCGCGGTCTGTGTATTCGAGTGACAGAACGTTGAACGAGTTGGGCGAGCCAAAGGCCGAACAGAAATTATTGGTCAACGCAATGACGTTCGAGTCGCAGGCGTTTCCCCAGTACGTCGCGATCGAGCTCGGCCCATGCGCATCGCGGATCGCACGGAGCTTACGCCCGATCTCATTCGTCGCCGTCGACCAATCGACCCGTTCCCAGCCCCTATCGCCCCTTCGCATCGGATGAAGAAGCCGGTCAGGGTCGTTTTGATAGTCCAATACCCGCATACCCTTGATACAGGCGTAGCCCCGGCTGATCGGATGGCGGGCATCAGGGCGCAGAGCGACCATGCGTCCGCCTTCGACGTCGACCTCCAAACCGCAAAACGGCTCGCAGGCTCCGATCTTGCAGGTCGTGCGTATCGTCTTCACGAGGCCTGGTCCGTGCTGAGGTGGCGGAGCAGCATGCGGACGAGCTCTTCGGAGAGTTGATTCGCATCGATTCCCTCGGGCGGGTGAAGAATGAAGTTGTGGACCAGGGCGTCAACGCTGTGCACGAGCACGTAGGCAGTCGTTTTGGGGTCGCACACGTTAACCTCGGGGTGCGCTTCCAGGAGCGCACAAACTTCGCCAGCAAAGTCGTTCTCGCGTTTCCGAAGTCGACGACGAACGGACGACGGCAGTGGCGCCTCTTCGAAGAGCAGCCGATGCAGCTCGGGTTCGTGCTCGTGTAGGGCAATCATCGCGACGACGAATCGGCGAAGGAGCACTTCAATCGGCGGTTTCTCGCTCAATGCCTCAGCGAGCAAGTCGCGGACAATGGTGAAACCGGTATCAATGTGGCGTTCGGCTAGCGCGACCAGAAGTGCATCTTTGTTGGGGAAGTATTGATACACCGAGCCGACAGACACGCCTGCCCGCTCCGCGATCCTATCGGTGGTGCTAGCCGCGTAGCCCTGCCCCCGGAAAACCTGAGCCGCCGCCAGGAGGATCGCTTCGACGGTGGCCTTCGATCGCGCTTGGCTAGGCCTTTTCCGGGGTTTGAGCTGTGCTCGAGGCGGCATTTTCGGGTCTCTGAATGCGAGGCGACAAATGTGAGGAATACCTCATATTTAACCCAGGAGACCCCGATGGACAAGTATCTTCAAGAAACCCCACTACTGGACGTTTCTCATCCCCGACTGGCGGAGCTGGTCGATACACGCGGCTGGAAGAGACTCGAGCCATACGACGCGATTGGGGCGATCTACGACTTCGTCCGCAACGAGATCCGATTTGGGTACAACGCATCGGACGAGCTTCCGGCTTCCAACGTCCTCGCCGACGGATACGGCCAATGCAACACGAAGGGAACCTTGCTGATGGCCCTGCTCCGAAGCGTCGGCATTGCGTGCAGGTTCCATGGATTCACGATCGACAAGGCCCTGCAGCGCGGTGCCATCACCGGAATCGCGTACCGCCTCGCACCCCAGAGCATCATTCACAGCTGGGTCGAAGTGCTCTACGCCGGCACGTGGATCAACCTCGAAGGTTTCATCCTCGACGAGAGCTATCTCGACGGAGTGCGATGCCTGTTTCCGCAGGCGAAGGGCGCTTTGTGCGCGTACGCGATCGGAACACCGGACATCCGGGACCCAGCCGTCGAATGGAAGGGAATCGACACCTACATACAGAAGACAGGCATCAATCACGACTTCGGCAACTTCGATTCGCCCGACGCGTTCTACGCAGCGCACGGCGCCAACCTCTCTGGTGTTCGACGCGTCCTCTACGCGCGCGTCTTTCGGCACCTGATGAACGCCAACGTGGCCCGCATTCGACGGCAGAGCCTCGTCCAGGCGCCGTCTTTCGACTAGCCGAGAACGACTGGTTTGGGCATGCTCAGCCCATGTTCTCGCCTCATCGCTCGGTCGCTCTGTGCGCCACGCTCTTGCTGTTCGCTTCCGCCTGCTCCGAGTCGTCGGCGCCCTGCTCCCAAGCTCCGGGCCTCATCGGCGAAGGGGTTGCGCGCTTCGCGCCGCCAGGCGTCTCATGCTCCACGATCGCAACATCGATGGCGCTGGTCGAGCCTCGATTCGCCCAAGGCGGGGTTCCAAACGATTGGCCGACCCAGCCGACCTTCTCGACCGAGGGCGATACGCTTCGCGCGTCGATCGCGATCGACGCGGGGACGAGCTTGTACGGAACGGGTGAAACCGCGGGTCCGCTGCTGCGCAACGGTGCGATCACCGAGACCTGGGCGGAGCAACCCTATCGGCCAGCGCCGCCGCCTGGGATATCGCCCCTGGAGTATGACGACGAGTTCCTCAACCTCTATCAGGCGCATCCTTGGGTCTTGGCGGTGCGTGAGGACGGCTCTTCGTTTGGAGTGCTGGCGGACACGACGTACCGCACCCGAATCGACCTGAGCGATGGCATCGAGTTCTCTGCCGATGCGGCGTTCCCGATCATCGTCATCGAAGGCGCAACGCCGCAAGAGGTGCTCACGAAGCTGAGCGGGCTTACCGGCACCATCGAGCTTCCACCTCTCTGGTCGCTCGGCTACCAGCAAGCGCGCTGGTCCTACATCCCCGATGCACGGGTTCGGGAAATCGCGGACGAGTTTCGCGCGCGGTCTATCCCCTGCGACGTCCTCTGGGTCGACATCAACTACATGGACGGCTTTCGCATCTTCACGTTCGATGAGGACCTATTCCCGGACCCGAGCGGCCTGAACGACTACCTTCACGGAAACGGATTCAAGTCGGTGTGGATTCTCGACCCCGGCGTGAAGTCCGAGCCAGGCTTTTTCGTGTACGACGAGGGACTGCAAGGCGACCATTTCATCCGGAAGCCCGACGGCGAGCTCTTCGTCGAGGGCAGCTGGCCGGGCAACTCGGTCTGGCCGGACTACACCCGCCCCGAAACCCGGCAATGGTGGGCGAGCTACATCCCGGACTTCCTCTCCAATGGAATCGACGGCATTTGGATCGACCTCAACGAGCCTTCGATCGTGATCCCCCCCGGTGTTCCTTTCCCGGCCGACCTGCTGCACGTCGGCGGTGGAGACCTGCCGCCCGACACGCATGCGCGCTACCATAATGCCTACGGGCTCCTGATGTCGCAGGCGACTCACCAGGGAATGAAGGCGGCCCGCCCAGAGCACCGCCCGTTCCTTCTGTCTCGCTCGAGCTTCGTCGGAGGCCAGCGCTACGCCGCGATGTGGA
>Ga0316201_10002060_pt1 | contig 14115 bp, 11 predicted proteins | sample CS6wburrow_MG_FD_204516 | JGI IMG/M metagenome (GOLD analysis project Ga0316201, IMG submission 204516) | Coastal sediment microbial communities from Delaware Bay, Delaware, United States - CS-6 worm burrow | ecosystem: Environmental > Aquatic > Marine > Coastal > Sediment | place: USA... | reverse complement strand
CAAACAGTGCGGTGCGCACACCTTCCCTTACATGGAAATCAAGAACCCGTCCGCCAGGGTTGAACACGAAGCAACGACTTCGAAAATTTCGGCCGATCAGTTGTTCTATTGCAGGCAGCGCGGCCTCTCGGAAGAGGACGCAGTTAACATGATCGTTAACGGGTTCTGCAAGGAGGTTTTCAAGGAATTGCCAATGGAATTTGCAGTCGAAGCGCAGGCACTCCTCAACGTCAGCCTCGAAGGCGCGGTCGGTTAAGCAAAAAGGTCAGGAATTCAAAATGCTTGAAATTAAGAATCTCAAAAGCCGCATAGGCGATTCAGAAATACTGCGCGGGCTGTCACTGTCGGTCAAAGCCGGCGAAGTGCATGCCATCATGGGGCCGAACGGCTCGGGCAAGAGCACGCTGGCGCAGGTCATCGCAGGACACGAGGATTACGAGGTTACGGGCGGCACGGTGACGTACAACGGCCACGACCTGCTTGAACTCGAGCCCGAAGAACGCGCCCGTGAGGGAATATTCCTTGGCTTTCAGTACCCCGTCGAAATCCCGGGCGTAAATAACGCTTATCTGCTGAAAGCAGCCGTCAACGCCAAGCGCAGACACCAGGGCCTCGGCGAAGTCGACGCTTTCGAATTCCTGAAGCTGGCTCGGGAAAAAATGGCAACGCTCGGCATGGACCCCAAATTCCTAAACCGCGGCGTAAACGAAGGTTTCTCGGGCGGCGAGAAAAAGCGCAACGAGATCTTGCAGATGGCGATGCTCGAACCCACCCTGGCCATTCTGGACGAGACTGATTCGGGATTAGACATCGATGCACTCAAAGCGGTCGCCGCAGGCGTGAATGCTCTGCGCAGTCCGGAACGCGCCATCATTCTCGTAACGCACTATCAGCGTCTGCTTGACTACGTTGAGCCGGATTACGTGCACGTGCTGTCGCAAGGCCGGATTGTTCGCTCAGGGGACAAGTCGCTCGCACTTGAGCTCGAGGAAAAAGGCTACGAATGGGTGCGCGAGGCCGCGAACGCATGAAACAAGCGTCCCTTTCCATCGACACTCTTCGAAAGGTTGTCAAAACTTTGCCCAACAACGGGCTGAGGCTATCCCGGGAAGCCGCCGTGGCGCATCTCTATGAGCATGGCTTGCCGACGTTGCGTGACGAGGACTGGAAGTACACGGACCTGTCGCCAGTCGTTGATATCAGTAATCGCTGGCTGACAGCGGGAGGACAGCAACAGGCGTCCAAGCTGCCAGGCGAAATGATCGAGGCCATAACGAACTCGATCGACGCGACCTGGCTAGTGATCTCGAACGGAACTATCGACGAGCAGTCCATCCGTGCCGTCAAACACAAAGGCATCGAGGTTTCCCGGTTCAGTGACGCACCTTCCCCGTTCGTGATGTCGCGACCACTGGCTGACCTCAACGCGGCACTACTACAAGATGGCTTGCGCGTACGGGTCACCGAAACAATCGAGAGACCTGTCGGAATTCTCGTCATTGACCGTGCTGGCGAAAGTGCCGCCGTCGCGCAATCGTGCGTTGAAATTGATGTTGCTTCCGGCGTCTCGGCCGAGTTCATCGAGTACCACGCTTCGGAAGGTGACGCAGACCACTATGCCAACACGGTCTTGTCTATCGCGGTGGGCGACAATGCCGACGTAAGACACGTTCGCATTCAAAATCGATCGGTTCGACACGTTCAGACCGGTCGCACTTCGATTGCACCTGGACGAGACGCCCGGCTTCGCATGGCCAGCTACGACCTCGGTGGCGGCCTGATTCGCAATGACATCGACATCGACATCAGCGAGCCCGGCGCAGACGTCACTTTCGACGGCCTGTACCTGGCTGGTGATGGCCAGCACATCGACAATCACACCCGGGTCGATCACCGCGTGGGTCCGGCGACCTCGTCGCAGGAATATCGCGGCATACTCAACGGCAACTGCCGCTGTGTCTGGAATGGTAAGGCGATTGTGCATAAAGGTGCAGACGGGACCGATGCCAGCCAGGCCAATCACAACCTGTTGCTGTCCGACAAAGCGGAAATCGATACGAAGCCTGAACTCGAGATCTACGCGGACGAGGTCAAATGCAGCCACGGCACCACCGTGGGGCAACTCGACGAAACCGCCCTCTTCTACCTGCGCGCACGTGGCCTGGACAAACGTCACGCTATCCAGGTTCTGACGCACGCTTTTGCAGCGGATATCGTACTGCGTGCGCCGGTCGCCGGAGTCAAAGACGCGATTACAGCCATCGTCGAAGCTCGCCTCGCAGAACTCATCGAGGCGGATGCTGCAGTGGAATTGCTGTCATGACGCAAGCACAGCGACAACCATCCGTGGCAGCCGCCGACTGGCGCAAAGACTTTCCAATCCTGAATCAGTCGGTCAACGGACAGCCGCTGGTCTACCTGGACAGCGCCGCGTCCGCACAGCAGCCCGCATCGGTCATAGACACGGTCGCACGTTACCAACGCGAGGACCACGCCAACGTTCACCGTGGCGTGCACACGCTGAGTCACCGGGCGACAGATGCCTACGAGGGTGCTCGGGACAAAATCCGCGAATTCATTAATGCCGCAAATCGATCGGAAATTGTTCTGACCAGTGGAACCACCGAGTCGATAAACCTGGTCGCACAGAGTTTCTGCCGCCCTCGGATTGGATCGGGCGACAAGATATTGATCACGCATCTCGAGCATCACGCCAATATCGTGCCGTGGCAGCTGGTCTGCGAACAAACCGGTGCCGAACTCATCGTGGCGCCGATCGACGACCACGGGCAGCTTGAGCTCGAGGCATTACGCTCAATGATGACGAACGACGTGTTCCTGCTCGCCATCGGCCACGTGTCCAATGCGCTGGGCACTGTAAACCCGGTCAAGGAGATCATTGCACACGCCAAAAAATGCGGCATACCGGTCCTGGTTGATGGAGCTCAGGGGGTGCCGCACATGCCCGTCGATGTGCAGGACCTTGACTGCGATTTCTACGCCTTCTCTGGTCACAAGATGTTCGGCCCCACAGGTACTGGCGTTCTCTATGGTCGCGAGACATTGCTGGACGCAATGCCGCCCTACCAGGGCGGCGGTGATATGATCCTTGAGGTTAGTTTCGAAGCCACGATTTACAATGAACTGCCCTACAAGTTCGAAGCCGGAACGCCCAACATTTCCGGCGTCATTGGGCTGGGTGCCGCGATCGACTACCTGCAGTCGGCTGGCATGCGGCGTATTACAGCCTATGAATCTGACCTGCACGAGTACATGCTGTTGCAGCTCCGGCGTGTTGATGACATTCGCTTGATTGGTACTGCCGCGAACAAAGCCAGCGTGCAATCTTTTCTTCTCGGCGACATTCACTCACATGATCTTGGCACCATTCTCGATCACCAGGGGGTTGCTATTCGCACGGGACACCACTGCGCCATGCCGCTTATGACGCGTTTTGGCATTTCGGGCACGGCACGCGCATCTTTGGCTTTCTACAACAATACCGACGACGTCGATCGCCTGGTTGCAGCGCTCGAGAAAGCGCGGCAGGTCTTCAAATGAACGGCCATGCCGCCGTGACGGACGATGTCCTTGACCTGTATCGCGAGCTGATACTCGATCATGCGCGCAGTCCGCGGCATTTCGGCCGCCTGGCGAATGCCACCCATACGGCTCAGGGCATCAACCCGCTCTGCGGCGACAAATTGTGCGTCTATCTCAGTATCGACAACACCGAGCACATTGATGCCATTAGCTTCGAGGGCTCAGGCTGTGCCATCTCGGTGGCGTCAGCCTCATTGCTTACCGACACCGTCATCGGTTTATCAGTGGACAAAGCAGAAACCGTTTTCAGCGCGGTAACCAAGAGACTGGCCAAAGGCAGCGCAGACGAAGCAAACGACCTGGACATCGATCTGGAGAGGCCATTTGCAAAACTCAGGGCACTCGACGGTGTCCGGGAATTTCCGTCACGCGTCAAATGCGCAACGCTCGCCTGGCACGCTCTGCACTCTGCTTTGCACCAGGACACGCAGCCGGCTACCACGGAGTAAGAAATACGATGTTTGGCCATACGAATGAACCCTTCACTCTGTCACGCGACGTGCCGGCTATTATTATTCCGGCCGGCGAGCAGTTGACTCTGCGGAACGGAACCGACGGCTTCATCACTCAAGCGCTCGGCGGCAGTTTTACGGTTTACGTCGAAGGCAACCTGTTTCGCATTTCAGGCGCCGACGCCGATGCGCTGGGTAAAGAACCGGTGCCGCCGCCACAGGTGCCGGACAATGCAACGGACGCCGATATCGAAGCCGTAATCTGGGAACAGCTGAAAACCTGCTATGACCCGGAGATTCCGGTTGATATCGTCAATCTCGGCCTGGTCTATCGATGCGACGTCAGGGCACTTGGCAATGGCCAACGCTCGGTCGCCGTGGACATGACACTGACCGCGCCGGGCTGTGGCATGGGAGATGTTCTGGTGGAGGACGCCCGCGAAAAGATCGCCGTCATTCCGACAATTTCGGACGTCAATGTCGAGCTGGTATTTGATCCACCCTGGAACGTCGGCATGATGAGCGAAGAGGCTCGCCTGCAAACCGGGCTGATGTAGGTCAAGGCGTAATAGCGATGAAAACACTTACCCTGGTACGCCACGCCAAATCCAGCTGGAGCGATACGCACCTCAGCGACGTGGACCGCCCGCTCAACAAGCGTGGCAAACGTGACGCTCCCGTGATGGGCAAGCGCATGGTCGAACACGATATCCGCCCGTCACTGATTATCTCGAGTCCGGCAACGCGCGCCTGGTCGACGGCGAAACTGCTTGCGGCCGAGATCTCATACCCTATCGAGTTCCTGCAGCGCGAAGATAGCCTTTACCACGCATCGATTGATGAAATTCTGGGCGTAATCGTTGCGCAGGATAATCGATTCAATAATATGATGATTGTTGGCCACAACCCGGGGATGACCGACTTCGCAAATTTTCTGTCGCCCGGACTAACAAATAATCTGCCAACGGCGGGTGTTGTCTCCCTGCAAATTGATCAGGATGACTGGAATCTTTACCAGCAACCCAAGACGGAGCTGCTTGTTTACGACTATCCAAAAAAAGGACTCTGAGTCCGTCGGCTCAACACTCGGGGACGTTGACCGCCAGGCCGCCTTTGGATGTTTCCTTGTAATGCGCTGACATATCCAGACCCGTCTGGCGCATGGTCTTGATAACCTGGTCCAACGTTACTTTGTGCGTGCCATCCCCGTGCATCGCAAGCTTGGCCGCATTGATCGCTTTGACAGCACCCATGGCATTGCGCTCGATGCACGGTATTTGCACGAGGCCGCCAATCGGATCGCAGGTCAGCCCGAGATTGTGTTCCATACCGATCTCGGCCGCTTCTTCGATATGATCGTTGCTGCCGCCAAGCGCAGCAGCAAGACCGCCTGCGGCCATTGAGCACGCGACACCGACCTCGCCCTGGCAACCCATTTCGGCACCGGAAATCGAAGCATTTATCTTGTACAGGATACCGATCGCACCGGCGGTCAGGATGATCGTGCGAATGCCTTCTTCGCTCGCGCCAGGTACGAAGCGGTCATAAAACATCAATACGGCCGGGATGATCCCGGCTGCGCCGTTGGTTGGGGACGTGACAACTCGCCCGCCCGATGCGTTTTCTTCGTTGACCGCAATAGCGAATGCGTTGACCCACTCCATCGCATCAAAAGCTGTCGGTTCACTGCGTTTTGACAGGCTGCGATACAACTTCGGCGCGCGACGAAGTACCGACATCTTACCGGGCAATACGCCATCCGTGCGCAATCCTCGCTCGATGCAATCCTGCATCGCCTGCCAGATATCCGCGATGCGCTGATCCACCTCTTTGCGGCTGCGCCAATGCGTTTCATTTCGCAGCACGACTTCAGCGATGCTCATCTTGTGTTCGGCGGCCGTCGTGAGCAAGGACTCACTCGTCGCGAACGGTAGAGGTGGCTCGCCCTCCTGCGTCAGGGGTTCCGGGTCGTCGTTGCGTGCAATGAAACCACCCCCAAGTGAATAGTATTTCTCGCCGAGCAAGACCCGGCCATCCGGCGCATAGGCAACGAAATGCATGCCATTGGTATGTCTTGGTAACTCGGTCTCAAGATCAAACTTCAAATCTGTTTCCAGATCGAACGCCAGGCGTCCGATGCCTGGTGCTTCGATGTGGCGGTCGGCGCGAATTCCTGCGAGCAGGTCATCAACCTCGTCCGCATCAATCGTCTCGGGCAGGAACCCCGACAAACCGAGTAACACGGCCGAATCCGTACCATGCCCTTTTCCAGTCCAGGCAAGAGAACCGTGCAGTGTGACGGCGATTCGGCCGACATCCGCAGACACCGGTTTCAGATCCGTTACGAAAGCCCTTGCCGCCTTCATTGGCCCGACCGTATGCGAACTCGACGGGCCGATACCGATCTTGAAGATATCGAATATGCTGAGCGGACGTTGATCAGCCATCAATCGGAGCCGAGCGTAAGCAAGCTTGCGTTGCCGCCGACCGCCGAGATGTTATTGCTGACCGTGTACTCACTGCCAAATCGCTGCACATAGTGCGGCCCGCCAGCCTTTGGCCCGGTACCGGACATACCTCTGCCACCGAAGGGCTGCACGCCAACGACCGCGCCGATCATATTGCGATTAATGTAGATGTTACCGGCTCCGGACTGATTGACGAGACCGCGAGCGCGCGAGTCTATGCGGCTGTGCAAGCCCATTGTCAGACCATAGCCCGTCGCGTTCACCGCCTCGACAGCCTTATCGAGTTCGCTGCCCTTGAACTTGAGTACGTGCAGAACCGGGCCGAAAACCTCTTCGGTCAGGACGCTGATATCGTCTATTTCTACCAGCGTAGGCGCGAAGAATGTGCCCGCCTCGTGTCCCGCGGGCAAAGCGCATCGATGGACGATTCTGGCTTCCTTTCCCATTCTTTCGACATGCGTTTCAAGTAGCGCTCTGGACGGTGCGTCAATTGCGGGCCCTACGTCGGTTGCCAGATACTGTGGATCGCCAATCACGAGTTCGTCCATGTAGCCCTTCAACAAGTCGAGCGTTCGCGGTTCGATCTCCTCCTGCACGCACAGCAGACGCAAAGCAGAGCAACGCTGGCCCGCACTGTTGAATGCCGAATAGATGCTGTCGTGCACAACCTGCTCCGGCAATGCCGAACTATCGACAAACATGGCGTTTTGTCCGCCGGTTTCGGCAATCAGGGTCCCGATCGGGCCGTCCCGATGAGCCAGCGTCTGATTGATGGTCTGGGCGACGCCGGTTGATCCGGTAAACACCACACCCGCAACCCGCGGATCTGCAACCGCACGGCCACCAATAAGGGAGCCAGAGCCCGGCATGAAATGCAGCACGTCCGCCGGCACGCCAGCCTCGAGCATCAGTTGCACAGCGCGGTAAGCGATCAGAGGTGTCGGCCCCGCCGGTTTTGCCAGTACAGCGTTGCCCGCCGCAAGCGCGGCCGCTACCTGGCCGGTAAATATCGCCAGCGGAAAATTCCAGGGGCTGATGCAGACGAACACGCCCCGGCCCCGCAGACCGTAGGTGTTGTGCTCCCCTGTCGGCCCCGGCATGACCAGCGGCTCACCAAAATGTCGCCGTGCCTGAGCGGCGTAGTAGCGAAAGAAATCCACGGCCTCGCGGAGTTCGGAAATCGAGTCCGGGAGGGTTTTACCGCCCTCACGGATGCACAGCGTCAGAAGCTCGGCGTGATGGGCTTCGAACAGATCGGCGGCACGATTCAGAATCCTGGCACGTTCGTCGGCACCCGTGCGATCCCAGGAAACCTGCCCTTTGACCGAGAGTTCCAGTGCGGCATCGACGTGTTCTTCTGCCGCCAGGTGGCAAATGCCCACGACTTCGTCGGTATTCGCCGGATTGACCGACGGCGCCTCGGCTCCGGACATCTCCCTGCCACCGACAATCGGTTTGGCTGTCACTGGCAACGCACGGGCCGCCTCCATATCAGACAGGAGTTTGCGGCTTACATTGCGGTCCGCAAGATTAAAGCCGTGCGAGTTGTCTCGCTCGGGCTGGAAAATATCTAACGGCCGCGGAATTCGGTCATGCGGCAGATAGTCGTGTTGCCCGGCGACAGTCAATGGGTCGGCAATGATGTCGTCAACGTCGATAGACTCATCGATAATCTTGTTCACAAACGATGTATTCGAACCATTCTCCAATAAACGTCGAACGAGATACGGCAACAGATCCTCGTGGTTACCTACCGGCGCATAGACGCGGCAAGGTCGATCATGCTTTTTTGGGTCGACAATTTCGGCGTAGAGTTCCTCACCCATGCCGTGCAGACGCTGGAACTCATAGTCCCGACGCGAACCGGCGAAATGCAACACGCTCGCCAGCGTATGCGCATTATGCGTCGCGAACTGCGCATAGATCTTGTCGCCGGCCGCAAGTGCCGCCCGCGCGCACGCCAGATACGAAACGTCCGAGTGAGACTTGCGCGTGAAGACGGGATAGCTTGAAATACCCTGCTCCTGAGCCCACTTGATCTCGCTGTCCCAGTAAGCGCCTTTCACGAGACGGACCGGGATTCGGCGCCCGACGTCGCCGGCCAAATCTTCAATAAAGCGCATCGTGTCACGGCCGCGACGCTGATAAGTCTGCACGGCAAGGCCGAATCCATCCCAACCAGCTAGCGCATTGTCACGATAGACGCGCTCGAATATGGCCAGCCACATTTCGAGCCGGTTTGCCTCCTCCGAATCGATCGTAAGGCCGATGCCAACGTCCCTGGCGTGTTTGGCAAGCTCCAGTATTGACGGGACGAGCTCATCGAGGACCCGCTGTTCGTGCGTGTATTCAAAACGCGGGTGCAGCGCGGATAACTTGACCGATATACCCGGTGCTGAAAACACGTCTGGCGCGTCAATCTGTGGCGCCTTGCCAATGCTGCCAATGCCTTCGTGGTAATTCTCGAGGTAGCGCTGCGCATCGGACCGGGTCAGCGCGGATTCGCCGAGCATGTCGAAGGAGTAACGATACGGCAGCTTTTCGTTCTTTGTTGCCCGTTTCAGAGCCTCCCCGATCGTGCGCCCCATGACGAACTGGTGGCCCATGATTTTCATTGCCTGGCGCATGGCGGTTCGCACCACCGGTTCGCCCGCACGACTGACGAGTCGGCCGAGCGCTTGTCCGGGATTACTCGTCGCGACCTCGTCCATACTCAGAATGCGACCCGTCAGCATCAAGCCCCATGTCGACGCGTTAACGAACACAGAGTCACTGACACCGAGATGGTCCTTCCATTTTGCAGACGTAATTTTGTCCGCAATCAGCCGGTCGGCCGTATCGGCGTCCGGAATCCGCAGCAATGCCTCGGCGATGCACATGAGCAACACACCCTCATCTGAGGACAGGTCGTACTGCTGCAGAAAGGCTTCAATGCCGCCGTCATTGGCCGTGCTCTTGCGAACCGCGCGCACGAGCTGCGCTGCCGTAGCCTGGATTTTCTCGCGAGTGGGGCCGCCGGCATCGGCGGCTTTGACCAGTTCCCTGACGAGCTTCTCTTCGTCCGCGAGATAAAGATCATTGATGTAGGGGATACTGCATTCCCGGGCAGCCGGTTGATCAACAAAGCTCATGCAAAAACTCCAGACGTCCACTCTTGCGGTGGGCTCAAAAAGGAATACACGGGCGGCGATTATAGGGCATTCAGGGCCACGCGGGCATCGCTATCGGCCTTTTCGATCACGTAACTGTCGGCGAGTGTGTTTGTCCGGCTTGCCCTTCGTCATCGGCATTTGCAGTCGGTCCCGCCGAAGCTCGGCAAGCTGTTTTTCCCGACGCGTGATGCTCGCCGCGGACTCGTCGTAGCAGGCTTGCGCGTCCTTTGCCGGACCCCGCCGGGCAGGTATACCCAGAACCGTCAGCTCGTAGGTCGACTGTTGACGGACGAGCTGGACTTCATCACCGATGCGTACGCTCGTCGCGGCGCGGGCGCGCTCACCGTTAACACGCACGTGACCCCCGTGCACGGCCGCGCTGGCCGCTGTCCGGGTCTTGTAGAATCGAGTAAACCAGAGCCACCGATCCAGTCTTAGTGAGTCGTTTGACACGACCAATCTCCTTTGGCCTCCTGATATACTCTGCGTCCTTCGAACCGAGAGAGCAAACCCGTGCCAACAGCATTTTTGGAATCACTCGGCAAACAGACCGAGGCCCTCAAGTCAGAGGGCCTTTTCAAGACCGAGAGGCTCATTGCAGGACCGCAGCAGGCCGCGATCGACGTGCGTGCAAATGGCGGCACAGAGCACGTTCTTAACCTGTGCGCGAATAACTACCTCGGCCTCGCCAATCATCCGGAGGTCATAGCGGCCGCGCATAAAGCACTGGACGAGTACGGCTACGGCATGGCATCCGTGAGATTCATTTGTGGCACACAAACGGTTCATAAGGAACTGGAAGCACGGATCAGCGCTTTTCTCGGCACAGAGGACACCATCCTGTATCCGTCCTGTTTCGATGCGAATGGCGGCTTGTTCGAAACGCTGCTGGGACCCGATGATGCCGTCATCAGCGACGCGCTCAACCATGCCAGCATCATCGACGGTATTCGCCTCTGCAAGGCGCAGCGCTACCGGTATGGCAACAGCGACATGCGGGACCTTCGTAGCCAGCTTCAGGACGCCTCTGGTGCCAATACCAAACTGATCGTGACGGACGGCGTATTCTCGATGGACGGCACCATCGCCGACCTGGTCGGCATTTGCGACCTCGCTACGGAATTTGATGCCCTGACAATGATCGACGACTGCCATGCAACGGGTTTCCTTGGAAAAACCGGGCGTGGCACGCACGAATACCGTGGCGTAATGGGACGTATCGATATCATCACGGGCACGCTGGGCAAAGCACTCGGGGGCGCGTCGGGAGGATACACCTCGGGCCGCAAGGAAATCGTTGGCTGGTTACGACAGCGCTCGCGTCCATACCTGTTTTCGAATTCCGTTGCGCCGATGATCGCAGCGGCATCCATTGCCGTTCTCGACTTGCTCGAACGCGACAACTCCCTGCAGGAAAAGCTGCACGAAAACGCGGCCTATTTCCGCATCAAGATGACCGAGAGAGGCTTTGAGCTGCAACCTGGCGAACATCCGATTATTCCCGTGATGCTCGGCGACGCCAAGCTTGCGACCGCGATGGCGGACAAGCTCCTCGCACGCGGTATCTACGTAATCGGCTTCTCGTTCCCGGTGGTTCCTAAGGGACAGGCACGAATCCGTACGCAAATGTCGGCCGGACTGACACGTGAACAACTCGACAAAGCGATCGACGCATTCACGGCCGTCGGCCGCGAACTGAGCGTAATTAATTGATCCCGCGCACCCGGAAAGAACGATGAAAGCACTGGTCAAAGCAAAACGCGAGCGTGGCATCTGGATGGAAGACATCGCGGTTCCCGATGTCGGCCACAACGACGTCCTGATCAAGGTCCACCGCAGCGCGATCTGCGGAACCGATATTCACATTTTCAAATGGGATGACTGGGCGCAAAAGACGATTCCTGTGCCGATGGCGGTTGGGCACGAATTCAGCGGCGAGATCGTGGAATTGGGCGTCGAGGTCCGGGGCTTTAGCCTGGGCGACCGCGTCTCTGCGGAAGGGCATATCACATGTGGCCATTGTCGAAATTGCCGGGCGGGCCGCCGTCATTTGTGCATGAACGCAGTGGGCGTGGGCGTCAGCAGGCCCGGCGCTTTTGCGGAATTCCTGTCGGTTCCTGCATTCAACGTTTTCAAACTGCCAGACATGATTACCGATGACATGGCATCGATTCTCGATCCGCTCGGTAATGCCACGCATACGGCGTTATCGTTTGACCTTGTGGGCGAGGACGTTCTGATTACGGGTGCCGGCCCCATCGGTGCAATGGCCGTCGCGATCGCACGCTTTGCAGGCGCCCGCCACGTCGTCATTACCGACGTCAACGATTACCGGCTGGAGCTTGCCCGCAAGATGGGAGCCTCGCGCGCACTCAACGTAACTCGGGAGACTATCGACGACACGATGCGCGACCTGGGCATGGAAGAAGGCTTCGATGTCGGCATGGAGATGTCGGGCAACCCGCTGGCATTTCGCGACATGTTGAGAACGATGCACCACGGCGGAAAAATAGCCATGCTCGGCATTCCGCCGGGAGAAATTGCCATCAACTGGAATGATGTCATTTTCAAGGGCCTGTTCATCAAGGGGATCTATGGCCGCGAGATGTTCGAGACCTGGTACAAGATGTCCAGCATGTTACAAAGCGGTCTGAACATGGATCCGATCATCACCCATCATTTCGATATCGAGGAGTTCCAGCCCGCGTTCGAACTCATGGAGTCCGGACAGACGGGCAAGGTCATCCTGCACTGGAACTAGCAGGTGGGGTCAGCTAGTCGATCTCGCAGAAACAGTGCGAATACACGCCCCTCGGATCGTTGAACTTTGTGACCCCCGCGAGTAATTTCTGCAGCTGATTTGCAAATACAGCGACCGGCGCGGGCTCACCAACGAAGCTGGCCGGATCGATTCCAGCGGTTTTGGCTATCGTCAGGAAATCGACGATCATCTGCTGGCTCGGGGACAACTCCGGCTTAATCGTCTTCCTGCTGTAAGTCCCTTCCTCGAGACCGACGAGTCCTGCCGCGACGGCCACAGCGTCATCGAGGCCGCCAAGCTGATCGACCAGTCCGTTCTCCAGGGCATCAGTGCCGGTCCAGACCTGTCCCTGGCCAATGCTATCTACGGTTTTCTTGTCCAAACCGCGGTGCTCGGAAACACGTGAAACGAAATCGTCGTACACGTTCTCGACCAGCATCTGCACCAGCTGTTTCGTAGAATCAGTCATTTCAAGATCCGGTCGCAGCGCCCCCACCCAGGGGGTCGTGGCGACGCCATCAGTTGCCACGCCGAGGGTCGCAAGTGATCGCTGGAAGGTGGGTATCATGCCAAAGACACCGATTGACCCTGTTACTGTCGACGGGCTGGCGATCACCTTGTCCGCGCCAGCAGATATCCAGTATCCACCAGACGCTGCCACGCTGCTCATAGACGCAACGACAGGCTTGCCAGCCTCCTGCAAAGCATCTATCTCGTTCGCAATGACTTCGGACGCAAATGCACTGCCGCCAGGGCTGTCAACGCGGAGCACGACGGCTTTGACAGACTCATCCTGCAACGCTTTACGAAGCAAGGCTGCCGCCGAATCACCGCCTACGGTGCCCGGTGGCTGCGATCCATCGAGTATCTCCCCCGCTGCAACAACGATCGCAACATTTTCAGCTTTCTTCTTGGGCTTATGCAACAGCCGCATTTGGCCAAGGTAGTCCCGCATCGACACCGACGAGTACAGCGCCTCATCCTCCGAATCCGCTCCGGCGTATTCCTTTATGCGATCGCGCAGGGCGATGCGAGTTAGCAGATCATCCACCAAACCAATATCGCGTGCGGCAGCGGCGGTATCGCCATTGGCGCTTCCGACGCGCTCAACCATGTTCTGAGCGTAGTCGTCGATGGCGCCTTCAGGCAGCCCGCGCGCGGTAACTACGTCTTGCTGATACGTATTCCAGAATTGATCTATCAAGCGGCTCCGGGACTCCCGGTCCTCCGGAGACATATCCATGCGTGTGTAGGGTTCGACGAACGACTTGTGGGTCCCGACTTTGAAAACATTCCAGTCGATGCGCAGCAGGTCAATCGCGTCCTTGAAGTAGTTTCGATACGAACCGTAACCCTGCAGCAACACCAGGCCCTCGGGGTGTAGATACAGCTCGTCGGCATGGGCCGCCAGGAAGTAACCCTGTTGTGCAAAAAGATCGGCGCTTGCAACGACTGGTTTGCCGGACTCCTGGAAAGCATCGATCGCCTCCGCAACACGCTGCAGTTTGTTCAACCCGCCCGACGCGAACGCGCTCAGCTCGAGATGAACGGCAGTAATGCGGTCGTCGGTTCGCGCGAACTCCAGCGCATCAACGATATCCTGTACCAGCGTCTGCGGCGGCGTATCGCCAAGCAGTTCGGTCAGCGCGCGGTCGAATGGGTCGCCTTCCAGCTGCTCC
>Ga0316201_10002059_pt1 | contig 14124 bp, 11 predicted proteins | sample CS6wburrow_MG_FD_204516 | JGI IMG/M metagenome (GOLD analysis project Ga0316201, IMG submission 204516) | Coastal sediment microbial communities from Delaware Bay, Delaware, United States - CS-6 worm burrow | ecosystem: Environmental > Aquatic > Marine > Coastal > Sediment | place: USA... | reverse complement strand
CCCCTCCGGCGCAAACAGCTGGCGCAGGAAGCGGCGATTATGCTGGAGATATTTAACGATGCCTGGGCCAACAACTGGGGATTCGTCCCCCTGGCACATGAGGAATTTCTGGATACCGTCAAGACACTGACCCCATTGTTGCCCGACGACTATGTTCAGATTGCTGAATATCAAGGTAAACCTGTGGCCTTTATCGTTGCCCTGCCGAATATCAACGAGGCGACCCGGGACCTGGGGGGCAAACTGCTGCCCTTCGGCTGGGCCAAATTGCTGTGGCGGCTGAAGGTCCGTCACCCTCGCACGGCGCGGGTGCCGCTGATGGGTGTGAGGCAGGAATTCCAGCATTCGCGACTTGGGCCGACGCTGGCGTTCATGGTGATCGATGCGGTGCGCAAGGCCCTGCATGCTCGCAATGTTACCGATGTGGAAATGGGCTGGGTGCTCGAGGACAATGACGGCATGCGCAACATCATTGAAACGATTGGCGGTGAGGCGTACAAACGCTACCGTGTATACGAAAAGATCTTGTAGCATCTCATGTATCTCGATACCGATTCCCATCCCTTGACAGCCGTGGTACTGGCAGGGGATCGCACCAAGAAAGATTCGCTGATCAACCACACGAAGGTCGGGTGCAAGGCCCTGATCGAGATAGACGGTATCCCCATGGTGCGCAGGGTGCTGAGCGCACTGCAGCAATCCAGGGCGGTGTCTAGAATCGTGCTGGCCGGGCCAGAGGCCGGCGAAGTTGCGATGGACAAACCGCTGAGTGAACTAGTCGCCAGCGACGAAATAAGCTGGCGTGCCCCGGAGGCCAGCCCTAGTGCCAGTGCCTTTCACGCCATGCAATCACTGGAGCCCCATACGCCGGTCTTATTGACAACCGCCGATCACCCGCTGCTCACGCGGGAGATCGTCGATGCATTCAGTCGCCAGAGCCTGGCCGATGATATCGATGTAACTGTGGGCCTGGCGCCCCATGCCCTGATCACAGAAGCCTATCCCGACATTAAGAAGACAGTGTTTCGGTTCAGCGATGGCGATTTTTGTGGCTGCAATCTGTTCGCCTTCCTGACACCGGAAGGCCGGCAGGCAGCCAGCTTCTGGCGCAAGATAGAACAGCAGCGCAAGAAGCCACTGGTCCTAATCGGCCTGTTGGGCTGGTGGACGGTATTACGCTACCGCATGGGGATGCTGTCGCTGGAGGAAGCGCTGGCCAAGCTCAGCAAACGCCTGGGCCTGCGTGTGCGCGCCGTTATCCTGCCGTATGCCAATGCCGCGATAGATGTGGATTCGATAGCCGATCTGGCGCTGGTGAACGGCTTTCTGGCCGACCACCGCGGACTCACCCTCCCGGTCAATTCCGAATCAACTCCAGGGACCGCTGACCCTGCGCGGTGAACCGGCCCAGCATGCTGTCGTAGCCCCGGGATTCGATGTCCACTGCCCAGCCGCTCGCCGTCCTGGCCACAGCGAAGCGATTGTAGTGCGCCACCTCGGCGCCGTGCAGCCCCACGGCCGATGCGGAGGGGACAGCCAGCACCGGCACCCTTCCATGACAGGTTTCCAATTCGCGATAATGGCTACGGTGGCCATGTCCGTGCAACACCAGTTCCGCCCCGTAGGCCTCGACAAGCGCCTGCAAGGCCGCAGCATCGGTTAGCCTTTTACGCCATTTCTCGGTGCCCTTCAGCGGTGAGTGATGCAGGTATATCACCCGGAACAGGCCGTTTTCGTGCGTCGCCGTGAGTAGCCGGGGCAGGCGCTCCAGCTGTTTTCTGCCCACGGTTCCGGTCGCCATGAATGGTGCGGTCGGACAGGCGCTGGAGAGGCCGATGAAGGCGATACTGCCGCGGATGCGCAGGCTCGGAAACCGCGGCGTGACCGGCTCGTCTGACATCAGGTAGTCATCCCAGAGAGCAAAGGTATCCTGCCAGTGCGCTTTCACGCTGGCATCGTGATTGCCGGGCACGACTGCTATCTGGCGTGGCTCGCCAAGTTGCCGCAGCCAATCCCGCGCCTCGACGAATTCCTGGGGCAGGCCGATGTGTGTGAGGTCACCGGTAACCAACAACTGCGCCACCGGATAGGCGTGCAGGTCATGCTGCATGGCGGTCAAGACTTCGCGCTGATGCTGGTAGCGGCGCTTGCGGCGCCAGGAGAGATACCCCAGCAGTCGTTTGTTCAGCAGCTGTCTATACGTGGCTCCTTCCAGGGTCGTCAGGTGCGGGTCGGAAATATGCGCGAAATGCTCCCACGCGCCTGTGTGCTCAGACACGGCGGATTATTGCGCCTAAGCCGGCCAACTTCTGTTCGATACTGGCGTAGCCTCGGTCCAGATGATAGACCCTGTCTATAGACGTCTCGCCATCCGCCGCCAGCGCGGCGATCACCAGGGCGGCAGACGCGCGCAGGTCGGTGGCCATCACCGGCGCGCCCTGCAGGCGCTCGGTGCCCTGCACGACGGCTATATGCCCTTGCAGGGAGATATCCGCACCCATGCGCTGCAGCTCAGCAACGTGCATAAAGCGGTTCTCGAATATGTTTTCCACCACCGTGGACGCGCCCTCGGCCAGCGCGTTGAGCGCCATGAACTGCGCCTGCATGTCGGTGGGGAAGGCCGGGTAGGGCGCGGTGCTGATATTGACTGCCCGGCAGCGCCTGCCGCCGCTGTCCAGTTCGACCCAGTCTGCGCCGTGGCGCAGTTTGACACCGGTGTCCTCAAGCTTGGTGAGCACGTAGCGGAAGAAATCCGGATCGGTCTTCAGGATGGTCACCTTGCCGCGGGTGGCGGCCGCTGCGACCAGGAGCGTGCTGCTTTCGATGCGGTCAGGCGGCACTCGGTGAGTGGTGCCCCGCAGGCTGCTCGCCCCCTCGACGGTCAGCCGGCTGCTGCCAATGCCCTTGATGCTCGCGCCCATAGCAACCAACAAGCTGGCGAGGTCGGTGACCTCCGGTTCCATGGCGGCGTTTTCAATCACGGTGGTGCCATCGGCCAGCGTGGCTGACATCAGCAGATTCTCGGTCGCTGTCACCGAGGGGATGTCCAAGGGGATATGGGCGCCTCGCAGGCGCGTGGCCCTGGCCTTGATATAGCCGCCCTGGATCGTGATGTCCGCCCCCATGCGTTGCAGTCCCGAGATATGCTCGTTTACCGGCCTCGAGCCTATGGCGCAACCCCCCGGGAGGGAAATATCCGCCTCGCCGAAACGGGCGAGAAGTGGGCCGAGCAGCAGGATGGACCCGCGCATCGTTTTCACTAGCTCATATGGGGCTCGCACCGAGTGCACCTGACTGGTATCGATACTCAGCTCGGATTCTTGCCTGTCGACCTTACAACCCAGGAGGTTCATCAGTTCAAGCGCAGTGGCGATGTCGCGCACGGCCGGGACATTGCTAATGTGCAAGGGGTCGCTGGTCAGCAGGCTGGCAGCGAGCACAGGCAGGGCCGCATTTTTGGCGCCCGCAATTTCCACTTCACCGTGCAGCGGACCGTTGCCGGTGATCAACAGCTTCTCCATCAACCGTCCTGTCTGGCGTCGATCAGTCCGGCGTCTACGAGCCCGGCATAGGCCGCAATTATGTCGTCGATTTGGGCGCTGCTGTGGGCAGCGCTTACGCTGTTGCGAAGCAGGAAGTTGGTTGATGGCGAAGCCGGCGGTACCACCAGGTTTACATACACGCCCGCTTCCATTAACGCGCTCCAGCAGTTAATCGCCCGGGAGCGGTCCTTAAGTGCCACCGCAACCACGGGACTCAGGGAAGGTCCAACCGGGAGGCCGAGCGCCCGCAATCCACTGTACAGGCGATTGGCATTGTCCCACAGCTTGCGGCGCAATCCGGGCTCGCTCTGCAGGATCTGCAGTGCTTTGCGCGTGGAGGCCACTATCAGCGGGGAGGACGATGCGGTGAATATATAGGAGCGGATGCAATAGCGGATGGTTTCCAGCTCGGGATGCCGGCTCACGCAAAACCCGCCGGTTGCACCCAGGCTCTTGCTGAACGTCCCGGCAATGAAATCGACCTCACTCTCTATGCCGGCAGCTTCGACCGCGCCACGACCGTGGTCGCCCAGCACCCCCATCGAGTGCGCTTCATCGACGAACAGCCAGCCGCCGTATTCCCGCTTCGCGGCAACTATTTCCTGCAGCGGTGCCGTATCTCCGAGCATGCTGTATATCCCTTCGACCACGATCAGGGTCTGGCTTGCGCGCTCGCCCAGACGTCGCAGCCGCTTGGCCAGGTCATCGGGATCGTTGTGCTTGAAGCGGATGATTTCAGCGCCACTGAGCTGCGCGCCCGCGTAGATGCTGGCATGGCTATCAGCATCCAGCAGAAGGACTTCGCCAGGCCCCACCAGGCTAGCGCACATTCCCATGGTGGCCGCAAAGCCGGTGGTGAAGATGATCGCGTGATTCACGCCGTAGAAGGCGGCCAGCTCACTTTCCAGCATCTGGTGCTCGATGAAGGTGCCATTGGCCAGGCGCGATCCAGTCGTGCCGGTTCCCCATTTCTCCGCTGCTTCCTGAGCGGCGGCTATACAGCGCGGATCAAAAGACAGTCCCAGGTAATTATTGGTGCCCGCCAGAATCACCTTGCGGCCATTGACCACAGCCTCGGTGGCAGACAGGATTTTTTCGGTGACCGCACCAAAAGGGACGACATCCTGCGCGCCCAGCTCAGCCTGAAAATCGGCCATGTATTTGAACTTATCAAACAACATGCCGGTCAGGCGTCCAGTTCACGCAATTTGCGGGCGAAGTCTCCCACGGTATTGACATCCGGGAGAATGTTAAGAGGAATGGAGATCTCGAACTGATCCTCGATTTTTTCTACGAACTCCATCACTTCCAGCGAACTGAGCCCGATATCCGCGACCAGCTCTGTGGTCTCAGACAGGACTATCCCGCTCTTGGCATGCCCTTCGAGCACCGAGTACATAAAGTCAAGGTACTCCTGATATTCGGCCATGTTTGCTGAATCCTTGTGGTAGCGTCGACGAGCCGCTAGATTGAAAATCGCGAAACTATAACGATGGAAACCGGGCAATGCCAGTAGTTTGGCTGATAGATGCATACCGCGCGGGCGAGCGCGCACAGGTTCGCGCATTGGTGCAGGCATTGGGCTGGCCGTGTGAAACCAAACAGCTGAGCTACCGTAAGTTCGATCTGATTACACACCTGCTGCCGGGTGGGTCACTGCGCGGTGTTCAACGGGCCAGCCGGGAGTCTCTGAAGCCGCCCTGGCCCGACCTGGTTGTCTCCAGTGGAGTTCGCAACGAGCCGGTTTGTCGCTGGATAAGGGAGCAATCGGGGGGGCGGTGTCGTTATGTACACATCGGTCGACCCTGGGCCGATCCCTCGCTGTTCGATCTGGTTATCACCACACCACAGTACCGCGTGCCCAATCGCGAAAACGTGGTCCACAATGAGTTGACCCTGCACCAGGTAAACCCGTCGCGCATGGCCCAGGGCGCTGTCGAATGGGGCAACGCCTGGCGGGATTTACCCCGACCGCTGATCGCGGTTATGGTGGGCGGAAACAGTGGGCCTTTTACGCTGGGCCCAAGGGCAGCCGCGAGACTGGGGCGGCAGGCCTCGAAACTGGCACGGGATTCCGGCGGCGCCCTGTTGGTAAGCACCAGTTCACGCACGTCCGCCCGGGCGATTGCTGCCCTGCAGAGGGCGCTGGACGCACCGCATTACTGGCATGCCTGGCGCCCGGTCGAGGAGCCCAACCCCTACTGGGGGATGCTGGGGCTGGCCGACCGCTTCATTGTCACCGCTGACAGTATCGCGATGCTTTCGGAGGCCTGTGGCACCGGCAAGCCGGTCGACATGTTCGACCTCGGAGGCATGCGCGAGAACGTGGATCAGCCGCGCGACTTCCGGCTTGGCGGCATATTGTACCAGGCGCTGTTGAACTGGGGGTGGATGCGCCTGACGCGCGATATCAGCCTGGTACATCAGGAATTGGTGGCCTCAGGCCGCGCAGCCTGGCTGGGGGATGAGCGCCGGCCTTTGAGGGTACAAGACGCGACCGACATGGCTCGGGCGGTCAGGGCGGTAAAGGGGCTATTTGGAGAGTTTGGCGAGCCCGGCGGCGTCGACTAGCTGGACCTTCCCGGCCTGCAAAAAGTAAACCCGGCTGGCCGCATGCACCAAAGCGCGGTTGTGCGATATGGCCAGTATTGAAAGCTGGCCCGTCAGGTTTTCCAGGGTTCGCCGAATCGCGTCCTCGCTCTCGTGATCCAGGGCACTGGTGGCCTCATCGAGAATCAGCAGTCGCGGTTTGTTAACCAGCGCCCTGGCTATGACTACACGCTGTCGCTGGCCACCCGAAAGTTTGCCGCCGCGTTCGCCGACCACTGTTTCCAGGCCGTCGGGTAGCGAGGCAACGAAGTCCGAGGCGCCGGCAGCTTGCAGGGCCCACTCGACGTCTGCCGGTTGCAGCGTCGGATCACCCAAAGTTATGTTGCGCATGATGGTGTCATGCAACAGGATGGTTTCCTGCGGCACGTAGCCAATCATTCTGCGCCAGGCTTCGATGTCCACCTCCTGTAGCGGCGTGCCATCGAGCGTGATCGTTCCTGCGTCGGGGCGTATCAGGCCGATCGCCAAATCGACGACCGTGGTCTTGCCGGAACCCGAAGACCCGATCAGGGTAGTGAACGCACCTGCATCGATCGTTAGCGACAGGTTTTGCACGACGGGGTGCTCGCCGTAGCCAAAGTCCACGCCGTGGAATTCCAGCCGCTCATTGAATTCGGGCGGAATACCGCCGTCGAGTTTCTCTTCCGCCGCTTTCGCTTCGGCAATGGCATGCTTCAGCGCCCAGAATGCGCTCTCGCCCTGCACCAGTTTCTGGTACTGCTTCTGCACCTTCCCGAGAAAGGCAAAGGTCCTCCCCAACGCGATGACCAACACCATGACCATGGGCAGTTCCATGGCAAAGATCGTGAGAGCAACGTACATGCCCAGCGCGATGAATATGGTAAACATCAATTCCTGAGCGGAATTCAGCACCGCCGCACTCAACACCTGGCGGCGTATCGACTTGTTGATGCGGGTGGTCTCCCGCGAGAGCACCTTGTCGGCAAGGTGGACCCGCGCCATGGCCTTGAGAGGTTTGACGGACTGCAAAGTGTCCGTGAGATTCGCCATCAGGGAAGTGAACAGCATGGTTTGCCGCTTGCCGGCCTTGCGCGTTACGAGCACAAGGAAGTGGGACAGGCCGATCACCGTCACACCGGCAACCAGGGCGACCAGGGCAGCGCGCCAGGACAAGGCGGTCGCCACGAAGCCATAGATACTGGCCTGGATCAGGTAGGTGATGACCATGGCGCCGTTGACAAAAGATTCCGAGGAGCGATGGGCCTCTGTTGCCAGCGCGTTGGTCAGTTTACCCACTGGTTGATGCAGAAAGTATTCCCACTTGCTGCGCAACACAGCGCGCAGCATCTCCAGACGCAAATCGGTGCCTACCTGTGCGGCGGTATAGCCAACCTCGCGTTGGGCCAACAACAGGAAGATGCTTTTCATCAGCACGACGACCACGATGATGAGCAGCAGGTTGCCGAGGGTAACGGCGATACCGAGAGCGCCGAGTGTTTCAACCACGACCCGCTCCACGCTGCTCTGTACGTCGGTCCCTGTGGTGACCAGGTCGGTGCCGCCTTCCACGCCAAGCGCAATATTGAGCAGGGGCAGCAGCGCGGACAGGCCTATCCCCTCGGCTATTCCGGACAAAAGCAGCGCGGCCAGCATCAACGCCGTATGCAGCGGGTAGGCGCGAAAGAAACTGGCCATCAGCCGCATGCGGAATCTCCCTGCCGGCAATACCGGTTACCGGACGAACTGTGCCTCGTCAAGAAGCTGATCAATTATTCACTACCAGTGCATCTTGGCCAGCAGAATGCCGGCGCATAATGCCACGATAACCGTTGGAACCACGCTCACCATCGGAATACTCAGGTGCAGCAGCAGACCCAGAGCAAATACGATCTGTGCCCCGAGGTAGAACAAGATGCCCACCGCCGTCCCCATTGCCATCCTGATGCCAAAACTGGCGTTGCGCCCGGAACCGAGGGATACACTGACGGGGATTGCCAACAAGATCATTGCGGCGACCGTAAGCGGCATGATGAGCCTCTGCCAGAAAGCGCTGAGATACTGCTGGTAAGAGCGACCGTTGCTGCGCAGATATTGGCTGTAATCATACAGCACCCTGAGCGTCATGCTTTCGCCGGTCAGGTTGACGGTCGGGAGTTCCTGGGGCGACCACAGATTCGCGATCTCCAGTTTGGATTCATAGGTGGTCTGCAATTTGCCATCGACCAGCTCCTTTTTCCTGACGTCTTCGAAAATCCAGCGCCGGTCTGGGTTTACGATGGCCTCGCTGGCGTGCAGGGCGCGCACCAGTTCACCGCTGTCGCCAAACTCGTACACGTCGATATCGCCCGGTACATAGTCGCGCAGCATTTTCCCAAGGTGGATATAGCGTTTGCCACTTTTTGCCCAGACCCCGCCGTCGGGAATGACCTCTGAGTTCTGATTGCGCAGGGTGTAGCGCAGTTGCTCTCCCTGTTGGTGCAGCGGTGCCGCAACAAATTCGAGGCTGAGCCACAATAATGCCATCAGGGCCAGAGTTGGCACGGCTATGCCGCCGAGAAATCTGCGCAACGATACCCCGGCGCAACGGATCACCGTCAGCTCGTTGGTCTTGTCCAGACTGGCCAGGGTAATGATGGTTCCCAGGAGCGTAATCACCGGAGCCAACCCCAGAACCCGCTGCGGCAGGGTGAGCAGGGTATATCTGACCACGGCGATCGCGTCGTAGTCTGCGTTGACCCGGTCCAGTTCCTGGATAAAACCGAGCAGTCCGAACACGGCCGCCAGCACCAGGAAAACCATAGACCAGCCGCGAATGAGCTTGCCGGCAAGATAGCGCTGCAGGATAGCCATAGTGGTCCACGGGGTTAATTGTGCAACGCATCCTTGGCGTGGCTCACGGCGGCGATGATGTCGCCCCTGGGCTTCGTCCACTTGGAGGGTTTTGCACTGTGCTCATTCTGAACTTCGATGAATCTTTGCAGTTCGGTCTTCAACTCCGGAATGCTGGCGAAAACACCGCTGTAAAGGGCACGAAGTTTCGACTGAGTAAGCCGCCTTCAGCGGCATTCAGCCACTTGGTTTTCACTGATTATTGCACGCATGCTCCGACCGTGAGACAGCGTCGCGGATCCGCAGCATTGGTTCCCAGTTGCTGCGGCTTTCTCGGAGATGCGAAGTGATTTGGCTGAGCGCATGCCGGAAGACACGCTCAATCAGTATCAATTGCGCTAATTTACGCATAGACCAATAGCCGAGTCAAACGCGCGGTTTCAGCAGGGCCAGCAGCACCAGACACAGGACAAGGTGGACACCCCAGAGGCCGGGAATTGAGCCGATTGTGCCTTGTTCGACCCAGGTGCGAGCGACGGCAGCCATGCTGAAGACACCGACATAGAGCGCAATCGCCACAATGAAAATCCGAAAGCGCGATTCCCGGGGTTTGGATCGCGCCAGCGGCACTGCAGTCAGGGCCAGCAGCAGCGTGGCCACCGGGGTGGATGTGCGCCATTGGAATTCGGCCACGTCTTTCGGGTGCGGGGAAACGGCCAGGTTGCCGGTTGACTCCGCCTTGCGCCGGTAACTCGACCGCGCTTCCTCGAGGAGGAGGGTGACCGTCAGCTCCTTGAACCGCACGGTGACGTCCCGCTGCCCGCGATTATCCAGCGAATAATGATAACCGTTAATGAATTTACCGGCGACCGCCTGCTCAGGGTTCAACGTGAGCAGGGCGGCGGCATCCGCCACGATGATTTCCGAGCGACTCCGCGTGCCCTGGTAATTTCTATAGAGGAACACACCCTTGTGCAGACCGTGCTCCAGATCCAGTCCGTCGGCTATGAGGGTAGTAAAGTTGACGTTCTCCAGGGTCACGAAACGACCACTGGCCATCTTTTTCAGATCGACTCTGGCGGCCGCCTCAGCCTCCAAACGGTAACTTTCCTGATACGCCCATGGCCTGCCGACGATGGAGATGGAAGCAGTGATCAGGGCGATCACCAGGGAGAGTTTTGCCACCGATCCGAGTATCTGCGAGGGCCTCACGCCGGCGGCGTACAAAGCCGGGATTTCCCCATCGCGATACATGCGGCCAATGGCGGCCAGAATCGAGAAGAACAGCGCCGATGGCAGTAAAACTTCAAAGACAATCAATGTCTTAAAGGCGATCAATGCCATTGCGGCAGACAGTTCCATCTGCCCGTCAGCGGCTAGACTGAGTTGGCTCGCGGCCGAATAGCCGACAAATACCAGGACCAACATCCCCAGACCGCCGGAGAATAACCTGAGGATTTCCCAGCTGATGTGACGATCAATAATCAAGTGGTTTGGAGTTTCTGCGTGGGCTGATGCATTGTACTCGAGCCATCTACCATGGGGTTATTTCTGTGTTCGCGTCGTAGCATTCCGCGCGGTTGACCACGTAGTGACTTGACTTCCCGAGTAAGCAATAATGCTCAAGCACGGTGGCGAGGTCTTCAAGTGCGCATCGGGCCCCCATCCTCAAGGGGCCATGCGAAATAGTGGTGTTTAATTCAATAAGACAGTTTGACTGACATTATCGCCCGTCGTTCTCACGATCACTATGAATACCAACGCACAGACAAGCGGGTTGCCGGAGAATTTTTCTGCATTGCCGGTCTTGCAAAGCCAGCTGGAAACGCTGCGCACCCGGCACAGCGATGCCGTTAAATGTCAAGCCTAGCGACAGCAGGCGAAAAGCGCATCTGGCTCGTCATCGGCGACAAGCCTGGCGACAACGCGCAGGTGGAAATCATTGCCGAGGCGCTGGGGCTGCCATTCGAGGTCCGGCGCGTGCTGCCAAAAGAACAATTTGTACTTGGTAAGCCGTCTTTCGATGCCTCGCTCTACCATCTCGATTTGGATCGGTCCGACAAGCTCGAACCCCCGTGGCCGGATTTTATTCTGACGATTGGCCGGCGGCCATCAATGGCGGCCCTTTGGATTCAGGAGCAATCGGGAGGGCGCACCCGGATTATTCTTCTGGGAAGACCGAAAAAATGGATCGAGCGTTTCGAACTGGTCATAGTTCCAAGCCAGTATCAACTGCCCGAACGCTCCAATGTGCTGAACTTTGATCTCCCCCTGATGCGGTCGAATGAGGCGGCCATCGCGGAGGCGGTCAAGCACTGGCAGGAGGCCTTCGATGGGCTGGATAAACCGGTCACTGCGTTGCTGGTAGGGGGGCAGACCAAACCCTTTCGTTTCGACAAGGCGGCGGCTCAGGAACTGCTGGATAAAACCAGCACCGTTCTTAGCCAAAGCCCCGGTACGCTCTACATTACCACCAGCCGGCGAACCCCGCCCGGTGTGGTAAACACCTTGCGGGAGCAGTTGCCTGCCTACGCTATCCTTTACGAATGGGATCCCGACAACAGGGCAGACAATCCCTATCTCGCCTTGTTGGGACTGGCGGACCAGTTCATCGTGACCGGCGACAGCATTTCGATGATGGTCGAAGTTGCACGCAGGGGAAAGCCGCTGGCTATTTTCGAGCTGCCCTACCAGAAAGATCTGGCTACGAGGCTCCGACGTCTGCTGACGGAAGTTGGCAGAATAGAGGCGGGTGCTGCGGGATCGGGCAAGGTATTCCCGCGATTGATGGCCTTGCTGCAAAAGATCAGGCTCGCAGGTTATCCGCGCGACCTTACGGCAATCCACGCGTTGCTTTACCAACAGAAGCTCGCCGTGCCATTGGGAAACCCATTCTTGCGCGGAGGCCCGAGGGCTGTCGACGAGCTGGCACAGGTGGTGGAGAGAATCCGCCGCATAGTTCTGCAGGGCCAGCGTGGCGTCCAATGAGCGGTCTGTCCTTCCGGCGCATGGCATGCTCGGAGCACGTTACAACTCGCGATGATGCCCCTGATCGGGCGGTGACGGTCCAACAGATCGGGCTGATACTGCAAGCCGACAAATTGATTCGGGCATCAGCCTGCTGATACCCTTTTGGCGCATTAGTGCCGTGTGGCGCCCGGATCTGGCACTGCGCACAGACCGGGGTTCAGCTCGCAGCCGTCTGCCTCCAGGATATTGTGAAACAGCATTCAGCGTAAAAAAATGGTCAGTGAACGGACTCCTGATCCTCTCCTCTTTGCTTGTTGCGCTGGTGCTCGCAGAAATCGGGCTGCGTCTGGCCGTAATCTCGTATCCAACCTTTTCCCGATTCAGGTCGGACGTGGGTGACTCCCTGCTGCCAGGAGCAGAAGGCTGGTACACGAAGGAAGGACGCGCCTACATTCGCATCAATTCGGCCGGTCTGCGTGACACGGAGCACCCGATCCGCAAACCAGCCAACGCCTGGCGTATCGCCGTACTTGGTGACTCCTATGCCGAGGCGATGCAGGTTGCGATGGAGGAAAGCTTTCCGGCAGTACTGGAGCGTGAGCTCGGAAGCTGTTCGAGTCTGCAGGGTAAGGAGGTCGAAGTAATCAATTTCGGGGTTTCCGGTTACGGGACTGCCCAGGAACTGCTCACGCTCAGACACAGGGCACAGCGATACCAACCGGATCTTGTTCTGCTCGCGTTCGTCACGGGAAACGATATTCGCAATAACTCGAAAGAGTTGCAGAAAGGAGGGCGACCCTACTTTGTCTTCGAGGACGGGGAACTTGTTCTTGACAACAGCTTCATGCAGCAGCGCAGCTCCCGCTTCAGAACCAGCGCAGCCGGAGAACTGATGTACAAGCTTCTTCCGCACTCCCGGGTGATGCAGCTGCTAGCTTCGGCTGGGTCATTCCGAAAGCACCGTGAAGAAAAGCGACGGGACGCCACTAAGCAGGAAGTCGAGGGCTATGAGCTGGGCCTCGACGCTGCTGTATACAAGCAACCGGATACACCCGCCTGGAGCGATGCCTGGGCAGTGACAGAAAGCCTGCTTCGCCTGATGCACTCGGAAGTCAAGGCAAAGGGCGCGCAGCTCTTGCTGGCGACACTGAGCAATGGCATCCAGGTCAATCCAGATCGTCCGACGCGCGAGCGGTTTATACGAGCACTTGGCGTCAAACACCTGTTCTACCCCGATCGGCGCATCGAGACACTTGCCAATGACGAGGGGATCGCCTTTCTGATGCTAGCGCCGCATCTACGCGCGTGGGCAGAGGCAAATGGACAATGCGTACATGGCTTCTCCAACACGAAGCCCTGCACCGGGCATTGGAACGAGCTTGACCACCGGTTGGGCGGGGAGCTCATAGCTTCGCGGATCTGCCGCGAACTCGCCGACGGACGGCTACAGCCTGCAAGGCCCGACTAGCTTGCGGCTTTTGGCGCTGAAGCTGCGCGCCGCAGCTTGCTTGACGACATTTTTCGCATTCCCTATAGTCGCGCGCATCGTGGCATAACTGGCCGCCAAACTTTTAACCTGCCGGATTCCGTGTAGCGGCCAGAATTGTTGCTGGCTGCAAGGAAATGCGAAGCTCGTTAGATTGACGATATCGAGCGGGACCGGGAAAAACTCACCTCGCAACTCTGCCGCGCATTGCCTCCAGGACTCGTGCTCCTGGTGCACCATTGCGATGGGCGCTGGTTTTTGCGCTGTTCAGGTACTTTTTAGATCATGAAACGAGCCACTCAAAACATCATAGGTTCGCTTGTGTTTGCCGGGATTTTGCTGGGTGGACTCGAGATCGGGCTCCGCGCCTATCCGGAGATAATTCCGCTCAAGCTTCTCAAGCGTTTCCACAAAGCACCACGTCTCGAGATCGCCCAGCGAAGGTCCCTGTGGAATGAGTCGCAAATGCAGGTCCTGCAGCGTGATGACGGCGGACCGACTCTGAAAATGTTCAAACCGTACAGCAAAATCGCCTATGACTTCCACGGTAAGGATGAAAAGGGCTTGACGCTGATGGACGACCAGGGTTTCTGCAACCCACCACGTGACCCCTATGATCGACCGCAGATTGACATCATTGCCATCGGTGACTCGTTTACCTGGTGCGTCGTACTCAATCCACAGGCGACCTGGATCAGCCAGATCGGCGAGATCACCGGGAACTCG
>Ga0316201_10002058_pt1 | contig 14124 bp, 20 predicted proteins | sample CS6wburrow_MG_FD_204516 | JGI IMG/M metagenome (GOLD analysis project Ga0316201, IMG submission 204516) | Coastal sediment microbial communities from Delaware Bay, Delaware, United States - CS-6 worm burrow | ecosystem: Environmental > Aquatic > Marine > Coastal > Sediment | place: USA... | reverse complement strand
AACGTCGCCGCCGTTTGTCGATACGATGGCGTTATCATTTACATCCAGGTCGCCACCGAGCTGGGGAGTCAAGTCGGTGACAAGCTCGTGGGAACTTATCTGGGCCAGGGTCCAGGACCGGGTTGCCGCATCCTGGGCTGAAGCTGGGTCGGCTACATTGGTGAGTTTGAAACCACCCGCGTTGAGAATGGCGCTGAGCTGGATCTGCTCGGTACCACTGACCATTGCCGGCAGGACGCAGAACACATCCTTGGTGCCGGCCGCGAAGTTCACCGCGGCGCCGGCATTGGAGCTGTCCAGTATGGTATCGCGGCTCAGGGTGTCCGGAGTGGCGTCCGTGACGGTGCCGAGACCCACTTCCCAGTCATTATTGGCCGGATCAACTATGCAGTAGTGGCAAGTGTTGGTAGAGCCGATTCCGGCAACAAAGGTCTGGTATCCGCCTGACTTGGCGCCACCCAGGTTGACGGTCCCCGTCCCGGTGGTGGTGGTTGTCTCTAGGACGCGGTCAGCAATTGCCAGTGCCATTACTGAACCTTTTGCAAGATCTGAATCAAAAGGGCTTGGTTGGCTTTTAGCGTGCTAGTGTTTTCCTCGATATCTTTTCCCTGGTGCTCAAGCACTTGTCTCGTTACCGCTTGGTCTATTTGTATCCTCTGAATCTCCTGGGTTTGGGTCTTCTGTTCACGGTAGGCTTGCTCGAGCGAGAGCAATTTATCAGCAGCCACAGCAACACCAGCAATTGCCCCAACTGAAACAACAACCAAAGGCCAGTATTGGACAGCTCCATCAAGAATCTCTCTCATCGTCATCTTTGCAAATCCTTCGGTAGAGGCATGCCACGACGCCACAAACCCAATCCAAAAACATCGTGGCAAGCGTCATAAGTCACCAGCGCTTCTCAGGAATGACCTGTAGGCGTTGGTAAAGCATCAAGAGCCGCACGACGACGACCGATGATTGAACCGATACGCTTGTCGATCTCAGCCATCATCTCGGCTTCAGTGATATTGCCATTCATGAGCTGAGCGCGAAGAGCCATGATGAACTCCTGTTGCTCCTTGTTCATGCGTTGCTGTTCCTGAAAATCCTGGTACATAGACGCTCCAAGAAAAGCGAGATCAAGCAGTTTGAGTGCAATTGCGATTTCCATCAGTTGACCTCCCCAAGTCGTTGAATGATTGGCCTGACCAGCAAGTAGCTATCCATCGCCAGCCTTCGCTGGGAATCAGCAGCCCCAAGCTCGCCGGCACGATAAGCTGCCCAGGCGGTATCCATGAAGGCGCCGGCTTCGTGCAGGCCCTCGTAAGCAGTCGCATACTCCGAATCATCGACACTGATTGTCCCGAGCTGCAGCGCCCGGTTGAGTGTGTTGGCCGCCGAAGTGATGGTGGACTCTGCCGTTGACAGCAGGTCAAAGGTCGATGGCGGCTTTTCTCCTGGCTGACAGGCAACCAAGGAAGCAAGAAGCGCGACAATCATGTAGAACTTGAATATGGCAACCATCACAATCTCCCCTTCATCTTGTCATCGACACGAGCAAACAGAGCGCGGCCCTGGAACCCCATCCCAACGAGGATTGCGGATATCTCTACCCAGTGCTCGGTAACCAGTTTCTCAAGGTCGGTAATCAGGCTTTCGTGCTCAGGCCATACCGCCTTGAGGAAGCTGAAGGCCAACACCGCCGCACTGGTACCTCCAACCACGACACCAGTTGTGGTTCTGGAGTCCATCAACGGCTTGTCCGGATTCAACCCGGCCATGCGTAAACCTTTCTCCCAGATGTCGTCCGGGTACCAGAACTCTTTTGGCTCGGGCGGTTTCCCGTTTTCCATCCAGGTCATCGACCGAAGCAAGCGGTATGCCGTCTTGTAGTCAGTCAGGTTCAGCGGGTCATCAGGATCGATATCTGCCCTGATTGATACGGAAGCAATGTATGCCGAAGTGTCATTCTCGATTGGCGGCGCCCAACGGGTTATTACGCCTCTCAAGGTATTGATGCCGTGCTTCTCCTGGTATGTCTGCAGGATCTTTGATGCTGCCCTGATCCCATCTTCCGGTCGCTTGAAACTGATGAATCGGGTATCTGACTGCTTGTCGGCCATCCCCTGCCACTTGATTCCTGACTCAATGATGTTCAGGGGGTTGTTGTTCCGTATCCCTCGCGGGAGATTCGCCGTCATTTTCAGCCTCCAGTGTGCTGTGAGAATAACCACCACCCGATAGCACCGAGCAGTGAAGTGAAGGTGGCAATTACCGCCCTCATCATCGTTCGCCTGTCTGATTCCTCCATATTTGAATGATGTACAAACGTCTTATGAACTTCGTTTACAGAGCACTGAACACCGTCGATTTTTTCCGACAGCCTTCTGTTCTCAGCATTCATGACTGATTCAAGTGCCTTTTGGGCAGCCGCTGTCTCAATCATTCCGCGCTCGACATCGGAAATCCGGTCATCGGATCTTTCAAGTCGGCGTTCAAGACCTCTTACGTCACTACGGATCTCGTGAACAGAGTCTTGGATGTCGCTGATACGAGCATCATCAACCCTGCGGTTTCTACCTGCTTCTTGCATGTCACACATCCACTTAAATTATCTGTGGAGGCTGACGCAATCTCAGTTCGCCGCTAGATGCGCTGAGTGATTGGGTATCAGAAACCGTGCGTTGGCCGCCCAGGTCAAACCATGCCCACACTTCGCGGGACGCCTGGGTGCCGTTGTCGTCGGTCAGGATCAGGAATGCGGCGCCACTACCCGAGCTTGGCAAATTGCCGCCAGAAGCCGTCCACGACAGTGTCTTGATCCCAACAGAAGCAATGTCAGTGGTGTCATTCTCCGAAAGACCGGGGAAGTCGGTACTGTTTTTGGTAAGGCTGATACCTCCCGCGGTGTACCCGTTGCCGGCCGCAATCTCGCCCCCAGGACAGTCGGAAAAGATGTTGGTGTCTGGACCCGGACCTTCATAAAAGGTCTCCGTGCCAGCAAACGTCTCCGCCGTGTAGTTGGCGATGATGTCAAAGGTATTGGCAGCGACCGCCGTAATGACATGGTTGCCATCGTAATTGGTCGAGCCCGATATGGTCACCGAGTTGCCGGCCGTCATGCCGTGGGCGGTGGCAGAAATCCGAATGACATCACTGCCCTGGTCGGCAGCCGCCGCATTATCGAGAGTCCCGGCATTCGCCGCAGTCACCAGGGCTGCATAGAAGTTTGTCGGAAAGGTGGTTCCTTGGTAGCCGCCCAAGTGATTGCGCAGGCCACGGTTTGTGAATCCGCTCATGTCTTACCTCGTCGTAGCTTTGTTTAGGTAGATTTCACCCTCAGCAATGCGCTCAGGGGTTCCACCGTTGGTTCCTTTGATGTCGTAAACCGCTTCATCGTTTCGCCAAACGGCCGTGTCTGCGCCCAACAGTGTGATGGTAAATTCACCATTGACATCATCTGTGATGACGACTCCGCCTTTGCCGGCGTTATCGAGGTCAGCCAGAAGCTCGGATGATCCCTTGAATGGACGAACCTGCATTTCAAGCGTGTAACCCGTCAGCGGGATTGCAGCCTTTGTTGCCGCATCCCGATACAGGTACTTGTGAGTGAAGTCGGACCCCTGGTCAGGGAACAGATTTACCTTTGTCGCCATGCTCAGTCCTCATAGTCCCAGGGATTTCGCCCACGAATTTGCGTAGACCGGCGTCCGTGATACGCATGCGCAGGCCCAACCCAACTGACGTTTGTCTCCCTACGCTTGTGCGCCAGGACATCCGCCGACAAGGCAGGACCAAAAGCAGCGTCAAACTGGCCCATGTACTCCTTGGCGAGGGCCGTATCCTTCGTATCCTCGTCAGGCAGCATGAATGCCCTGGCCGCCACGTAGTAGCAGAGGTTTTCATGGTGCGCTAATGGGATCTCTGGAACGTCTGCGTTATCGACAAGGGGGAGTAGGGGCAGCCTGGAAGCACGAATAGTCAGGATCTGACCATCCTCAACTTGGCTCGGGGTGGGAATCAATCGGATAGTGAGGTCATTTTGCAGGTAGAACTGGGGCTCCCCAGGATCCATTTCGCGCCACGCCGGCATAAGACGATCAAGCTGGTGCTTGGTCGCCTTGGGGATGGTTCTGCGGTCGTACACAACTCTATCCACAAGAACAATTCTCGGGTCGAGCGTGTACGAGGCAGTATCCACCGCAAGAGTGACCTCGGTGATAGCCGCTGTGGTTTCATCAACGAGAAGCCGCTGCCGAAGGCATGCCTCTTCCTGCGCTCGGTTTAGCCAGCGCAGGAGTTTTGAGGCACCCCATCGATACGGAGTTTCTTCATCGTCAAGAAAATCCCCACGAACGGTGTTCAGCAGGGCTTCTACGTCCATCAGCCAGCATACTGCGCAACGCCGCCGAGGGCATCAGGACTCGACCCATCGGCCTTCATCCACAACTTGATCTCAACGGAGCCGTCGAGGACCGTGTTGGGATTGATGGTGCCGCGAACATCGCCGGTTGTCGCCGTTGCTGGCTTGGTGGCGTCTGCCAGGACCAGGGTACTGGATGACAGCTCTTCAGTGGCATCAGCGTACTGGAACAGCACATCACCGGCAGCCAGCGCCGCGTAAGGCAGGCCAAGGGCGTCAGTATCACCGACCGAGATGTTACCGGCAGCGGCCACATCAGACGAGATCGACAGGATCGACTTGAAGGCTTTCTTGCCTGCAATCGTGGTCGCGTTGACGCCGGTAATGGTCTCAACGACCAACTGGCCGCCAATGTCATAGCCGGTCACGGTGAAGACGACAGCGGTATCGACGCCGTCAGAAGTAATAGAGATGGCGCGGGCCACATCAAGGGTGGTCGCGTCCAGGGTCAGGTCACCGGCAGCAGCATGAGCTGCAGCAGCACGAAGGGTGGTGGTTGCTCCCACGGTGGGAGTTCCCAGGGAAACCTGCACGAGGTTACCGATAGGGGCTCCGGCACGGCCATTCATATTGAAGGCGCCGGGATGGTACGCACCCGCAAAAACCTGGGATGCGCGAGAAATATTGTGTTTGGTAGTCATGAACAAATCCTCTGATAAGCCTTAACGGCAAGTTCTAATAAAAAAAGCCCGCCCCGAGAGGAACCAAGGGGCGGGCCAAAATGCCCCAGCAAGGGCTACCGATTAAACCGCGCCTTCGCTACCGAAGATGCCGCGCGGGTCAGTCCAGCCGAACGCATAACGCTCGCGGGCCTTGTACCGCATGTTTCCGGTGTCAAAGTCACCCTGCATGCCACGCTTCATTGCTACGCGAGTCATGTGCTTCAGGCCGTCCGGGCAGTCGGTCAGAATGAACCAAGCGTCCGGGTCGGTCAGTCGGGTAATGGTGGTCGGGTCACGAGAGAACACACCCTTGGACACGATTGCACTGATGTCGTTGTCGGCAGTGCCAACACGCATGGTGCTACGGGTCAGTCGGATGGAGTCGTACTCGAGCTCCGGTGGGACAACCAGCTTTTCAGCCATGAGGCTGATCGGCACCTGACGGTCGTCGGTGGTCTTGCGAATCTGAATCAACAGATCCTCAATAGCCTGTTCCGACAGGTCGGCAGGGGTTGCCAGTTTGTTTGACATGGTTCCGCCGTTCAGCAGCGGGTGAGCGGTGTTCAGCAAAGACACACCGTCGCCACCAGGAGCGGTCGCAGCAAAAGCATTGTTCAGGATCGCAGCACCCTTGATCTCTTTCGTGTGCTTCATCGCACGCGCAAGAGCCTTGGAATACTTCGGCCCAAGACGCTGGTACAGGTTGTCCTCGATAGCTTCCTCAGTGATAGCGAAAGCCAGAGCGATGGTTTCGTGGACATAGCGAGCCGTCCACCCCTGCATACCTTCGTCAAAACCGACCGCGGAGCCTTCAGCTTTTACCTGAGCAGCACCGAAACCAGCCTCGAGAACGTCTTCTTCAAACGCCTTGCTAGAGCGTTCCGTGTCAAACAGTTGACCCCACTCATCCGGGCGGGCGCGATAGGCCATACCGAAGTGGGCGTTGAGACCTTCTTCAAGGTCTTTAGCGAATGTTAAGCGATTCATAGCCATGATTAATCACCCCCTACGCCGGAGACAACACCTGACAGGGCGTGCTCTGCGAACAGAACCTCGACCTCGGCGTATGCACCGTATTCATTGCCTACTTCTGGAAGCAGGCCGTAGATACGGAGGCTTTTACCAGTGGTGGCCGTTACAGAACCCTGAACTTGAGTTCCGGATTTCCCGGTCTTGATGTTCCCGGTACCAGCTACCCAATCAGCAAGAGCGCCGATGTCAGCAGCAGCCACGGTATCAGCCTGGGCGCGGAAGATGATGCCTGGGTCATCGTAAACCAAAGCCTCACAGACAGTGTTCGCCTCAAGGGCGGTGGCACTTGACCAGTAAGGTTTGAAGGTTACGCGGCCGTCAGCAGCGATGTAGTTGCAACCGTAGAAAACCCCGATTGCGTTGACTGTGCCGGCAGGCGCGATCTCGATGTCCTTGCCGGTGCCCGTCATCATCACAACATCGCCTTGATACATGGCCCCTACTTGACCATCAGCAATGCTGTAACCGCCATTGGGGGAAGCACCCCCGCCGAGCCTTTTTGACGGACGCAGCCCATAAGGTGCGTTGTTGTTAGACATAAGTCTATCCCTCGTCTAAAAGAAATTGTGAATTGGATTTTTGGTCAGTCTTCGTCGGAGACAGGAGCCGGCCGATGACCGGTGTCTACGCTTGAACTGTGCGTCTTATTCACAGGTCCGAAGCCTTTGCCCGGTTCCTGTGCTTGAGCCAAAATGCCACTCACAGCCTCCATCTGACGATCCGCCATGCGCCTGTTATGGGCAGCGTGGGATTTGTGCAGTTTCTCTGGCCGTTCCATGAGGACGATGCCATCCATGCCGATGATGTCGCCAAACTGGCGAGTATTCACGGTAGGGGCAAACGCTCCTTTTGGCACTGTGTTCGCGTTGCGTGGACGATACCCTTGGTTCATCCGTTGCATCACGTTTTTGGGATCATCCAGTCCCCCGATCTTGGTTCTGACCCATCTTTGGACGAACCCCGGTCGTGGCGGGATGTTTTTCGTATCTAAGAGCCCTGATTGAGTCCATTGATCCTGATAGGAATCGTGGATCTCATCACCTTCGCGCGTCTCCATTGCACGTGAGGTGCGTTCGTCTTCGGGGGGCTTTTCGCCGTAGGCTTCTTTCCCCTGGAAGGCTTCATCGATCAGGCTGCTTAGGCCATTATCGGACGTTACTGCATCGCCCGTCTTACTACCAGTGTTTCTTGCAGTCATTATCGTCCCCTTAGAGTGGTTTGTTACGGTCGAGCCAGCCCTTGCGATCAGCAGGATTGTCGGGGTCAAACCCGGCATTCCGCATCTTCTGCAGGTCAGTTCGCGTCAAGGCGCCAGGGCGGGAACTCGGTCTTTGGTTGCCACTGTTTCTGGGCACACCAGCCGATGCCCCGCGGCGGGGCGGCTCAACAATGTCGTCCGTGTCATCGATTTCTTCTTCCCTGCCGTAACCACTCAAGCGACGATCCAGCTCAGCGTAAAGGTCCGGGTCGGTGACCAAGTAACCTTCGTTGATGAGCTGGCGTTCTATCTTGGCTGCGTTCGCTGCCTTTTCTTGGTCTTCACCAAGCCAGTCTTCATTGTCTTCCACCCAGGCGGCAGCGGCCTTTGATAACCCGGATGTGTTTGTCTTTGGCGGAGGCTCTTGCTCTACCTCGATCTTCGTTTCAACAGGCGGGCGACGGCGGCGCTCACGAAGGTCAAACCTGACATCCGTCAATTCGTCGTTCAGCTTGTTGTATTCAGCCATTTCGCCGGCTTCCAAGGCAGCATCGCGGCGGGCCTGTAGATCTTTGGCCCGCGTATCCAGCCCCTCAGATTCACGCTCTTCATACTGATTCAGCTTATCTTTCGCCTCTTTCAGTTCTCTGGCGATGCGCTGAGCGTTGGTCTCGGTCTCGGCAAGACGGTCGGCAAGAGCCTTGCGCTTACTCACTTCTTTGTCGATGCGCTTCTTGACCTTCTTCCCGTAGGATTCGTAGTCGTCGTCGTGCGCCTCCTGGTCGATGGCGTCAAGACTGAATTCTCCGGACTCCAATGCCTCGCGGGCATCCGGCGCCAGATCGTCGTCAAACTCTCTGTTTTCTTGTTCCATGTCGCCCCCTTAGCAGTAGATCATGACGGAAGCCGGAGACGGGATAACCGCCAAGACCTCGTCATCGTTGATGAGACGCAGAGCGGCGTAATCATCGCCACTCATGTTGCGCACTTTCATCTCCTGCCCGGAATAGGCGCCATAGGCGACGTAGTCACCGATCTTGCACCACGGGTCGCAGCCCTGAAACTTGCTGTGCTTGTAGCAAAGCGGCCCCATATCGACCACCCGGCCAATGTGGCGCAGATGTTCTTTGGCCTCGACAGCTTGGCTCGGCAGTGCAATCCCGCCCTGGGTTGTTTCCTCAACCTTTATGGGCTCAATCAGCACCCGCCAGCCAGCAGGTATTGGGTAATCCTGTGGGGCTACTTCCCCGACAGGCGCTTTGTCGTGATCGACAAGTGCCACTTCAGTCATCATCCTCGTCCTCTTCAAGGTATGTTTTGACTACAGCACTCAAATCTTCAAGCACCTGACTGAGCGTTTTTATGCGCTCAGCCCTGCGTTTGTAATCCACGAAGTCAGCCGCTCGGCCGCTCGCAAGAGCTTCAGTCTCGGTTTCAATGTGCTCCATGATCTTTCTTTCAAAAGAACCAAGTAGCGCATCGTGTTGGTAATTAAGTTTCTGAGTCATTCCCTCTCTCTATCTTATCCAGGGCGGCTTCAGTCATTGCCGCTTCCTGCGCAGCTTTCTGCATCCCTGCTTCTGCATCGCGGGCTATCTTGGCCTCAGCCTCCGCGTCCTTTCTCTCGATGTCAGACAGAGCAACAGCATCTTTGCGGTCGATCTCTGCCTGTGTCTTTCTGTCTGCCAGGGCCATGTCTTGTTCGGCTTTCGCGGCGGCAACCATCGGGTCTTCCCCGCCTTGGCCGCCTTCTTGCGGTGCTTCCTCGAGACCAATCGTCTGCGGCGCCATGAGCTGCGTCACCTGGGCTGCAGCTTGAGCAATCTGGTTGTGCAGGTTTGGATCTTGCAGCGCCTCTGGCGGGAGACCCATCTGCTGCAGCATCTGAACCATGTACCAGTGCGCAACGTGTTCCGCCTGATGCGCGGCGTAAACCGGCTCGAGATCGGTCTTCAGGTCGTCGGGCACCATCTTCTCCCACCACAAACCGTGGGCGGTGATGTGCGCCATGTGGTCCTGCTCCGGGAAAGCCTGGACAGCTTCACCGGTCAGCATGTTCATACCCTCGGTGATCGGATCTTTCGGCTCTGGCTCGTTCGGCGGCGGAATCAGCTCTTCAACCTTGTTGACCTGCATCGACTTGAGCATGCGAGTATGCACGGCACGCATGTCGTAGATTTCCGGCGCCTGGGCGGCGAGCTCCACCACGCCCTGGGCCTGGGCAATGCGCTGGGTGTTGGTGACCACGTTAGGGTCTGAGACCGGAACAACGTCAACGCGGGCATCAAAATCAGCTTTCAGGATGACAGACTCAGCACCCTCTACCATGTAGGGGTACTCTTCCGGCAAGAATTCAGAGTAGAGATCCGCCATGATCTTGAATTCTTCCGCGTGTGCCTCATGCAAACGCTTATGGATGGCAGAGAAAACCTTCAGCCCTTGCTCGATCAGCGCCAGGGTGGTGCCGACCGGGCCGTTGTTGTTCGCGTCACCTACCAGATTTTCAGTGGTGGATGTGAAACGCCGGCCAACCTCATCGAGGTAGCCAAGCATCTCAAACAGACCTTTGGAGGGCTCGCGGTACTCCATCGGGTAGAAGCATTTGGACAGCTCTTCCGCCGTCATGTCTACGCCGCGCCACTCACCCATACCTATTGGAGCGTCACTTTCCAGCTTGGCATCACGTGATTTGAAGCCACCCTTGGTGTTGGCGAAACCTGCAGCGTCGAGGTAAGCGCGAAGCGCACCGGTTGCCGCAGCGGCCAGCCCGCCGATCATGTGAACAAACCCGTAACCGTAAAAGCCGAATCCAGGCATGAAACGGAAATGAGTCACGTTCAGTCGGCGTTCCTTGCGAGCATCGCCTTCTTTCCAGCCGCGGCGGATCGCCAGAACAGCTTGATTGTCTTTTTCCACCGTCACCACGTAAGGCAGGGCGATTCCAGTGTTCTTCCCGTCCGGTCCCTGGTCTTCAAATCCTTTGAGATCCAGAAAGCAGTAGCACTCGAGCAGTGTGTAGCCGGCGTTCTCTTCATAATCAACAGGGTCGCGGCCCTCAATCCTGTCGATTGCTTCGTGAACCTCCGTATTGTCCATCCCGACATCAGTCGGATCGGAAAAATGCTTTGGCTCTTTGTAATAGCCGATCTGGATCAGCTTCTTGACATCGTTACCGGAGAAATTGGGCATGCGGTGGGTGTACCGCGGCGCTGTCTTCAGAGAAGTCGTCTGATAGGGGACCAGAAAATCTGCCGCCTCGACGTAGTCAGAACGAACAATCGCCATCTGCGGGTCAAAATATTGCTTCTTGAACGTCGAGCCAGACATCGGAAGACGCATCAGCATGCGGTCTTCTTCATCAAAGCCACCATTGACCTGGGTGTACTGCCAGTTCATGAAGTCTTTGACGCGAGTCGATTGCGCCTCGACCTCGGGGGTTGGCATACCCATGACCACCGTCTTCACCGGCCCACCGGCAGGCCAGACCTCGGCTATCGCGCGGGCCTGGAAGTTGGAACAGGCTTCAGCAAGCAATGGATGTGATGCTTCAGTCGCGCCTTTGAACTTGGCGATGGCCGCCTCATCCTTTATCAGGCCAAGCAAAATCATGCCGCGTTTCTCGCGGTCGTACCATTCCTTGCGGCCGGTCTCGTCGTTTTCCGTCCACTCAACAACGTCTTGAGCTATTTGAATCAGATCGCTTTCATCGACGTACTCTGCCAAATTGGCATAGTGCTCGTCAGGGCTTTGCATCTGACCTGCAGGGGCAATCATTGCCGCCTCTTCTTCAGTCAGAATCTCTTCTCCGTATTCATCCGCCATCTGACCCAGTCGCGCCAGTTCCTCATCCTCGCTCTCGGCCAGGGGAAGAATGTCAGCCATAGTATCCGCCATACGATCTCCGTTGATCTTCGTCGTCTTCGGTATCCCAGTTCGGGTCTTCGCCGCCAACCTGCGACTGCTCATCGACATCGTCAGGATGCTCGATCCACCAGCCCTGCTTGAGATATAGGATTGCCTGGGTCACCGTGTCAGTGATGTCGGCGGAGGGCGGCGCCCCATTCGGGAATACGCCGCAGGCATCAATTGCTTTGTCGGCCCAATGCCGGTTGGGCGCCCAGACCAAACCGGATGACAGCGGGGAAGTCACGGCATGTGCGCGTGAAACCTTATCCCTGTCGGGCGAATACGTGCGCAGCCGAACGCGCTTCTTCCCGCGGCCGGCGCGGCGCAAATCCTGTATCAACGACTGACCGGAAGCCTTCTTCTCGATCAGATGTGCGTCAGGCAAGAACTCGAGCGTGTCGTCCTGGGCCTTCTGGCGCAGATCCGGATATGCAAATTGCTCAGCCCAACAGTGCAGCAGGATCAACTGGTATGCCTGATCCTGCTCATTCCAGAACACGCCCCATGCAGTACGTGCAGAGAACGAAGCGTCTTTCAGGTCTTTCTCGGTGTACGCCGTGTCCCAGGACAGGAAAATGTGCTCGCAGATGGGGAATGACTTGTCATCCGGCCAACGCCGCCACCAGCTCTTGCGTAGAATCCCGCCCTCAGAAGGGGCAGGAGTCTGCTGAAGCTGGGCCGTGGCCCCGTACACGCCGCTGGTGCGCTCGAGGTCCGACCTCAGCCGCTTCACGGAATCCAAAGGGAACCGCTCGGGCCACAGTAACTCCCCCTTCTTTGTGCGAGGGTCGGGAAATCCAATCAGTTTGGCAGGATTCATCGGCGGCTTCTTCGGCTCATCCAATTCATACTGCATCGGCAGGACGAGGCTCACCCATCCCATCTTATTCTGCTCAGACCAGTCACCATCCTTCTCGCGTACCACGCCGGCCAAGTCGGACTCGTGCAGACGCTGCATGATGATGAGAATCCCACCGTCCTTCTGGTCGTTCAGACGGGAAGTGACCTTGCCGGTGTAGGAGTCAATGACGTTCATCCGATCCGCATCAGACATTGCCTTTTCGGCGTCATGCGGGTCGTCTATTAAGATCGTATCGCCGCCCTTACCTGTTAAGGAACCCTGTATTGGGCGGCTATTTCGGTGTCCGTTTGCCGTGTTGCGGTAGTAGCTTTTCTCGTTTTGTCCCTGGGGAACATTCACCAGATCGGCAAACAGCTTTTGGAAGTCTTCATGCTCCATCAGGTTTCGCGCCTGCACCGCATCACGTAGCGCCAGGGGCGAATCGTTCGCCAGACAAAGGAACTGATGCCAGTTGCCGACAAACTTCGCGGCAAATGGATCAGTCTTCGCAAGCCGCTCACGATCCTGGATCCACACCCAGACCGGAAAACACACAGAGACTAACGTCGATTTCATGCCGCGCGGCGGGATGTTGATGATCCCGCGGTGAAACTTTCTATAGGCAAACGCCATGAGGAACCGACAGATCAACTCCACCGACCAGTTCCACTTCAGCTCACGCCCAGGTTCAAGTATATGCCATGCCCACTCCACAAATGCTGGAAAAGAATCCTGCAGCAGCTTTATCTGGTTGCGCCGTACCAGCTCACGCTCAACCTCGAGCTTGCGTATTAGCTGGTCTCTGTCAGGCATTCCACTACCAGGATGTACGGTCCAGCTCCGGTCGTAAACGCCACACGATGAGCACCCACAACACACCGGCTGCCAGCATTGACAAGAGACTTCTGGACCGCCAAGCACTCATCCTCAGTCCTGCCGCGGATGATAATGACACTGCCTGTCACTTCTTCTTCCGCGAACTCGCCAAGTCAGCCATGATGCCGCCCAACTTCTCGTCACGGCGGCGACGGGCGCCAATAATGGTCTTGCCACCACGCACGTTACGGCCGGCTTCTTCAGCCTGCTTGCGCGGGCTCTGACCTGACCGACCCTGTCTCATTGGACCCTTCTTCGCCATCACTCTTCTCCTGAGCCGCACCAGGGCGGCGGTTGTTGAATTGCTCAAGTAGCTCTTCGTACTCGTCTTCGTCGCACGCTTGCGCGACATCGTCCCAACAGCTCATCCCTTCTTCTTCACCGGGCGACGATACGTCTTCGTCTGAACACTCGTGGACTTGTTACTGCGCTTCTTACACGCCTTTTTCTTGCGCATCTGGAAACCTCGTCTGTAATTGCCGCAACCATCCATACAACTCGTCCGGCTTCAAGGAAGACAAATCCTTAAAGTCTCGCCGGTCCAAAACCAACTGATCCATGCCGCGGCCAACTATCGGCTGCAAGGCAAGCTGCTCATGCACCCACGCCTCACCATCAATCACACGAATTAACTTCACCGCAATGCCTCTCGAGCAAGCGCCGCAATCTTCACCATCACCGGGTCTCTCCCCTGCGCCAACTCAATAATTTCACGCAGCACACGACGCTTGCGCCGCTCAACCTGAGCGTCCCGCGCAAGTACCCGCTCCCAAACACTGGTCGTCGCCTTGTCGATTGGAATGCGCTCATGAACAACATTCCCAGAGAATACCACCGATGTAACGCATTGGTTACGCTGATGTTACGCAGAAGTTACGCCGTAAACGTAACACCCAAAACGAAAAAAGCCCCTTCCGAAAAAGAGGCTTGATCCGACTGGCCGGAGAGGCTAGATTTGTCTGCGAAAGGGCTGGACCCCCCTCCGCAACACCGCGCGGGATCGAGTATAGAACAGGTCTCAAAGATTTATCAAGGTTCTACACGGTCCCCCAAGGTCTCCAACGGAAAAGTTCAAGAGCGCTGACCAGTCGCCGCTGTCCATAAAGCTGATCTATAGCTGTCAGGCATACGAGGGGTAACACCGCGAACTGCCCGCCTGACTGAGATGGAACCACTGGGATAGGGGCAACCGATTACTCTCCTG
>Ga0316201_10002057_pt1 | contig 14125 bp, 12 predicted proteins | sample CS6wburrow_MG_FD_204516 | JGI IMG/M metagenome (GOLD analysis project Ga0316201, IMG submission 204516) | Coastal sediment microbial communities from Delaware Bay, Delaware, United States - CS-6 worm burrow | ecosystem: Environmental > Aquatic > Marine > Coastal > Sediment | place: USA... | reverse complement strand
ATCATCGAACCGCGCTGGTGGAGCGGCCAACCGGCACTATCGCCGGCGTCGTTCACAATCGACTGCTCCTCTTTCAAGATAGACGACGACGGCCTGAGTCCTGGCAGCCAGCTGGCACAACGAATGAACCACGTTTTCGACGACGTTGGATTGGTCTACCTGGTTAACACCGGGCTAACAGACCTGCAGCATATGCGGCAAGCCGCCAAGCTCGTTATCGAAAACGAAATGCGCTACGAAGGGGGCGCCAATCCTCGTGACGACCTGGAACCTAACGTCTATGAAGTGGGCGCACCGTTGCCGGCCTGGCTGCACTACCACCATGAGATGGCGTATGTCGGCAACAGCACGACAATGCTCGGCTTTCTCGCGCGTAGCGCTGTGCAGGACAAGGGTCAGACATTCGTGTCCGACAACCTGCAGGCGACCGATGCAATTATGCAGACAGAGCTTGGCCACAAACTGAAAGCGCTGGGTCTCTGCTATCACCGCGACCTCACCGACCGGGATGCCTTTAAGGGTACCGAGGAAATTGGCGTCTACAATCACTGGCAGAAGTCGATGCTCACCGAGGACCCCGACGTTGCCGAACAACGCGCTCGCGAACGCGGCCTGGAAACCGAGTGGGGGCCGGAGCGAATGCTGCGAACACGTTACTACGCGTCTGCGTTTGAATATTTTCCGCAACACGATCGCAACGTGCTGTACAGCAGCATTGCTGATGACGGCATGTGGTTCGATACCTGGCCGAAAGTCATGCACCTGCCATACGAGCAACGCCCGTTAAGGCTGACGTTCGGCGACCTCACCGAAATGACGCGCGACGAAAAGCGTCTTTTTGTCGACATCTACGACCGCTTTGGAATACCGATCGACTGGAGCGTTGGCGACGTTGCCATCGTTTGCAACTACCGCTTCGCACACGGCCGGCCCGGCATTCATCTTGCCGAAGGTGAAAAGCGCGAACTTGGTGTTCTGATTGGCGAGTCATTTAAACGAGTCGGTGATCTCGAAGGAAAATGGTAATTCGGTGAACGTCGCAGGATCGTCGACCTAAGCGGCCGCAGTCCCCACCTATGTCAGACATTCAAATTCAACAGATACTCGATAAGGCCAACGCCGGCCAGCCCGAGGCTCAGTTTCTGCTTAGTCAGATCTGCCTGCAGAACAGGGACCTCTCGGGGATGCTGCACTGGTTACAGCAAGCGAGCAGCAAAGGCTTTGCCGCTGCGCAGGATGCGCTTGGACACTGTTACGAGAAGGGCCAGAGTATATCGCAGGACTTTGACCTCGCGCTGCAGCATTACGATCGAGCGATTGGCGGCGGCTCGGAGCTCGCGGCGTTTCACAAGGCTGAACTGCTGTACAAATCTCGAAACGCATCGGCCGACGAGGCGGTCATTCGCGATCTGCTTTTTCGCGCCGCCGCAGCCAATGTCGTGCCGGCCCTGCGAGCCGTCGGCTACCTCGCAATGCAGCAAGACTCGGGCAAGCAGCTTGCGATCGACTGTTTTCGTCGCGCCTCACTGGGAGGCGATCCGGCGTCGAGTTTCAACCTTGGCTGGTGCCTGCTGCAGGGCTGGGCCGGCAAGGGTTCAGAACCCGAAGCCGCGCACTGTTTGCGTCGGGCCGCCGCCGCGCAGTATCCGTTCGCGGACGAACTGCTCGACAGTCTTGACGGCGCACAGCCGGCGGTCCAACCGCAGGCGCCTTTCGGGCCAATCCCGGTCGATGCCTCCTTGCCGTTATTTCCGACACGGCGACATGTTGCCCGGGAAATCATAAGCGAAGACCCCGACGCCAGCGTATTTGAAGATGTGCTGACAACGGTTGACCGTGCACATCTTATGCATTTGTCCAGGCCCGGGCTGAGGCGCGCCCACGTCATCAACCCCGAGGGAGGAAAAGCTGGCATGGCGTCCGAGGTGCGCACCAGTATGTCCACCTACCTGCCTTTTGCAGTCGTCGACCTGATCGGCCGCTACGTAGAGCTGAAGATAATTAGCGAAACCGGCGAGCAGCTGGAGAAATCGGAGCCAATGTCGATACTCCGATACGCACCCGGCGAGTTTTATCGGCCACACGTCGACTATTTCGACCCAGACTTACCAACTACGCCGGAGCTACTCGAGGATGGCGGCCAGCGAACCGCCTCCGCGGTCACCTATCTCGCAGCGCCCTCAGCAGGCGGTGGCACCAGCTTTCCGAAATTGAATCTGTCTGTACCGGCCGTCGCGGGTAGCACCTTGTGGTTCAGGAACTGTCATGCGGATGGTCGTATCGATGATCGCAGCCTGCATGCCGGCGACACGGTTACCGGGGGTGAGAAGTGGGTCGTTACAAAATGGTTCCGGGAAAAGCCGACACGCTACCTCGAACATTGAAAAATTCGCTCAGACCGGCAGCGCCGTCGAGTGCTTGATGTCCGACAGCACGATGCTGGAAGTCACCTCCTGGATCCCGGGCAGCTGCGACAGCTTCTCGAAGAAAAACTGTTCATACGCTTTTATATCTTCGGCGACGATGCGTAACAGAAAGTCGACGTTGCCGAGCAACACGTAGCACTCCATGACTTCCGGGTAGCTGCGAACCGCATCCGCGAATGCCGATAGATTGCTGCGGCCATGTGAGGTCAGCTTCACGTGTGCGAAAACCATTGTCGTCAAGCCGACCTTCTCACGATTCAGAATCACCGGGTGATCCTTGAATACGCCCTCCTCGCGCAGCCGCTGGATGCGCCGCCAGCACGCCGACTGCGACAGGCCGATGCGCTCGCCGATAGCGGAGGCATTGATACCCGGCTCGGTCTGCATCAGATCGAGGATTTTGCGATCTGTCGAATCGAGGGAGACAGTCTGCATGATTTATACGTATTCGTGGGACAGAACACATAGATTATGCTCTATTCCGAACTACAACAACCTCATTTGCACGATTTATGGGGTTTTTTCGCGGTATATTAGTCTACTCATGCAGTCCTCTGAAGGGGAGAGATATGGGCGTCTTCGAACACGCCGAATTCGATAATCACGAATCTCTGCATTTCTTTCACGACGAAGCGACGGGGCTGCAGGCAATCATCGCAGTGCATTCCACCGCGCTCGGCCCGGCCGCCGGCGGCTGTCGTCGCTGGATCTACGCTAGTAGCGCCGATGCGCTAACCGATGCATTGCGATTGTCGCGCGGCATGACCTACAAGAACGCCGTAGCCGGTCTCAAGTTTGGTGGCGGCAAGGCCGTGATTCTTGGCAACGAAAACGCGCCGAAGTCAGCGGCGCTGTTTGCGGCATTCGGTCGCGCCGTTGATTCACTGGGTGGGCGCTACATCACGGCCGAAGACGTCGGCTGCTCCGTCGATGACATGCGCCACGTCCGCGAACAGACCGAGTTTGTATCCGGCCTGCCGCAGAGCGGCAGCAGCGCCGGCGGCGACCCGTCGCCATGGACCGCTATCGGTTGTCTGCAGGGTATCCAGGCGGCGGTGCAGTCGCGGCTTGGGACCGATTCACTCAAGGGACTTCGCGTTGCTGTTCAGGGCGTTGGCCATGTAGGCCTGCACCTTTGTCGTCTGCTGCATGAGGCAGGCGCAGAGCTGCTCGTGTCGGACGTTAATCGTGACAATCTGAAAGCAGCCGGCGACGAATTGCCGATCACAGAAATCTCGCCGATCGATCTTCTTTACGCAGACGTGGACGTGCTGGCACCGTGCGCGCTCGGCAACATCCTGACGTCCACAACTATCCCGAAGATACGCGCCAAGGTCATCGCCGGTGCGGCTAACAATCAGCTGGCAACAGCCGCCGACGGTGCGCGACTCGCGGAACGCGACATCCTTTACGCGCCGGATTACGTTATTAACGCCGGCGGTATTATCAGTGTCGCGCGCGAATACTATGGCAGCAGCTCCGAAGATGAAGTCCGCACCGACGTCTACCGCATACGCGAGCGCTTGCAGGCGATCTTCGATGAGGCGAAATCAAGCGGCCGACCCACCAACGAACTGGCCGACGAACTGGCCCGCAATCTCGTTGCCGCGGCGAAAAAATAAGAGGCTCTTATGATCGAAAAGTCGAGACTACAGATTCCCCGCCCCACGGCACGACCAGGTGACGAACCCGACTTCAGCTACCTGGATCTGTCGCCGGCCGGTAGCGTCGATAAACCGGCCATCGGCTCGCGTACTCGTGACATTGAGTACCTGAGCTCGGGCCTCGTTCGCGTGCTGGATGAAGACCACACAGCACAGGGCCCCTGGGACCCGGGTCTCGACTCCACGCAGCTGCAGGTTGCATTACGATGGATGATGCTGACGCGCGCGCTCGACGATCGCATGTGGCAGATCCAGCGGCAGGGCCGTATTTCCTTCTACATGCAGTCGCGCGGCGAAGAAGCCGTTTCGATCGCACAAGGTATGGCGCTGCGTGCCGGCGACATGTGTTTCCCGTCGTACCGAAACCAGGGCCTGTACCTTTATCGTGGAGTGAAACTGGTCGACATGATGTGCCAGTGCCTGTCGAACACCCGCGATATGTGCAAAGGCCGCCAGCTGCCGATCATGTATCACAGCAAGGCCGGTAACGTATTTTCAATTTCCGGCAACCTCGCAACGCAGTTCCCACATGCTGTCGGCTGGGCGATGGCATCTGCAATCAAGGGTGAAGACCATATTGCCGCATCCTGGCTGGGCGACGGCAGCACAGCTGAAGCTGACTTCCACCATGCACTCACGTTCGCCGCCGTTTACCAGGCACCCGTCATCCTCAACGTCGTCAACAACCAGTGGGCCATCTCCACCTTCCAGGGAACCGCCGGTGGTGGCCGTCGCGCATTTGCTGCACGCGGTCTCGGACTTGGAATTCCAGGCATTCGCGTCGATGGCAACGATTTGCTCGCCGTTTACGCCGTCACGCTGTGGGCAGCGGATCGAGCGCGTCGCGGCGGCGGGCCAACCCTGATAGAGCACGTCACGTATCGTGGCGGCGCACACTCAACCAGTGATGACCCGACAAAGTATCGACCAAAAGATGAGTGGGATGCCTTCCCGTTGGGCGACCCCCTTGAACGTCTGAAACAGCATTTGATCACCGTAGGTTTCTGGTCGGAGAAGAAACACGAACAGCTTGCCGAACAACTGAAAGCGGAAGTACATACGGCATGGAAAGAGGCACAGAAATACGGAACCATGACTGAAGGACCGTTTCTCGATCCGGCGACCATGTTCGAAGATGTCTATGCAGAGATGCCGGCGCACCTCGAGTCGCAGCGCCGACGCATGCTCGAAGTCTTGAGTGGAGATTAAGTCATGGCACAAATGAACATGATCGAGGCCATCCGCTCCGCACACGACGTAATGATGGAAAAAGACCCATCTGTCATCGTACTAGGCGAGGACGTCGGCTATTTCGGCGGTGTTTTCCGCTGCACCGACGGCCTGCAAAGAAAATACGGAGAACACCGTGTTATCGATGCGCCCATTGCGGAAGGCGGTATTATTGCCGCAGCGATCGGCATGGGCGTTAACGGACTGCGTCCCGTCGCAGAAATCCAGTTTGCCGACTACATCTATCCGGGCTTCGACCAGATCGTCAGCGAGCTCGCTCGACTTCGCTATCGCTCCTGCGGCGAATTCTTCTCTCCCGTCACTATCCGCACGCCATGCGGCGGCGGTATCCGCGGCGGGCAGACGCACTCACAATCGCCGGAAGGCATCTTCACGCACGTTAGCGGAATCATGACCGTAATGCCGTCGAATCCTTACGACGCGAAAGGTCTGCTGATCAGTGCAATAGAGTCCGACGATCCTGTCATCTTTTTCGAGCCCAAGCGGATTTACAACGGACCCTTTGACGGCGATCCGGAGAAGCCGGGTGTATCCTGGGCCTCACATCCAAAAGGCGAAGTACCGGAAGGCTATTACACGGTGCCGCTCGGCAGTGCAGAAATCGCGATGCCGGGTGAAGAGCTGACGATCGTGACCTACGGCACACTGGTGCATGTCGCCATCGCTGCCGCCAGGGAAACCGGAGTCGATTGCGAAGTTATCGACGTTCGGACCATGGCACCGCTGGATGTCAAAACGCTGGCCGATTCTGTGAAGAAAACAGGCCGCTGCCTGATTGCACACGAAGCGACGCGTTTTGGCGGTTACGGTGCCGAACTGGCAGCGACGCTGCAAAAAGAGTGCTTTTATCATCTCGAAGCGCCGATCGGACGTGTGGCCGGCTGGGATACTCCTTACCCGCATGCGTTCGAGTGGCAATACTTCCCGGGGCTCAAGCGCCTCTCGGCCGGCATCCACAGAGTTATGGGGGCGGAATGAGCGAATATATTTTCAAACTGCCCGACCTCGGCGAAGGTACCGTCGAATCAGAAATCGGCGAGTGGTTCATCAAGGTCGGCGAGAGGATTGAAGAAGAAGCTGTTGTCGGCACGATGATGACCGATAAAGCGGCCGTTGAGCTGTCGTCTCCGGTGAGCGGCACCGTTCTGAAACTCGCCGGCGAACCCGGCGACGTGATTGCCGTAGGTGCGCCGCTGGTCATTATCGATACTGAAGGGGCCGTTGTCGCCGAGCCCGCGCCTGCCGCGGAAAAACCGCCGGTGGCAGAAGCACAGGCACCGCAACCGATCGCAGAAAAAGCGCCTGCGCCAGTGATAGATGTGGCCGAACCGCAGGTCGAGCCGATAGAACGTTCGCGCGTTATGACCTCGCCCGCCATCCGCCGTCGCGCCAAGGAAGCTGATATTGATCTGACGCTCGTGCCTGGCTCGGGACCGGGCGGACGTATTCTTCGCAAGGACTTCGATAACTTTCTCAAAGCTCGCGCGACCGGCACAAGCTTCGTCGCCAGAGCCGCACCGTCGACGAACGTCAGGGAAATCAAGATTATTGGCCTGCGCCGTATCATTGCGGAACGCATGTCGGCCGCGAAACGCGAGATTCCGCACTTCGCTTATGTCGAGGAAATCGACATCACGGAACTGGAGGCATTGCGTAAGCACCTTAATAGCAGCAGGGATGGCAACGACAGGCTTACGCTGCTGCCGTTCCTCGGCCTTGCCCTCATCAAGGCATTAAAAGAGTTTCCGCAGTGCAACGTGAGGCATGACAAAGATCGCAACCTGCTTTTACAACACGACGCAGTACATCTCGGCGTTGCTACTCAGACGCCCGACGGTTTGAAAGTGCCGGTCGTCAAACATGCCGAAGTTCGCTCGCTCGATGACCTCGCCTCCGAGTTCAGGCGCGTGTCCCTGGCAGCACGTGACAACAGCGCGAAGAAGAGTGAGCTGAGCGGCTCAACGATTACGATTACCAGTCTCGGCAAACTCGGTGGCATCGCATCGACGCCGGTAATCAATAGCCCGGAGGTCGCCATCATCGGTGTTAACCGCGCTGTTGAAAGACCGGTCGTTTTTAATGGCCAGGTAACGGTGCGGCTCATGATGAACCTGTCGTCATCGTTCGATCATCGTTTTGTCGACGGCTATGACGCAGCCGCGATGATTCAGCGCATCAAGGAAATGCTCGAGCATCCGGCGACAATCTTCTTGCCGGGTTAAACGTCGAGTACGCGACCCGGATTAAGGATGTTATTCGGATCGAGACTCCGCTTCAGAGTGCGCATCAGCTGAATTTCCGTTGCGCTCTTGCTGTGTGGCAGCCAGCTGATCTTTTCCAGACCGATACCGTGCTCTGCAGACACCGAGCCGCCGTACTGTCGCAACGGCTCATAAACGCATGCGTCGCTGGCAGCATGATGATCGCCATCTTCGCCAGGGGCGACGAAGAAGTGCAGGTTGCCATCGGCCATGTGGCCCAGGGCAACGCACATGCCGTCAGGCCAGCGCTTCGCGACGTTGTCTTCGACCGTTGCAACATACGCCGCCATGTCGCGTATCGGCAGGCTGACGTCATAGAGGTAAAAAGGCGGCCGGACCAGGGCCGGCTCAAAATCCTCTCGGATCTCCCAGATTGCGCGCGTCTCGGTTGCCGACTTGGGTATCACGGCATCGCTGATCAGCCCGTCTTCCAACGCCTCGGCTAACACGCGTTCGAAGCGCGCATCGTCGATGTCCGGGTCGCTGCCTTCGGCCTGAAAGACAACGTAGAACCTGTAGTCGCGTGACAGTGGCGGACGGTGGCCGTTCTCGCCAGTCACAGCTCGATAGTACGCGCCCCACATGATTTCGAATGCGCTGAGGTTGCCGGCAAGTTCACGCTGCAGTTTGCTCAAGAATCCGATGACGTTCTCGATGCTGTCCATCGCCACCAAAGCATCCTGGCGGCTCGCGGGTTTCGGAAACAGGCGCAGCACAGCACGCGTGACGACACCCAGCGTACCCTCGCTACCGATGAAGATTTGCTTCATGTCGTAGCCAGCATTGTTTTTGAGCATACGATTCATCGACGACATGACCGTGCCATCCGCCATGACTGCCTCGAGCCCGAGCACCAGGTTGCGCATCATGCCGTAACGCAGCACGTTCATGCCGCCTGCGTTGGTCGCGATATTTCCGCCGATTGTGCAGCTGCCGCGTGCACCAAGATCCAGCGGAAAACACATGCCCTCCCTGGCTACGGCTTCCTGAACGGTTTGCAGCACCGTGCCGGCCTCAACTATTGCCGTGCCGCCGATTTTGTCGATTTCCAGGATACCGGTCATTTTTTCGGTTGAGAGCACGACGTCATTGAGGTCAGGCTCAACCGCTTGCACGCAGTTTGTAAGTCCACCCTGCGTAATCAGCGATTGGCCTGCTGCGTTGCAGTGTTTCAGGATGCCCGAAATCTCTTCGGTCGTTCCTGGCAGGACCAGCGCTTTGGCCTGCATAGGCGTGCTGTTCCAGTAGCTCGTCGCGCGACCTGCAATCGAGCCAGGCTCCAGGATACGGCTGTCGCCGACAATTTCACTCAATGCGCGACCGGAATGCGTCATGCCTGGGACCTCGAGAATACGCTGTGTATCTGATCGGGCATTATCCTAGAATCAAGCCTCGCACACCACGCCGGTCCTGACGCCGACGTTTGGAAAGGTCCATTATGAGTCGTCGCATCTCTGTTCGCACCGAAACCTGGCCTTCGTTGATTCCTTTTCGCATCGCCAACATTACTTTCGACGACTTTCCACTGATCGTCTGTGAGATAGAGGAAGACGGTACGATCGGTCGCGGCGAGGCACTCGGTGTCTATTTTTTCGATGAGACGCCGGCATCCATGACGGCGGAGATCGAAGCAATCGCTCACAAGCTCGTGGACGGCGCTGGTCGCGAAGACTTACTGGAATTATTGCCGCCGGGCGGCGCGCGCTTTGCCGTCGATTCCGCGCTTTGGGATCTTGAGGCGCAGCTCAGCAACAAATCCGTGTGGGCGGCCTGCGGCGTAGACGAGTCGCCTGTCGAGACTGTGTTTACGATTGGTCTCGAATCCGAGCCCCGGGAAATGGCGGACAGAGCTACGGCGGCCAGCGACTATACACTCCTGAAGGTAAAGCTCGATGCCGACCGGCCGGTCGAGCGCATCGCCGCAATTCGTGCTGTGCGGCCCGATGCACGAATCATCATCGATGCGAATCAAGGCTGGCGTTTTGATCAGCTGGTAACCGTCGCGCCCAAACTAAGGGAACTCGGTGTTCTTATGATCGAGCAACCTTTGCCGCGGGGCGGCGATGCAGAACTTGAAGACTACGACGCTCCCTTACCGCTGTGCGCCGACGAATCCTGCCTGCACCTCGGGGAGCTTGCGCAGGCGATGAGTCGCTACCAGGTGATTAACATCAAGCTCGACAAGACCGGAGGCCTGACTCATGCGCTCAGGTTGGCAAAGGCCGCCAGGAATCTCGGACTCGACCTGATGGTTGGCTGCATGGGCGGAACTTCGCTGTCGATGGCCCCGTCGCATGTGCTCGCGCAGCTCTGCAGCTTCGTAGACATCGATGGCCCGCTTCTTATTGGCGACGACCGGCCCGACGGCCTGCTGTATGAGCATGCCATCGTCTCGGTGCCCGCTCGGCGGGTTTGGGGGCTGCCGGCCCGCGGCCTGCCCGGCTAGCCCGGCTTGCCATCGATGCGTGCCCGCAGCAGCATCGGAGCGTAGCGAATCAGGAAGACACTGAAGGCGAGCAACCATAAGGCGCCCGAAATAAAAATGACCGGCACGTAGACAGAATCGGGAAGCATGCCAGCCGTAACTCGGGTAATCGCCGCCAGTTGCAGCAATAGAAACGCTGTCATATCGACGCCGCTGGCGAGCAGCGGCCTTCCCGTGTGCCCGAGAGCGCTGCGCATCATCATCGCGAGCATTAAAGAACTGATTGCACCGACGGTCAGAGCGTGAATCCAGGTGCCCTGAGCAACGATCGAGTATTGGGATAAGGCCCTCAGGAAAAACGCGACAGGCAGCCACGAGTAAGCGACCGGCATCATCCACAGGAGTGTATTGCTCGCCGTAAGGTGCGGCTGCCAGAGCGACAGCCGGAACGCATGGGAGACGGCGGCAATTATCAACAACATGGTCGGCGCTATCGCCGGTACAGGAAACCAGTCACCGATCAATCGCAGTGCAATAATCAAAACCAGCGATGAAAACGCGAGGAATTCCACCCACCCAACCTGTCTCGGCTGGGATTCGGCAACGGCATTCTTCGTGAATGCGGGAATAACGCGACCCGCAACGACCGCGAATATCAGCGTAATCAGGTCCAGCGCCGTCACGATAGTGGTGTAGGCCAGCCACGCCGGCAGCGGCCCCAGCGAAGCCAGGTGGTAGACGACATTGGCTACGGACAGCAGCAGCAACAATGCGACGATCTTGTAGTTGCGTTGATTGCGGCTCTTGATAATTGGGAGACCGATAGCAACGGCCAGCACCGGGAGGAATAATATATCGACGGCTGCCGCGAGCAGCGCTGGTCCGGTCACCACCAATATGCGCCCGACGATCCAGATAACAGCCAGCGTGGCCAGGCCTCGACCCGTCGGCGTTGCCAGGCCGGTCCAGTTACGCACGGCGGTGAGCAGGAACCCTGCCATCACGGCAATCGCGAAACCGAACACCATCTCATGGCTGTGCCAGAAAAGGCCACGCAGGTAGCTGCCAGCATGAAATATGCCGCCGAAGGACGTCAGCCAGTAGACCACCGAGCCGACGGCGAATAGCCCTGCCAGCAGGTAGAAGGGCCGAAATCCCAGCGCAAGAAGCACACCCCGGCTACGCATGGCGAAACCAGTTCTGCGTCAACAGGCAAAAGCGTACCAGCATCAGCATGAGCGGCACCTCGATAAGAACCCCGACGACGGTGGCCAGCGCAGCCCCCGAGGACAGCCCGTAGAGCATCGCCGCCGTCGCAATGGCCACCTCGAAATGATTCGATGCACCGATCATGGCTGTCGGCGCGGCGTTTTCGTACGTCAGTCCGAGCAGTTTCGCAGCGACATAGCCGATGGCAAAGACAAACACGGTTTGCACGAACAGGGGGACCGCAATCCACAGTATGGTTAACGGGTTCTGCACGATTGTCTCGCCCTTGAAAGAAAACAGAAGGATCAGCGTAACCAGCAGAGCCGTAATCGTTACCGGCGTCAGAAAGTGCAGAAACTTGTCGCGAAACCAGGTTTCGCCTTTGGCCGCGATAATCCATTTTCGTGACACGTAACCGCTGACAAGCGGCAGCGCGACATAAACGCCGATCGAGAGCAGCAGCGCCTGCCACGGAACGGGCAACTTGCCAACCCCCAGCAGGAATCCACCGAGGAAACCGAACAGCAGTAACATCGTCAGTGAGTTGATTGCGACCATGACAAGCGTGTGACTATCGTTGCCTTTAGACAGGTAGCCCCACACCAGAACCATCGCCGTGCATGGCGCAATACCGAGCAGAATGCAGCCCGCCAGGTAGCTACGCCACAACGGTACCTCGAGCATTCGAATTCCATCGACCAGTACCACTTTGCCCGCGCCGTAGGTTTCGCCGACCAGCATCTCTTTGCCAAGCGGCATTTTCACCAGATCAACGGCATCGGGCCCGATAAATTTTAGGAACAAGGTGCCAAGGAAAAAGCTCGCGATCGCATACATCGTGAACGGTTTGATGGCCCAGTTGATAAACAGCGTGAGCCCAACGGGACGCGCTGCCTTGCCGGCCTTGACGACCTCGTGAAAGTCGATCTTCACCATGATCGGATACATCATCAGGAACAGGCATATGGCGATCGGAATGGAGACGACAGGCGCGTCATTCACTGAAATGGTCATGCCATCCAGGGCCTGCGCGACCTCAGGCGCGAATTTGCCCAGCGCGATTCCAAGGACGATGCACAGGAGGACCCAGACGGTCAGATAGCGCTCAAAAAAGCTCATGAGATCGATTTTGTCCTTGTTGGCAGACGGATGTCCGAATCTTCCTCTGTTTTGCCCGTCGTTCCTAGCCTAAGGAGCCCATGCCATTACCAAAGGCTGTATTCAGAAATACCGGCTCTTGCCGATAAATCCCTATGAAGTACCGCCCGGTATCGATCGACCGTGGCCAGTGATTATGTAAAACGATATGGATTTTTCGTCGATGGTGGCAAGAGCTCAACACATAAGCACGCACCGGGCGCTTGTCGTCGAGGACAACGAGCATGTCTGTTACATGCTCGAGTTCATTTTGCGGCGCGCAGGCTACGATGTTGTTGCTGTTCACAATGGCCGTGATGCACAGGCAGCCATAGAAAACCTCGAGCCGTTCGACATCGTATTGCTGGACCTGATGCTTCCTTATGTTTCCGGATATCAACTGATTTCCGAAATGCGAGACGACCCTCTATGGCAGCACGTGCCGATCGTTGTCATATCAGGAAAAGTACTTGAGCAGGATATCGTTCGAGCCCTGGATCTCGGGGCGAACGACTACGTAACAAAACCATTCCGGCCCGAAGAGCTGCTCGCTCGTTTGCGACGCATCGTCGCAGATCATGAACGACTGGGCACAGTCACGTGACGCCGCGAAATACGACTTTCCGGCCATTCATTGTGGCCGTTGCCGCGTTGGCAGCGAACACGGCGGCTGCGAATGATATTTCCGATGCACGATCGCTGACTCCCGCGCAGCGACTTGAAGAGGTTGGCAAGCTGAGAAGAGACGGCGAGCTCCACGTCGCCTTGTCGAAACTCGACGCGCTACGCGCCGAATTTCCGCACGATGTTGATTACGTCCTGGCGCGCGCCCAAATACTTTCGCAGTCGCAGCGCGACACCGAAGCACTCGAGGAACTCTCGATCGCAACAACGCTCGCTCCCGACTACGAGGACGTCTGGCAACTGCGCTTCAGATTGCTGGATCGCAGCACCAGCGAATCAGCAATCGCGCAGCGCGCCGCACTTGAAACGGAGGCGGCGCGGCGATTCCCCAAAGCAACGTGGTGGCAGACGCGGCTTGCCAGAGAGGCAAGTGAATGGATGTTGCTCATCGGAGCCGGGCACGAGAATCTCAGCAACGGCTTACCCGGCTGGGACTCGCAGTTTGTCGAAATACACTTCGAAGAAGATGCGTACCGTCGCTATCGCCTGAGGCTCGGGCGTGACGTTCGCTATGCAGAGGCCGACATATCGATTGGCCTGGGCGCGGAGCGTTCCTGGGAGTCCGGCTGGTTCGCCGGACTCGACGCTGCAAGTAGCCGAAGCCCTGCCTACCAACCGGAACTCGGTTACAGCGGACATCTTGGAAAAACACTCTCCGATGGTTGGGTTGTTGACCTGCGTTACCGCCAGCGTGCTTACACCAGCACCCGCGTTGGCACCGTCGTCGGGACGATCGAAAAATACTATGGCGACTATCGGTTTGCGTATGGACTCGGGTGGTCGCGGCTGCAGGGCACCGCGAGTTTTGCCAATCATGTCGCCACCGTGAACTGGTACTACGGCGACCGCGCCAATATCGGCCTTTCCGTGAGCACCGGCAATGAGGCTGAGTCGCTCGAAAACGGACAGGTCCTGGAGACCAGCGTCCGGGGCATCACCCTAAGTGGACGCCGCGAAATTACCCGGCGAGTTGGCCTGCAATGGTGGCTGGGGCTGCACGACCAGGGTGATTACTACAGGAGGCGCTTCGTTGGACTGGCTTTTTCGATCCGACTTTGACGGCATTAC
>Ga0316201_10002056_pt1 | contig 14125 bp, 12 predicted proteins | sample CS6wburrow_MG_FD_204516 | JGI IMG/M metagenome (GOLD analysis project Ga0316201, IMG submission 204516) | Coastal sediment microbial communities from Delaware Bay, Delaware, United States - CS-6 worm burrow | ecosystem: Environmental > Aquatic > Marine > Coastal > Sediment | place: USA... | reverse complement strand
CCGCGACTGAAGCTTTAAAACGGTTCCCGGCTGTAAACGCATCCATTGATGGCACTGAAATGGTTTATCATGGTTATCAGGATATCGGTGTTGCTGTATCCAGCCCGCGGGGTTTGGTGGTGCCCGTGTTGAGAAATGTTGGGGGTATGTCTTTGGCGCAAATTGAAAGCGGCATTGCGAATTATGGTAAGAAAGCCCGCGATGGCGTCCTTGGTATTGAAGATATGACTGGAGGCACGTTTACCATTTCTAATGGAGGCGTGTTTGGTTCCTTGATGTCTATGCCTATCTTGAATGCTCCTCAAACAGCCATTTTAGGGATGCATAAAATCCAGGAGCGTCCCATGGCGGTGAGTGGAGAAGTTCAGGTTTTGCCAATGATGTACTTGGCATTGACCTATGATCATCGAATGATTGATGGTAGAGAAGCGGTATTATTCCTGGTGACTATCAAAGAGCTGTTGGAAGATCCTGCCCGCATTTTGCTGGAAATATAACTGAGGTGAGGTTTAACTAATGGCCAAAAAATTTGATGTTATTGTCATTGGTGCAGGTCCTGCCGGGTATGTTGCGGCGATTCGATCGGCACAACTGGGATTATCAACGGCCTGTATCGATAAGTGGCTCGACAAGAGCGGCAAACCGGTACTCGGAGGCACCTGTCTGAACGTAGGTTGTATACCTTCCAAAGCGTTGCTGGATTCTACGCAGAAACTGCATGAAGCCAAACATGGCTTTGAGCTGCACGGTATTATTACCGGTGATGTCTCTATCGATGTTCCCGAGATGATTAAGCGCAAAGATAGAATTATCAGCACGCTCACTATGGGGATTGCCGGCTTAATCAAGGCCAATGGCATTACAGCTTTTTCAGGTACAGGCAAGCTCCTGGCCGGCAAGCAGGTTGAATTTACATCCCATTCTGGTGATGTAGAAGTACTGGAAGCCAGCAATGTCATCATTGCCTCTGGCTCTGTTCCAATCGATATCCCTCCAACACCGGTAAACGGTGACACTATTGTTGACAATTCTGGTGCGCTGGATTTTAACGAAGTGCCGAAGCGCGTGGGTGTTATTGGAGCGGGTGTCATCGGTCTTGAGCTGGGTAGTGTCTGGGCGCGACTGGGCTCAAATGTGGTTGTTCTCGAAGCGCTTGAACACTTTTTACCTGCCGCAGATGGCCAGGTAGGTAAAGAAGCTTTAAAGCTGTTTAAAGCGCAGGGTCTGGATATTCGAATGGGTGCCCGTGTTACCGGTTCATCAGTTAAAGCTGGTAGCGTGAAAGTTGAATTTATTGATGCGATTGGCCCACAAAGCCTTGAGTTTGATAAGCTTATTGTTGCTGTCGGGCGACGTCCATTCACACAAAACGTGTTGTCTGACGATTCTGGTGTAACCAAGAATGAGCGTGGCTTTATTAATGTTGACGGCCAGTGCCGTACAGTCGTGCCGGGTGTATATGCGATTGGTGATGTGGTCAGGGGGCCGATGTTAGCCCACAAAGGTTCAGAAGAAGGCGTCATGGTTGCCGAGATTATTTCCGGCCAAAAAGCCCAGGTAAACTATGATTTGGTACCCTCAGTGATCTATACCCACCCCGAGATTGCCTGGGTTGGAAAAACAGAAGAGCAGCTCAAGGCTGATGGCGTGGCATACAAAACAGGGGTGTTCCCTTTTGCTGCCAGCGGTCGAGCGCTAGCTGCGAATGAAACTCAGGGCTTCGCAAAAATTATTGCCTGTGAGAAAACGGACAGAATACTGGGAATGCATGTAATTGGTCGAAGCGCAGCTGACCTTACGCAGCAGGGTGTTATCGCAATGGAATTTGGGTCGAGTGCCGAGGATCTTGGCCTGACAATGTACGCTCATCCTACGGTGTCAGAAATAGTCCACGAGGCTGCTCTTGCCGTAAATGGCCACGCTATTCATATTCCGAATCGGAAGAAGCATTAGGTTTTCTTTCTTAAGGCACCGATGGTATCCTTCGGCCTTTGCTGAATGAAGGGTAAGATAAGTTATCAGGATTAACTTTGATTTCATGAAAGGAAAATAATAGAGCGTTTCAGCTATTTAGGCTTAAATTGCTGAGATTAATTTTAACTAATCTAAATGGTTAAGCAGAATGAATTTACACGAATATCAAGCCAAGCAGTTATTTTCAGAATACAAATTACCTGTTTCAAAAGGTATTGCTGTTGAAACAGTTGAAGAAGCAGTTTCCGCTTTAGGCACCATCGGTGGTGATAAATGGGTGGTGAAGGTCCAGGTTCATGCTGGCGGAAGGGGTAAAGCCGGCGGTGTGAAATTGGTTAGTTCTCAGCAAGAAGTTGAGGATTTTGCCAAGAAATGGTTGGGTAACAATCTGGTAACGTACCAAACCAATGCCAATGGTCAACCGGTTAGCCGAATTCTGATCGAGCCTGTAACAGATATTGCCCGAGAGCTATATTTGGGTGCGGTCATTGATCGAAGTAGTCAGCGTATAACATTTATGGCGTCAACTGAAGGCGGCGTTGAGATTGAAAAGGTTGCTCATGACACCCCCGAGAAAATATTAAAAGCCACTATCGATCCTACCGTTGGTGCGCAACCCTATCAAGGCCGGGAGTTAGCATTCAAACTCGGTTTGTCGGGTGACCAAATCAAGCAGTTTTCAAATCTGTTCGTTACGCTTGGAAAATTATTTGAGGAGTGTGATTTATCCCTTCTTGAAATTAATCCACTGGTCATTACATCTGAGGGTAACTTGCACTGCCTTGATGGTAAAGTAAGTATCGATGGTAACGCCCTGTTTCGTCAGCCGAAATTACGTGAAATGCACGACATTTCACAGGATGATGAGCGTGAAGCCTATGCGGCAAAGTGGGACTTGAATTACGTAGCCCTCGAAGGGGATATCGGATGTATGGTAAATGGTGCCGGTTTGGCTATGGGTACCATGGACATTATTAAACTGCATGGAGGTCAGCCTGCGAACTTCCTGGATGTTGGAGGAGGTGCTTCGAAGGAGCGCGTTACCGAGGCCTTTAAGATTATACTCTCAGATAAAAATGTTAAAGCGGTGCTCGTCAACATTTTTGGTGGAATCGTTCGTTGCGACTTAATTGCGGAAGGTGTGATTGGTGCAGTAGCGGAAGTGGGCGTTAAAGTGCCTGTCGTTGTCCGTCTTGAAGGCAATAGTGCCGATAAAGGTAAAGAAATGTTAGCTCAAAGCGGCTTGAATATTATTGCCGCTGATGGATTAGCCGATGCGGCGAATCAAGTTATTAAAGCAGCGGGGGGTTCTAAATGAGCATTCTAATCGATAAAAATACCAAAGTGATTTGTCAGGGTTTTACCGGAGCACAAGGGACTTTTCATTCAGAACAGGCGATTGAATACGGTACAAAAATGGTGGGTGGTGTAACGCCAGGAAAAGGCGGCCAGCAACATTTGGGCCTTCCAGTTTTCAACACGGTTAAAGAAGCTGTTGAAGCTACAGGCGCAGAAGCTTCGGTTATTTATGTGCCGGCACCTTTTTGTAAAGACTCAATTCTGGAAGCTGCAGATGCTGGCATTAAACTGATTGTTTGTATTACCGAGGGTGTTCCAACGCTTGATATGCTGGTGACAAAAAAACGATGCGACGAATTAGGCGTCCGGGTTGTTGGTCCAAACTGTCCAGGTGTGATCACACCCGGTGAAAGTAAAATTGGCATCATGCCAGGCCATATTCATTTGCCTGGAAAAGTAGGTATCGTTTCACGTTCTGGAACGCTTACCTACGAGGCGGTCAAACAAACAACGGATTATGGTTTTGGTCAATCCACTTGTGTGGGTATCGGTGGAGACCCTATTCCAGGTACCAACTTTATTGACGTGTTGCGGCTTTTTCAGGAAGATGAGAAAACAGAAGCAATTGTAATGATTGGTGAAATTGGTGGTACCGCTGAAGAAGAAGCGGCCGCTTTCATTAAGAAAAATGTTACCAAACCTGTGGTTTCTTATATCGCTGGTGTTACGGCACCTGCTGGTAAAAGAATGGGACATGCCGGTGCGATTATCGCTGGTGGCAAGGGTACGGCGGATGAAAAGTTTGCTGCCTTGGAAGATGCTGGGGTAAAAACTGTGCGTAGTTTGGCGCAAATTGGTGAGGCCTTAACGGCCATAACCGGTTGGTAGCTAAAATAAGTATGCACGGTTTTTAGTGTGCAGGAGCGAACAAAAAAGGCAGAGAGTATCTGCCTTTTTTGTGCACTGGATTTTCCTGATTGCTGTCTACTCAGTTGTGTAAGGCTGTAAAAAATACTGGCCTGTTGCTTGCGCAAAAGTTGATTTGAATTTACAACAATGCTTGCATCCGCGTTATCATTAGGCTAGAAAACGTCCAAGGTATTTATATTGTGATATCTCCAAGCTTTTAGGCGTATGTATGAATTGCAAGTTTTTTAGTTTTACTATTTTGTTTTGTTCTCTATTAGGAGTTTTTCAGGCGTATGCCTTTGATTTATCGGACGATGTTTCTGGTTCCAGCGATTACACGCCTATTCAGCGTTATCCGCTTTCAAAAATTGAATACTACTCCCCCAAAACTAATGTTCGTGATTTGTATGTCGGTTTGGGCAGGCTGAGAAGAATAAGTGGTCAGACCATGCCAGAGTACTCCACCCGTCTTTCAGGTGCGTTAACTCGAATCACATTCAGGGGGCCGGATGGTCATAGTAGTAAGGAGCTCTATGAGCATTTCAAGTGGCAATTAAAACCCTACCTGCAGGAATTAGTGTACGAGTGCGAGGGTCGCGACTGTGGTAGTAGTAACGATTGGGCTAATGTCATGCTGAACATTGCCGAACTTTATGGCCCGGACCAGTACCAGTATTACCAGGTTGCCAAACTTAATATTAATGGCCAGCATGTCGTGGCAATTGTTTATGCCATACGACGCGGGAATAAACGTATTTACTTGCAACTGGATATGCTAGAGGTGGACGATAAGGTTTTCAGTTCGATCGACGTTAATCCAGGTACGATTTACCAACTATTGAAAGAACAAGGGCGTTATGTTTTACGTCCGTTAGAGTTTGATGAGGCCAACCAGTTAACCAAAAACAATGTGAACGCTCTGGATTATGTGGTTCGTATGCTGAACAGTCAGGTTCGCTTGAAGGTAAATATTGTTAGCTATATATCTGGTGATGCCAATCAGGAATCCCTTCAGAATATGTCATTGCAGCGGGCAGAGGCCGTCGTAAAAGCATTAATCGAGGCGGGTGTTTCTGGCTCTCGTTTGTCAGCAGTTAGCATGAAATCAGAGTCCGTTGCTCAGAGCTCGAATCAAACGGATACCCGTGTAGAGCTGCAAATCACTAATTAATACTGGAAACTTTCGGTAGTAATTAATTAAGTAGAGACAAAAACTCATTTCGTGTTGATTGATTGCCCCTGAACTGGCCGAGCATTGAGGACGTGGTCATCACTGAATTTTGTTTTTCAACGCCACGCATCATCATGCACATGTGGCGCGCTTCTATGATGACTCCCACGCCCTTTGCATTTGTGACAGTTTGAATCGTTTCAGCGATTTGTTGAGTTAGCTTTTCCTGGATTTGCAAACGGCGAGCAAACATATCTACGATGCGGGCAAATTTGGACAGCCCCAGCACTTTGCCATTGGGCATATAAGCAACGTGACATTTTCCTATAAAAGGTAACAGGTGATGTTCACACAGGGAGTAGAGTTCAATATTTTTGATGATCACCATTTCATCGCTGGTAGATTCAAAAAGCGCCCCGTTGACTACGTCGTCAATATTTTGCTGGTAACCCCTGTTGAGAAATTTAAACGCTTTTGCTGCTCGTTTGGGCGTGTCAACAATACCGTCACGCGTTAAATCCTCACCAATTGCCTCTATAATTTTTGAAAATTGCTCTTCCATTTTGTACCTGTCTGATTAACTGCATGTCAGCGGTACCCTACGTTAAGCATGAAAAGAGGTAAAGCTATTTCTCAAGCTTCAAGATGACGGTGAGCGATTAATTTGTTGAGCTATTTCCGGGCAGATTAGCTAAAATCCCAAGCTTACTTTAGGCAAATGACTGGAATAAATGTGGCTAAATCATCAAAGGTGACTTCCGAATTAACGAATGTAAGGGATTATATTCGTTGGGCGGCGAGTTGCTTTAATGAAAATCAATTGTATTTTGGCCATGGTACTGATAACGCATGGGACGAAGCAGTTTATCTTGTTCTTGGCGCTTTGCATTTACAGTGGGATACAGACCCAACCGTGCTGGATGCCCGCTTGACAAGTGAAGAACGTTTGCACGTATGTGATTTAATTGAGCAAAGAATAACCAGGCGAACTCCCGTGGCGTATTTAATCAAGCAGGCCTGGTTTGCGGGCTTGCCTTTTTATGTGGACGAACGGGTATTGGTGCCGCGCTCACCGATTGGCGAATTGATTGAGGGCAGTTTTTCACCCTGGTTGGTAGGTGATGAAGTCCGGGATATCCTGGATTTGTGTACCGGCAGCGGCTGTATTGGCATCGCCTGTGCAGTGGCATTTCCGAAAGCCAGCGTTGTTTTGTCAGATATTTCCAGGGATGCACTGACCGTTGCCGAAATCAATTGTAAGCGTCACCACCTGGGTAATCGTGCTGAATTGATTGAGTCAGATTTATTTACCAATTTGCCAGAAAAAAAATATGACTTGATAGTCACCAATCCGCCCTATGTTGATGCGCAGGATCTGGAGACTATGCCTGATGAGTATCGGCAGGAACCGGCTCAGGGTTTAGCCTCGGGTACACATGGCCTGGACTGTATCCGGGCCATATTAAAAGCGGCGCCTGAGTACCTGAATGATTACGGTGTATTGGTTGCGGAAGTGGGTAATAGCCAGGCAGCACTTGAGCAGGAATATCCGAACGTGCCATTTTTATGGCTGGACTTTGAACACGGTGGAAACGGTGTCTTTGTTTTGACGGCAGGACAGTTGCAACAGTATAAGAATCAGTTTTAAATCACTGATAAATAAATCTATTTTTAAGGTGGCGAAGATCATATGTCAGGTAATAGTTTTGGTAAGCTGTTCGTAGTAACAGGGTTTGGTGAAAGTCACGGTCCGGCGTTGGGCTGTATTGTCGATGGTTGTCCTCCCGGATTGGAGTTGTCGGCAGAGGATATGCAGGATGATCTGGACAGGCGTAAACCTGGGACTTCGCGTTTCACAACCCAGCGCCGTGAAGAAGACCAGGTTAAAATACTGTCGGGTGTTTTTGAAGGTAAAACAACCGGCACACCTATTGGGCTGCTTATTGAAAATATGGATCAGCGCTCCAGGGATTACTCCAATATCCAAAACACCTTCCGGCCAGCGCATGCTGATTATACTTATCAGCAGAAATACGGATTTCGCGATTATCGCGGTGGTGGAAGAGCTTCTGCAAGAGAAACTGCTATGCGCGTGGCCGCTGGTGCGATCGCCAAAAAGTACCTGGCGGAAAAGCTGGGCGTAAAAATTCGCGGTTACCTTACCCAGCTCGGTCCTATCGGCATCGAGTCTGTCGATTTGAATATTATCCACGACAACCCGTTCTTTTGTCCTGATGCCAGCAAGGTAGATGCGATGGAAAAGTACATGGACGCGCTACGTCGCGAAGGCAATTCTGTCGGGGCAAAAATTACTGTCACAGCAACCGGTTTACCACCGGGCTTGGGAGAGCCAATTTTTGATCGCATTGATGCTGATATCGCACATGCGTTGATGAGTATTAATGCAGTGAAGGGTGTGGAAATTGGTGCCGGCTTTGACTCCGTTGCTCAAAAAGGTACGGAACACCGGGATGAGATTACGCCTGAAGGGTTTCTCTCGAATAATGCCGGCGGTATTCTGGGCGGCATAACATCAGGCCAGGATATTATCGCGCACATTGCGCTTAAACCTACTTCCAGCATTACCATTCCGGGAAAGTCGGTTGATATATCAGGTCAACCTATCGAGATGATTACCAAGGGACGACACGATCCTTGTGTGGGCATACGAGCCACACCTATTGCTGAAGCCATGCTGGCGATTGTCCTGATGGACCATTATCTCAGGCATCGCGCTCAAAACAGTGACGTGTGCTGTTCAACTCCAGTCATTCCCGCGTCAGCGCTGGACCCTGTACGTTAAATGCATCCGTAACGGGTTGTGTCTTTGCGGTCCGCATCTAACCCTGGCCAGCGGGATCCCTACTGGCGGTTGTCGCTGTTTTATTTTTTTTATTTTGCCTCTCTCGGCGCTATGCTGCCGTACTGGAGCCTGTATCTTAGCTCTTTGGGATACGATGCCAGGGAAATAGGCTGGTTGATGGCGATTTTGACCGGAACCCGGATTATTGCCCCGAATTTCTGGGGCTGGCTGAGTGACCGTTTTAAAAGGCGACTAGGGTTTATTCGTTTTGGTGCGCTATCCGGTTTCCTGCTGTTTTCAGGAATAACCCTGGCAGACGAGCTCTTCTGGATTGCATTGGTTATATTTGCCTACAGTTTTTTCTGGAGCGCAATCCTCTCCCAATTTGAAGTGGTGACCCTCAACCACCTTGAACACAAACGTGAAACTTATAGTCATGTCCGGTTATGGGGTTCCATCGGCTTCATCTTTGCTGTTGGCAGCCTGGGTCTGGTTTTTGACCTGCTAGAGATCAGTTATTTGCCCGTTTTTGTCGCGGTGCTGATGTTGTGCATCTGGCTCAGCACCCTGTTTATATGGGAACTGCCAGAAGTGGCAAGGCAGCCTGGTTCAGGAGGAGTCTGGGCCATTATAAAAAGCCCCGAAGTGTTTGTTTTCTTTGTAGTATTTTTTCTATTGCAGGTTTCTCATGGGCCTTACTATGTGTTTTTCAGCGTTTATCTTGAGGCGCATCACTACAGCAAAGCCATGATCGGTTTCTTATGGAGCCTGGGGGTAATTGCTGAAGTTGTCCTCTTCATCTTCATGCATCGACTTTTGGTTCGCTTCTATCTGCGCCAAATCATTCTGGTTAGCTTGTTGCTGACCACAGTTCGCTGGTATGCAATTGCCAATGGAATAGATAACCTCCCGCTGCTGCTCGCTGTCCAATGTTTACACGCGCTCAGTTTCGGAGCGATGCATGCTGCTGGTATTGAGCTGGTTCAAAGACTCTTCGGCAGGAGCCATCCCGGTCAGGGTCAGGCGCTATACAGTGCTTTAACTTTTGGTTTAGGTGGGGCTGTTGGTGCCGGAGCAAGTGGTTATTTATGGGTCTCAACTGGCCCGGTCATGACATTCAACCTGGCTGCGGGAGTATCGTTTATAGCGTTATTGATGGCATATTTTTGGTTTTCATCAGAAAAATTCCAGTAACAATGCTTTTAGTCTGTTCCATATTTTTCAAGCATGTCAAGAAAGGCCAGGGCGGCATTGGAAAGTGTCCTTTGCTTATGATAGATAGCTCCAAGTTGACGCTCGATATGGACATTTTCAACAGCAAGACAATATAAACCCTCGTCAAGCATGGAAATAGGTAAAACACTCCAGCCCAGGCCAATGCTAACCATCATTTTTATCGTTTCCAGGTAATTGGTGTTCATGCGCACAGTCAGATTTAACTCGCTGGCATCAAATAATTTTTTAACCAGGCGACCTGTAAAGGTGTGAAGCCCTGGTAAAATGGCCTGATGATGGGTTAGTTCATTGAGTGTTAACAGTTTGGATCCGGCCAGCGGGTGGTCGGGACTTACCACAAAGTTGAGCGGGTCATTCCAGATCTTTTGGGTTACTACTTTGGGGGATGCATCCTGTGCAAGCGTAATAATGCCCACCTGGATTTTCCCGCTTAATACGCCTTCATAGGCTACTTCCGAGTCGAGAAATTCAATATCAAGATTCACCTCGGGAAAAGTGCGTGAAAATTCTGCCAAAACAGGCGGCAAGCGACGCAAGCCCAAATGGTGGCTGATACCCAGATTAAGGGTGCCGGTGACGTGGCCGGCAAGATCCTTGATTTGACGGCGTACATCGTCCAGCTCCATGAGTATAGACTTTGCCCGAGGCAACAGGGTATCACCTGCCTGGGTCAGCGTTATGCTGCGGCCGATACGGTTAATCAGCTTGACGCCCAGTTGGGCTTCCAGCTGGGAAATGCGCTTGCTGATCGCCGGTTGAGTCAAATGCAGTTTTTCACCTGCCGCTGAAAAAGAATGGAGTTCTGCAACCTGTATAAAGGCTTTAAGAGCGTTAATATCCATTGAGTAAAACAGACCTCATGCTATTCCATATTGTAATCATAACTATAAAAAATATGAATTTGTTTTATCTATAGGCGCAGAGTAGCATAGATCCAACGTTATCAAAATGACCCGGATTGTTCCGGGTTAAAAGGAGTAATTCGAATGGCTGGGCAGACGCTCTACGATAAACTTTGGCATGACCACATGGTAGCTGAGCGTGACGATGGCAGCGCGCTTATTTATATCGATCGACATTTATTGCATGAAGTGACTTCTCCGCAGGCCTTTGAAGGCTTGCGACTCGCAGGACGCCAGCCGTGGCGCATCGGTGCCAATCTGGCTACTGTTGATCATAATGTGCCGACTACCGGTAGAGAACTAGGTGTTGATGGCATCGAAGATCCCGTTTCCAGGATTCAGGTGCAGACGCTTGACGATAACTGTGACAAATTCGGCATTCTTGAATTCAAGATGCAGGATCTTCGACAGGGTATTGTCCATGTTATCGGGCCGGAGCAGGGCGCCACATTGCCCGGGATGACGGTGGTTTGTGGCGATTCGCATACCTCGACACATGGTGCTTTCGGTGCATTGGCACACGGCATTGGTACGTCCGAGGTAGAGCATGTATTGGCAACCCAGTGTCTGATTCAAAAGAAGATGAACAACATGCTGGTCCGAATTGATGGCCAGCTTAAGCCGGGCATCAGTGCAAAAGATGTTGTTTTGGCAGTGATACGAAAAATTGGTACGGCTGGTGGTAATGGCTGTGCGATCGAGTTTGCCGGTGAAGTTGTTGCCGCCATGAGTATGGAAGGCCGGATGACCATGTGCAACATGGCCATAGAAGCGGGTGCTCGAGCCGGAATGGTTGCGGTGGACGATACCACGATTGAGTACATTAAAGGCACTCCATACGCACCGAAAGGCGAACAATGGAGTAGGGCCGTATCGGCATGGAAAACCCTGGTCAGCGACCCTGACGCAGTTTTCGACAAGGTTGTTGTTTTGAATGGCGCCGACATTAAGCCTCAGGTTAGCTGGGGAACATCACCGGAAATGGTTGTGGCCATCGATGAGAATACTCCGGATCCGGTGCAACAGCACGACCCGGTTAAACAGGAAGGTTATCAGCGCGCGCTGGAATATATGGGACTTGAAGCAAATATGCCGGTAACCAGTATTAAGCTTGATCGCATTTTTATTGGCTCATGTACAAACTCGCGCATCGAGGATTTAAGAGCGGCAGCTAAAGTGGTTGATGGCAAGAAAGTGAGTGCAAGCGTCAAACAGGCGTTGGTCGTACCAGGCTCCGGTTTGGTGAAGCAGCAAGCTGAGCGGGAAGGCCTAGACAAGATTTTCCTGGATGCCGGTTTTGAGTGGCGGGCACCGGGTTGCTCAATGTGTCTGGCCATGAATGCTGACCGATTGGGTGCTGGTGAGCATTGTGCTTCCACCTCAAATAGAAATTTTGAAGGTCGACAAGGTAATGGTGGCCGCACTCATCTGGTCAGTCCTGCGATGGCGGCGGCAGCAGCGATAGCGGGGCATTTCGTTGATGTGAGTACTTTTAATAGAAGCCGTTAACTTAACCTGGCATTAATTGGATCGAATTTACTATGGAAAAATTTACTCAACATAAAGGCTTGGTCGTGCCATTGAATCGAGCTAATGTCGATACTGATCAGATTATCCCCAAGCAATTTTTGAAGTCGATAAAACGAACAGGGTTTGGTCAGAATCTTTTTGATCAATGGCGTTATCTGGACGAAGGTTATCCCGGGCAGGATTGTTCCAAGAGGCCGGTAAATAAGGATTTTGTCCTGAATCATCCACGTTATCGAGGTGCAAGCATATTACTAGCGCAGCAAAATTTTGGTTGCGGTTCGAGCCGCGAACATGCGCCATGGGCAATATTAGAGTACGGCATACGATGTGTTGTCGCGCCCAGCTTTGCTGATATATTCTTCAATAACAGCTTTAAAAATGGCTTATTACCCATTGTTTTAAAACAGGAAGATATCGATTTTTTGATGGCAAAAGCTGAAGCCGATGAAGGGTTTGAGTTGTCGGTTGATCTGGATTCGCAATGCGTTAGTACGGTAACGGGTGAGCGTTACGCCTTTGAAGTTGATCCTTTTCGAAAGCACTGTTTGATCAATGGTCTCGATGATATTGATTTAACGCTTGAGTCAGCGGAGCAAATCCGTATTTACGAAAAAAATCGGATTGAGCGAGCACCCTGGATATTCAATAAATTACAATAAGTTAATCTTGTATCTAACTGATAGGAAGTGAAATGTCACAAAGTATCCTAGTCCTTAGAGGTGATGGAATTGGCCCGGAAATTGTGGAGCAAGCCATCAATGTTATCCTTGCAGTCGACAAAAAATTCGACTTGGGAACAATCCTGACAGAAGGCTTGATCGGCGGCTCTGCCTACGATGTTCACGGTAATCCCTTACCTGATGAAACGATGGCTTTGGCAAGGAAAGCGGATGCGATTCTATTAGGTGCGGTTGGCGGTCCCAAGTGGGATGGTGTCGAACGTCAGCTAAGGCCTGAAAAAGGTTTGTTGGACATCCGAGCTGGCCTTGAGCTTTTTGCCAACTTCAGGCCCGCTATTTTGAGCTCCCAGCTAGCCAGTGCATCTTCCTTAAAGCCTGAGCTGGTGTCAGGGCTTGATATTCTTATTGTGCGTGAATTAACAGGCGGTATTTATTTCGGTGAGCCGAGAGGAATTCGTACTCTTGAGAATGGTGAAAAGGAAGGTTTTAACACCTACCGTTATTCGGAAAGCGAGATCCGCAGAATCGCTCATGTGGCATTTCAGGCCGCGAGAAAACGAAATAAGCGGCTATGTTCAATTGATAAAGCCAATGTTCTGGAAGTCACTGTTTTATGGCAAAATGTTGTTGATGAAGTTGCCAGCGAATACCCGGATGTTGAGTTGACTCATATGCTCGTAGATAATGCCGCCATGCAACTGGTACGCGAGCCCAAGCAGTTTGACGTCATTTTAACGGGCAATTTGTTTGGCGATATTCTATCCGATGTGGCAGCCATGTTGACCGGTTCTATCGGTATGTTGCCCTCGGCTTCTCTGGATATTAATAATAAGGGTCTGTACGAACCAGTGCACGGATCAGCTCCTGACATTGCCGGAAAAGGTATTGCCAATCCTCTGGCTACCATTATGTCCGTCGCGATGATGTACCGTTATACCTTCAATCGCGATGATGTTGCTGCGGCCATTGAGGGGGCCGTTAACAGGGTTCTTGATAAGGGCTTGCGAACAGCGGATATTTCAACTGATTTGCATTCTGTGGGCACGGAAGAGATGGGTGCTGCGGTTGTTGCCGAGCTTTTATAATTCTAAGATAGTATTTAGCTTTCTGCGGATTTTACTTTAGAATCCTCCGAGCTTTATTGTCTGTTTTGTTATTACTTTCAGGATTCAGGTTTAAATATGTCCAAAATATATGATGTTGCAGTTGTCGGTGCTACCGGTGCTGTTGGTGAAACAATGATGTCCATACTGGAAGAGCGTAATTTTCCGGTTGGTAACTTATATCCTTTAGCCAGCAGTCGATCAGCTGGTAAAACGGTTCGATTTAACGGTAAATCCGTTAAAATTACCGATCTGGAAGACTTTGACTTTTCTAAAGTGCAGATTGGCTTGTTTTCTGCCGGTGGCAGTATTTCCGAAAAATTTGCGCCCAGGGCTGCTGCTGCGGGTTGTGTGGTTATTGATAATACCGCTCATTTTCGTCGTCATGACGAAATCCCACTTGTGGTGCCTGAGGTCAATCCGGATGCATTGGCTGGTTATGCGCGACACAATATTATCGCCAATCCAAACTGCTCGACGATCCAGATGCTGGTTGCACTCAAGCCTATCTACGATGA
>Ga0316201_10002055_pt1 | contig 14129 bp, 14 predicted proteins | sample CS6wburrow_MG_FD_204516 | JGI IMG/M metagenome (GOLD analysis project Ga0316201, IMG submission 204516) | Coastal sediment microbial communities from Delaware Bay, Delaware, United States - CS-6 worm burrow | ecosystem: Environmental > Aquatic > Marine > Coastal > Sediment | place: USA... | reverse complement strand
ACAATGAAGTGATCAATCATTGGCCCCATGATTTTTACTGCTTCGGTGTGTATGTGATTATCCTGGTAAGCATCCTGGGCGGCACGATTTTTAAAATGTATGATCAAAGCAAAATCATATGAATTATCTACTACATCCCGCGGAGTATTTGCCGGTGTCATTACATAAAGCTTCTTGATGCCCTTGATTTTCCTGAGTGAATCGAGGGTATCAAAAAACACTTTTTTTTCTGCTTCTGACGTACCATCCTTCAACCAGAAGTAAACAGAATGAATAAAAGGATCTCGAATTTGCACTTCATTTTGGATAGCATTTGGAGATAAAATGATGTTTTGCAAGAAAAAAGCATAGATAATCAGTGTTTTCATTGACTTTCTTTTCACCGAATTTATGAATTTTGAAATCGATACTCACCAATAAATAAATAAGCGGTTTGAAACTAGATGAATTTAAAAAGACGCTTCAGGAAGCAAATCCACCTAAAGGTGTGTCTCCATACTTAGCAGCTTTGTGGTTTTATAAAAAAGGAAATTGGAATAAGGCACATCAGATTGTGCAGGACCTTCCTGATCAAACGGCTTCCTGGATTCATGCTTTTTTACATAGGGAAGAAGGTGATTTGTGGAATGCTGATTATTGGTATAGAAGGGCAAACCAACAACGACCAAATTCCCCGATTGAGGATGAATGGAATGCTATTGTGCAAGCGTTGTGGTAAAAACATATTATAAATAAATATTATATTTGCAAGAATTTTAAATAAATCCAACATGAAAAAAATCATTACACCAATTCTCTTGCTATGGTCTTGTATTGTTTTTGCTCAGCCAATAGTGAAGACGGACTGGATTCCAGGTGTCGGAGATGTGCTGAAAAGTGTATATGTTGAGTCGCAAACAGTAATCAATCCAGGACCAGCGGGGGAAAATATAGACTACAATTTTACGGAATTAGTGATTCCTGACACACCGCAAGTAGAAGCACTCACTGTTGTTTTACCCGGTGAAACTCCATTCGGAGATTTATTTTCTGAAGCAGATATTGCCTTCGTCAATGAAGAAGCTGAATTCTATTCATATGTAAAAACAACGAGTGGCTGTCTGGAAGATATCGGAAACACATTCAGTGGACAAGCTATTGAGTCATATACGGATGGTATAATCGTGCTGTGTACCCCAATGAATTACCAGGATGAGACGAATGATTCCTCAATTGGAACATTTGAATTTATGAATGTAACGACATATAAAACGGGCTCTTCCAATATCGTGGTCGATGGATGGGGAACGTTAAGAATGCCAGGGACTGGTATGGAAATACCAAATACGCTTCGTGTAAAATTAACAGAAGTGGAAATCGATTCTACTGATTTGGGAAGTGGTATTCGTGAAAAATTGATATACGAAACAATAACCTACAATTTCATCAGCGCAGACTATCAAAACATCCTTTTCTCCATCAGCGAATCTAATGAAACTCAAATTGGCATGGCAGACGGTATTCCGAACGATACCTTGATTACCGGTCCCGAGTATGAGTTTACCTATGACCCTGAACCAATTGAAATTGGAACGGCAAAAGTAAATTCGATCGATCCAGCGGAAGTTGCATTCGAAATCTTTCCAAATCCGGTAAACGACAGGTTGAATATCCAGTTTGATGCAGATCAATCAGAAACAATTAATATTCAGGTTTTTGATATGATGGGCAGACTTGTACATAATGAGCAAATGGCAGCATCAACTGGTCAAAATAAAAAGACTTTAAATACCGCCCACATAGATCATGGGATGTATCTTTTGACCATACAAGGAAAATCCTTTTTGAGCAGCTTGAAATTCACACGAGAATAAGAACTATAAGGACACTCCTTCAAGTTGCTTAAATGCCTTCAGTGATGATCATTGAAGGCATTTTTTCTCATGATATTTCCTAATTTCACCGCCTTATGGATCATCATGCCTTTTTTCTTAACAATTCAACTGAAATGGTTCATATTCTTTTTCCTGGTCAGATTTATTATTTGATACATCAAGGGCATACAATGCAGTGTTACGAATGTCGCATATTAAGAATATAACAGCTGTTGGGATATTTGGGATTATCCTTCTTGGCGCCTTTGCTTGCCGTCAGGCGACTCAGCCGAAAAGGTTGGATCAAAAACAATATGAGATTGAAGATGGTTTTCACATCAATTGTATTGCTTCTGAACCATTGATCGAAGCTCCGGTCGCACTGGATTGGGATATACATGGACGAATGTGGGTCATCGAAATGATCGGGTATATGCCAAATCTCGATGGCACATGTGAAGAAGTTCCAAATGGCCGTATCTCTATCCTAGAAGACCAGGATGGAAATGGGCTCATGGATCATAAAATTACTTTTCTTGATGGATTAGTTTTGCCGCGGGCGTTGCTCCTCACCTGTGGAGGCCTGCTATATTGCGAACCCCCTTTTCTCTATTTTATAGAAATTGAAAATGATCAGCCCGGCAAAAAAATCATTGTAGATTCTACGTATGCTATTGGTGGTAATGTTGAACATCTTGCCAACGGTCTCATGATGAACCTGGATAACTGGATTTACAGTGCAAAATCCAATGTACGCTACAAGAAATTGAATGGAAAGTGGCTCAAAGAATTCACGGCTTTCAGAGGGCAATGGGGCATTACACGTGACGACGAGGGCAGACTTTTGTACAACGACAATTCTAATCAATTACAGGGAGAATATACATTGCCCAATGCTGCGCTACACAATGTCTACCTCAAGCCAAAAAATGTGATCAATCGACAGATCAACAGAGACCAAAAAGTATATCCCCTAAGAGCAACTGCTGTAAACAGGGGTTATCAGGATGGAGTTCTGGATTCGAATAAAAAATTAAGGAAGTTTACTTCAGCCTGCGGACCTGTGATCTATCGGGGAGGCGCCTGGCCAGATGCTTACAAAGGAAATAGTTTTGTATGTGGACCGGAAGCAAACCTGGTAAAGAGAAATGTACACGTGCGCCAGGGGCTGAAGATAACTGCCCGTCAGGCATACGAAAATCGGGAATTTCTTGCTTCCTGGGACTCTGGGTTCCGCCCGGTCAACTTGTTTAATGGTCCCGATGGCTCAATGTATGTTATCGATATGCACAGGGGTATCATTCAGCACAAATCCTACATGACATCGTACCTCCGGGATCAAATCATTCAACAGAGGCTTGATTCAATCCTTGGCATGGGGCGCATTTTAAGGATTGATCATAATGATCAAATTGTATTCGAAAAACCGATTTTCGATCAGTTGGATATTGATGGTTTATTAAACCTCTTTCACCACCCGAACGGCTGGGTTCGGGACAAAGCACAACAATTATTAGTCCATCAACAACCTAATATACCCTCTGAAAAGTGCATTGGTTTTATTAAAGAAACGAACCAGGATATTCCCCTTTTACATTTTATGTGGACACTTGAAGGGAAAGGACAATTAGACCTTGTCATGCTCAAACAATTAATGGAAAAAGAGCTTCCTGTCGTCCAGGGCCAGGCATTTTATTTGTCAGCTTCCATGTTTGGGGATATCGAATCAAATCAGGTAAAGCAACACATCGAAAAGTTAATTCTGCAAAATCAAACAGACATCGATGTGTATTTGGCGAATGGACTTGGTATGTTTTCCTCGTTAAGCGATTCACTCATTTTTCATACGCTTGAAAAACTTGCTGTTCGAAATAATGATGATATAATACTGGCGGAAATGGCCATGAGTGGACTGGGAAACCGTGTTCAATCTTTTCAGCAATTCCTCCTTCAATCCAATTCAAAACTCACCAATTGGACATCAATCTGTAATCAGGTAGTTCAAAATCAAAAGCAAAATATACCCAACAAAGATTTGACTTCACCGGCAATAATGAAAGAATATGCTACTATCGGTTTTAATCATTATCAGTCTATCTGTGCAACATGCCACGGTCCGGGAGGAGAAGGCCTGGATCACCTGGCACCTTCCCTGGTCGAATCTGAGATTGTAAAAGGTCCACCGGAGAAATTCACATTGCTTGTGTTGCACGGTTATAAAACAGAGCGCTCAGACTCAAATGGTGATGCGGTTTTCAATGCTGCTATGCCTGGTATTGGTGTCAATGAAACAATGAGTGATTCAGAAATAGCGGGATTGCTTAATTTCGTCCGTAATGCATTTGCTACTGCTCCTCAGACAGTGACACCAGCAATGATAAAAAATGGACGAAACCAACAGCCGGGAGAAGGAATTTTGAATCAGGAGTCGTTAAATCATTCTTATCTAAAAATGAAAGGTAAATACCTGCAATAGGACACGAAAAAACACTGGAGTATAAAAATCAAACAAAGATGAACAGAAACGAAGCAAGAGATCTATTATTTGAATTGACAAAAACCGATTCGCTCCGGCGTCATGCAAGAACAGTTGAACTCGTTATGGAAGCACTCGCCAATCATTTTGGAGAGGATGTTGAAAAATGGGCTATTACCGGCTTGTTGCATGATGCAGATTATGAAAAGTATCCTGACCAGCATCCAAACGTTATCGTTTCCAAACTTCGTGAGGTGGGTGAAGATGAAATTGCGCACGCCATTGCCGGGCATTATACGAAATGGAATGTCCCTCGCATATCACAGATGGATAAATGCATTGTTGCTGCGGATGAACTCACGGGTTTTATTGTGGCTGCTTCCCTTATTCGACCAACAAAGGTGGTTGGGATGAAAGCAAAGTCAGTCATGAAAAAATTTAAAACAGCAACTTTTGCAGCAAAGGTGGACAGAGAAGAAGTACGAAAAGGGGCAGAACTTATCGGATGGGAACTCAATGACCTGATTACGTTTATCATAGATGTGTTAAACAAAAACAAAGAAGAGCTCGACCTGGTGTAATGCTCTATGCTGCTTTAGACTGCATTTCCTCCTGTACAGATTTTATCTGCTCTATAAAAGGCTGAGCTAGGTTTAATACAAAAATTGAATACTCGATCAGGTTCCTGGATCGAAGTTGTCTCAAAGGCATTTCATACCTGATTACCTTGTAGTTTCCAGCCGAATTATCCTGGTTCAATGAAAAGTATCTATCGAAAACAGGCGATTTGGAAAACATCGATCCAAATTCTTCCCCCTCTCCAAAGGATTGATGGAAAAAATCTTCAACTGCCACATGGACTTCTAGTTGAAACTTACCATTCGAGGTCGTTTTTATTTGGATAAATGACTGATTAATTGATTCTCTTTTTTGCAGGATTAATCCAACCATGCTATTATCATCTTCCCTGTTTGGGAGGGCATGTTCAAGAAAATATGCCTGGTTTGAGTTATAGTTTAAGCCTTGCACCAAAGTCTGGGTATACATGATGAACTCATCTTCAAATTGTGCCGGTCTTTTTCGGTTTTTTTGTTGCGATGAGGCAAGAGACTTCAGGTATTTAAATGATTCGTTCGAAAACATACGATGTACTTTTAGTTTAGATGCAACATCATAAACGAATAATCAGCGATTGTGTTCAGGAAAGTCTGTCTGAATCGTCTTCTGGAATACAAAATAATGAGGTTAAAAAACTCAAATGGGAATCAAAATCATAAAACTACGCTGCAAACCTCTTCGGTTCTCCGTTCAGCTCTGTGCAATAACCAAAGGTGCAGGGAACAAGGGAACAAAGAAATATCAAGAAACAACAAACAAGTATCCAACGAAACTCAAAGGTACCAGGCAGACATGTTGAAAATCCTTTACTCTTTAACTACCAGATTTTTACTCTCAGGCTATCAGGCCTGTACATCGGGTCTCCTTCTTTGATATTGAATGCATCATAGAACGCTGTCATATTCGTTGGTGCACCGATAGCACGATACATCCCCGGCGAATGCGGATCTGTTTTGAGTTGGGTACGTAAAGCTTCATCCCGCATTTTTGTGCGCCAGATTGTTCCCCAACTGATAAAGAATCGTTGTTCGGGTGTCATACCATCTATATTTTCAGGTCTGCCATGCTTTTCATAGAATAAATGAAGCCCATCCAATGCGACATTCAATCCTCCAAGGTCACCAATATTTTCTCCCAGGGTAAATTGACCATTCACATTTGCATCTTCAAAAGGTTTATAATTTTCAAACTGGTCAATCAGTTTTTGGCATCTCGCATCAAATTGTTCGCGATCTGTATCTGTCCACCAATTAATCAGGTTTCCGTGTTTATCAAATCGACTTCCCTGGTCATCAAACCCATGTGAAATTTCATGACCTATGACCGCGCCAATACCACCATAATTCACTGCTTCGTCTGCATTAAAATTGTAGAATGGAGGCTGCAAGATCGCTGCGGGGAATACAATCTCGTTGTACAATGGATTGTAGTATGCATTCACAACCTGTGGTGCCATAAACCACTCCGTTTTATCTACTTCTTTTCCGATCTTTTGAATATCATCCAGGAAGTTGAATTTTGTGGCAGCCAGGATATTTTCAATATATGAACCACCTTCTTCTGTCGACTTGATATCGAGACCCTGATATTCTTTCCATTTATCGGGATAACCGATTTTAACTTTAAAAGTGCTCAGCTTGTCAAGTGCTTTTTCTTTTGTTTCATCAGTCATCCAGTCAAGGTCTTTGATGCGCTCCCGAAATGCTGCAATGATATTTTGGACCATTTCCTCTGCATTTTCTTTCGCTTCCGGGGGGAAATATTCACCAACGTACAGTTTCCCAAGCGCTTGCCCAATGGTGCCATTTGTCACACCAAGAATTCTCTCATTTCTCGGACGCATTTCTTCAACCCCCTGCAGCACTTTTCCGAAAAAGTCAAAGTTCGCCTGCTCAATTTCCTTATTCAAAAAACTTGCAGCACCATCCAATGTTGTCCAATCGAGGTAGTCCTTCCATTCATCAACTGGCACTTCATTGAAAATATCTGCCAACGCTTCCATAAACCTTGGTTCGGTTACAATCAAAGTATCTACTTCACCTGCTCCAATATTGGACAAATACTGTTTCCAATTAATAGAAGGTAGGTGCTTGCTTAATTCGTCAATCGATCTTTTATTGTATAGGATAGGTGTATTTCTTTTTGCTTCTTTGGTTAGCATATTTTCTGCCATCCTTTTTTCAAGTGCAAATATCTTTTCCGCTTTTTCTTCTGCTGTTGCAACATCATGACCATAAAACTGCATCATTCTCGCAACGTGCTTTTTATAATCTCCCTGGATTCGTTGAGACTCCTCATCATCTTTGACATAATAATCACGATCGGGCAAACCAATCGCCCCGGGGCCGAGGTAAGCTGCATTTACAGTACTATTTTTTAAATCTGGATTCACGCCAAATGAAAAGAAACCTCCTCCTCCTAAAGGCTCTGTTTCTTCGAGATATGTCTGAAGATCAGCGATATCCTGAATTTGATTCACCTTTTCCACATATGGGAGCAATGGTTTCATTCCTACCCGCTCAATTTGGGCAGTATCCATTCCGGAGTGAAAAAATTTGGCCGCTTTTCTTTGATCTGAGCTTTCGGAGGCAAAATCACTTTCACCAGCTTTAGCCAAAATCGCTAAAACATTTTCATCTGTTTTTTGCCTGAGCTCATCAAAACTCCCCCATCTTCCTCGATCCGCCGGAATTTCAGCTTCTTCAAGCCATTTCCCATTGACATATTTGAAAAAATCCTGTGCCGGGCTCACATTTGTATCCATAAACTCAGGATTTAATCCTGGTGTTTCTTCTACTACCACCTCATTTGAGGTTCCCTGGCAAGCTGTGATAATAACACCAAGGCTAATAACTATCCATTGAATACCAATTCTTTTATGCATATTTCGATTTTTAATCATTTCACTGCGATATTAACGAAAACACCTCAAAAGAAGTATATAAACATATAAATCGGTGCTTCCGTGAAGTATCCCTTCAGGAAAGTGAACTTCTTTCAGATCTCAGCTATGTATTTTCTTTGATTTGTTTGCGCTTTTTGTATCGCTTAATTAAGTCAAGAGCCTGATCGACAGCTTTGTATCGTATCCAGACCTCACCCGCAACCAGGGAAAGAACACCTAAAATGAAAAGAAAATTTCGAAAAATCTCCACGTATTCAGTATGTGCAGGAGCATGAGGGCGGATGTACAACAATTCAAAAGCGATGACAACTGCTGAAGCCAATATAGCTCCAATACTTACACTTCGGAAAGGAAGAACTCCTTTTTTGTGGCGTTTTGTAAAACAGCTGATCAGGAACATTTTTGAAGGCTCATTTTCTGGCTGGATTTTCAGCAATTCTTTGATGACATGGGTCGCACGATCAATTTCTCCAACATTGTAGTAAGCAGCTGCCTTCTTAAATAATGTCTGAGTATAAGGATCTTCTCCATGAACATTTTGGATATGATGCATGATGCACATTTCCAAAATCTGATCTGCAATTTTTAATTGCTTGCGATGTTTTCCCAGCTCAAAAAGTGAATTATGATAGCTGTGCAACATTTTAAAATACTCATTGATCTCAAGATTTGACAATACCTTTAGATTCTTCTCCACATACCGCACCTTTTCATGGTGATTTCCTTCTTCGATATCCAGAAACGCTTGATAGACAGACGAGTAATATGTGCGCGATTGAGTATTCAAATTTCTTTTTCTAAAACATACAATACTGGTTTGCTAGGGGAAACATCCAATTCGAAACTTCCAATCTGGATGTTTAGTAAATATAAGTCATCTTTTATATTGTTGTCAACATATATCAGCTCCGTGATCGTACATTTTGAACGATCTGTCGCCGAGTCATCCCAAAAAGCGCGATGCGCCAGAAGTTTTCCTCCATCTACTTCAGGATCTACTGAAGGCAGATCGATTAACAAATGCTGAGCGCCCAATTCGACAATCCAATGCATGGCCTCTTCGGAAAGATATGCAGGATTTGTGCCAGAATAATTCCGTACTTTTTTGTCAGGGTGATTTGGCAAGGTGCGAATGACCAGGGATTCGCATTTATGAACAGATAATGCTCCTTTCAGTTGAGCCAATGTGATAATTTTATCTCCATTTATTGCTTTTTCCGGATAGATCGTCACCAAATGCGCTATTGAAAAAAACTGTTTGAGCGTTTTGTTGATGGATTCTCCGCCTTGAGAGATATGGCCCACACATTCAGTATGTGTTCCATTGCCATGGGGATTAATCCGAAAGTTTAGGAAATTGACCGGCCCACCTTCGGTCGTTGAACCCACAAAATTACCTGATCGAACCGGTGCTACTTCAAAAAGCGGGGCATAAAAACAATTTGGTTGCCGATGGTCAGGAAAGATGGGAATAGAAATATCAATCGCTCTCTGGTCATCCCAGGTATATACCATCCCTCCTATTTCGACACGATGCTTCATATTATGCCCATTTGGTTTCTTCAATGCCCTGATGCTGCAGAAAGCGTTCCAACAGAGCAGCGGGCGTTTCTTCCACATACAAAAGTGCTCTTGCTTCTTTCTTGAGAAATCCCTCCTGGATAAAAAGGTCAAGTTGTTGCAGCAATGCGTTAAAATACCCATTGATATTCAGTATGCCAATCGGTTTTGAGTGCAGGTGCAATTGAGCCCAGGTAAGCGTTTCGAAGAGTTCATCCAAAGTACCGAAACCACCAGGGATCGCAATAAACGCATCTGAATACTGTACCATTGTCATCTTTCTAGAATGCATATCCGGGGTTACAATCAATTCAGTCATGCCTAAATGAGCTACTTCTTTGTCTTTTAGCGACAGGGGGATCACGCCCACTGCAGTACCTCCACGTTCCAGCACACGGTCCGCCATTACCCCCATCAGGCCGACACTTCCACCCCCGTTTACCAGGCGGATGTCATGATCAACCATAAAATCAGACAGTTCGATGGCTGATTTTTCATATATTGGATTTGCACCTTTGCTTGATCCACAATAGACAGCAATTGACTTAATTTCGTTCATTTCCTCCATTTAAAAGACCGATTATCAATCGCCCTTTGAGTTGCTAATATTCCATTTAAATGATCCACTTCATGTTGCAAAAGCTCTGCCAAATCATCTTCCATTAACCAGTCATGTTCTACCCATTCGATATCTCTGAATTTGATTCTACAACTTTTATGCCGCCTCAAATAGACCAATAGGTTCGGGAAGCACATGCAATCATCCCATAGTGAAAACATCTCTTCGCTCATATCGTACAACTCAGGATTGATCATGGTAATTGCCTCATCGATATGCATGCACACCAGCCTTTTCATGATACCTAACTGTGGAGCAGCAATGGCCCTGCCGACCTTGTATTTTTCCTGAAATTGAAGGATCACACCATCAAGGCCTTTTGCCCATTTTTTTACTTCGGGCAATTCGTGTTTTTCAATTGGTTCGCAAACCTGGTAAAGTCTGGGATCGCCCAGCGGAAGAATGTCTGTAAGCAGCATTTTATTTGAATCACTTGAATGATAAAATTACCAATTCCACCTGTCCTTATGGATGCTGAATGTCAAATATTTTGGTGAGTGACCTTTCGAATAGGGATGACTCGAAGGAATCAGTTCTTGTGCCCCTATTTTGAGGACAGATTTTTGAGATCGAAAATTGTGCGTATCAATAAAGAAAATCACCTCATCGATAAATTGAAATGCATGGTTTATCATCAGCTTTTTGATTGAACCATTATAGGCACCACCCCAATATCTTCTGCCAAGAAATGTCCAGCCAATTTCAATGGCATTATCATTATCGGTGAGCAATTGTAACCTGGAACTCCCGATAACATTTCCGGTAGATTTTTCAAAAATGATCAGGGCACCTTTTGACTCAATGGCCTCTGAAAAAAATACTTCGAATACTTCTCTTTTATACCGGTGAGCGGGATGCTGCTCCCATATCAATGGATCAGCAGCTACTTCAAATAAAGCGTCGAAATCTTCTTGTTGGAGAGGTCTCACCAATACAAGTGTATTCTGAAGCGATGGTTGCCGAAATTCAGGCATTTGGATGTTGGATTTACAATTAAGATAGCGAAAGTTCTACTTACCTACCAATATGGATTAAAAGGACAGAGATATCACTTGGAGAAACACCACTGATGCGGCTAGCCTGGCCGATCGTTGCTGGTTTAATTTGGGTTAACTTTTCCCTTGCCTCAGCGCTTAAGGACTGAATATCCAGGTAGTTCATGTCAGGGAGTAATTTTACAGATTCCAGCCGATTCAGTTTTTCTGCCATTTCCACCTCTCTTTTTATGTACCCGGCGTATTTCGTATTGATCTCAGCGATAAGAATACATTCTTCATCATATCCGTTGAGCATTGAATCTAACTCCGGAATGACCTTTCGCAACGCACTCAAGGAGACATGTGGACGGCTAAGTACCTGCATCAGTTTTACCTTTTGTGTGATCATGGCTGATGAAATACGCTGGAGAAAAGGATTAATGATGTCTGGGGCGATAGAATAGTCACTTAGAAATTTTGAAATACCAACCATTGCCTCGTTTTTGAGCCTGACCCTTTCCATCCGATCTTCAAAATTGATCATGCCCAATGCATTCGCCATGGGGGTTAATCTCATGTCTGCGTTATCCTGTCTCAACAAAATTCGATGTTCCGCCCTGGAGGTGAACATTCGATAGGGCTCCTTCGTGCCTTTGTTGACAAGATCATCTATAAGCACACCGATGTACGCTTCTGACCTTTTCAAAACAAAAGGAGCTTTATCATTTATTGCGTGATGAGCATTGATTCCAGCCATGAGTCCCTGGCATGCTGCTTCCTCGTAGCCGGTGGTTCCATTGATTTGACCAGCAAAAAAGAGGTTTTTTACGAGATGTGTTTCGAGTGAAATATTCAATTGTGTTGGCGGGAAAAAGTCATATTCTATTGCATATCCCGGTCTAAACATTTTACAATTTGCAAAGCCAGGTACTTTTTGCAATGCTTTGTGCTGAACATCTTCGGGAAGGGATGAAGAAAAGCCATTTACATAAACCTCTATCGTGTCCCATCCTTCGGGCTCTACAAATAACTGGTGTCTGTCACGATCAGCAAAACGGTCAATTTTATCCTCTATGCTGGGACAATACCTGGGGCCGATCCCCTGAATACGGCCGTTGAACATCGGGCTCCGGTCAAAACCGGTTTTGAGCATTTCGTGGACCTCGGGATTGGTATAGGATACATGACAAGGACGTTGCGTTTTGAGGGGTTTTGTGTCAGTATAAGAAAATTTACCGGGGTTTTCGTCCCCTGGCTGAAGTTCCATTTGATCGTAATCAAGCGACCGGCCATCCACCCTGGGAGGAGTACCTGTTTTCATCCGCCCGGATTCAAAACCGAGTTCGATGAGTTGTTCTGTAATTCCTGTCGCGGCTTTTTCTCCTGCCCGGCCACCTCCAAATTTCTTTTCACCTATGTGTATGATCCCATTTAGGAACGTACCATTTGTTAAAATGACGGACCTGGCCGGAATTTCCAACCCCAGGCCAGTACGGACGCCTACTGCTCGTCCATCTTTTACGACGATACCAACCACCATTTCCTGCCAAAAATCAATATTTGGATGTGCTTCAAGCATGAGTCGCCATTTTTCGGCAAACCGCATCCTATCGCTTTGAGCACGGGGGCTCCACATAGCAGGCCCTTTTGACAGATTCAGCATGCGAAACTGAATCATGGTATGATCCGTTACAATGCCGCTATATCCGCCCATGGCATCAACCTCACGAACAATCTGCCCTTTTGCAACGCCACCCATAGCGGGATTGCAACTCATTTGCGCGATCGTATTCATATTCATCGTTGCCAGCATCACTTTGCTACCCAGGTTTGCCGCAGCTACTGCTGCTTCACATCCCGCATGGCCTGCACCAACAACGATGACATCATAATTTGGAAACATAACGCCCTGATTTTCAGAATAAGAGCATGTTTGGAAGTGTTAAAACTCAAACATGCTCTAAGGAGCGCAAAGATAAAGAAATGATCAGTATTAGAATAGGATGCTTATTCCTGCTCCAAATCCACGGTTGAAGACATTCCCGTTAGCCACATCCTTGAGAGTATCGGTAAATCCAAGTAAATACCTTGCATCAATAGCTATCGGGCCGAGGTTAATTCCAGCAGATATGAGGCCTCCTATTTCAAGGCGAGATATCTCCTCGAGATCGAGATCTTCTTTAATATCATTCTGTTTAAGGTTGCCGCTCAGCATATATCCAATGGTAGGACCAGCCTGGAAAAACAGATTAGTTTCGTCCCCAAAGAGAATCTTTGCTGTGAGTGGAACTTCGACATAATTCAATGTTGAGAGAACATCTTCGCCCAGCACAATATCATTGATTTTGTATCCTTTCTGAACTAAGTGTATTTCCGGCTGCAAAGCGAATCCCTCGCTGATGGGAATGCCAAAAAGCAAACCAATATCCAGACCAACTCGGGTTTTGAAGGAAAAATTGACCGCACTCGATTTGATTTCTTGCTTCGCGAGATGTCCGCCAAGTCGAATGCCGAACTGAGCTTTAAGAGAGGAATTGATACTCAAAAAAAACGTGGCAATCAAGAGGGAAAGGAGTAACCTTTTCATGGAATTTCAAGTTTATAGTGTACAAAAAAAAGCATCTGTAACCACCATATAGATAGCTACAGATGCTTTGATTACAATTGGAAGGTATTAAACTTTTTCGCTCCCGCGAATGATTTCTTCTACGATCTCAGGATTGAGGAGTGTAGAAGTATCTCCCATTGAATTATAGTCATGCGCTGCTACTTTTCTTAGAATGCGTCGCATAATCTTTCCGGACCTTGTCTTAGGCAGACCTGAAACAACCTGAATTTTATCAGGTTTGGCGATTGGACCAATTTCTCTAGTCACGACCCCACGCACTTCCTGAATAAAACTTTCAACATCTCCTATTTTATCGTCCGTGATAACATAGGCATAGATTCCCTGCCCTTTAATTTCATGTGGATAACCAACGACTGCTGATTCAACTACATTTTCATGTTCGTTGATCGCATTTTCTACTTCTGCAGTACCCATCCTATGCCCGGAGACATTGATCACATCATCGACCCGGCCTATAATACGATATCGTCCTTCAGCATCTCTTTTGGCACC
>Ga0316201_10002053_pt1 | contig 14133 bp, 11 predicted proteins | sample CS6wburrow_MG_FD_204516 | JGI IMG/M metagenome (GOLD analysis project Ga0316201, IMG submission 204516) | Coastal sediment microbial communities from Delaware Bay, Delaware, United States - CS-6 worm burrow | ecosystem: Environmental > Aquatic > Marine > Coastal > Sediment | place: USA... | reverse complement strand
TTGTTATTGCTATCATTTCTATTACAGCCGTCATGTCCACGCCTTTTCTGTCGATGACCTTGTCCCGCAGTGAGTTGGACATCGCCGCGGAAGGGGCAGTCGATTCGCTAGAGGAAGCTCGTTCTTCGGCGCTGAACGGTCGCAGCGGCGGCCAGTTCGGTGTTCATTTTGAGCCTGATCAGTATGTGCTGTTTGAGGGCGCTGCCTATTCGGTTGCTGATCCGGATAATTTTGTGCATACCCTTTCTGGTTTCGTCTCCGTTTCCGACGTCAATATTTCCGGCGGCGGTAACGACATAATTTTTGCGTCAGTCTCCGGCGAGCCCGATCAGACCGGTACGATTGAGTTCACCGATTCGTCCGGAGCAACAAAAACTGTCACGGTTAACTCGGCCGGTACAGTTGATTTCTAGTCGCATGCCATCTTACAGCAAAAAAATATTTTCTCGCTCGGGCATGTCCATCTTGGAGGTGATATTGTCGGTCGCCGTGTTTGGCGTGTTGGCTGCTGGGGTGTTGAGGTTAGTTTGGGAACCGCTGGTAACGGTTAGCGTAGCCGAGAATCGGAGTCGAGCGTCCATGCTGGCGCAAGAAGGTTTAGACGCGGTCAGAAGCATTAGAAATGACGCCTGGACTAACTTGACCGACGGCAGTCATGGTATCGACAAGTCGGGTGGTACCTGGGCTTTTTCCGGCAGCAGCGATCTGACCGACGGATTCACCCGGGTCATAGCAGTGGAGTCGGTTCAGCGTGATGGCTCGAACAATATGGTCGAATCCGGCGGCACCACCGATGTCCGTTCTAAAAAGATTACTGCCACGATCACTTGGGATTCCGTTTTTGGTGCGGCTAAATCGTTGAATTACACGACCTACGTGACAAACTGGAATACTTACGACTGGACCGAGACGACAGATTCGGATTATGGCTCGGGCACGTTGACGGACACAATAATCAATGAAACCGGCGAGGACGCCGAAATAATTTTGGAATCAACAGCCAGTGACGGTAGCTGGACAAAATACATCAGGGGGGAAGAAACCCATACGGTCGATTCCGACTTCACTCCGGGGTCCACGAATAATGTCGTTGTCACCAATGACGGTCTGGAGCTGGATGGAGGTGCGACAAGTTGGAATTCAGTGACCTCACCGACCGGCAGCAGCATCAATGCTGTTCAGGCTCTATCTGCATCTGATGCCTGGGCGGTGACTTCTGCCAGTGAATTACTTCATTATGACGGTTCAGACTGGTCACTCGAGCAAGATCTCGGCAATACCGCCATTAATGATTTAGACATGGTGTCTGCTTCCGAAGGTTGGGCCGTCGGCGACAGCGGGAAGTTCTTCTACTATGATGGCACCTCCTGGTCTGAAGAAGATGATTTGGGCAATAAAGCAGTTTTGGCCATAGACATGCTATCGTCTTCTGCCGGTTGGGCTGCTGGTGCAAAAGGCACGATGTATTATTACGACGGCACGAGCTGGGAAGAGCATTCCGATCACGGCAATGCTGACATTAATTCCATACATGCCTTGTCGTCCAGCGATGTTTGGGCGGTGGGAAACGGGCAGATATATTACCACTATGACGGCTCAAGCTGGTCGGTGGACGACGAGGGTGGCGCCAATCTAAATGGAATCGACATGGTATCCGCCACAGAGGGTTGGGTCGTAAGCTCGAGTGAGATTTATTATCAATATAACGGCTCAGCCTGGTCGGAACAGTTTGATTTGGGTGAGCAGGACATGAATGCCGTGGATATGCTTTCGTCCTCTGCCGGTTGGGCTTGCGGGAATCAAGGCACAATTTCTTATTATGACGGCAGTAGCTGGTCACTTCATACTGACCTGGGGAGCGAAGTTATGAATGACATTAGTTTCGCCTCCGCGAGTGAGGGTTGGGTAGTTGGCGCCTCTGGAAGCATTTATCATTATAGAGGGGCCGCAGATCCGTCGGGGACGTTCGAGTCGGATATAATCGATAGCGGCAAGTCCGGTTCCGATTGGGGTTCCGCTAGTTGGAGCGAGACTCTGCCCGCGGGAACCGATATCACCGTATCGTTTCGTTCCGGGGATGTCGCCATTCCTGACGGCAGTTGGTCTGACTGGAGTGCAGAGGTCTCTGATCCGGTCGGCAGCGATATTCCTTCGCCCAGCTCTCGCTATCTGCAGTATCGTGTCACGTTCACAGGCGACGGCGTAAGCACATCGCGTCTTGATGACATAACAATCACTTGGGACGATACGCTTTCGGCCGATTTGTATGGCATCGACAGCACTGCGACCGATGACGTTTGGACCGTCGGGTCGGGCGGCGCCATTTATCATTGGGACGGCGATTCCTGGTCTGAAGACGTTTCACCGACCAGCGAAACTTTATTGGCTGTTTCGGCGGTGGCCAGTGGCGACATCTGGGCCGTCGGCGAAAATGGCACCGTGGTTCATTACGACGGTTCCGGTTGGTCGCTGTCCACTGATCTTGGGGGATACACTCTTTACGGCCTTGATATGGTATCGGCCTCGGAAGGCTGGATAGTCGGCTCGGACGGCAAAATTTTCAGCTACAACGGCAGCAGCTGGACCGAATTTGCTGACCTCGGCACTTGGAACCTGCGCGATATCGACATGCTCTACGCCGACGACGGTTGGCTTATCGCCGAAGAAGGGGGGTCTAATACCCGCACTTACCATTGGAACGGTTCCAACTGGTCTACCTATTATGACTTGGGCACCGACTTGGCGATGTTTTCGATCGACATAATTTCAGCCACCGATGTTTGGCTGACCGGATACGGCGATCGAGTCTACCGCTGGAACGGCTCGGCCTGGTCATATGATTACGACAACGGTTACGACTATTCATACGGCATTGACATGGCTTCCCCGACCGACGGCTGGATTGCGGCTGATGCCGGTCGAATGTGGCGGCTGGAGAACGATGTCTGGGAATCGCAAGAATCGGATACAGCCAATACCTTGCGAAGCGTACATATTGTTTCCGTCGACCCATACGAAGTCTGGATCGTTGGCCTGTCGGGAACGGCTCTGCACTACAGTGAATCGTCGGCCGGTTTTGTCAATGGCGGAACGTTTGTGTCCGGTGTTTTCGATGCCGACGAAACGGCTCGCTGGGACACTCTGTTTTTTGAACGCACCCTACCCGCAAACACCACGGCCACCCTGTCAGTTCGTTCTGGTGATGTAGCGACGCCAGACCCGTCGTGGTCAGATTGGTGTGCAGAGATAGCTATCGACACCGGCGTGGAAATTCCCGTTTCGGACAGCCGGTACATTCAGTATCGAGTGACCTTGGGCTCGACCGACGGCGTAGATACGCCGCGCCTTGAATCTGTTACCGTGACCTATTCGCAATGAAACGACCAATCACAAACAGAAATCGCGCCAAGGGGTTCACCCTGCTAGAAGCGATAATATACATCGGCTTAACCGGCATGGTTTTGGTCGCCATGACGCTGTTTTCGCTCGAGTTTACGCTAACCAAGTCAAAATCTTCGGCTTTAGCGCGGGCCAATCGCTATACCCAGTTTGCTTCGGCCCGCATTAATTATGAGATTCAGTCTGCTAGCGCCGTGGATTACAGCAATTCGGTTTTTGACGCCAATCCGGGCACAATCTATCTGGAAACTGATGACGCGGCGACCGATCCGACCATTATTGCGGTGACCGGAAACGCATTAACTATAAAGCAGGGGACAGAAGACGCTGTGGCCCTAACCCCAGACGATCTTGCAGTCACCAACTTTTTTATCGAGAATGTGGCCGACACATTTCGCAGTAGATCAATACGCTACTCACTGGCGTTATCCCTTGTTAATCCCGATTCGTTGGAGTTCTCTGATGCCGATGCCGGTATCACCACTTCAATTCGGACTTGGCTGGGTGACGGGTTGGATATCGGCGTGTCCGAATAGATATGAACCTTTTTCGCTCAAAAAGACAGTTATCTTCTTTCGAAGGACCGGGCAGGGGGGCGGTGCTTTTGGTGACTGTCATCATGATCGGTGCCATGCTGCTCGTCATGGGTTTGAGCGCGGCACATATCGGCCAGACTGAAATCATCATCGCCGGGCAGATGGACCGTGGCCAGCATGCATTGGTTCGGGCTACAGCCTGCATGGAGGAGGCGTTATTTCGCCTCAGACAGGACAGCGATTATTCGGGCGGGTCGTTGGATATCGGTGATGTGGCCTGTGACGTGGCGATTGCCGGTGTCGGTGATAGCCGTACCGTCACCTGTACGGCCAGTTCGGACATTTACTTCAAGACCCTTCAAGTCGAAGCAAGCTTACTGCAGAATGCGGCAACCACCGCGAAAGTTTGGAGCATCGATAGTTGGCGGCAGGTTGATCCATAAAAATATGTTTTGATGTAAATTTTTCGCACATCACATATAAATATGTTATTATGAAGTTGGACGATTTATTCCGTGCCAACTTTTTTCGTAGCGCCGCTACGGCGCAGGAGGATATTTTTTATGAATAATCGCGCAGCTGGAATTGACTTATCTGATCGGTCAGTTGAACTGGTGTCTTTTCGTTCCAGGGGGAGGGGAGTGATAGACGGCATCGTTCGGGCCGAGCTGCCGCCGAGCATCGTTTCGCGCGGTGAAATTCAGGACATACCTGAATTGCTGAAGCATGTTCAGCCGCTTTTTTCATCTTTATTTCCGAACAGCAGCGGCAAGGTCCAGCTTGGCATGGCTCTTCCGGAAACGCAGGTTTTTTCAAAGATTTTTCGCATGCCGAACGGTCTCGAGAAAAAGCAGTACCTACAGGCTTTGGAGATTGCCGCCTCGGAAGAGTTTCCGTTTGATTCCGTGTCGGACATGAGCTACGGATCGGTCTGTATCGAGGAAACCGAGAACGGAAAATTCTATCTGTTCAGTGTGACGTCTCTTCAGCTGGCCGAGGGCTATGAGCAATTTATGCGCGAACTCGGTGCTGAACCTTCGTTCTTGGAGCCGGAATCGGTCGCTCTGGCTCGCGCCACGGTCCCGGAACAGAAAGATGCCGTAGATATTTTGCTGGCTGACATCGGCGCGCGCACCACAATGTTGGTTGTACTCGGTCGGCACAGTCAACCCATTTTCAGTGCGGCTGTTCCAGTGGGTGGAGACGTCCTGAGTACGGCAATCGAGGAACAGCTAAAGATATCGTTGGCCGATGCGGAGCAGCTTAAACGCAAATCAGGCTTTGATCTAACGGTTGATGACGGGCGGGTGATGATGATTATTCAGCAGCCCTTCAACGAGATCGCCAAAGAAATCAAATCGACAATCGACTATTACAAAAAACGCACTGGTCGCAACGTAAGAAAAATTATGCTGGCAGGTGGGACCTCTTTACTGCCGGTCATCATCGATTACGTGTCATCTCGTTTCCCGGGAATCGAGGTCGTAACCGCGGACCCCTTAGCAGGGATAAACATCTCATCCAGCGCACCGTTACCCGATAATCTAAAAGAAGAAGCCGTTCTTTATTCGACTGCGATTGGTTTGGCCCAGCGGGCCGCCGGATCGCGCGACCGGCCAGGGCCTGATCTACTGCCAAGAAAGACACGTTCTTCTCGAAAGAAACGTAGCCCCCTAAGATATATTCGCTCCATATTTAAGAAAGTACCTTCGTCCTATGCCTCCAAGTAAGAAACAATCTCCCAAGAAAAAGTCATCCTCCACGGAAAAGAAGGAGGCTAAGTCTGCCGCCAAGAAGTCGACTAGGGCTACTTCGAAGAAAAAGCCGGCCCCGAAGAAAAAGCCAGCCCCGAAGACGACTAAAACTAGCGTGAAAAAAGCCAAGTCCACACCGGCTCCGAAAGCCAAGGAAAAAACACCCGAGGATCGGCTGGGGGTTTTGGCTGATTTGGATAAGATAGTTCAGGCTGAGGATTCTGGCACTCCTGAACGTGAATACGGCATCGCTGACATTTTGAGTGTCGGCAGTGAGGTTGAAACCGAGGAATTGCCACCCACAATAGAGCCGACCAAGGGGGCGGATGAGCGTCTGTCGGTCGAATCCATCTTGCATGGAGATATCACGGATGAAGAGATGGATGATGATAGTCAGGGAGTGGAGGAAGTGCTGGCAGTCAAGCCGAAGGCTCCCGCAAAAAAGAAGAAGGCGCGTCGCCGTTTTCGCTGGAGCTCGCTGATACCGATTTCAATATTTATCTTAGCCCTCATATTGGTGGCTGAAGGGGCAGGTCTTTTTGGCAGTAGCGGACAGAGTCAGGTTTCCAATCTTTGGGATAAAGTCGCCGGAGTGTTTAGCGCCAGTCAAAAGGAAGATGCAACGACTGCGCCGGTTCAACAGGTGCCAGCCGTTCCGTCGCTGGTGTCTGTGAACTTCCTGCTGACTACCGAGGAGGCAAGTGAAGGCGTGTCGATTCCGACTGTAACCACCAGAACCATCGAAACCGAAGTGATGGGTGGCGACACGTTTAACACTACCGGCGAGACCGAGTCTGGTGATGCCGTTTCCGTTGGCAACATAACGGTCGTGAACGATACGGATAATGATTACCAGTTCGTCGCGACAACCAGGTTTTTGTCCGAGGACGGAGTGCTGTTCCGACTCAAGGAAGCCTCGGCCATTCCGGCTAACTCCAATACTGAAGTCGAGGTATACGCCGATAAGCCCGGTCCGACCGGAGACATTGGTCCAAGCAAGTTCACCATTCCTGGCTTGGGTCCCGACTACGAAGAAACAGTTTACGGCCGAAATAAAACCGACATGACCGGCGGTGACGGTCAGGTAGCTGCAGTTTCCGAGGAAGATATCAGTCGCGGCAAGACCGAATTACAGTCCATTTTGATGAACGAGGCGGTCAGCAACTTCAAGTCAATGATTGGCAATGGCGAGGTAGTGCTGGAGGATCTGATAACCGCCAGCGAGGTCAGTTCCGAGTTCCCGGAAGCGGGCGAGGTTGGCGGTTCTTTTAAGGGCGACCTGACTTTGCGCTTCGTGTCGTTGGTCGTTCCAGAGGGGCAGGTGCTAGTTTTGCTGCAGGATCAGCTGGCGATAGAATTGCCCGAGAACGACGTTGCTGCCGATTATCAGCTGGGTAGTCTTCTGTATACGGTCGAAGCCTACGACACTACGAGCAATCGGGCGGAGGTCAGGGTGGAGGCACCGATTCAGTAGGTAGCCTGTGTATAGACGAATAGCAAATAAATTGCTATATTAAGTGAAGAATACATTTATCAATATTTTCCCAAATTGGGTTTTGCAATAATCACAACAAACTATGTCTAATAAAAGAGGTTTTACACTTGTGGAACTGCTCATCGTGATTGGCATTATTGGCTTCTTAGCCGCGGCAATTCTGGTGGCAGTTGACCCCGTTAAACGCATTCAAGATTCGCGTAACTCACAGCGTTGGTCTGAAGTTAACGCAATTTTGAACGGCGTACTTAAGCGCCAGGTTGATGATCGGGCACTCTACAACGGTGAGAGTTCAGCGCCGATTGTTACGCACGCTACTTACTCTCAGGTTATCGTCGCCGATGATACCGGTATCGTCTGCAACGCCATCGGCACCCGTCCGGGCTGCAACCAGAGCTTGGATGTTTCAGCCGCTAACAAGAACTGCGTTGCGACGTTGTTTGACAACAGTGCGGCAACGACCGATGACCTCGATCCGACCTACTTGGCTGAGATGCCGACTGATCCGGCGGCCAATGCGTGTGGCAGCGGCAGCGGTTGCACCACCGAAGGTAGTTTGGCCATCGGTGACACCAACAGCGGCTACTACATTCACCGCACGACTGGCAACAGGATTGAGATTGGTTCCTGCCAGGCGGAGCAGGGAGCGACAATTAGCGTCAAGCGATAGTCGCCAGCAAAGGCAAGATTTGAAAGAGACCGCTCATGTTGAGCGGTCTCTTTGATATATATGCGTTTGTTGCGGCGGGCTAATGTCCCAGTTTGTCCGTGAATGATGGGCGCGTTAGACTATTCTTCTGTCGAGTCGGCTCTTTCCTCCTGCAACCGTTCCAGCCAGAATTCGTACTGAATGCCGACTTGCTCTTGCCGCGCCCGCAGCTCCTCAAAATCATTGCGCAGCAGTATTTGCTCGTCTAGCAATAGCCACGACCAACGGGCCACGCCGATCGATACGGCCAGGCTAATTGCCGCCACTACAATGGCGACCATGGTTGAGTTGGAAAAGCGCGCTTGATATTCGTCATTGTTTCGTCGGAAGGGCCACATATTTATATTGTCTAGGTTGATTTCTGTCCTTATTTTATACAGGCTAGTCAAAATTTACTAGTCAGACTCGCACTATTTTTGTCATTACGAGCGCAGTGCGGCAATTCCGTTATGGTAGGATGGTTGTCATGCTGGAACGGACGGGCCCCGCGCTTCGATGTCGGGACGGCGTGGCACGCATGCGGCATTTTCTGGGTTCTGTAAGGGCCTCCGTTCAGCCCTTTACCTGAGGTTCTATCCGTAGTAATCTCCATCCGTGCTAAAATAGTGGCATATATATATGAAAGCTTATGTCTGACAAAAAAGTTTCAATCGCAAAGCGCGCGGAAGATTATTCGCGCTGGTATCTGGACGTAATTCGCGAGGCCGATTTGGCCGAGCATTCGGCCGTGAAGGGCTGTATGATTATCAAGCCGCACGGTTACGCGTTGTGGGAGAACATGCAAGCCGTTTTGGACCGCCGTTTCAAGGAGACCGGCCATCAGAACGCCTACTTTCCGCTTTTCGTGCCCAAATCCTTCTTGAGTCGTGAGGCTTCGCATGTCGAGGGCTTTGCCAAGGAGTGCGCGGTGGTAACCCATCATCGCCTGATCGACAATCCGGACGGTGAGGGCGTGGTCGTCGATCCGAAAGCCAAGCTGGAAGAAGAGGTCGTGGTGCGTCCGACTTCGGAGACCATCATGTATGATGCCTATTCGCGCTGGGTTAAATCCTGGCGGGACTTGCCGATTTTGATAAACCAATGGGCGAACGTCGTGCGCTGGGAAATGCGGACGCGACTGTTTTTGCGGACGACCGAATTTTTGTGGCAGGAAGGTCATACCGCGCATGCCACCCACGATGAGGCGACCGAGGAAGCTCTCAAGATGCTCGATGTCTATCGTGAGTTCGCCGAGGATTGGATGGCCATGCCGGTTATCACTGGCAGCAAGCCGGACCACGACAAGTTCCCCGGTGCACTGACCACCTATTGCATCGAGGCGATGATGCAGGACCGCAAGGCCTTGCAGGCCGGCACTTCGCATGATCTGGGTCAGAATTTTGCCGAGGCGTTCGACGTGAAGTTTACCGATCAGGACGGCCAGGAAAAGTTTGTCTGGCAAACCAGTTGGGGAGTGAGCACGCGGTTGATCGGCGGTTTGATCATGGCTCATAGCGACGACAACGGGCTGGTTTTGCCGCCGAAGCTGGCGCCGATTAAGGTGGTGATTGTCCCTATCGGCAAGGATGAAGATAAGACTCCGGTGATGGAGATGGTCGAAAAGGTGCAGGTTGCTCTTGGTGAGCGGTTGATCGGAATTAAGGTCGATGACCGTGAGAATTATGGCCCTGGTTTCAAGTTCACCGAATGGGAACGCAAGGGCGTGCCGCTGCGGATTGAGATTGGTCCGAAGGATGTAGAGAAGGGGACTGTGGTCATGGTCCGGCGCGACAACGGTGAAAAGATTTTCGTGTCGGTCGATGAAGTTGCGGATACTGCCGAAAAGATTTTAGCCGAAATTCAGGACGGTTTGCTAGAGCGGGCGAAACAGTTCCGGTCCGAAAACAGCCGCAACATAGATAGCTACGAAGAGCTCAAGGAATTTTTCGCTGGTGATGGCGGTTTTGCCTACAGTCACTGGTGCGGTCAGGCTGCCTGCGACGAGAAGTCGAAAGAAGAGACTAAAGCTAGCATTCGCTGTGTGCCGTTTGACCAGAAAAAGGAATCCGGTCAATGCGTGGTGTGTGGTGGGTCGTCCGAAGGTCGCGTAATATTCGCCAAGGCCTACTAGCAGAATAAAAAAGCAATCAAAAAACCTGGCCTAGGCTGCCAGGTTTTTTTGACTGTGTTTTTAGGCTCGCCCCTTCAGAGCATCCTTGAGGGCTTTTCCGGCCTTGAACTTCGGTACGGTCACTGGCGGAATTTGGATCTTCTCGCTGGGGTTCTGCGGGTTCACGCCCATGCGGCCAGCGCGCTGCTTGGCGGAAAATGCGCCGAAACCGGCAATGGTGACTTCGCCACCTTCCTTGAGGGTTGTGGTGACGGTTTCCGTGAAGGCCTCGATGACCATCTCGGCTTGTTTTTTAGTTATTCCGACTTTTTCGGAAAGTACGCTGACGAGCTCGGCTTTGTTCATTTTCATGATAGTAACGATTAGATAGTTACTGCATTAATAAAGTGCTCGATCGCGGTAGCGTTTCCGTCTGAATCGATCTCGAGCAATATTGCGCTCACTGTCGCTTCGCCCGTGGTCGGCATTTTGTGCCGCGGGGGAAGTTGGCTGGTGAAAATACGCAATATCGGTGTGCGATCTACTCCGATGATCCTATCGCGAAACCCGCACATTCAGACATCCGTAGTATAGGCATCACCATTCGGCAGAATTCGTTCGTCTAATGTCGGAACATGCGTATGCGTGCCCCAGACAGCTGACGTCCGTCCATTGGCATGCCAACCGAAAACGATTTTATCGGATGTGGCTTCGCCATGGAAATCGACCAAGATGGCTGATGGATGTTGAGCGGCGTTTTCCGCGAGGATTTTATCGAACAGACGGAAGGGGTCTTCAGTTAAAATATGGCTGAACACCCGTCTCAAGAAGTTTAGCACAAGTACGGTATTTGTGCCAACCTTAAGGGCTTTATAGCCATCGCCCAGAATGCCTACTGGATAGTTGGCTAGTTGGATGATTGGGTCCCGATTTATTTTATTACACCAGCAGTTCGTCAACGTCGCGGCAATCAAAAAATGTGGTTACCGGAAGTGGGGAGTTCGAATGAGCTAAAACAAAAGTTGTGGAGCCAGGAAGAGGATTATGTATTCCTCTCCGCAACTCCACAACTTCATCACTCCACAACTTGATATCTATCTAGCGTATTCCACCACGCGCGTCTCACGAATAACGTTGACCTTCACTTCGCCCGGATAGGTCAGCTCTGACTCAATCTTGGTGGCGATATCCTTGGCCAAGCGATAGGCGGCAAAGTCATCGACCGCTTTCGGTTCAACGAACACGCGCACTTCGCGGCCGGCCTGAATAGCGTAAACCTTTTCGACTCCCGGGAAGTTGCTGGCCGTGCTTTCGAGCTCTTCCAGGCGCTGGATGTAGTGTTCGTAAGTCGTCTTACGAGCGCCGGGGCGGGCGCCGGAAATGGCGTCAGCGGTCTTAACCAGAATCGCTTCGAGCGTGTTCGGGTTGTCTTCGTGATGGCCGAGGGACTGGTAGCAGATATCCTCGGGCATGTTGAATTTCTTGAGAATGTTGTAGCCGATTTCGGGATGGGCACCCTGGACATCGTGGTCAACCGCCTTACCGATATCATGCAGAACACCGCCGCGCTTACAGACCGTAACGTCAGCGCCGATTTCCTGCGCCAGCAAGGTGGCAATTTGCGCCACCTCGACACTGTGCCGCAGAACGTTCTGGCCGTAGCTGGTGCGATACTTGAGGCGACCCAAGATCTGAATCAGCTTCGGATCAAAAGCGGTCAACGGAATGCCGAGCTCATAGAGCGCGTCCTCACCGGCCTTCTTGATGTCCTTGGCCAAGTTCTTTTTGGCGTGCTCAACCGAATCCTCAATCTTGGTCGGGTGAATGCGGCCGTCCTCGATCAGCCGCTCCAGTGCCAGCTTGGCAACCTGGCGGCGGATGGGGGAGAAGCCAGAGACGGTAATTGATTCCGGAGTGTCGTCGACGATAATCTCGGTGCCGGTCAGATTCTCGAGAGCCTTGATGTTGCGGCCCTCTTTACCGATGATGCGTCCCTTCATGTCGTCGTTCGGCAGAACCACGCTGGTGGTGGTCGTGTCGACGCAGTGCGACGAGGCTACCCGTTGAATGACCATCGACAGCATGTGCCGGGCCTTTTCTTCCAGTTCGTCATTTTGCGTCCGCGACATCTTGTGCATGCGACTGGCGAACGATTCGCTCATGATGTTTTCGGCGTTCTTCAGGACGACCTCTTTGGCCTCTTCGAGTGTCATGCCGGCGATTTGTTCCAGCTTGGCCAGCTGCTCCTCGCGCTTGGCGGTCAGCTCTTTCTTGAGTTCCTCAATCTTTTCGCTCTTAGAGAACAGTTCGTCTTGTCTCTTTTGCAGCTCGACCATGCGTTGGCGATAGTCGTTTTCGCCTTGCTCCAGCTTAGACTGGATTATCCGCAGCTCCTTGCGGCGGTTTTCGTCTTCACGTTTTGATTCCTCAATCAGCTTGATGGCCTTTTCTTTGCCGGCCAAAATATGCCGCTGATGTTCGGCTTCTGCTTCTTTAACAATTTTTTCTGCCTGTGCTTCAGCCGAGTTGATTTGGCTGAGAGCGATTTTTTTGCGGACGATGTAACCGATGCCGGCTCCGATAGCCAGGCCAATTGCACCTCCGTATAGTGCTGCTATTAACCACATAAAAAACCTCGTCAAACCTACGAGGACGGATTCGGTGCCTATGGGTTTTAACAGCAAAATGCCGACGCAGAGCGTCGTTGTAGCGCTATTAAGCTAAATTTGCGCCAATTCGCATTATTGTTCCGGTTACCCGGTTGCTATCGAGCGCGACTGAATCGCGGCTCTACTGTTTAAACCAATAGTATAGGCCTTCAAAGAGTGACTCTTGCGGAACATCTGTATACCCGGATTGTTCAGTAATTTCGGTCTTTCGCCAGCTACTTTGCCAGTGGCCTCGAACATCGAATCCCACCCGCAGGCGGTAATTGATTTGTGATTGCAGAGTACCACAGCTAGGGTGAGTTGGCAAGGCCTATATAGATGTATAGATGTCTTTTATGGTCGGGGAGTGACCGGCTGCAGTTTTTCGACCCAATTTTCGGGTTTTAAGTCGGCTAATACGGTGGCGGCGTCGATATTAAGGCTACCGATTTTAGTGCGGCGGAGTTCTTCGAGGTAGGCGCCGCAACCCATATCCCGTCCGATGTCGTGGGCCAGCGTTCGAATGTAGGTGCCGGAGCTGACCGAGGCTCGGAACTTGGCATGGGGGGATTCATAGTTCAGCAATTCTAGTTCGTGCACGGTGATTTCGACCGGTTCGCGTTCGACCTCTAAACCTTGGCGAGCCAGTTCGTACATCTTTTTGCCTTTGATTTTTTTGGCCGAATACATCGGCGGCACCTGTTGTTGGTGACCGACGAATTTTCCCATCGATTCTTTGAGTTCACTTTCGGTCGGCAGTTCGGCGTTCGGCGTTTCGATGATTTGTCCGTCGCGATCCTGCGTGTCTGAACTCGCTCCTAATGCCATCACCGCCTCATACTCTTTGTCGTGACCGATAAACGAGCCTAGTTCGCGCGTCGCCTCGCGCCCCACACCAACCACAAGCAGACCCGTGGCGAACGGATCCAGAGTGCCGCCGTGCCCGACTTTCTTGAGGCCGGTCACGCGCCGTACGCGATCCACCACGTCATGCGAGGTGATGCCGGCCGGCTTATCGATGAGTAGAAATCCTGAATTCATATGGACAGTCATTTACCTTGACAGATTAAATATATTTTGTCACGATAGCGTTTCCTTGAAAAGAAAGGGGAGTGCCATGCCGAGATGTACCACTTGTTACGACAGGGGATATACTGGCTTGAAAGCACATGAGTCGTTTAACGGTTTTGACGAGTCAAAGCCCTGTCCGGACTGTCGGGGCAGAAACGTTGATCATTCGGTTGAGAAAATAATGACCGTTAAAATCGGAAGTTGTAGTTGGTCGAGCCTTCTGCACAACAAGTTGCAGCGCAACCAGTGTCAGATGAACAGTCACGCTCATGAAATCCTGTCAGTTGATACGGTGATCCCGACAGCACCCATCAAGCAAACCCTTAATCTAAAGCTGTTGACGTTGAATAAATACGGCTTTAGTAACGGTCGGTACACCATAAATGATGTCATCAAGATTGGTTTGCAGCGCGGCTATGGAGTGTGCCCCGG
>Ga0316201_10002052_pt1 | contig 14134 bp, 15 predicted proteins | sample CS6wburrow_MG_FD_204516 | JGI IMG/M metagenome (GOLD analysis project Ga0316201, IMG submission 204516) | Coastal sediment microbial communities from Delaware Bay, Delaware, United States - CS-6 worm burrow | ecosystem: Environmental > Aquatic > Marine > Coastal > Sediment | place: USA... | reverse complement strand
CATCTGGCGAAAACTGCTGTCCGGAATAATGTTCGGCGCAGGCACGGCGATTGGTGCGACAGTGGTGGCGGCCATTGTCATCCTGATATTCATGCAGACCCTGCAGGCGCTGGGCTTGGGTGAGTTCGCGGAGCAGGCGGGGCTGCCGGCGGTCGAAGAGGTGCAGGAATAAAAAATCCGCCACTTGAGGTGGCGGTTTTTGATTACGAGTTTTCTTTCTTGACCCATTGCAGGTCGTTCCAAAAACGCCGGGCGCGTTTTTTTAGGTACCGCATTTCGTTGCCGACACGATGGCCGCGTTCGTAGGCCGACCGGGCTGACTCAAGATCAGTGCGGCGGTATTTTTCAGCCTCCGGATGCTTCAGGGCGAGCGCCAACGAATACAGCGACGCGTCCAACAGGTCGGTCGGCGCGGTCAGCGGCGGCGACAGTCGAATAACCGTAGTCTCGTCGGTGATGCCGTGCGTGCTGTTGGTCCAGCACCCGCGGATTTCACGACCGTGATAGACAAACGAGGTTCGTCGCCAGCGGTCGCAGATTTCATCGGCGCCGTGACCGTGCACTTCGATGCCGATCGCCAGCCCCACACCGCGCACATCAATAATCTCTGGCCTGCTTTCGCACAGCATCCGCAGTTTGGCGAGCAGATAGTCACCTTTGCTGCGAGCGGCTGCGCATAGCTCACGGTCTTCGAGCTCGCGCACGGCAGCGCGAATGGTCGCGCTGGCTTTGGGCGTGCCACCGAAGGTCGAGCCGTGTTCGCTCGGCCTGATCAGGTCAGCCAATTCCGGTCGGGCCATGATGACCGAAGCCACCTCTTGCCCGCCGGACAGTGACTTGGCCAACGAAATTATGTCGGCCCCGACGCGACCGTCGAAAAAGTGATGCTGTCCGAGCATGGCGCCGGTCCGGCCAAGGCCGGTCTGGACTTCGTCGAGCACCAGCAGAACATTGTGCCGGTCACACAGCTCCCGCACCTGCCGAAAATAATCGGCCGCCGGCACGTTCATGCCGCCCTCGCACTGAATCGGCTCGGCCACGAAGGCGATGCAGTTATACTGCTCGAACGCTGCGGCCAACTGTTCGACATTGCCGAACTCAACGTTGACCATTTCTGATTCGCAGCAATTCGGCTCGAACGGATCGCGATAGGCCGGATTCGACGAAGCGGCCTTGGCCCACGAACTGCGGCCGTGAAAATTGTTCTGGCAAAAAACGACCTTCGGCTGCTTTCCCTGATAAAACCAATCCGAACGTTTGGCGCCGAAACGCTCCGCCCGGTTGAATACCAGTTTGGCGAGCAGGACTGCACCCTCAATCGCCTCGCAACCGCTGTTCATCGGCAAGACCTTGTAATCAATACCGAGCGCGCGCTGTAACTCATGGGCCATCAGCGGCAACTGCCGATTGCGCCGGGCCCGTGACAGCACGGACGAAAACGACGCGGCCAAATGATTCGCCCCGGTCACCCGCGGGTTGGCGTTGCCGGCATTGTTGGCCGAATACGCCCCCTGATAGTCGAGGTAGACATTGCCGTCTTCGTCGTGCAGCCACCAGTCATTGGCGGCCAACACCAGCGGGCGGGGCGGCACGTAATTGCGCATGACCGCCTGCTGCTCCAATTCGGCCAGCGTCTTTGGCGGTATCTGCTGATCGATCAGCATGAACCGCAGCAGCGCAGCCAACTCTTCGGCGGCAATCTGCGCCCGATTGCGCAGGACCGACCGAAACGCCGGCTCATTACGCAAAAGACGAACTAAAACTTTGGGCCAAAACATTCTTCTTACCTCCCTGAAAGGATCAACGGTAGAAGCACTTTATAGGTCTCGCACAAAATTGCAACCTAGAGCAAAAAAAGCGCGGATTAGGCGCTTTTGAAATCTGATAATTTGGCTAGTTGGACCGAAGATTCCAGGACAGGCACCGAATCTTCAGCCAAAATATGGTCCGATGATGTCTTTGTGCGCCACCACGTATTCAATCGTTTTCTTGAGGCCGTTTTCCAGAGTGACTACTGGCGCCCAACCGACGCTAGAAATCTTATCCAAGTTCGGCAAGGCTTTGACTTGGTTGTGTCCGGCGGCCGGACGATATTCGACCACCGCCTTCTCGTTACCGACCAGTTCGATAATCTTTTCGGCGATGTCCTTGATTCTGACCGACTGGTTACTGCCGATGTTGACCGGCTCCTGCACGTCCGAATCCATCAACTCCACCATCGCGCTGACTGCATCGGTCACGTACAGCATGGCCACTGAAGTATTCTCGTCGCCATAGATCGTCAGGTCTCCCCCTTCGATCGCCTTGATGATGAAGTCCTGCACCAGATGACCGTCGCGCAAACTCTGCCGCGGACCGTACAACCAAAACAGCCGGCCGATCTTGATGTCCAATCCGTAAACGTCACGATACGTCGAGCAAACCGTTTCGGCGAAACGCTTGCCTTCGTCGTAGCAGGCGCGCGCCTCGGTATGCTTGATCTCCCACAGCGTATCCTCGCGCAGTTCGGTCACTCCCTCCGGATACTGACCGTAAACGATCGACGACGACGCCTGAAAAAATTTGGCGCGATACTTGACCGCCAGGTCGAGCATGTTCTTCACGCCGAACGAATTGGCGAGCAGGGTCTTCTGCCGCAGCCGATCAAAATCGTCATGCGTGTTCGGGCAAGCCAGGTTGTATATTTCTTGAACGCCGAAAACGCCGAGCTGAAAACGAGCCAGCTCTGGCATCGCCTCGAGATCGATCGGCTCGTTGATGTCCGCTTTGATAAACTCAAAATCCGGATTCTGCAACAAGTGGTTGATATTGGACTGAACAGCCGTACTAAAATCATCGATGCAAATCACCCGCGCATCTTTAAGCAAACGTTCACACAAAAAGGAACCCAAAAAACCGGCCCCGCCAGTTACTAGCACTGTTTTCTTGTCATCTAACATATTTTCGGTGATTTTAGCCCTAAATCGGCACTCACCTACTTATATATTATAGCATATTTAAGGCTGATTAGACAGCGGACTGCCTATTCTATGCCTAAAATCCGAAAACAGCGCTCAACGGAGCCGATTTTATCACATTTTTCGTCACCTACCCGCGCCTCGAGTAAAATCTTGGCGATTGGTGAATGGTAAGAGATTTCCCCCTCGTCTGGCTGAAGACACATGTAGCTGCCGATTTTGTAGGTCAGCTGTTCGCCGTTCGACAGGTCTTCGACTGTCACTTTGGAACCGATGCGGACGCGGTCACTGCCAGATTGCGGCGTGACCACCTTGGCGTTGACCTTCAAGGCCGAAAGCTCCTGCATCTTATCGATCATCATCGCCACCTGCCGCATTCCCTCTTCGTAGCCGTAGTTGTCGTGATAGGTTTCCGAACTTTGGTCGGTCGCCTCGGCGTTGACTGCATACTGCTGAAGAATGCGCCGGCGATAATCTTCGATCTTGTCGGCGAGCGCCGTCAGATCTTTTTCCAAAAAATAGTAGTTCATAGTCGATGCTTATCGACGCCGACGGGCTGGACCGCGCCTAGAGCGCGGGGGCTTGCCACCGCGACCGCGCGCCGGCGGTTTGCTGCGTCGGCGGGTAGAGAAGGTGCCGGGTCGTTCCATCGGGACACTCGGTTTGATCGGCAACTGCTGGGGACGCAATAATACCTGCGTCAAATATTCGATGGCCGTGACCAGCAAACCCTGATCCGGTTCGGCGAACGAAATCGCCTTACCGGTCATTTCGGCCCGACCGGTGCGACCGATGCGATGCACGTAGTCTTCGGCCGCTTCCGGCAAGTCATAGTTGATGACCAGCGAAATGGCGCTGACATCAATGCCACGGGCGGCGATGTCGGTCGCCACCAACACGCGATGCTTGCCGCTCTTGAAACCATCGAGAGCCTTGCGACGCTGGGCCAGAGTCAGGTTGCTGTGAATGTCGGCCGCGCTTTCGCCGGAGCGAGCTAAATCGCGGGCGATGCGCTTAGCGGCGTATTTGGTGCGGGTAAACACCAGCACTGTCCCCTTCTGCTCCTTCAGTAAATGTTTCAGCAGGCGCAGCTTGTCCTGCTTGGCCACCACGAAAAGCGACTGCTCAACCAGGTCGGAAGTCCGGCCGGCCCGTGCCACCTCGATCCGTTTCGGTTCGTGCATGAACTGACGAGCCAGCTTTTCGATTTCGGTCGGCATGGTCGCCGAGAACAGCATGGTCTGACGTTCGGCGGGAATGTTGCTCAAGACGCGCTTGATCTGCGGCATGAAACCCATGTCGAGCATGCGGTCGGCCTCGTCGAGCACCAGCGTCTTGACCTGGTCGAGCGAAATCCATTTGCGGTCAATGACGTCGATCAATCGACCGGGGGTGGCGATAATCACGTGCGGCTTGCGATTAATCTGCCCGCGCTGAACGTTCATCGAGGCGCCGCCAATCAAAATCGCAGTTCGCAAACCGAACTGCTTGGCCAGTTTCTTGTATTCCTCATCGACCTGCAGGGCCAACTCGCGCGTCGGCAGAAGAACCAACCCCTGTCCGCCCTCGCGACCCAAGCGCTGCAGCATCGGCACAGCAAACGCCAAAGTCTTGCCGGTGCCGGTCTGAGCCAGACCGACCAAATCGTGCCCGGCGATACCGGTTGGAATCGCCTCACGCTGAATCGGCGTCGGCGTCTTAAAGCCGGCTTTCTTTAGAACCTCCAAAAGTTTTGGGTTGATATCCAACCCCTCGAAGCCTTCCGGCTTCGGTTTGTTGTCTTGTGTCATATGAATAGTGACCCGACGACTGCAGAGTCACGTTTTCAAATGACATCTCTAGCTCGAGTCCGTTTAAACTCCGGACCTTGATGGGCCGGAGTTCAAATATATATTTATCTGTAAGACAGATTTATACCATACATAGCCATCTTTGGCAAGCCTAGGCGCCAGCAAAGACAAAAACTGGGTATAAATTCTACTGATTGTCTTCTGAATCCTCAGCGACCGCTTCGGCCACGAATTCCGGCAATAGCCGAATTCCTTTAGAGCAACGAACCGGCGGAACTAGGGCCGCATCGCCGCTGGCGGGATCCGGTGGCTGATAAATTGTATCGCTCGTGTCACCGACACACGCCCCGCGGCAATCGGACTGCTGTTCGCAGGGGCGATTGTGATCTTCGGCATCGAGTAAGCTGGAAACGCAATGCAGGGTACGTTGGTCGCCGTCGATGAACAGTGCCAACTCCCCTTTCAGGGTGACGCAGATTTTTTGGTACTCCTGCTGGCTAGATAAAGACCGCTTGATCAGGTATCGATAGCCGAGATAACCCAAAGAACCCAGTACGCCGAAAATGATTAACAGTATCAGCAAAACGAACAGGCTTTTTGGCATCGGCTGTCTGGGTTTTTTCGCTGGGACCTCCTTTTTTTCTTTGTCGTCGGCAGTGGCGTCGGCCGGTTCGGCCGGCGGCGGAACTAGTTTTGACGCGGGAGCGGGTGTAGGCGCCGGTGCCGGTGCTGGAGCTTCGGCCGGCGGCGCGGGCGCTTCTTCTTTTTTCGGCGGAGCCGGAGATACAGCTGCCGGCGGCGGCGATATCAAATTCGCCGGTGGCATCTCCGGCTTGGACTGTTCGGCCGGCTGAGCGGCGTCGCTAGGTGGCTCAATATTTTTTTCTTCGCTCATATGAAAAACGTTTATCAAAATAATTGTAGCACAAGCACGCAAATTTATTATGACAAACGCTTTCCGCTATAATAAATTTATGAAAATCAACTATCCGAAACTGATTGGTGCCCTGCTGATCGGCGCCTACCTTGGAAACGCGGCGATTAACGCGCGTGATTGGCATTTCATCGACGGCGCCAATTTGATTTTTCACGAAGCCGGGCACTGGCTGTTTGCTATTGGCCCGGAGTGGTGGACCGTGGCTGGCGGATCGATCTTCCAGGTCGCCCTGCCGTTGGTGCTGGCAGTCGTGGCTTTTCTGCGCCGCGACTATTTCACCAGCGCGATAATAATGATATGGGTCGGGCAAAGTTTGGTGAACGTGAGCGTTTACGCCGGCGATGCGCTGAAGATGGAATTGGATTTGATTGGCGGCGAGAACACGACACACGACTGGAACCACCTGCTCTGGCATTTCGGTGCACTGCGGCACACGGATTTGATTGCGGGGATTATTAGGGGTTTTGGGGTAGTGGCGATATTGGCGGGTTTTGTTGGGGCGGTGCGGCTATCGATTGAGAAACCCCCACCCCGGCCCTCCCCCTGAGGGGGAGGGAGGATTATTATAGGACCCCCACCCCGGCCCTCCCCCTTCCAGGGGGAGGGAGGATTATTGTATAGCCCCCACCCCGGCCCTCCCCCTTCCAGGGGGAGGGGGATATATATTTACATACAAAAAAACACCCCAATCACGAGATGTTTTTTATCAAAATCTTATTTAGTTATCTCCCGGATCTTTTCAACCACCTGCTCAAAAGCGACTTGGGTCTTGATCATATACGCAACAGCCCCCAAATCCATCGCGCGGCTTATGTCTTCGTGTTCGGCTAAATTGGTCAGCGCAATCACCGCTGGTGCATCCGGTTGCTCGCGTAGCTGAACCAGGAAATCAAAACCGTCCGAACCGCCGACCATCATCAGCTCTAACAACACCACGTCCGGCTTGAATTCGGCCAGCCATTGCATGGCCGCTTTATCGTCCAGCGCAAACTCGGCCGCAAAACCGGCCCGCTCCAGCTTGGCCTTGTAGACCTGCACCAAAAACTCATCCGAATCGACCGCCAAAATTTTTATCTTTTCGTCTGCCATACGCACTACATGAGTTCAATGTACGGCGGGTCTTCGGAAGATATGTTATGGTCGCTCAAATCAAGCGCCCGAACCTTCTCCGGCATCACCTTGTACAAAACATAACCCTCCTTGCCGACGCGCAGAATCGGCGGCCACAAGTCCTCTAGGTCTGCGCCGGCATGCGCCAGCTCGGCCATCTTGTCGGCCCGAACCAACTCGTCGTCAACGCGGACAGCGCGACCTTCAAGCTGGACATTCATTGGCGGCTCCAAACCGATGCTCATGGCTACCATGCCGTTTGCATCCAGATTGGCGACCTTGCGACTTTTTTCGCGCGTCACAAAATACAAATTCAGATCGTCATCGACGACATACAAAATCGTGACCGCCTGCGGCTGGCCATCTGCGGTAACTGTCGCCATCGAGGCGATGCGATTGCGCCGAAGGGCGGCTAATACTTTTTCTTTGTCTGATTCGAGCATATGTTCACGGAGATTATTTGCCTTACAATTTCAGCAGGCCCCGTATCTTTTCCAGTACGGTCTTCAGGCTGACGTCCGACTTAATCAAATATTCCTTGGCGCCGAGGTCCTGACCGCGCTCGATTTCCTTGGCCTGACTGAGGTTCGACAGGATCAGGACGGGAATGTCCTTGGTCTCGTCGTTCAGCTTTAGCGAACTCAAAACTTCAAAACCGCCCATGATCGGCAGCAGCAAATCGAGCAAAATCACGTCTGGCTTGTCTCGTACGGCCGCCTCGACCGCCGATTGCCCATCGATGGCGAACGATACATCAAAATCTTCCTGAAGTAATTTAGCTTCAAGCGCTTTGGCAAGCAGCTGATCGTCCTCAACGATGAGTATGCTGACTTTTTTTCTCTTTGGCATATGTTGATTTCTGAGTTACTAACTTGTCCACTTATTATACTACTTTTTCCTGATCTTCGCTTTGTACCGCGGGCAGAGCCACGAAAAAAGTCGAGCCCTGACCTTCTTGCGACTCAAGCCAGACTCGACCGCCAGAAGAATCGACAACTGCCTTAACCATGTACAGTCCGAGACCGGCGCCTTCGGTGTCCATCAGCGTCACGTTATCGCCGCGGTAAAACTTATCGAAGATCCTGTCGTGCTGATAGGCCGGGATGCCGATGCCGTTATCGCGCACGAAAACTATCAGATCGTCGCCGTCCACCCGTCCGCCGATCTCGATCGCGCCGCCGTCCGGCGTAAAGGTCAGAGCGTTAGACACGATGTTCTGCATGACGCTGCCAATTGCATGCGAGTCAATAAACCCCTCGCCAAGCTCGGGCAGGCTGACCGTCAGTTCAATTTTTTTGGCTTCCATCTGCGGCCGGAACTGACCGATAACCGTTTGGCAAAGTCCGTTCATGTCAGTCGGCCTGGGATTGAGATAAATTTGACCGTTCTCAATCTGATAGACATTCAGCAGGGAATTGACCAGCTTGGTCATCTTGACGCTCGATCGCTTCAGCATCTGCAAGTACTGCTGCTGTTGACTGGTCAGACTGTCACTTTCTGTTGCCTCGAACATCTCGATAACCCACTTCATCGAGGACAGTGGCGTCCGCAGCTGATGCGAGGCGACTGAAATGAACTCGGTTTTGGCCCGGTCAAGATGGCGTTCGCGGGTTTGGTCGCGCATTACGGCCACCGCACCGAAAACCGCCCCCCGCTCGTCGTACAGCGGAGCGACACTGACTGAAACCGGGACGTCATCCTTGTCGTCGACCACCAGTACGGTATCGAGCGGCGCGACCATGTTGTCATTCCCCTCCATGGCCGTTGCCAATAGGTCGTGTTCCAGCGGGGCTCCACCCTCTCGTCGAAAAGTAAAAACTTCGCTGCCCGACCGACCGATGACTGACTTTAACGAAATAACACCAGCGAGCCTGGCCGCCGCATCGTTCAGCAGCAATATCTGGCCATCCGCACCGACCACAAAAACACCGTCGGCGATACTGGCCAGTATTGTTTTCGTTCTATTGTGTTCGCTTTCGGCCGCCTGCTTTTCCTGCTGAACCTGTTCGAGCGCCTCCAGCAATGATTCCTGCGAGACAGTCAGTTCCGCATTGGTTTTCTCCAGCTGTTCGGTCTTCATTTCCAGTTGGCGTCGCTGCTTGGAGATGGTGGCCAGCTGAGCCTTAATGTCAGCCAGACTGTGGCAGATGAATATGAAACCGTCCTTCCTTCTGATTGGCACGCGACTGACTGATACCGATGTCGGAATAATCTGACCGGAACCGGTACGCAAATCGAGTTCCTGACCCTGCAAGCTACTCAATTTGTTCTTGCTGTTCTCGAGAATCCTGCCGATGGTTTCGTGCGCCTGCGGCAGGAAGATCGATATCTTTTCGCCCAGCAACGAGTCGACCGGCAGACCGATCGTCTGAACGGCGGCTTGATTCACTTCGGAAATGCGATATTCGGTATTGACGATGAACATCGGGTCAGCCAACGCATCGACTATCACCGGCGCGGCAGCGCCGATTGAAATCTCAAACAACCGATAGCGGGTCATGGCGTAGACAGCCATCACCAAGTAGATGCTGGTCACTATGTTGGTGTACGGAGCGATCGGAATGTCGTACCAAAGGAAATAGTTGACGCTGCCGGACAACGCCGTCAGCAAGAATCCAACAAACATCAACTTTCTCTGCTGGCGTATCTCGCCGCTGGACCGCAGGTAGCCGCGAAAGAGCAACGCAACCGCGTAAACGGCCGTCAAACCCCAAATGACCAAGAACGGATGATACAGCATCCCCGGCTTCGGCCAGAACTTGAAGTACAGCGCAGGTTCGACGTGACTGACGAACAGCGGGGTCAGGTTAGACATGGCAAAGAACTCGAACACCAAGAACAGGGCCAAACAAATCAGGTTGTGATAGCTGTTTTTCTCTTCCACGAATTCCAGAACGAAATTCAGCATGGCAACGGTCACGAACACCGCTCCGAACATCAGGCCGCGCGACCAAAAAAGCGCTACCTCTGCTGTTCCTGACAACTGCCAGAACGCGTAAGGTACCGCCCATGCGAACAAGGAGAAACAAAATAGAAAAAATGCTATGTTTTTTCGACCGCTGGGTTGGCGATTTAGGACGATCGCACCACCAATAAAAGCCACTACTGCATTCAGAACGGCCGACCAGAAGAAGTAGTTGAAAAAATCAAAACTGTAATATTCGGGGTTGAAAACCTCCATTTTTTTGCCTGATTATGCCAAATATTGCAAAAAAGAAGATTTGGCTAATCAAGATGATTTTATTTCTATTTTCAGCTTAATTATAACAAAAAATGACCCTAAAATCAACTTCGGGGTCATATAATAATGATAGTATCTGTTACTGGCACGACCTGTCTGAATGCCAAAACACGACTTGACTTGGATAATAACCGAGTGGCAGCCCCACTTTTTCAGCCACCTGCCTCGACCAATTAGTTTCGATGGGGGTATACCGAACGGCAGTGGTGATTTCAATGATCCGACCGATGCGCCGCCGCAGAACCGGCACCCGGCTGCAATAGTCTTTCCACTTGATCAGCTTGTGACGGAGATTAATGGTCTCGATGATCATCTCGCTGTCGACTGCTTCTATGGTGAGTTTGGCCGTGATGAGACGCTCGCGCGAATCCTTGTAGCGAACGACGACAAACGGTCGTCCGACCAGCCGGCCAACTACTCGCAATTGGTATCTGTCGAGCGTACTGGTCAGCCGATAGGATTCCCTATAGACGAGATATCCTTGGTGTAGTTCCACCGGCCCGTGCTTGCTGGGTTGGCCGAAGGCGTTAAGTCTTTCTAGGTTGTAAAAAGTTTCTACCTCGCTCATAGTGCCCTCCCCTGGCAGGAGATTACGATAGCATCTTAGGTCTGGTCAATCAACACACCTTTGTCATATCAAAAAGACGACCGGACGGCCGTCTTTTTTTGGCTGCTCTATTGGATGCCGCTCGGCGTGGCCGTGTGCAGACCGGCTATTAGTTCACCGACCCCATTGCCGAGGCAAAAGACAATCGAGAATTCGCCGGTGCCGGACGTCGAATAGCTGTAACTGTTTTCGGCGGCCGAACAGGAACCGTCGATTGGCGTTGGGGCGACCGGAATAATCCCCTGAAAAACGTCCTCACCCGGATCGCACTCATCCTTGAAGCCTCCGGCGCAAAGCGCCCGATACTCGCCTTGACCCAGCACCACTGGGGTCAGTTCCTCCGGGTAGCCGTTCGAATTATTGTTGTAAAGCTCGAGCGAAATGAAAATCTGACGAATGTCGGCGGCGCGTTTGGCGTCACGGGCCTTGGCGCGCGACGAAGACAGGGCCACGACCGCCAGCGTCGAAAGCAATCCGATAATCGCGATTACGACCAGCAGTTCGATCAAGGTAAATCCTTTGGAATATTTTTTTGACATAAGAATCTTCAAGAGTTATACGACAAGTTTAGCGAATTTAGCTCGAACCCGATAGTTTTATCTGCAAACCGATCCGAAACTCTTGCCGTTGCGAGCGCGGCGCCGCAATCCCGCGGCGGCAAGTGGGGCGCCGAGCGTGAACGGAACGATCTGCATCTGCCGAAAATTGCCGACACAGCGTACACGGGGTAAAATACCTGCGTTATGTCGCTATTCAAGAAAGCCGAACAAGAAATTAACCCGACCCGTCTGGCCGGCCAGATTTTTTTGTTCCTGCTCGGGGCGGAACTGCTGATTGTCTTGGCTGATATTTTCTTGTACCAACTGGAGTGGCTGCCCTGGAGCCAGCTGCGCATTCCGTTTAACATCACCCGCGAAGACACGGTGGTGAATTGGTTCTCCAGCATGCAGGCTTTTGCGGCGGCGCTGGTTTTGCTGGCGATTTTCCTGTTGGCTCGCCGACAAAAGCGAGCCGAAGCTTGGGGCTGGGGCGTGTTGGCCGTCATCTTTGCGGCCATATCGCTGGACGATGGGGCCAAACTGCACGAACGGGCCGGTTCGTCAGTGGTTGAAATGGCCAACCACTCCCCGCTCATCGCCGAGCTGGCCAGCAACTTTCCGAGCTACTACTGGCAAATGGTCTGCGGGCCGCTGCTGATCGCGGTCGGCGTGTTCATGACGGCCTTCCTGTGGCGTAACTCCGGAAAAACGACTTTTTTTTACTGTTTCGTGATAGCCGCATGCTTTCTGGCTTTCGCCATCCTGCTTGATTTCGTCGAGGGGATGGATGTCGGCGTGTTCGGCTTGCGCTGGTACAAGCATAACCTAAAACTAATCGAGGAATTCATCGAGATGCTGGGAACGAGCATTCTGCTGGTGACTTTTTTGCGCATCCTGATGGACATGTTTCCGGATATCCGGCTGAAATTCATGAAGTGATTTTGTTCAGCCGAACAAAAAAATCTGCCCGCAAAAGGCAGATTATTTTTTTAGCTAAGACCGTCCGCGCCGATGTCGGTTCGGTAATGGGCGCCTTCGAAACTAATCAGGTTCACTCCCGCATAGGCTCGGTCGACCGCTTGGCGCAGGGTTGAACCGCGGGCGGTGACGCACAGCACCCGTCCGCCGGCGGTCAGCAGTTCGCTGCCGTCGGTCTTGGTGCCGGCGTGAAACACCTTCACTTCCGGCAGCTGCTCGGCGGCGGCGATGCCGGAAATCGGATAGCCGGTCTGGTGACGACCGGGGTAACCGTCCGAGGCCATGACCACGCAGGCTGCATGGCCGTCGCACCAAACCAGTTGCGATGCATCGATGCTCCCGGATGCACAAGACAACAACAGCTTGTACAGATCACCGTCGAACAGGCGCATCAGCACTTGGGTTTCCGGATCGCCGAAACGGGCGTTGTATTCGAGCACGAACGGACCGCTCGGCATCAGCTTCAGGCCAGGAAACAGGCAACCCCGAAAGTCACGGCTCCGTCGGCGCATTCCGTGCAAGGTCGGCTCGATGATGCGCTGGCGGATCTTCGCCTGCAGCTCGCCGTCCACAAAAGGTACCGGACCGCAGGTGCCCATGCCGCCGGTATTCGGACCTTGGCCGCCGTCGAAGACTGCCTTGTGATCCTGAATGCAGGGCAACATGACCGCATTCTGCCCATCGCATAAAGCATGCACCGAGACTTCCGGCCCGGACAGAAAACGTTCGATGACCACTTCTTCGCCAGCCGCGCCCAGAGTATGCCGGATCAACAGGTCACGCAAAACCTGTTCGGCCTGGCCCTTGGTCTGGCAGACGAACGCTCCCTTGCCGGCACTCAAGCCGCTGGCCTTGACCACTAGCGGCGCGCCGCTGTCGCGTACGCAGCGGGTTGCCATGCCGAAATCCATGAAAGTCGCGTAGGGGGCGGTCGGAATGTGTTCCATGCACATGAGATGCTTGGCGAACGCCTTGGATGACTCGATATAGGCTGCCGAGGCAGTCGGACCGAAAACCCTCATTCCGGAGGCGATGAGACGATCGGTCAGTCCGGCGGCCAGATGACCCTCGGAACCGATCACGGCCAGCTCGATATTTTCGTGTTGGGCGAATTTGACCAACGCGTCTTGGTCGGCCGGATCAATCGCCGCATTCACGGCGATTGCGGCCGTACCGGCGTTGCCCGGACAGCAGTATACCCGCTCGACCGACGCCGACTGTTGCAATTTCCAGGCCAACGCATGGCCGCGCCCGCCGCCGTCGACTACCAAAACTCGCGCTCCCATTGAGCATGCTCCTTCCGTAAAATGAACGTCAATTACTCTTACCACGTTTTGCCTGGGCTGAAAAGGGACGCACGCCCACGAAAAACCCCGGAATGAATTCCGGGGTTTATTGGTCAATCGTCTTCGCTGTAGTGCCGGCCGCGACCGGCCTTCTTGCGACCCTGCGTCTTTTTGTCCTGCAAGCGACGCTCGTCGGCGGAACGCGGCTTTTGGGTCGGCAGACGTTTCTTTTTCGGAACCAAGGCCTGGGCAACCTTTTTGTTCAGTCGCACGATGATCCGCTCGCGGTTCTGGTGCCATGAGCGACTCTGCTGTTCGGACAAAACGATTTCGTCATCGGCGTTGATGATGCCGGCTAAGGCCTGTCGGATCACGGCTTTTTGCTGATCGTCAAAAACGGCCGACTCCCCCACTTTCCAGTGCAGGACCGCCTTGGAGTTGACCTTGTTGACGTTCTGCCCGCCCGGACCAGAAGACCGCGCCGCAGTAATGTCGAGCTCGTTTTCGGGTATTTGTTTGGACAAATTATTATTCACTGAAACCATGCTTGCGAAAGTGATCGATGTAGCGGCTGTCCATGGCGATGATGTGACCCAACAACCACTTGCCGGAAAAAGCAGCGACTTCTTGCATCAGCAAACTCCAGTCTTGGCCTTCATCCTGAAGCCGTTCCCTAAAATCCGCTATGT
>Ga0316201_10002051_pt1 | contig 14138 bp, 12 predicted proteins | sample CS6wburrow_MG_FD_204516 | JGI IMG/M metagenome (GOLD analysis project Ga0316201, IMG submission 204516) | Coastal sediment microbial communities from Delaware Bay, Delaware, United States - CS-6 worm burrow | ecosystem: Environmental > Aquatic > Marine > Coastal > Sediment | place: USA... | reverse complement strand
CTGAAGAAAAACGGGCCTGGCACGCAGGTTCGAGTTACTGGGCCGGAAAAACCTCACTCAATGATATGTCGGTCGGAATTGAACTGGTCAATCAAACCTATTGCCGTAAATCGGAGCAAGCAATACACCCTGAACAGGCAGACCAGACACCGGCAAGAATTTGTTTTTATCCTGACTTTCCCGAATCACAGATAACAATGCTGACCGACCTTTTGAAGGGCATCCTTTCGCGGCATACCGAAGTAAAACCAACCGACATTGTTGGGCATGCGGATATCACCCCGCAAAGAAAAATTGATCCGGGCCCCCGCTTTCCATGGCAGAGACTTTACCAACTGGGATATGGCGCATGGTATGACGACGATACCGTGTTCAGGTACTGGGAACAGTTCAGACTTGAATTGCCACCGGTCTTGACACTGCAAACCGCCCTGAACTACTACGGCTATGACATAGAACTGAGCGGTGAAAATGACAGGCAATCCCGTAACGTAGTCCGGGCATTTCAAATGCACTTTCTTCCGTGGCAAGTGAGCGGCGAGTTTAATGACGAGACCGTTGCTGTTCTTTACGCGTTGCTGGAGAAATACCGCCCGGAGAAACTTGAGCTTTTAAGGTAATCAGTTCACGCAGTGTTTATAGCGGTGACCAGACACGAGGGCGGTGAGAATTTTATATTCATCTCTGACACTACTGTTGTGGTATGGATTTAAACCTATTGTGGTAACGTGGGCACATATTTAGAATAAATTATTCTTAAGCGATGACTATTGCACCCTACCCGACTCGTTAAACAAGGAACTTACGGACACACTGGACAGCAAGGACAGAGTTTAAGTCACTTAATAATCAGAAAATGGTAACCATGACATGAAAATTCGAAGTATCCGCCTGGGAATGCTAAGCGTGCCGTTGAAAACACCCTTTAAAACCGCTATACGAACGGTTAAGGAGATCGAAGATGTCGTGGTTATCATCGAAACGGACACCGGTGAAAAAGGTTATGGTAGCGCACCTGCAACCGCTGTTATCACCGGGGATACCCATGGCTCCATCATTGAGGCAATCAGCAAGGTTATTTCCCCGCTTTTGATTGGGCGTGACATTGCCGGCCTGAACATCCTGACAAATATCATCCAGAACTCTATTGTCAGAAATTTCAGTGCCAAGGCGGCGTTAGAAATTGCTGTTTATGACCTGTACGGTCAACTTTATAACGCACCGCTGTATAAATTACTCGGAGGTGGGGATAGCGTTTTATCTACAGATATCACCATCAGTGTGGATTACATCGACAAGATGGTCGAAGATACCCGCGCCGCGATTGACCTTGGTTTTGAAACGTTAAAGATAAAGGTCGGAAAAGACCCTGCCCTGGATATCGAACGTATCAAGGCCATTTATGCCGCGGTCAACGAGCGCGCCCTGATCAGGCTGGATGCCAACCAGGGTTGGACACCAAAACAGACCGTATCTGTTATGCGTACACTCGAAAACAGTGGCGTGCAGCTTGAACTTCTGGAGCAACCGGTCAGAGGTGACGATATCGAGGGTATGAAATATGTTACCGAACGGATTCACACGCCCGTTATGGCCGACGAAAGTTCATTCGGACCCAAGGAAGCCATCGAATTAATACGGGAACGTGCCGCCGACATCATCAATATCAAGCTGATGAAAACCGGTGGCATTTCAAACGCCATCAAGATAGCCGACATTGCAGGCATATATGGCATTAACTGCATGATCGGTTGCATGCTGGAATCCAGCATCGGTGTTGCAGCAGCGGCCCATATCGCTGTCGCCAAATCTTCGATCATCACCAAGGTTGATCTGGACACACCTGCGTTGGGCAAATACGACCCGGTGACCAGTGGTGTGATTTTCGACAACTCCGAGATCAGAATCACCGACCTGCCAGGGCTTGGAATCAGCAAGATTGATAACCTGACGATGCTTGATATCTGAGTAAAGATCTAATCGGCCTACAAGTAACTATTGATCAGTCGGGAAGCCAAGGCTATGCGGTACCTTACTTCAGGACTCGCTAGTCACATCCTTGTGGCGCTCGGACTCGACTCCTGTCTCGTACGGTCCTGAAGTAAGGTACCGCACATCCTCGGCTTTGTGCGAATGCAGAGGTCAATGGTTTCTGATAAGTACGCATAGTTTGATTCTGAACTACATATGCTTCGGCTTTTTGCGAATTCATGGGTTAATGTCTCTTTTAGATGCACGTCGTTTGATATTAAGTTGGGGTTATGTTCAGGAAGAACGGTATATCGCGATAGAGCACACGGATGTGCGGCGCGATTTTGTCAATTTTGCACAGCACCTGAAGTTGTACATGGACAAGGTGAGACCGGGAACCGGTCGAGAGGGTGGCCTGGGCCATGTCCAGGAAGAGCTGTGCAAAACTGAAACAGGCCACTCCTGCGCATCCATGCGCCCGCGGCATACCGTTCATCCTGAACATAAGCGAGTCCTGTTAAGACAATCACCATCACAGCGCCCCCCACTTGAAAAGCAGGCGCGCCTTCCCCTACTAACCAATCAGCAACTTACAGATATAAACTGCACTCAGCGCACCCACTGCATCGGCCGTCAAGCCGGCAATCAATGCATGACGACTGCGCGTGATGCCTACTGAGCCAAAGTAGACAGCCAATACATAGAAAGTGGTTTCCGAGGACCCAAACATGGTCGCGCCGATTTTTGAGTAAAGAGAATCAGGGCCATATTCATTGACAAGGTCGGTTAACAGGCCAAGTGATCCACTGCCTGACAAGGGGCGCATAAATGCGAGCGGCAGGTTTTCGGGTGGAAACCCGATCAAGTTCAGTACAGGCGCCAGCAAGCTAAGCAACAGATCCAGCGCACCGGATGCGCGGAACATGCCCACGGCAACCAATATAGCGACCAGGTAGGGAATAATTCGCACGGCGATGGTGAACCCATCCTTGGCACCTTCGACAAAGACCTCGTAAACCTTGATCTTTTTAACTGTGATCGCGTACAACGGAATACCCACCAGCAACAGAGGGATGATGTATTTCGATCCGGCGTTCAGGCTTCCGACAATTGACTCAATCATGATGCGTTTTCTACTGAAAATCGTTTCATTTTTTCCAGCAGCTTGACCATGACAATGGCTGTTATCGTGGAGGCAAGCGTCGCCAGTATCGTGGTGATAAAAATCTGGCTGACGGCTGCGCCCATCAACGCAACCACGGTTGCCGGAACAATGATTTGGACACTGGAGGTATTGATGGCCAGGAACATCACCATTGAATTGGTTGCCGTATCCTTTTTCGGGTTCAGTTCCTGAAGTTCCTCCATGGCCTTTAATCCCAGCGGGGTCGCAGCATTTCCCAGTCCCAGCATATTGGCCGACATGTTCAGCACGATGGAACCGATGGCGGGATGATCTACCGGAACGTCCGGAAACAGGCGCACGGTGATGGGTCGCAGACCCCTGGCGATGATTCTTATCAAGCCCGATGCCTCGGCAATTTTCATGATCCCCAACCACAGCGCCATGATGCCGATCAGCCCGATGGAGATTTCAACCGCCACCTTGGACATGCTGATGGCAGCCTCTGTCACGGCGTCAATCCTGCCGGTGAAGATACCGGCAACCACGCTGATCGCCATCATTCCGAACCAGATGTAATTAAGCATGCTTTTTCCTCACTAACTCCAGGGGTTCCGGTGTACTCGTTTAGCCCGGTTAACAGACCGGTGATTCCGGGATCAAAATATGGGGATCGATTTCATTAGCGTGAACTTCCACTTCATGCGAAATCGGCAGTGTGACCTGGTAGTCACCGTGTCCACAGGGAAAGTTACTGACAATGGGGATTTCCAGGTCACCACAAACATCCAGCACGATTTCGTCTGTCGTCTTGCCAAATGGCGTTTTACTATCACCCATCTCCAGCATTTCACCGATGATAAGCCCCTTGATTTGCGCCAGGTCTCCACTGGCCTTTAAATGCAGCATCATGCGTTCAAAGGCATATAGCTTTTCATCGATATCTTCCAAGAGCAGGATCGACCCCGCGGTATCAATCTGGGTATCCGTTCCCAGTCTTTCTATCACTAAAGTGAGATTCCCTCCCCAGAGTGGGCCCCTGGCACGACCGGGCTTGAGACAACGCGCCTGGCAGTCCGGGATAGACTCAATCTTTATATTGTCCTGACCAGATAGAACCCTTTGAAAAACGTCGAGATTGTAGGGTATCGTCTGTTTTCCAAAGGTACTCAACATCGGGCCATGAAAGGTGATCAAGCCGGAGTTCTGGGCAAAAGAGGTCAATAGGCCGGTGATATCACTGTAACCGACGAATATCTTGGGGTTTGCACGAATGCGATCGTAATCCAGCAATGGCAACACCCGGTTCCCACCGTAGCCTCCCCGTGCACAGACTATCGCCTCGATCGAGGAATCCTCGAACATGGCCATGATATCTTCGGCTCTTTGTTCTGGTGAACCGGCACACTGGTGTTCCCTCAGTCCGGTGCTTTTACCCAGGACCAATTCATATCCCTGGTCATTGAAAACCTCAACGGCTCGCTGCAGTCTTTCCGCCTCGAGCCAATAGGCCGGATTGACAACACCGATCCTGGCACCTGCTTTCAGTTTCCGGGGTTTTATCTGTTCTGTCATCTGGATGATTTCTCTTATTGTTCCTTGCTGGAATATACATTTGCAGTGCTTATCTTGCACCTTTAGAATGAATTATTCCCGTCATTCTCCAGGTGTTCCATTTCATGTTCGGCAATCTCCTTGAACAGCCACACCTTGCTTTCGTTGCTACAAACCGCAGACCCGCAGCCAAGATTGCGGGAACAGTATCGCATACTGCAATTTACGATCGATGCGAATAATTCAACTTATTTTCTGCTGTTTACTCCTCAGCGCCTGCAGCGTTGACGGACACGCAAACACGGTTAAGCCGCAGACTGCATCCTGGTCTACTGATGTCATCGGAATCACTGAAATGCATTTATCAGCCAATTACTGGATCGAGCAACTGGAAAATGCCAGCCAGTTACTCAAAGATCAACAGGGAATCGCAGACTTCAACCGGGAGACTTTCTCCACTGATCAGAACATGGTCGAACTGACCCTTTTCCCGGAACGGATGACAGGTAGTGATGTCAGGAAACGAATCCTGACGATCAGTAAGGTTAACAGCTCTGATTTGTATAACCCCGCTGGTGAAGTACTGAATTCAGAAGTTTATGGGAAATATACGGCCAATCTTGGGCTGGACCATATCCTCGATTCCGTCGAAGTCCACTTTGCCCTGGTCGTCAACCGCACCGATATGCGTACCTACCCGACGGATGACCGCTATTACAGAACGGGCGAAGAACAGAACCTTGACCGCTTCCAGGAAAACGGTCTGTTCCCGGGCGATGAAGTGGCCGTATTACACGTCAGCGCGGATAAGGAGTGGTCTTTTGTCCAGTCATACAACTACGCGGCCTGGGTTCGAAGTGAGAATATCGCGATTGGCGACCGCCAGGCCATTGAACATTATAAAAACGCGAACCGTTTTCTTGTCATAACAGGCGACAAGGTATGGACGTCCTTCAACCCCGAAATCCCTGCCCTGTCAGAATTGCAGCTCGATATGGGTATCCGTATCCCGCTGGCCGACCCTGGAAGCGTAGATAACAACCTATATGGCCAGAACCCTTACGCCAGTTACACGGTTTTGCTGCCATTGCGTAACCAGCAGGGAAAGTTGGAAATCAAACCGGCGCTCATTGCACGGAACATGGATGTCAGCCAGGGTTACATCCCATTCACCCGCGAAAACATCATCCGGCAGGCATTTAAATTCCTGGGTGAACGTTATGGCTGGGGACACTCGTACAATGCACGCGACTGTACCGGTTTCGTTATGGAAGTCTACAAAACCCTTGGCATCCTGATGCCCCGCAATACCGGGCAACAGGGTGCCGGTTCATATGGTGAGAACACCCGTTTCACAGCCCAAAGCAGCAGACAAGAAAAACTGCAGGCTCTTAAAACGATGGATATTGGCGACCTGATTTATGTGCCAGGACACGTGCTGATGTACATCGGGGATGTCAATGGCGAGCCGTATGTGATTCACGATGTGTCGATATTCCGCTACATCGATGAAAATGGCGAGTACTACGAGGGTACACTCAACGGCGTATCGGTAACCCCGTTTATCCCGCTATACGGGACACGGGAATCGCCTTACATCGACCTTATGTATAACATCAAACGCATCAGGTAAACGTTGGATAGTGGGAATCCGTCCTCAGCATTGATAACGCAAAGGAACCCGGCCGGTCAGTCCGGCAAGAAGCTCGTAGCCAATCGTTCCGGCGGCTGAAGCCACTTCATTGACGCTGAGGTTCTGACCCCAGAGTTCAACCGGGTCACCGATTTGGACCCGATCGTGACCCGTGATATCAACACCGATTGCGTCCATCGATACGCGGCCTGCCAGTGGTACACGTTTGCCGTTCACCAACACCGGTGTGCCACTGGGCGCATGGCGTGGATAACCATCACCGTAACCGATCGCGATCGTGGCTATCCTGGAAGGTCTCTTGGCCACCCAGTCGTGGCCATAACCGACACCTTCACCGGCTGCGAGATTTCTGATGGCGATAATTTCCGAGCTCATCGTCATCGCTGGCCGCAAACCGTGGGCACCGACGTCAGGCGAACCGGTCGGACACAGGCCATACAGCATATAGCCCGGTCTGTTCCACAGCGCATGGCTTTCCGGCCAAAACAAAATGCCTGCTGAATTGGCGATACTCAGCTCAAGCCCGTTTCTGCTGGCACTATCACGGACTACCTGCACCTGTTTCCGAGTCATAGGGTCCGCGAGGTCATCGGCACAAGCGAGGTGCGTGCACAGGACAGGCGCCTGCTGGACATTGGGTGATGAACGCAGGCCAGCACAAACAGGGTCAATGGCATCCGGTGCGAAACCCAGGCGATGCATACCGGTGTCCATCTTTAGCCACACCATGAGGGGACCGGCGAGTTTTGCCGACAACACCCAGTCGACCTGTTGTTGCTGATGCAGTAGCAACCAGAACCCCCTGGCCACTGCTTCGTCCAAATCCCCTGATCGGCCCGGACCCTGCATTATGAGAATGGGTTTGACGATGCCCGCATCCCTCAACTGCACAGCTTCCTCAATGAGTGCGACGCCGAAGGCCGGAACCAAGTCTTGAAGGTGTTGTGCAACTTTTACCATGCCATGGCCATAGGCATTTGCCTTGATCACGGCGATGCTCTGCGACCCGGGTGCGAGTCGGTTGGCCATTTGGCAATTGCCGTCGATATCGGCAAGACGTACCGTTGCTGAAGTGGGTCGCATCAGCTTCGCTGCCTCAACATTTGACCCTGCATGAAAGCTGAAACGGTCATCATTCTACCCTTGTCAATTTAAGGTCTTCGAAGTCGTAGTCACCATCATCCTTCTTGGTCATCGATATGCCAATCACCCGGCCATCCCTGTCCGTTTCGAACAGGACGTAGGCATCAGCCTCAAGTGACCTGTCCGTCCAGTGAACGACAAAACCATTGCCACCATGGTGAAGCAGAACGCCCGTCAATTTTGGTGATTTAACGGCTGTGAAGACCAACTTGCCGTCATCCAGCTCGATGATCACATCCCCAAACCACGGGTCACGGTAACGTCCGGCCAGTGAGGGATATTCAGGCATGCTGTAGGCTTGTCCAAGCTCCTCCACGGGTTTGTGTTCGGTTGCTGCAAATTCTTCTTCCTGTCGGGTCGCCTTTGTCTCATCCATGACCAGCTGAATCCAGTCCACTTGCTCGACCGGCATGTATGAACGGACGATGGTATTCATCACACTTGAGCGTGCCGCTGAACTGGAGCCGTTGGTCAACAGCACCACGCCCAGTTCCAACTCCGGGATGATAACAACATAAGATTTCATGCCGGCCAGCGTGCCTGTATGTGAAACTTGCTTGAAGCCGTGTACATCCGCCAGGCGCCAGCCAAGACCATAGGCTTTGAAATGCGTCCGGTTCATTTTGTAATCACGTTCACTGACACCCAGGAGCATCTGCGGCTTCCACATTTCCCGGCTTTGGGTTGAACTGAACAACTCGAGACCCTTGGGTGTGGTTCCGTGGTTTAATTGAGTTCTGACCCAGGTCAGCATATCGTCCAGGCTACAGATAACTCCGCCTGCCGCAGCCGATATTGGCGGTTGGGCCGGGATACGCCCACGCTCGATAACGCTCAGCTCTCCTTCGATCACGCCGTGTGGCGCTGCGAGGTTACGCATCTGTTTTTTGGGAATTTTGTCTGCAAAACAGCGTTTCATACCAGCCGGGCGCATGATGCGCTTCTCGACGAACTCACCCCAGGACTCGCCAGTGACACGCGGAATGATCTCACCGGCAACGATGTATAGCTGGTTGTCGTAGGCGTACTTAGTGCGGAAACTACTGACCGGTTCGTAATAACGCAAGGCGTAAATAATATCTTCGGTTGTAAATAAATTGGGTTCCGGCCACAACAACATATCACCGACAAAGGGCGCCAGACCGCTGCGGTGTGTCAGGAGATCCTTCACCGTGAAGTTGGCGGTCACCCAGGGGTCTTTCATACGAAACTCCGGAATGTAATCGATCACCAGGCCATCCCATGAGATCAAGCCATCATCGACCAGCACGGCCAGTGCGGCGGTCGTAAAAGCCTTGCTGTTTGAAGCAATCTTGAACAAGGTCTCCGGATCAACCGCTTTCTTATTTCCGATTTCCCTGATCCCGTAACCCTTCTCCAACCGGACCTGCCCGCCTTTTACGATGCCGATGGCCATACCCGGCACATTGAACTCGGACATGGCGCGGTTTGCCAACTCTGCCACGTCAGCATCGCTGATCCCTTTTTGCTCTTGCGCTCCGGCCGATGAGAGCCAAAACACCAGTAAGAGCCACAGTGATCTTACAAGCCAGGGCCATACCAGGTAGTGACCTGTATCTTTTGCAGGGGTGTCAAATTCAGAGTGCGTCATTTAAAGTAGTCTGATCCTCAGGACAGGTAAAGTAACAAAAAATAAGCTGTTCCATGCAAGCAATCCCTACCCCGCTTATAAGTAAACCAGGCTCACCAAAAAGTACATTACAAGTGTAATACCACCGGCCACCAACGCATACGGCAACTGTGTTCTGACGTGCTCGAGCAGATCACAACCGGAAGCAATTGCAGAGACAGCCGTGGTATCAGATATCGGCGAGCAGTGATCTCCAAAAATACCACCACCCAGGATCGCGGCCAGCACCAGTGAAGGTGGCAGGCCAAGCGTCTGGATCAGCGGAACACCAATGGGTATGAGAATTGCAAATGTTCCCCAGGATGTTCCGGTAGAAAAGGAAATCAATGCACCGGCCAGGAACAACATTGGAACGATCAGGTAAACGGGTAGAAACTCGCCGACCAGTCCTGCTATGAAAATACCCGTTCCCAACTCTTTCAAACTGGCACCCAACGCCAGCGAGAACAGTACGATGGTAACCAGCGGCAACAACTCACCCATACCTTCAAAGCCGATTTTGACCAGCTTGATGTGAGTGAAATTACCGCTCACCAGCATCATCACGTAGGCAACCAGGCATGCCAGCGAAACCGAGTAAAGTACCGAGCGTGAACCGCTGCCATTGGCCATGACGCCATCACCGGTCCAGAACATGAAAGCAATCATACCGCCGACCATGACCAGTAGCGGTACAAACATGAAACTCGGGTGTGTGGCATCGACCGGTAAGTCTTCTGCACTGTCTTCGTGTTTGATCGTCTGGCTGGTCGCCAGCGGGCCAAAATATTTACCCGTCCAGGCTGAAAACGCCACGATCACAAGCGTAACCAGTGCATAAAAATTCAGTGGTACCGTACCCCACAATATTTTTGCAGCCGGAACTTCAAGCTCATAGGTACCCAGTAAGGCCAGGACATACGCTCCCCATGCATTGAGCAGAATAAGAATGCAAATCGGTGCGGAGGTGCTGTCAATAATGTAGGCCAGTTTTGCCCGGCTCAGGCCAAAGCGATCAAAAAGACCGCGGGATAAAATACCTGCCGTCAGGACACTGAGATTCGACTCAACAAATACCGCCAAACCCACACCTGACGTCAGCATCGCCGTTTGCCGTGCGTTACGCGCAACCCCGCGGTTGATGATGGAGTTGACCATCGCCGTCACCCCTCCCGATTGGCGGATGTAAGCCAGCAGGGCGCCAATCATCAGGCTGAAAAAGAGGATACGGGCGTTATCCTTGTCTTCAAATACGGCAATGATTCTTTCCAGTGTGAACAGGCCTGCCATCGGCACACTGCTCAACAACGATGTTTGTTGCAGCAACTCGGCAGTAAATATCGACAGGAATAGAGCAAGGATGACCTCTCGTTTCCACAATACAACGGCGATAGCAACAATGGGAGGCAGTACCGATAGCCATTCAGCAGACATTATTTTCCTGTGACCCGTGGGTTTTTAATTTTATAGATCCTAGCGAAACGGAATATCTCTAAATAACCGCTCGTTCTCAATCAGCGGTCGCGTGGTTTCATCCGCCTGTAGCCAGGCTTTGCGAACCCGATTATTGCGATCACCCTCACTCAGAAGCACACTCGTCTGGGCACGTTTGAAAAGCGCCATAGCGTAGGCCGGATGCTGACTGGAGACCCGGTCGAGACTCGTTGCTGCTTCATTGAATCGCCGATCAGCCATGTACAGGATACCCAGTTCCAGATTGAATGTGAATTGATCCTCCAGCATTTTTCGCGCAGCTTCGAATGCGCGAATCGCGCCCTTGGTGTCGTGCAGAGTCATCCGCAATTGTCCCATTCGGGCCCATTCCAATCCGGGTGACTCCTTGATTTTTACAATTTTCTCCAGCTGGCTCAATGCCTTTTTTAACTCACCCTGACGTGTATAAACCTGAGCCAAACCCGCAAGAGCAGGAATTCGGTCAGGCGACTCCGTCAACACGGATTCGAATAGGGGCTGAGCTAAATCCCATTGCTTATTTTTCAAGTAATGCATCGCCTGGTAGTGGCGAAGATCAATAGAAGAGGAATCAATAGCCCTCGCGCGATCAAATAATTTCTGTGCCTGATCTTCATTATCAGTCACTGAATACGCCACGGCCAGGCGAAGCGTGGCCATGAAATTATACGGATCTGCCTCAAGTATCCGGGTAAATACAGGAATAGCCGCTGCATAATCCTGACGGATGAAGAGTCCGGCTCCAATATCCATATCGTGGAAGAGATGAACCATATCCCTGGGGTTGGGTGCATCATCGCGTATCTTGGAGCCACCGGAAACGCCTACATATCCGAGGCTGGCCAACTTGTCCAGGGCTTCCTGGCTAAGGGCCTGCTGTTTTTCGGTTTGCACCGCAAGGGCCCGGATCGAGTAGGCTTCGATAGCATCCCAGAGCACGGCATCTGGCTCAATCTGGCTGTCCAGGTTATTGCTCTCTCCGGGGTCGTTACGCACATCGTAAATCTCGGTGTCACCGGAGCTGATCACCTTGATACCGTCCAGAACTGCCATAAATTGCGGCTGCCATCCATACTGCATATATGGCTTCAGCGCCTCCGCCAGCACCGGCCCTGATTCATCTCCAAACAGACCGCCTGCCCGGCTTTCACCTGACCAATCAAGCACGGTATCGAAAACCTGCCGCACACTGACGGCCCGCTCTGAATTTCCGGCTTCGATACCGGATCCGGCTACAATCAGCGGCACGCGCATCGTGCCCTGGTAAAGCAAATTCCCATGCAGCGTTTCGCCGTGGTCACCCAGCCCTTCACCATGGTCACCAACAACAATGATCTTCCAGGGCCGGCCCTGGTTGTGTTCCTCAAATGCCATGACCAGCCGACCCAATTGCTGATCCATATAGGCAATCTCACCCAGATAGGGATCGCGGGGGTACCGCGATAGAAACGGCTCGGGTGGCTCATAGGGTTCATGAGGATCGAAATAGTGAACCCACATGAAAAGAGGACTCGCTTTGCCCAAGAGCCAATCGAGCGCCAGGTCGGTTGTCGCGGTTGCCGGGCGTTCGGCGGCATCACCGACAAACGCGTCATCGTAGTGATCGAAACCCCGCGACAGGCCAAACTGACCGGCGAGAGGAAAGCCCGAAACAAAGGCCGCCGTAGTGTAACCACGACCTTGCAACAAAGCCTGCAACAGTTCGATCTGTTTATCTATCACGCGGCCATTTTCACGCACGTGATGATCCGCCGGGTATAGACCGGTCAACATCGACGCATGGGAGGGTAAGGTCGTAGGCGTCACCGAGTAGGCCTGGTTGAAATACACACCGCGCCCTGCCAACGTTTCCAGGTTGGGCGTGTCGGCCTGATCTGTCTCGATACCCAACCGATCGGCGCGGGTTGTGTCCAGTGTGATTAACAAAATCGATGGCTGCACAGGCTTGGCTGGCCTTGCTGTTTCAGGGGCTTTTCCGGGGACAGACCCGGGGTCGCTGGACTCCTGTGAGCATGCCATCACAACGAGCGTCAGGACGCACATCAAAAGTAGTGTGATGGTAGCTTGTTTCAAGTCAAGGTTTCTCATTTGAAGCCTTTGTAGCACACTGTAGTGGTATTTATAAGGAGTTTCTTAATCCAGACGTAGCCAGAGCTTGAAACCAATAGATGCCAGCAGGAAAGCCAGGAAAAAACTGAACATCCAGCCACGCATCCAGGCGGGGCCTGACCCGATAATAACGGCCACGGGCAGGTCAATGTGAACGGCATCCGTTTTGCCGTTTTTCGGGAGATAGCCAAGCGGATTGGCTATCAATACATTCCACCATCTCTTCTTGTGGATAACCGGAATATCGTGCTCCAACGGCAGCACCAAAAGTAGCTGCTGGCCCTCCGCCACCGTTCCTTCATACATCGTTATTGACTGCCCTCGTGAGGGCCATTTGACAACCCAGCCGCCTCCATTGATTCTGACACCCGCCGTCGACGACCAATGGGTTTCACTGCTTGCGGGTTCGATATTCAAAAATACCTCATTTCCCACGGACGGAGTTACGTAACCGAATTCGCCCGCGACCCAAATGACGATAAACAATACTGGCACGGTTGCAAGCAATGCCGGACCCAAAGCCTGGCCCAGCTGTCGGACGCCAAGCGAAAGCGCGTCGCGGATAAGCGGTATAAGTTCTGCAAATTCACCATCGAATTCAGTAATGTTTTTTTGTTGATGTTTTTGCAGTGTCTTAAGCGCACCGATTTTTTCCTGATCAGAAAAGAACCGGTAAAAGATCATGGTGAGCCAGCCCGCAAGGATTCCCCAGATCACCAGCCGCAGCACAGGCGGCATAGCCATTGCGAGTATCTCGTCAATGATACCGAATAGGGGTGCGGGAAGATCAAACAAGCCCATGCGCAGCCCTAACCGCCGTTCCTTGAGCCGTCGTTTCTTGTACCGTCATTACCTGGACCGGTAACTTCTGTGCCAACCACGGATTCACGCCGCGCTCTTCTGCGTTTTATGAATTTTCGCAGCGGCCAGAATATGATGGCGCCGATGGCGATGAAAATGGTGGCGAGGATACTCAGCAATGAACCCAGTACGCTGATGCCTGCACCCGGGCCGATGTAGGCAAGCGCGGGGCTGACCAATGTCATTTGTATGAACATCAGCAGTACCAGGGTTATTATTTTTGACATATTTAGTCGCCTTTGATGTTTGGGTTTATGGATTTTGGCAATATTTTGACAGCTTTTCATTGACCGGGCCGCAATGATGGGTGATCTGGTGCAGATCGTCCGGGCTGAAATCCAAGTCATAGTAATCCGGCTCCGTGAGATGGGTGATGTATTGGGTCCGGACCGCTTCGAATCCATTTTCCGTCAGTTCACAATGCTTCAATATAGTATCGATCAAAGCGGCCGAATGCGTGCACAAATCCTCGTAACGGAACAACAAACAGGCCTTGCGTACTTCCGGAAATTCTTTCAACTGGCCAAGAACATGTTGATAGGTTTCCGCCCAATATCGCGACCATGCCTCTACTTCATGCCCCTGCTGCCAGCAGTCGATAATGGCCTGCGCGGCCTCAT
>Ga0316201_10002050_pt1 | contig 14139 bp, 14 predicted proteins | sample CS6wburrow_MG_FD_204516 | JGI IMG/M metagenome (GOLD analysis project Ga0316201, IMG submission 204516) | Coastal sediment microbial communities from Delaware Bay, Delaware, United States - CS-6 worm burrow | ecosystem: Environmental > Aquatic > Marine > Coastal > Sediment | place: USA... | reverse complement strand
GAGCCGGTCGGCCAGAGGTGGAATCCCGCACCGGCGCCTCTTGCGGACGAGGGCTCGCTCCCGAGCGTCATCGTCAACTTTGGAGAGGAAGTGGAAGGGCTCGTTGCCGCGCTTCGCGATGGCAGCCCCGAAGACGACTTGCTGATTCCACCCCTGTTGGCGCTTGGCGAGGCCGCACTTCCCGCACTGGCTCGTGAGTTTCCGGGCAAGCTCTGGTTCGACCGCAATGAGCCGCACGCGAACATCCCGGCGGGAAGAGACGTCTCTTCGGTCGCGAGGGCATTCGTCGCGTTTGGCGATCATTCGGTCCCGTATTTGATCCCATTGCTCGACGATGAGGACCCAGACATTCGTTACTACGCTTCGGTTGTCGCGTCGGAATTCGTGCATCCCGACTTGGTGCAGCCCGTCGGCCGTCGTTTGTTCGACGCCGACCCGGGCGTCCGCAGCAACGCTTACCGCGCGCTGAGCGTCCTCTACGCATGCGAGGTTGAGTTTACCCAGCTCATCGAGCGGCTTCGTGCTTCTGCACGGGACGGCCGAAACGTAGAGCTGCAGGCGGCTTCCATCGACGCCTTGGGAAGGCTGCGCGATGCCGAGTCGTTCGAATTCTTCGTTTCCTTGCTCGAGAGCTCAGAGTCCGCGGTGGTCGAAGCTGCCCATTCAAGCCTGGTGCGCCTGAGTTGCCAGGACTTCAACCGCAGCAAAAAGAAATGGAACGCCTGGTACAAGAAGCACCGCGTAGAGCACCGCGTGGTCTGGCTCATCAACGCGCTGCTCCACTCGGACGAGCGCTTGCGTCGGCGCGCCGGTGAAGAGCTCAAGCACCTGACCCAGGAAGATTTTGGCTATGAGCCCGGGAAATCGAGGAAGCTGCGGATCGTGGCGCAGAAGAAGTATCGGACCTGGTGGGTAGGCGTGGGTTTCCGGATGTTTGTGGAAACACAGCCGGGCAGCTCTGGTCATGCGGACAGCCGGTGATAGACTCCACCCGCATCGCCTAGACGAGCTCCCATCGTGCGAATCCCGAGGCTCCTAACCATACTGGGTCCTGCGTCCGTTCTCTACGTTCTGGCCGCGCGGGCTTCTTCAAGCACAGCGGCCTCGCCGGACTGGTTGCTGGTCTTGCTATCCCTCGCACTCTCTTTGACCCCGCTCGCCGTGCTGGGGTCCTGGTCGAGTCGTCGTGGCGCGTCACGGCTGGCATTCATGGGGGTGAGCCTCGCCATCGCGATGGCGTCCGCGCGCACCGCTTCCCCGCTTCTCGAGCTCACCCACGACATTGCCTGGCTGCTTGCAGCACTCACGATGCTCGATCTCGTCTTGCCCCGCGATGCTGGGTCGCTCGTCCGATACGGCGCGCTTGGCGCTCTTGCGTTGGCTGCCTTCGTCGGGGCCGGCTTGGCGCGACAGGGGTTGCTTCCGGAAATGACCTTTGCGGTCGTGGTCGTCCTCGGGATTCTGGCAACGGGCGCCCTGCACCAAATCGTGCTCGTTGGGAGAGGACATGTGGTCGAGGGCGGCTTGTCCGGGATCGCACTCGCCGGCCTCGCCGTGGGGCTTGCCTACTGCTGGTTCGGTCCGTTCGAAGGCGTGCTCGCCACGACGGTCGAGTTTGGCGTGGCTTCGCTGCTCTGGCTCGGGCACCTCGCCTGGCTCGATCCGGGATGGCGCTCGTTGCGGCGTGTTGGTGTGCCGGTCGTCATTGCTTCCGCTCTTTGTTTCGCCGTGACCCTGGGCTTCGCTCCGGACGCGCCTCTGGTGCGATGGCAGCTCGGCGTCTTCGCGCTCGGCTCTGGAGTGCTTTGGTGGCTCACGTTTTCGGTGGTTCGAAGGCTTTCCAATCGCGCCGTATGGAGCACTTCAGGCCGCCTTGCCGACGCCGCGGAAGCTGCGAGGCGTCGCCTGGCCGGAGGCGCGACACTCGAGGAGGTCGCCGTCGGAATTCTCGTGCCCCTCGGCAAGGTCTTCGAAGACGGCAAAGGGTCTCCCGAGCTCTACACCTTAGAGCCCTCCCTGCGGCTTCGGCTGGACACCGGCGAGCGGGCGAACATCAGGGCGGCCAAGGCACCTGCCGCGATCACGCGGGCGCTCTTCGCCGACGGTCACCAGGGGGTCCTCGATCTCGTCGATCTGCGAGCCCGAGTCGTTCGCGAGCCCTCGATCCGAGAGCTCGTGAACACGATGGAAGATCAGGGGATAGGCTGCGCACTGCCCTGCGTGCATCTCGACCACGTTGAAGGCGTGCTTCTTCTGCCCCGCGGCGATCGGTCGGAGGCGCTGTCGGGCACCGAGCTCGATGAGCTTGGACGATTGGCAGATGCGCTTGGCGGCTCTCTGGCCTCGGCGCTCGCGCAGCGCCGGGCAGATACCCACATTCACGAGTTATCCACGCTGCGGCGCGAGGCGGAAGACCGGATCACGGCGCTCGAAGGGGAGCTCGATCAACTTCGGGGGCAGTGTGATGTGCTCGGTCGCGGTCTTGCCGAGGATCGCACCCTGCACGTGGCGTACAGCCAGTCGATGCGGCGCGTGCAGACGCGCGCCATCGAGCTTGCCCCACTGGCCGATCCGGTCCTGCTGGTCGCTCCGGCAGGCTCTCCGGTTCTGCCGGTTTCCCGATTCATCCACGACCGCGGGCCGCGTTGGAAGGCGCCGTTCGTCGTCGCGGATTGCTCAGCCGCACCGCCCGACCAAGTGGCACGTCTGCTCTTTGGGTCCCAGACGGACAGTCGCACCGGTTGGTTTCGGTCCGCCGCGGGCGGGACCTTGCTCCTGCGAGACCTCCCGGCGCTCTCCACATCGAATCAGGCGCGTCTTGCTTCAGCACTGGCCGAGCAGGATGCCGAAGAGCATGAGAGCCATGAACCTCCATTGGTGCGACCAAGGATCATCGCGACAGCGCGTGCCCCGCTGAGCGACCTCGAGCTGCGTGGTGCGCTCGACCCCGAGCTCGCGAAACACTTCACGCAACCGGGTCTCGCGATTCCGCCATTGCGCGACCGGCGTGAAGACGTTCCTTCGCTGGCACTCCTCGCCATTGACCGGGCGTGCCGGGTCCTAGCCCGCGAGCCCGTCGGCATCACGGAAGAGGCGATGTCCGCCCTCGTGGACCACGATTGGCTTGGTGACGTGGCCGAGCTCGAGCTGATCATCGAGCTCGCCGTCACCAAAGCGTCTTCGAAGACGATCGGGCTTCGCGATTTGCCCCCGCTCGCTTGGCCCGGGGCCGATGAAGAGGAACCGCTGACCGGTACCTACATCGAGGTCGAACGCCGTCTTCTCGAGCGGGCCCTTCTCCGATCCGGGGGCAACAAGAGTGAGGCCGCGCGCATGCTGGGGCTCAAGCGTACGACTTTCCTCGACAAACTCCGGCGCCACAGGCTGGAGCAACGGGCGCCGCACGACCTCGGCGACACGGCGGTTGGCTGAGCCGATGCGACCGATCCTCCTTTGGGACGTGATGGGCACCCTCGTACGCGATCCGTTTTTCGAGGAGATGCCCGAGTTCTTCGGACTGAGCTTCGAGGAGCTGCTGGCGGTGAAGCACCCAAGCGCCTGGGTCGAGTTTGAGCGCGGTGAGCGCAGCGAGAAGGATTTTCTCACCGGGTTTTTTGCAGACGGTCGGGAATTCGATCGAGAGGGTTTCGTGCGCCTCGTTCGCGCTTCGTACGAATGGCTCCCCGGCCTCGAAGAGCTCCTTGGCGAGCTTCACCGCGCAGGATGCCGGATGCACGCGTTTTCCAACTATCCGGTTTGGTACCGCCTCATCGAAGAACGCCTGAGACTGTCCCGATTTCTCGATTGGACGTTCGTCTCCTGTCTGACTGGGCTTCGCAAGCCAGACTCGGCAGCATATGCACAGGCTTTGGATGCGCTCGGCGTGGCGGGAGAGCGCTGCGTCTTCATCGATGATCGGATCGACAACTGCGAGGCTGCGCGGGATCACCGAATTCACAGCGTCGTCTTCGAAGGGGTCGAACCTTTGCGCGCCTCGCTGCGGGAAGCCGGCGTTCCGTAATCATTCGGGGTGGTTTTTCGCCCACCAGCGCTGGTAGCTCGCCTGGATCGCCAGGAACTGGTCACGGTCGGCGGTCTCGGACAATGGCTGCAAGAAGCGGGTTAGATGCCAAAGCTCGCGCGACGCGAGCAGACGAATGTTGCCCCGGCCGTCTCCAAGGCCTTCGATCAGCCACTGAATGCGAATTTCGTCGCCACGTTCGGAGAGCCAGCGCAGCCAAGGGTCCCGCGAAAAGCCGAAGTCATGGGCGGTCAGCACCCGGAGCCCCACACGGCAGGCCGTTGCAATCCCGCGATCGGAGTCGGCCAGCAAATCGACAAACAGGGCTGCAGAGGCTTCGTCGCGCAGCTGGGTCAGCGCCGAGACCGCCCGGCGCCGAATGGCGAGCGGCTCGGTGACCTCGGACGCACAGCGTCGGAGCTCGCCAAGGGCACTTCGGTAGAGCGCTTCATGCTGATAGGCGCTCAGTAAATGCAGCGCGACGCGCCGGCACTCCCGGTCTTCGTCGAGTGAGGCTTGCATCAGCGGCTCGATCAGGCGCGGGCTCGAATACGCGGCGCAGATGACCGCCGCGTAGTAGCGAACCTTCGGGGTCGGATGCCGCATCAAGCGGGCGAGATAGGGGATCGCCTCTCCCTCGAACGCAGCGAGGGCGGCAGCGATCGCCGAGATTTCGTCGGGACGCTGCAATCGGGAGTCTGTCGCCAAGGTCTGGCGCCAGAGCGGACCCGGGAAGCTCTCGGACAGCTCCTCGAGCGCGAAATTCCCGAGCGCCATCAGGCGCCTCACCACGGGTGCGATTTCATTGGGGCCGAGAGTGACCAGCTCGTCGACGAGCCTTCGCGCGAGATCGACGAGGTTTTCCTTGAGCACTGGTTGGCTGTCCGAGCCCCTGTCGGCAGCTGCGGGCGCCTTGGTGCGCACGCGCGACCCAATGTCCTCCGTGCCACCCTCGGGTGCCGCGGGAATGACACCCGCGGGTAGCGGGTACTTTCGCCTCGGGCCAGCCATCGCCTCGGTTATACCAGGACCCCGGCGTTTTTGGCGCGCCTGGCTAGTCTTGTCCTGTTTTTCGGGCAAACTTCGGCCGTATGTACAGGATGGTGGTGCGGGAGCTGGCGGGTCCGGCGGCCCTCGAACGCGAGGAGCTGAGCGAAGTACACGCTGGCCCGGGCGAGGTCGTCATCGATGTGAAGGCGGTGGGCTGCAACTTCTTCGACATCCTCATTACCGAAGGCAAGTATCAAGTTAAGCCGGAGCTTCCCTTTTCGCCCGGTGCCGAGGTTGCAGGATTCGTTCGAACGCTTGGCGAAGGCGTCTCGCGTTTCTCCGTCGGCGATCGAGTGAGCGCCTTGCTGGAATATGGTGGTTTCACTTCGATCGTGGCCGCGCCTGAAGCGCGTGTCTTTCCCATTCCTAGCGAGATGACTTTCGAGGAAGCCGCGGCACTCGGGCTCGTTTATCAAACCTCTTATGTCGGCCTGGTGAATCGTGCGAACCTGAAGGAAGGCGAAACGCTCCTGGTGCACGCAGCGGCCGGAGGAGTCGGGCTCGCAGCGGTCCAACTCGGAGTCGCGCTCGGTGCGAAGGTCATCGGCACGGCTGGGACGGCTCAAAAGCTCGCACTCGTGAAAGAGCACGGAGCGCACGAGGTGATCAACTACCGAGAAGAGAATTGGGTCGAGCGGGTCAAGGAGTTGACCGCAGGGCGCGGGGCGGATGTGATCTACGACCCGGTTGGCGGGGATACCTTCGACCTGTCGACCAAATGCATCGCTTTCGAAGGAAGGATTCTAATCATCGGCTTCGCGAGCGGTCGAATCCCATCTGCGAAGATGAACCGTGTCCTGGTGAAGAACTTCTCGTTGGTCGGGCTGCACTGGGGGCTCTACTTCAAAAAGAATCCCAGGGTAATTCAGGAAGCCCAGGAGGCCATTGTGCGCCTCCACTCCATGGGGAAAATCGCCCCGCTGGTCTCTGCGACGTATCCTCTCGGCGACGCCGAAGCTGCCCTCGCTGCGCTCGGGGGCCGCAAGACGACTGGGAAATTGATTCTAATCCCCTAGCCCGCTGACGGCTCGGAGTCTGGAATCGCCGACTGGCAGCGTTCGATCACCGCGTCGATGACGCCGGAGTGACTGCCGAGCGGTGCCGCCATCGAAAACCGAATGCCATGGTGTCGGGCAGCGGCTTCCGTGACGAGGCGCGGCAAGTCCTCGGTGACGTGACGCCCTGGCGCGAGCATGAACGGGTGAACCACCACCTTGGTCGCACCCTGCTCGACGCAGCGAGCAAAGCCCTCTGCGATCGTGGGCTCTGCGATCTCCATGTGGGCGGACTCCACGATGCTTTCGGGGCCGAGGCGCTTCTTGACCAAGGCAGCGACCTCGTCGAGCAGCGCGTTGGCCGCAGCCCGCCGACTCCCATGGTCGATCAACAGTACAGCCGGGCGCTCGCCCGTCGTTCGTTCGTTCGCGCCGGAAAGAACCATCGTGCATATCTGGGTCACTGGCTCAACAGTGTCAAGAACTGCGGCCGGGGCGCCGATCTCAAGCGCAGTCCAACAGCGCGCGCTTCACGGACCCGACGTAGGTGCCGCCAAACAAGTTCACGTGCACCAGAAGAGGGTAGAGCTGATAGAGGGCGATTCGCTCTGCCGCACCCGGCGCGAGCGGTCGCGCTTCGGCGTACGAGGCAAAGACACGTTCGGCGAAGCCGCCGAAGAGCCGCATCATCGCCAGATCCATTTCGCGGTGACCACCGTAGACAGCAGGATCGATCAATGCTGGTTGCCCCTCGTCATCGACGTGCAGGTTTCCTCCCCAGAGGTCGCCATGTAGGCGGGACGGAGGCTCCGCCGCGCCGACTCGATCGGGAAGAACGCGCTCCAAGGCGTCGAAGGCGGAACGTGTCGCGGAATCGATCAAGCCTCGGTCCGTGGCAAGCTTCAGCTGCGGTTCGAGTCGGGACGACCAGTAAAAGGAGGCCCAGTCGTCGCTCACTGCATTCGATTGAGCGAGCCGGCCAATGAAATTGTCGTGGTCGAGCCCAAACGAGGGTGCGCCATACGCATGGAGGGCAGCCAACGATCGACCCAAAGTTTCATCGAACGCAGCCCGACGCTTCGCAGGCGTCATCAGCTCGAGCGCCAAGTACGCCGGCCGCGCATCCGAGACTGCGATCACGCGAGGGGTCCGAATTGCGTTCGCGTCCGCGAGCCAGCGAAGCCCGCGCGCTTCCGCCTCGAACATGCCTGGCGGCGGGTTCGCGTGCGTCTTCACGAAGAGCTGCGTCCCGTCACCCAGGGCGACTTGGTACGCGTCGTTGATGTCGCCGCCACCAAGGGGTTTTGCGCCGCGCAGCGGTTTGCCCAACCGTTGCTCGAGCGCCGTGCGCAGCTCGGGGGTCATAGGCGATGTTTCTCTCGGATGTGCCGGAGCAGTCCCCGCGACGCCGCTTCGCAGATGTCGAGCACGGTTTCGAAACCGTCGCCCTCACCGTAGTATGGGTCGGGCACATCGGCATCACGGGGAGAGTCGGGATCGTAATTTCGGAAAAGAACGATCTTTGCCTTGGCTGAATCGTCGGGTGCCATCCGATGCAGATCACGCTGGTTCGTTCGATCCATCGCAATCAAGTAATCGAAACGCACGAAGTCCTTCGCCTCTACCGTGCGCGCGCGGCCGGCGAGCTCGATGCCCCGGCGCTTCGCCGAAAGGGTTGCCCGGCCGTCGGGAGGCTCGCCCACATGCCAGTCTCCCGTTCCCGCGCTATCGATCTCGATCGCGCCATCAAGGCGCTCGCGTGTGAGGAGCCGACGCATGGTCGCCTCCGCAGTAGGCGAGCGGCAGATATTCCCAAGACAAACGAAACACAGATGGACAGTCATGGCGATGGCGTGAGTAGGACTTTCCCTCTGTTTTGGCCAGCTTCGATGTACGCATGGGCGTCAGCAGCGTGCTCAAAGGCAAAGGATCGGTCGACGTGCGGCTTGATCAGGCGTTGTTCGTAGAGCTTCAAGAGCGCCCTGAACGCGTCCAGTATCAGATCGCTTTCGTCCCAGAGTCGCCCCATGTTGACCCCCGCCACACCCTTGTTCTGCTGCATCAGCCGAATCGGCGTCCACAAGGGAACGTGCGTGACTTCGCCGAGCAGATGGGTCAGACGGCGTTTCCCCTTTTTCGCCATGTTCGCCCAGCCGAACGAAATGAGGAGACCTCCGGGTCGAAGCAGCGAGAAACCCTTCTTCCAGTCATCGCCCCCAAGCGCGTCGAGCACGCAGTCGACGCCGCGGCCACCGGTCAGCCGCCGTACCTCGTCCGCGTAGTCCTTGCTGTGGTAGTCGATTGGGTGGTCGCAGCCGTTGTCCCGCACGTGGTCGTGCTTCGCTTCCGACGCGGTGCCGTAGGTCGTGACCCCTCCGACCGAGCGGCAGATCTGGCTCGCTGCGGTACCCACGCCACCCGCGGCCTGGTGAATCAAGACCCGATCCCCGGCTCTCAGTCGAAATACGTTGAACAGCATGTGGTAGGCGGTCAGGTACGTGACCGGAAGGCCGGCACCTTCTTCGAAGCTCATCTGCTCTGGCATCAGAAACGTTTGCGCCGTATCGACACACACGGCGTCCGCGTAACCGCCAAACCGAGTCATCGCCAAGACCCGTTGGCCTTCGCTCCGGTCGGTGACTCCCTCGCCTACCGAGTCAATGACGCCCGATACCTCATAGCCGACCACCATCGGTGGGGATGGCGCGTCGGGATAAAGCCCCTGCCGGGCCATGATGTCTGCAAAGTTGATTCCCGATGCTCGAACGCGAACCCTGACCTCGCCGGGCCCGGGGATCGGGTCCGGGCGCGTTCGGAGCTCGAGGACGTCGGGCTTTCCGTGCTTCGGAATCCAGATCGCCTTCATGTTTGACGACTACCTCTGGCTCGAACGATGTCAAGCCTCCCGGCACCGTGTTAGACTTTGGGCATGGACGTCGTTTTAGCGCCCGACATCTACGTCAACGCTTCCATCGCGTTTGGCTCTCCCCCCGAGCGTGCCGTTCGGCGCGCGTTTGGAGGCCCTGTCAAACCAAAGACTTCGACCTGGGTGATGGAACGCGTCGAGTCGATGCTTCATGCGCTTCCGGAGTTCAAAGATGATGCCGTCGCACAGCAGATGACGACCATCCGCGGTCTCGTCGACGTCGTCCCAACGAAAGACTTCTTCATCGAAGACTGGAACGAGGCGCTCGTCGCCCTCGCAAAGGCCGCCGGGGTGGCTCGGGTGCTCACCGATCACCCTGATCTTCTCGCCGATAAGAGCATCGAAGGCGTGGAGTTCGTCTCGTCCGACGATTGGCTCGGCGAGCAGGTCAGCCCGCCGCCGCCACCACCCCCCGTCTAACCTTGCGCCTTGAGCCACTTGGCCGAAGCCTGCTACACGGTGATCCGTGTCCGACCCCTTTCTTCCGCAGAAGGATGAAATCAGGCGACGCCTCGAGGGGCGCTACGTCGGAGCGGTCCCGCATAACCAGGCTTTGGGTCTTCGAGTCGTCGACTACAGGCCGGAGCATCTTTCGCTGGCTCTGCCTTATCGCGTGGATCTGGTAGGCAATCCCGAGACGGAGGTCCTGCACGGCGGCTGCATAACCAGCCTGATCGACGCGACCTGTGGTGGCGCGGTCATCATGTCGCTCGCAGCCCCGCGGCGAATCGCAACACTCGATCTTCGAATCGACTACGTCCGCCCGGCACTGCCTCATCAGGAAGTGATCTGCGGCGCCCATTGCTACAAAGTCACCAGGCACGTCGCATTTGTGCGCGCCAAGGCGCATCACGGTGACAAGGTAAACCCCATTGCGACCGCATCGGGGACGTTCGTGATTTTCCCGGACGAAGGACGGCGAACGAAAGACACGGTGTCCAAGTGAGGCTGCGCGATGCAGTGGTGGACCTTCGCCAGACTGGCGACTTCAGGTCGCTGCAGGAGGCGATCCCCTACGCCCGATTCATGGGCATCAGTGCCGAGCTCGTCGACGGCGAGGTCATTGGGCGAATGCGCTACTCAGACCACCTCGTCGGCAATGCCAATGTGCCCGCGCTTCATGGCGGTACGCTTGGCGCCCTCATGGAGTCGACGGCGATCTTCAAATTGCTGTGGCACGGGGAGACGACGGCAATCCCCAAGACGATCAACATCACCGTCGAGTATCTTCGCGGCGCCAAACCTCAGGACGTGCTTGCTCGGGCGGAGTTCACCCGGCGCGGTAGGCGAGTCGCCAACGTTCGTGTATTCGCCTATCAGGACGATCCGGACTGTCCTGTCGCCGTGGCAACGGCGCACTTCCTCCTGGTTCAGGATTGAGATGAACAAGCAGCCGATTCACGGCCTTTGCAACGCAGAGCTGGCCCAGCGCGCCAAGACACTGCTACCGCGCGGCCACGGGATGGCTCGGCGGATCCATCGACAGGTCATGCGCGAAGGTCGTTTCCAGCCGGAGAGCTTTGGGCTCGGCCGCGAGGCCGCCGAGGCCTGGCGTGCAGCGTTTTCCTTCGAGCTCCCGGAGCTGGTCGCAGTGAAATCGGATGAGGGAGACTATGGAGCGACCTCCAAGATGGTCTTGCGATTGCAAGACGGGCTCGAAGTCGAGTCGGTGCGCATCCCCATGGGGCGCGGTCGATACACGCTGTGCGTCTCGAGCCAGGTCGGCTGCAAGATGGGCTGCACATTTTGTGAAACCGGGCGCATGGGGTTGCTCCGTCACCTTCGGACCGACGAGATCATCGCTCAGTTGCTCGTCGCAAGGCATCGTCTCGGCTGGCCGATTCGCAACCTCGTCTTCATGGGGATGGGCGAGGCGCTCGACAATTCCGAGAACGTGCTCCAGGCGCTGCGGGTCCTGAACGACGAGGCAGGCTTGGCGATCGGTCAAGAGCGTTTGACGATTTGCACGGTCGGGCATGTCGAAGGAATCCGGCTCCTCGACCAGCTTGGATTCAAGCGGCTCAATCTTTCGATCAGCTTGAACGCAGCGAACGATTCGCTGCGGAACGAGCTGATGCCGATCAATCGACGCAACGACCTTGCGAAGCTTCAGCAGGCGCTCATCGCGTATCGCCCTCGTCGCAACTTCGCACTGGGCGTCAACTATTGTCTTTTGCCCGGGATCAACGACACCGAGGCCGATGCCCGTGCGGTGGCCGCGTTTTGCAGGCCCCTCGATCGGGTTCTCGTCAACCTCATTCCCTACAATCCCGGCTCGATGCCGCTCGCGCGCGCGCCCGAGGAAGCCGAGGTCGAGCGTTTCATCGGCTGGCTCCGGGCCGAAGGCTTGCCCGTCCGCGAGCGTGTGACCAAAGGCCGTGGCGTCATGGCGGCCTGCGGACAGCTCGGCAATCCCGCAGCACGCGCGGAGCTCAAAGCGCTCCGAACCGTACGAGTTTAGCTCTTCCGGCCCTTTTTGCCCCGGTACCGCACCCGGATTGGCGTCCCTTGGAAGCCAAATCGCGCGCGGATCTGGTTGACCACGTATCGCTGGTAGCTGAAGTGCACGTCCTTGGGCGAGTTGGTCATGATCACGAACGTCGGCGGCGCGACGCTCGCCTGCGTGATGTAGTAGAGCCGGACCGACCGATGGTGCATCGTAGGGGGAGGGTGCTTGTCGAGGACTTCTTCGAAAAAGCGATTGAGCTCGGCCGTGCCAATGCGCTTGCGATGCGCTGCCACCGCGTCGTCCACCCGCCCTAGCAAAGCCTTGATCCCTCGTCCCTCGAGGGCGCTCACCGTCACCATGGGCGCCCATGGTACGAAGGCCAACACTTCGCGCGTTCGATCCATCGCCTTCTTCTGCGCCTCCCGGCTGAGCAGGTCGGTCTTGTTGAGCGCGATGATTAGGGCGCGGCCCCGGTCGTGGGCGAGGCCGGCGATTTTTGCATCCTGCTCGCCGATCCCCGCTGCGGCGTCGATCATCAGCACGACGACGTGGCTACGTTCGATCGACCGGATCGCCTGGAGGACGCTCAGGCCCTCGACACCGCGCTTCTTCACGCTTCGTTTGCGGCGAATCCCGGCGGTGTCAATCAGGATCAGGCTCTGCCCGTCGCGTTCGACCAGCGTGTCGACGCTGTCGACGGTGGTTCCCGGCCGGTCGTCGACCAGCTGCCGCTCTTCACCGCAGAGCTGATTCACCAGCGACGACTTGCCCGCGTTTGGCCTGCCAATGATCGCGACGCGCGGAACGTCGAGCGCCGGTTCACTGATCTCCGCGACCTCGGGAAGTCGCTCGAAGATCGCCTCTTCCAAGTCCCCGATGCCTCGCCCGTGAAGCGCAGAGATCGGCATGATCGAGCTGATCCCGAGCTCGTAGTAGGACACCGCGTCGTGCTCCCTTGCCTGTGAGTCCGCCTTGTTGGCGACGAAGATCACCGGCTTGCCGGCGTCGCGCAGGAGCGCAACGGCTTCGCGGTCCGCGGGCAGTGGATCGACCGTGGCATCCACCACGCAGACGACGACATCGCACTCTTCGAGCGCCAATCGAACCTGGCTTGTGATGCCAGCCTTCATCGGATCGTCGCTGTCCGGGTCGAACCCACCCGTGTCAATCAGCACAAACTCGCGGCCTAGTGCGAACGAATCAGCGTAGTGGCGGTCCCTGGTTACCCCCGGGATGTCCTCCACGATGGCGATGTGCTGTCCGGCCAGACGGTTGAACAGCGTGCTCTTGCCGACATTCGGACGACCGACGATGGCGACCAAGGGCTTGTTGACGACAGAGCCCGCAGGCCTTCGCGCGTGGTTGCGACGCCGCCCGCTCATGCCCCGCTCTCTTCGATGGCGAGCTGGCGCACCTTGGTCGGGTCCCGGGTCCAACCCGGGATGACCTTGACCCACAAGCGCAGATACACTTTGCGCCCCAAGAATGCCTCGATCTCCTGGCGCGCCTCCGTGCTGATTTTCTTGATTGTCTCGCCGCGGCTTCCGATCACGATCGCTTTGTGGCTCGCCTTTTCGACGATGAGCGTACCTTCGATTCGGAGCAGGCTGCCCTCTTCGCGATAGCTCTCCAGATCGCAGGCGATTCCGTACGGGATTTCCTGGCGAGTGTTGAGCATCGCCGCTTCGCGAACCAGCTCGCTCACGAAGAAGCGCTCCGGCCTGTCGGTCAGGAAATCGGCATCATAGAGAAGGCCCTCGGGTAGGGTCGCACGGATCTCACCGAGCAGCGCCTCGAGATTGGTTCCCCGCGTTGCAGAGATCGGTACCACTGCGGCGAATGAGCGATTCTTCTGATACGCCTCGATGAATGCGAACAGCCTCTCTTTGACTTTGAGCCGGTCTACCTTGTTGATCGCGAGGATGACCGGCACGTTCGTGGCCTCCAGCGCTTGCAGGGCGGTCCGATCCTTTTCGTGAACCGCGAGCGCGGCGCCTGCGTTTGGCGCCTCGGTCACGAACACGATCGCGTCGCAGTCGACGAGCCCCTGTTTGGCGCTGTCGATCAGAACACGGCCGAGCGCTCCTTTGGGCCGCTCGAGACCTGGTGTGTCCACGAAGGCCACCTGCGTGGGCGGTTCGTTGGAAGCGTAGACCCCCAACACGCAGGACCGGGTCGTCCCTGGCCGTGGCGTCGCAATCACGAGCTTCTGCCCGAGCAGCGCATTGAGCAGCGTCGACTTGCCCACGTTGGGCCGGCCGACGATTGCACATCGACCGGCGCGCGGCGCATCGGCATGGTTTTCGGGGATCGGCATCGAGGGGCGGGAGTGTAGCGGGGGCCTGCCGCGGATCGAGCCGGAAGCGTGGCCCCCTGAAGTCCTCTGAGCTATGCTCGCCGCGCTCATGAGATTCATCACTTCCCCCTTGCTTTGGATGTTTTCGGTTTTCCTTCTTCTTCTGGTCGCCTGTGTGGGCGGCGTGGGCACCACCTGCTTTCAGAACGACGAATGCGACGGCACCCTGATCTGCTGTCACCTGAGCAGTCCGTTCACCCAGGGCTTCTGTGAAACCCAAGAGGTCTGTGACGATCTTCGAGGCAACCAAGGCGGGGCTGGCGGCAACGGTGGCTCCGCTGGCGCTGGCGGCCAAGGCGGCTCGGCTGGTCAAGGCGGCGCGGGCGGCATGGCGGGCGCAGG